>Ga0335395_10002725_pt1 | contig 10982 bp, 9 predicted proteins | sample MAT02_FD_205744 | JGI IMG/M metagenome (GOLD analysis project Ga0335395, IMG submission 205744) | Freshwater microbial communities from Lake Fryxell liftoff mats and glacier meltwater in Antarctica - MAT-02 (spades assembly) (version 2) ...
TCAGGATGTGGGTGGCGGCCTGCAGTGCGTCGGTGCCGCTGTCGGGAATGGCGGCGTGCGCCATGTCGCCGTGCACCGTGGCCTGCAGCTGCAGGCAGCCGTTGTGCGCCACGATCACCTGGTAGCTGAAGCCGGCGGCGATCATCAGGTCGGGCTTGGTCAGGCCGTGGTTGAGCAGCCAGCCGGGGCCGATCAAACCGCCAAATTCTTCGTCGTAGGTCACGTGCAGTTCCACGCTGCCAGCGAGTTGGGCGCCCAGCGATTCGAGCGCGCGGATGGCGAAGGTGAAACTGGCGATGTCGCATTTGCTGACCGCCGTGGCGCGGCCGTACATCTTGCCGTCCACCACTTCGCCACCGTAGGGATCGTGCGTCCAGCCTTCGCCGGGCGGCACCACGTCGCCGTGGGCGTTCAGCGCAATGGTTTTGCCGCCATCGCTGTAGCGCCGGCGCAGGATCAGGTTGGTGACAGACTCCATACCGACCGCCTTCACCTCGGCCTCGGGCACCGCGTGCTTCTCCGCGTCCAGGCCCATGGCGGCCAGCAGTTCTGCGGTGCGCTCGGCGTGCGGCGCGTTGTTGCCGGGCGGCGTGTCGGTGGGCACGCGCACGAGTTCTTGCAAAAAGCGCACTTCGTCATCGAAGTGGGCGTCGACCCAGGCGTCGATCTGGTCATGGGGGGCGGTCATCTCGGTGTCTCTTTCGTTGTGGTCAAAGGGAGGGGGATTCAGTGCTTCTCAATGGCGAGCTGGTGCAGCAGATGCGAGAACGCCCGCACACACAGGTCGATGTCGTCGTTGGTGCTGGACTCCAGCGGGTTGTGGCTGATGCCGCTGTTCAAACCACGAATGAACAGCATCGCCTGCGGCATGATTTCGTGGAGCTTCATCGCATCGTGGCCGGCGCCGCTGGGCAGGCGGTACATCGGCACCCCGAGCGCGTTCACCGCGTTTTCCCAGTGTGCTTGCCACTTAGGCGCGCTCGGGGCCGCGGCGGCGCGCATGGTTTCTTCCAGGCTGTGCTGCACGCCTCGGCGCTCGCAGATCGCCGCCAGCTCGGCCAGCACATCCTGGGCCAGCGCGTCGCGCTGAGGGTTGCTTGGCGCGCGCAAGTCGAGCGAGAAGTTGCAGCGTCCGGGCACCACGTTGATCGAGCCGTTGGGCACCTGCAGCATGCCGATGGTGGCCACCGAATCACCGTCCTGCAGAGCGCGTTTTTCGGCGAACAGCGCGAGCTCTGCCACGGCACATGCAGCGTCGCGGCGGCGGTTCATCGGTGTGGTGCCGGCGTGGCAGGCCATGCCGGTCACCACGCCCTGGTAGCGCACGCTGGCGTTGATGGAGGTGACCACGCCCAGCGGAATGTCCAGCTCGTTGAGCACCGGCCCTTGCTCGATGTGCACCTCGATAAAACCCAGGTAGTTCACCGGGTCGCGTTGCAGCGCGCCAATCGCCTCCAGCGTGCCTGGCAGGCCGGCGTGGTGCATCGCTTCGCGCATCGTGATGCCGTCGGCGTCTTTCTGCTCCAGCCAGGCCGGATTGAAGTGGCCGGTGAGCGCGCCCGAGCCCAAGAAGGTGGCTTTGTAACGCTGGCCTTCTTCTTCGGCAAAGCCCACCACCTCAATGGCGAACGGCAATCGCTGCTTCGCCTGGTGAAGTTCTTGGACGCAAGCCATGGGTACATAAATGCCCAGCCGCCCGTCGTGCTTGCCGCCGTTTCGAACCGTGTCGAAATGGCTGCCGGTGAGCAATGTCTTGGCCCCCACGCTCCGCCGCCCTGTGGGTCGCTGCCCTTTAAGGGGGAGCATTTCGCCTTGGGGCGGCCCAGCGGCGAAACCCTGCGCATTGGCTGCTTGGTAGACGCCCACCACGTTGCCCACCGCGTCGATGTGTACCTCGTCGAAACCGCAGTCGAGCATCTGCTGGTGCAGCTGGGTGGCACAAGCGCGGTGGGCGTCGGTGAGGTAGGTGACGGTGAGCTGGCCGAGCTCGGCATAGCCGGGGTCGGTGTGCTTTGCCAGTGCTTCCTGCCAATCCCAAACCGTGTTGCCCAGCGTGGGCTCAAAGCCGAACTTGTCGTTCAGGCGAATCTCGGCAATGCGGTGGATGTTGCGCAGGCACTCGGCGCGCTCGAAGTCGACCGGGTTGTGCAGGCGCCGCTCGAAGGTGGCGATGATTTCGGCCTTAGAGAGACCCAGCCCGCGCGGGCCGCGCACCGCGAGGATGAAGGGGAAACCAAACTTCGCGTTGTAGTCGGTGTTGAGTTGCTGAATGTGGGCGAACTCCTCGGGCGTGCAGTTCTTGAGACCCGCTTTGCTTTGCTCGTTGGTGGATTCGGCGGTTAGCGTGTTGCTGACCATGGCTTTTCCAGCGAGCTCCGGGTGGGCGCGGATGAGGCCGAGCTGGGGCGCCACACCGGCTTCGTTCAGCACCGAGACCATCGCATGTTTGAGCGCGGCGAGCGAGGCAAACGGTCGACAGGCCAGCGCCTGCTCGGCGATCCAGGGCGAGTGCTCATACAGGCCGTCGAGCAGGTGCGCCGCTTCAGCCAGGGGCGCGTTGTTGAGTTGGTCTAGCGTGATGGGCATGGGACTTTTCCTGTGGGTCAGGCGGCGATGGGATGTGTGGTTTTCCAGTGGCGCGCGATGTCGATGCGGCTGGCCACCCACACCTGGTCGTGCTGCCCGATGTGGTCCAGGAAGCGTTGCAGCGCGGTGATGCGGCCCGGGCGGCCGAGCAGGCGGCAGTGCATGCCGATGCTCATCATCTTGGGCCGGTCCAGGCCGGCCGGGTCGCCCTCGGCGTAGAGCACGTCGAACGTGTCTTTTAGGTACTGGAAAAATGGGTCGGCGTGCGAGTAGCCCTGGGGCAGGGCAAAGCGCATGTCGTTGCAGTCCAGCGTGTAGGGCACGATGAGCTGGTGCGCGTCGCTGCCGTCGGTCTTGCGGACTTTCATCCAGAACGGCAGGTCGTCCCCGTAGCAGTCGCTGTCGTATTCAAAGCCGCCAAAGTCGGCCACCAGGCGCCGGGTGTTGGGGCTGTCTCGCCCGGTGTACCAGCCCGGTGGGCGGTTGCCAGTGAGCTGTTCGATGATCGCCATCGCCTCGGCCATGTGGGCGCGCTCGGTGTCTTCGGGAATGTTTTGGTAGCTGATCCATTTGAGACCGTGGCAGGCGATCTCATGGCCAAGCTCTTTGAATGCAGCGGTGACGTCCGGCGAGCGATGCAAGGCTGTGGCCACGCCAAACACGGTCAGCGGCAGGCCGCGCTTCTCGAACTCGCGCAGCACGCGCCACACACCCGCCCGCGAGCCGTATTCGTAAATGCCTTCCATGCTGATATGGCGCTCGGGGAAGGCCGGCGGGTTGAACATCTCGGAGAGGAATTGCTCCGAGCTTGCGTCGCCATGCAACACAGAGTTCTCCCCACCTTCCTCGTAATTCAGCACGAACTGCACCGCCACCCGCGCCGCACCTGGCCAGCGCGCGTGCGGCACATCGCGGCCGTAGCCGATCAGGTCGCGGGGGTAGGGGGCGGTGGAGTCGTAGAGAGCGGTCATATTAAAAAGAGCGATATGCCACGTGAGATGTCTTGTTCCAGGATGCCGCGGAACCGGCTTAGCCGGGCCGCCAGCATCGCCCCCTTGGGGGTGACGCGAAGCGGCGCGGGGGGAGCTTAAGTTCTCGGGCCGCCAGCATCGCCCCCTTGGGGGTGACGCGAAGCGGCGCGGGGGGTCAACCCAATGCGAGCGAAAGTTCGCTCGCCGGCTGCTTGCGGTCGAACGTCAGGTTTTCTTCCACATGCAGCAGGTGCTCGTTTATGAGGCGAACCGCCAGCTCCTCGTCTTTGGCCGCGAGTGCTTTCACGATTTCCGCATGCTCTTCGTTGGAGTGTTCGGCGGCGTGGGTGCTTTGGTACATGAGGGTGATCAATGCGCAGCGCGAAATCAGCTCGCTCAGCAGCTCGGCCAGCACTTGGTTGCCCATGAGTTCGGCCATGCGCACGTGAAAGTCTCCCAGCAACTCGGTGCGGCAGGGCACGTCTTGTTGCTGCACCGCCAGCTTTTCCTGCGCCACGTGCTCGCGCAGCGCCTTGATGCGTGCCGGCGTCGCGGTGCGTGCAAAAGCGCGCGCCATCTCGGCCTCCAACATGCGGCGCACCGCGAACACCTGCTTGGCTTCTTCCACCGAGGGCGCGGCCACAAAGGCACCGCGCGCCGGCTCCAGCTTGATCAGCCGGTTTTGTGACAGCTGAAACAGCGCTTGGCGAACGAGGGTGCGCGAGACGCCAAAGTGGTCGGCCAGCTTTTGCTCGGCCAGCTTGGTGCCCGGGTGCAGCCGGTGCTCCACGATGGCGCGGGTCAGCGACTCGACGATGAGGTGGGTGCTGGAGATTTCCATGAAATCATCATATCGAGAAAAACAAAAAGTGTATACACTTTCAGTCTACTGGTTTCCACCAGCCTGACGCTTCAAGGAGATCTCCATGGGACTGAGCACCCACGTTTTGGACACCATGCACGGCTGCCCCGCCGCTGGCATAGGCGTCGAGCTTTACACCACCGAAGGCGATCAGGCCACGCTGGTCAAGCGCTTCAACCTGAACCAAGACGGCCGCAACCCCGACGGCCCGCTGTACGACAACGCCAGCCTCAAGGTCGGCACCTACCGCTTGGTGTTTGACGTCAAAGGCTATTTCGCGGCCAAGGGCGTGACGCTGCCTGAGCCCAACTTCCTCGACCGCGTGGCGCTCGATTTCGGTGTTGCCCACGTGGAGCAGCATTACCATGTGCCGCTCTTGGTGAGTCCTTGGAGCTACTCGACTTACCGAGGCAGCTGAGTCAGCCTGTGCCTACAAAAAACCCGCTCTCACAGCGGGCTTTTTTCGTTGGCGCAACAGAGCGCGTTACCGCGAGCGTTGGCCTTCGGTGAGGGTGTCGAGCTGGAAGTTGCCGCTGCGGTCCCACAACCAGATGTCGCGGTAGGTCACGCCACCGAGCCGCATGGGCGCCGGGAAGGGCGCGGCGGCGCGCACCGTGCGCTCGATTTCGCGCATCACATGGGGCACATGGGAAGGCGCGCGCATCCAGCTCACGTTGCGCACATTGCCTCGATCGTCAAGCTCCACATCGAGCACGCCCACCGCCTGCATCAACGGCGGCATCTGACCCTTGTAAATGCGGTGGGCGTTCAGCCCATAAAGATGGCGTGCGCCGTCTTTGCGGTATTCCTTGGGTGTCAGCGCTTGGGAGATCAACGCCGGTGCTGGCAAATACACGGCTGGTGGTGGCGCAAGCGGCGCTGGCGCGGCGGCCATCGGTGGCACAGGGGCGGGCGGGGGAGGCGGCGAAGGCGGCGAAGGCGGCGAAGCGCAAGAGGCAAGGAGCACCGCCGAGCACGCACTCACCAGCTGCCAGAGGTTGCGGTATCGCGAGCAGGGGGCGGTTTTCTGGGTGGTTGTCATGGTGGTCTTCCCACGAGCTTGCTGTCACGGGACCAAGGTAGAAATGTGGAAGGTTGGCCACTGGCGGGCGGGCGTGTGCAGTGTATGGCGATCTGTGCATGGCGTGGATGCTTTGGCGCTCCATACTGGCGCGCTTCGCACCAGCTTTGCGTTTTCACACACATCCATGGCGTCTTCGCCACAACGTACTTTTTATGGCTCACCATTTGGACGACTGTTTGCGCCGGTTGGCGTCTGAGCCTGCTGTGCTGGTCAGCGTGGTGGCGTCTCGCGGCTCGGTACCGCGCGAGGTTGGCACCTGGATGGCGGTGTTCGCCGATGCGCTGGTCGGCACCATTGGCGGCGGCCACCTGGAGTGGGACGCGATCGCGCAGGCGCGAACCTGTTTGAAAGCGCCATCTACCGAACCACACAGCTGGACGCGCGACGTGGTGCTCGGCCCCAGCCTGGGCCAGTGTTGCGGCGGTGCGCTCACGCTCTGCTTCGAGCCCATCACCGCTGTCGCTGCGCCCGCGCTGCGCGAGCGGCTCGCCACACCGGTGACGCCGGTGGCGCTGTTTGGAGGTGGCCATGTTGGCCGTGCGCTGGTGCAGGCGCTCTCGCCGCTGCCGTTCGGCGTGCGCTGGATCGACAGCCGCGACGAGGTGTTTCCCGACCCATTGCCACCGGGTGTGCAGGCCGAGCATTCGGATCCGGTGGCGGCTGCGGTGCGCGACCTGGCGCCCGGCTCGCGGGTGCTGATCATGAGCTTCTCCCACGCCGAAGACCTGGAGATCGTGGCCGCCTGCCTGCTCCGGGTGCGTGTCCAGGCCGATTTGCCGTTTGTGGGGCTGATCGGCAGCGCCACCAAATGGGCCAGCTTTCGCAGTCGGTTGCGCGCGCGCGGATTTGCCGACGCCGAGCTGGACCGCCTTACCTGCCCGATCGGCCTGCTGGGCATCGCGGGCAAGGCGCCCGAGGTGATCGCGGCCTCGGTGGTGGCCCAGTTGTTGCATGCGTTCTGAACGAAGGGTGACGAGGTGTCGTCCGGGTTTTCCCGAAGTCGAGTGTTTCCAGAAACTGTATACAATTTTCACTCGGTCGCAGCGGAGCGGATGCCAAGCCCAGTCTTGGCATTCAATCGCGGCCCTCAGCCGACTCAGAGCCTCCGCGGTGGTGGGTCGCACGAACCGACGGCACAGCCGTCTTGTTGAGGCGCCATGGATACCTACCTGCTCGATTGGGGCAACCTGCTGCTGCGTTGGCTGCACGTCATCGTGGCCATTGCCTGGATAGGCTCTTCCTTTTACTTCGTCTTTCTCGACAGCAGCCTCACGCCGCCCGAAGACGAGCAGCTGAAAAAAGACGGCGTGAGCGGCGAGCTCTGGGCCGTGCACGGCGGCGGCTTCTACCACCCGGTGAAGTTCGCGGTGTCGCCGCCCAAGCTGCCTGAGAACCTGCACTGGTTCTACTGGGAAAGCTATTCCACCTGGCTCTCGGGCTTTGCGCTGTTCCTGATCTCCTACCTGTGGAGCCCCAGCGTTTATTTGATTGACCCCAAGGTCATGGCTTGGAGCCCGGCTGGTGCCATCGCTGCCGCGCTGGCTTTCCTGGTGGTGTTCTGGCTGCTGTACGACGCCATCTGCCGCACCCTGGGCGAGAGCAAAAATGGCGACGCCAAGGTGGGCGCGCTGGTGCTGGTGCTGGTCTGTGTGGCGGCCTACGCGTCCACCCACATGTTCGCTGGCCGCGCCGCTTTCTTGATCACCGGCGCCATGATCGCCACCGCCATGAGCGCCAACGTGTTCTTCTGGATCATCCCCGGCCAGCGCACCGTTGTGGCCGATTTGAAGGCTGGCAAACCGGTGGACCCGATCCACGGCAAGCGCGGCAAGCAGCGCAGCGTGCACAACACCTATTTCACGCTGCCGGTGCTGTTCGCTATGCTCAGCAACCACTACAGCTTCACCTACGCGCACCCGAAAAACTGGCTGATCTTGATCGGCATGATGTTCGCTGGTGCCGCCATTCGCCAGTTTTTCGTGCTGCGCCATGGCTTCAAGCTTGGCCGCAACACGCACCCCTGGAAGTACGCTGCTGTGGGCGTGGTGGTGCTGATCGCGCTGATCGTCTGGCTCAGGCCCGCGCCGGTCGTGGCTGTGGTCTTGCCCGAGACCGTTGGCTACGCCGAGATCCAGCCGGTGGTCGAGCAACGCTGCGTGATGTGCCACGGCGCAGCGCTGGCCTCCAAGGGCGTGCGGCTGGATTCGCCCGAGGAACTGAAGGCGCATGCCCAGGCGGTGTATCAGCAGGTGGTGGTGGGCAAACTCATGCCCATCAACAACGCCACCGGCCTGACCGAGGAAGAACGTGCGCTGTTTGCCAAGTGGTTCAGGGACGGGGCCAGATAGATCCCCCCGCGCCGGCTTCGCCGTCACCCCCCAAGGGGGCAACGCTGGCGGCCCGGCAAAGCCGGTTCCGCGGCGGGATCGACCCCCCCGCGCCGGCTTCGCCGTCACCCCCCAGGGAGCAACGCTGGCGGCCCGGCGAAGCCGGTTCCGCGGCGTTCTGGGTTGGGGCATTCCGCGCCGGTGAGGTGTTGATGGCTCTTGCGGTTTGCCGGACAACCGGCTGGGCTTGCCTTTTGCCTGGTGGACCTGCGTTACCCTTGAGCGGATGTTCAACACTCGAGGCCGCCTGCCATGAAAACCCGTGCCGCCGTCGCCTGGAAAGCAGGTCAGCCGCTCACCATCGAAACCGTGGACTTGCAGGGTCCGAAGCTGGGCGAGGTGCTTGTGGAAATCAAGGCCACCGGCATTTGCCACACCGACTACTACACGCTCTCGGGCGCTGATCCCGAGGGCATTTTTCCGGCCATCCTGGGCCACGAAGGCGCGGGCATTGTGGTGGATGTAGGCTCCGGTGTGACCACGCTCAAAAAGGGCGACCACGTCATTCCGCTCTACACGCCCGAGTGCCGCCAGTGCAAGTTCTGCCTGAGCCGCAAGACCAACCTGTGCCAGCTGATCCGTGGCACCCAAGGCAAAGGCCTGATGCCCGACGCCACTTCCCGTTTCAGCTTTGAGGGCCAACCCATCTTTCACTACATGGGCACCTCCACCTTCAGCAACTACACCGTGGCGCCCGAGATTTCGCTGGCCAAGATTCGCGAAGACGCGCCGTTCGACAAGGTCTGCTACATCGGCTGTGGCGTGACCACAGGCATCGGCGCGGTGCTGTTCACCGCCAAGGTGGAGGCGGGCGCCAACGTGGTGGTGTTCGGCCTGGGCGGCATCGGCCTGAACGTGATCCAGGGCGCCAAGATGGTGAGCGCCGACAAGATCATCGGCGTTGACATCAACCCCGCGCGCCAGGAAATGGCGCGCAAATTTGGCATGACGCACTTCATCAATCCCAAGGAAGTTGACAACGTGGTCGACGCCATCGTGCAGCTGACCGATGGCGGCGCCGACTATTCCTTCGAGTGCATCGGCAACACAAAAGTGATGCGCGAAGCCCTGGAATGCACCCACAAAGGCTGGGGCCGCAGCATCATCATTGGTGTGGCCGAAGCCGGCGCCGAGATCAGCACCCGCCCATTCCAGCTCCTCACCGGCCGCAAATCGGAGGGTTCCGCTTTCGGCGGCGCACGCGGCCGCACCGACGTGCCGAAGATCGTCGACTGGTACATGGAAGGCAAGATCAACATCGACGATCTGATCACCCACACCATGCCGCTGGAAGACATCAACAAAGGCTTCGATCTGATGAAGCGCGGTGAGTCGATTCGCGGCGTGGTCATTTTTTGACCCCTCCCTCGCCGCTCTGTGCGCGTCACCCCCCCAGGGGGCGATGCTGGCGACCCGGCAAAGCCGAGCGATTGAACCACCCCCGTCGCTGCGCTCCGCCCCTCAAGGGGCAACGCTGGCCGACCGGCAAAGCCGGATCGGCGGCATTCTGGAATGACTTCCCCTCTTTTTTGCTGCTTTTTCCGTTCGGGCTGAGCCTGTCGAAGCCCTCACGACACTGTCCCAATCGCCATGCCCACCCCTTTCAACCGCCTCGAACTCATCAGCGAACACGCCTGCTTCGGCGGTGTGCAGCGCTTCTACAAACACGCATCGAGCGAGATCGGCTTGCCGATGCGCTTTGGCCTGTTTTTACCGCCGCGGGCGCTGGCCGGTGAGTCGGTACCGATGCTCACCTACCTGGCCGGCCTCACCTGCACCGAGGAAACCTTTGCCACGAAGGCCGGTGCGCAGCGCACCGCTGCCGAGCTGGGGCTGGCGCTGCTCATGCCCGACACCAGCCCGCGCAACACCGGGGTCGACAGCGAAGACCACCACTGGGATTACGGTGTGGGGGCGGGCTTCTACCTAGACGCCACGCAGGCGCCCTGGTCGGGCCACTGGTGCATGGAAAGCTATCTGCTCAAAGAGCTGTTGCCGCAGGCCGCCGCCGAGTTCGGACTGGACAGCGCGCGCCAAGGCCTGTTCGGCCACTCCATGGGTGGCCACGGCGCGCTCACGCTCGCGTTGCGACACCCGGGCGTGTTCGCCAGCGTGTCGGCCTTCGCGCCGATCTGCGCCCCCACCCAATCCCCCTGGGGCCACAAAGCGTTCACCGGCTATTTCGGTCAGGATGAGTCCACCTGGGCGGCGTATGACGCCAGCGCGCTGATGGCCGAACAAAAAGTGGCGCCGTACCCCGGCGGCATCCTGATCGACCAGGGCCTGGCCGACAAATTCTTGGCTGAGCAACTGCACCCTGAAGCGTTTGAGGCCTCGTGCTCAGCCGTTGGCCAGCCGCTGACCCTGCGTCGCCATGCAGGCTTTGACCACAGCTACTATTTCATCGCCAGCTTCATGGCTGACCACTTGCGCCACCACGCCGCTGCCTTGCGGCGCTGATGACCCCCTTCACCTCACACCGATACACCATGCGCCCCCGCCAATACGACCTCATCGCCTTCGACTGGGATGGCACCCTGTTCGACTCCACCGCGCTGATTGCCCGCTGCATCCAGGCGGCGGTGCGCGATGTGGGCGGCACCGTGCCAAGCGACCAAGACGCCACCTACGTGATCGGCATGGGCCTGATGCAGGCACTGGGCCACGCCGCGCCCGATGTGCCGAAAGAGCGCTACCCGCAGCTGGGCGAGCGCTACCAGCACCACTACGCTGCCAGCCAGCACGACATCGCCCTGTTCGACGGCGTGTTGCCTCTGCTGGCCGATCTCAAGGCGCGCCACCACTGGCTCACGGTCGCCACCGGCAAAAGCCGACGCGGACTCGACGAGGTGCTGCAGACCGTGGCGCTGCAAGGCGTGTTCGACGGCTCGCGCACGGCAGACGAGACCGCCGGCAAACCCAGCCCGCTGATGCTCAACCAGCTGATGGCCGAGTTCGGTGTCGACCCGGAGCGCACGCTCATGATCGGCGACACCACGCACGACCTGCAAATGGCGCTCAACGCCGGCTGCGCCAGCCTGGGCGTGAGCTACGGCGCCCACGAGCCCGATGCGTTTCACGCACTGCAGCCG
>Ga0335395_10002726_pt1 | contig 10982 bp, 8 predicted proteins | sample MAT02_FD_205744 | JGI IMG/M metagenome (GOLD analysis project Ga0335395, IMG submission 205744) | Freshwater microbial communities from Lake Fryxell liftoff mats and glacier meltwater in Antarctica - MAT-02 (spades assembly) (version 2) ...
CTTGGTCTCCCAGATACTGCGGCCTTGCTGGTAAAGTTCGATGATACGTTTGATTTGATGCATACGGAGGAGTTGTGACACGGGCTCGTTTTAAGTTTAATCCCGATAAACACCGGCCTTAAAACGAGGGCACTTTAACATCAAATCCTAATGCAAAATGGGTGGGTCAGACTATTAGCGGAATTCGCTACTTTATCCAACCCTTAACCGAGCCAAACAATCACCGAAATCACTAGGTCAAGTGATTGGCGGAATCACTAGGTCACACCATTGTCGGAATACCTAGGTCAGCCGGTTGGCGGTAGACCGGTCAGACCATTCCGGAATATTCATTTAATAAAGAGCACAAACAATAACTCGTTTCGGTCTATATCTCTCTATAATATCACATTGGCTATTGCGAGTTTCACCTCAAAGAATCGGCTATTATTTGAGGTAAAAAATTAACAGCACATGATTTAATCGTAGCGTAAGATTTTAACTGGATCCATAGCCGTAGCCGAAATGGTCTTGGAACTTACGGCCAATGCTGAAATTAGAAACATGAACAACATTGAGATTGTGAAAGTTAATGCGTCAAGCTTTTGGTAGTATTCCCACCATCCATCCATAATCATATTAGTTGTCCAATACCCTAGCCCACCACCTATAAGCCCTGCAGTCGCCAGTATTATCATAAATTCAAAATTTATAATACGACTTATGTTTGCACCCGATGCCCCTAATACCTTTCGTATTCCAATCTCTTTCATTTTCTTAATGATGTTCAACGAGACCATTGTATATAAACCTGTAGCACACAGAAGCATTGAGAAGAAGCCAAGGAACGAACACATTTTTACTATGTTAGAGTTAATCTGTAAAGTCTGAGCTTTTTCCTGATTGATCATTTGCCCATTATAAACTGTGTTAGGAAATACTTCATTCCATTTTTCCTTCATGAAATCATTTATCGCCTTCAAATCGGTAGGAGTCACACTTACAAGCATTTGCTGATAACGATCAGCTAAAGTGTATCGAAGAACCATTGGCTTGACAGCTTGCCATAAACCACGTGCATTGACATCTTTTGCAATCCCAATAATATAAAGCTGGACTGTATCTTGCAAAACAATTCGCTTACCTATTGGATCATCGGACAAGACAAAGGCTTCAGCAAATTTTTCAGTTACAATGGCTGAATTACTAAGATCAAGCTTGGATTCCGGTATAAAATTCCGTCCATTGAGTAACTTTATATTCATTGTCTCAAAGTAGTTATCGCCAATTTCCATAATATCTACTTCCAGTTCTTTTGATTCGTACTTTACAGAACGGCTATAATATGTATAATCTGCAATATGATTTTTTGTTCCGGCGATATTGAGAATGCCCTTATTTGAAGCAAGCGCATTTCGATAATTAGTGAAGTCGCTTTCTGAGCTAATAGGTACTGAAATTATTCCATTGGTGGCAAAGCCGAGATCGTAATTTTTTTGATACACTGCGTTCTCATAAAAGGCAACTGCGAAAATAACTGCCAGTAGGGATATAGAAAATTGAAGGCCTAGAAGTGTGCGCGTAAACCAATTGGTGCCTCCAAATTTTTGCTTTCCCTTTAGAATGTTCGATGGTGAAAATGATGTGATGTAAAATGCAGGATAGCTTCCTGCGAGAACCCCAACCGTAAGAAGCAGCACCAAGAGAAATGCCAAAAAGCCAAAATTTTTAGAATATGAAAGATTGAGATCAAGCCATGGCCACATACTATCATACGCTGGCACAAGCCATTCTGCAAGGAGAAGCCCCATAAGGAACCCTCCGAAGCATAGTAGAAGATTTTCACCCATGAATTGAATAACCAACTGTCTTCGATGGCCACCCATTACTTTTCGTACTCCAATTTCTTTAAGTCGTCCGCTTGAAATAGCTATTGAAGTATTAGTAAAGTTAAAGCAAACGAGTAAAAGTAGTAGTGTTGCCATCACGTTTGGAATTGTTACTACTTCCTCGGGTAGTCCTCCTCTTAACCATTCATTTCGTACCTTAGGATACTCATTATTCCTGAACGCCATGCCAGAGAAGTTTTCCAGGTAGTACTCTTTTACTTTCATCTCAGCTCGTGCAAGATTTTGTGGTTCTAAATAATTTGTTAGCTGACGATTTATTATAGAAATTAGAGCAGGATCATCCACCTGAACGAAAAGGATAATCCAGCCTCTCCAGTTGTCTTCACTTTGGTCCAGATCATTTGTAACTGTTTCCCAATAATTATCCATATGAGTAATGGATTCTGAGTAGAAACTTGAATTGAGAGGTTGTTTTTTATAAACACCACCAACAAAGAACTGCTTAGGAAAGCCATTTATGATTTGTGTTACGGACTGACCAACAACATCTTCTCGATCGAAATATATTTTTGCGAGTTCATCACTAATAAAAATTTTACTTTTGTCTCCTAAGTCTTTAGGATGCCCATAGATTAAATCAAAAGTGAAAAGTTCGAAAAAAGACTCGTCGGCATACGCTACACCAGTGTTGAACATATTATCCTGGATTCTAAAGTCACCCATACGAGGAATAAACCTAACTACTTTGTCGATGCCATTGATGTTTTGTTTTATGTGGTTAGCAAGAGGAATTGGAGCTGTGGCAAAGCGTATTGGCTTACCTTGCTCCTCTGCACGACATTGAATACGATAGATTTTTGATGCATTTGAATGTAGATAATCCCACTTGCTATTGAAGTTCCAATTAATGTATGCAACAATGCAGCATCCGATAGCAATTGAAATACCAAACATATTGATGAGAATGAAAAATCGATTTTTCATCATATTGCGGTATGCTATTTTCAAATAGTTCCTTATCATAACAATGCTTTAAATTGGAATTATCCTAGTTGGATATGAGGGTATTCGAAAGCTATAATTTGAGAATTTTTAATTTTGTCATTCCTTTAATTTTAATTTTATTAGGGATAAGTAATTTAAACACAATACCCAAGCCAATCATGGTTCCGCTGATAACCAATGTTTTTTCGCTTACTTCACCGCTATTGGCAACATCGAGAACGAGATAGCCTGAACCACAGATTAAAGGAAGCTGAGCTGCTTTAAACCTTAGCCACCATCTTGTTTTCTCATCAATATGAAGAGCTGTGATTTCTTTGATGTGTACTTTATAACCCCTAAACACCAAGATGCTATCATCAATGGCCAGAATATTGCCTTTTATCCTTGAACTTTCCCCATTTCTGTAAAAAATAAGATCGTCACCGACTTTATAATAAACATTTTTATTTTTATTTTTCTTCTGAAGCATCAAAATGTTATTCTGACCGTCAGAGTCGTGAAATGTAAGCAGTAAAAGAATTAGTATCAGACCTCCTTTGATAAAAGAACGCATCACCTTAAGGTTTAAAATACGGTTGAACTTGTTCAAAAATAAGAAGTATAGATTTTTCATGGCAAAATCCCAGGTATGTTCTTAGTCCAACAGCCAATCAAATCAACAATTCTTTGTGAGTGATCATAGATGAAGAAGTGACCTCCCTCAAGAACTTCGTAGTTGAACGCCCCCTTTGTCACCTTCTGCCAGTCAGAAATGTTTTCAACATTTTTTTCCCTACTTCCCATAATTGCAAAGACCGGAGTCTCAAGCTTGGGAAATATTTCTATTTGGTTTTTGCTGATAATTTCAAAATCCGCGCGAATAATAGGCTCAAAGAATTGAAATAAATCTTGATTTTCTATCACACCTTGAGGCATTCCTCCCATCTCCTTAAGCTCGTTTATAAAGGACTGACGATCTAATAGATGTCGATTTATATTTTCAGTCTTTTCTGGCCCCGCACTTCCGCTCACAAAAAGGTAATCTGGAGCTCTGCCGGAATCTTGAAGCATGCTAGTTATGCTGAGTGCAAGAAGAGCTCCCATGCTATGCCCATAGATTATAAACTTGTTATCAGACAATTTTGAGGTGATTTGTTTGTACAAGTCTCGTGAGGCGTCAGAAAAATTTCTTAACAATGGTTCAGAAATTCTTTTCCCTCGGCCCGGTAATTCTATTGGGATCACATCAAAGTAGAGTAACAGTTGAGGTGTTATAAACTGATAGGAGTACCTGTTCCCACCCGCAAAATGCAAGAGGAAGATTTGTGTTTTCATATATCAGAAAAAAGATGGAGCCGACTTTATTCTTTCATTCTCTTTCACCAACCTACCCTCATCCATTCTATAAAGCTTGTCGGCAATATGATAATAACGGTCATCATGTGTAATTGCGATGATTGTAATTCCTTCTTTTTTTAAAGTTGGAATTATTTCAGTATAGAATTTCTTTCTAAAATAGGGATCTTGGTCAGCAGCCCACTCATCCAATACGAGTATAGGTTTTTCTTCTAGAAGGGATGCGATCAATGCTAACCTCTTCCGTTGTGCCGTCGAAAGATTGGTGGTGGAAAAGCGTTTGCCATCAAGGTGTACCTTATTTTCCATTTCAAAAAGTGTTAAATAGTGATTCCATTTTTTTTCATTTACTTGATCTATGCCAAAAAGTTCTTCAAATAAGTAAAAATCACTAAATATGACTGAAAAAATTGCTTTGAATTCTGAGTATTTCTCTTTTGTAACTAAGATGTTATTTATTGAGATTTGCCCCTTTGTTGGCATATATAAACCTAAAAGACAATTGATCAAGGTCGTTTTACCACTTCCGTTTCCTCCATAGATGAATATGGTATCACCTTTTTCAATCATAAGATCAACAGGACCAATGCTGAATCCAACAGTTGACTTTCCGTATTGAAATTCCAAATCATGGATGAAAATTTTTTCAAATTGATCTCTGCGAAGAAATTTTTGCGCAGGTTGATCAACTGTACTTGCAGATTGATCAACTGTACTTAAGGAGTCACGCAAATCCACCATATGATTATACGCCACACTCGCGGTCATGAAAATTGACAATAGCGACATTATATTTACAATTGCACCCAACAAGTAAAGAAGGGTAAATACAAATCCCATCGTTTGGTCAGGTTCTATGTTTAAAGCATGGCTAAAATAAAGTAACACGGATGAAATAAGCATATAAAAAAGGATCTGTCCTGTTATTTGATTATTCAGCATCCCAAAGTGTGCAGTTGTATTTCTTGCATATGAAGCTTTGGCTACCGGTTCGATATTGTTCTTGTATATTGCCCACCCTTTTATTGGAGCAATAAATATCTCTTTGAAGCCGCTGACAATTGCATTAAAATTCAATAGAAACTTATTCTCTAATTCCAAAGCTTTTTTAAACCTAACTACATTTTTTTTGGCATTCAAACTATAAACTGTTATGCCAGCAAGCACTGTTGCAAATGTGATTAGAAATAATATCACTGATATGGTTGCGAGATATACGAGGCAAGAAAAGGCTAATATAATTGCAATGAAAAAATCAATTGCAAACCAAGATGCTTGGGTCAATGCATTTATATCATTAACAATTGCTGTATTTATATCGTTTTTCTTTGCTGCAATATCCTCATAGTTGGCTTTAATCAATATTGAAATAATCTGTTTTCGAAGATCCCAAAACAATGACTGAGAAAGCCTGATAATAGTATGAGAAAGTATCCTACGAGCCCAAACAAAGACAAGGATAATCGTGGCAAATAAAATACTATATTGAACGACATTGGAATAGTCCCCTGATAGCATGCGGGCAAGCACCTTGTTTACACTTTGAATAAACATAAAACTGCTTAATCCTGAAATTACGCCTAATGAAATATTCTTAATTAGCCCCCATGTACCAAGCTTCGATGAAATAACGTAAAATAGCTTTTTCATATCGTCGATAGTTATTACCTCTTATATTACAAGACTTCTTCACTATTGTAATCATATAGGAGTTCCTTTTCACCGAATAATCGCTCTGCCAAAAACCCTCTAGAGCGACATTCTTTTATGAGCATATCAGATTGAACAATGGGGTTTGAATCAGTCGAATACTTAATGCTGCTGATGAATTTTAGCCATGGTTCTTGCCCCATTGCATAAACATATACTTCCTTCGGTTTAAAAATATCGACTAAATGCATCCCTTTTTCAAAATCGCTACCAGATAATCTGCGGGAGTTGTCCTGTTCACGATTAATATTTTCTGTCAAGAGAGGGCCATACAGCCATGACAAAGGAGCGCCATCACATTCCATTCCTAAGAATAAAACATCAACATTTCCAGTAATCTTTTGTATGTGCTCGTAAAGTTTACGCTCAAGTATTCTTGAGTCTGCAACAAAAAGGAAACTGAATTTTTTGAACGCTAAATGAAAGCATGTTTTGGTGCGAATATTTAGATCACTGTGCTCTCCAGTAAATGGTATACCAGTTATGACACAATCTGCAAATTTTATTTCTTCGAGCTCACCAATTTCAAGAACATTGGAAAAGCCACAATTCTGAAATGCAAGTTTAAGGCTTGGGTCTTGTAATGCACCACTAGTGGTAGAGGGGATGATTATGTTTTTTATCCTATGCCGCATTGGTAGCAAGGTTTCTAGTACAATGTGATCTTGGTGATTGTGCGTAATTAATACAAAGTCAATTGTTTCTGGTAGATGGACATCGGAGAAGTGCTCTACATTTGATTCGTATCCATAATAACTGATTAACGGATCGACCAGAATACAAACATCTTTTGTTTCAATAAGGATACAGGCATGACCGAAGTATCGCATTCGAGCTTTATGACCTTGATAAGCTCGGTATAACGGAGGTTGCTCATGAGTAAAAAAAGTATTAAAGAGCTCTGTTTGTGCGCTAGAGATTCCCAAGGTTTTGGCTACGCCTTCGATTGAATTTGGGTTTCTCTTCATCTGACTCAATGTATCAATCCCAATGTGGTTAAATGGAAGATTAAGGTGAATAATATGTGCCTCATCTAACTGTGGAGTGCTTAGACAAAACGGCCTATCGTCATTTTCGGTTAGCCACAGAGCAAAACTTTGAGATACCTTTGAATACAAATTACTCTTGTATAAAAGTGGTTCAAACAACCGGAAGGATGGGTTGTTATTTAAATCGTAGACAAGTTCAACATAACCTTTCAAACTCTCAGGAATTTCTTCATATAGTGGCTCAAGCGATGATCCCTTTGCCTTGTTCTTTAGTATTTTGTTGAGTTCTGCAATGGCTTTGGCAAATTTAATGGTTGATTCATGTCGTTTTTCTATCTCGCTAAGAAGATTTTTAATTTCATCGACCCTGTTAGTCAAGTAATCCATGAATGGACCGCCCAGCATTTTAGGATTTTTGGCAGCGGCTGAATGGATTTGAGGAGATTGAATGTAAGACTTCATGATCTTCATGTGCCTCCCAACAACATTCATTGCCGAAGTGGCTGGCGATATCAAATGAGCCCAAGCGTTCCATCTATCAAATAAGGGCTGTATGACGACATTCGGTTTGAGGTAAAATTCATTATTCATGTCACAAGATGTTAGGATCGTTATAGTAATCCTGTTTCAGGAGCAATTTTGGGGTTTGTCAACATTGTCCGTTCATCCAATGTAGCAATCCATTGAGGAGAATAAATACTATTTATATAGGAATCTCCTTTATCTGGGCAGATAAACAAAATGTTATCATTCTCCTTAAAATATCCGGAACTCGCGAATTTTTTGATGGCGTGATAACAAGCGCCAGATGAACCCCCACAGAAAATGTTTTGTTCCTGGAGCAAAGTATGGGTGCCGTTAATGATTTCATGTTGTGAAACATGTACCACCTCATCAATTAGCGCATTCTTGATAATCCCAGGTTTCATGCTTGCGCCAATTCCAGGTATATACCTAGGCGCTGGAGTGCTGCTGAAAATCAAGGATCCCTCGGCATCTACGGCGATAATCTTAAGCATGTTGAATCTCTCCTTTAGCCTTCTTGAAAGCCCCGTAATGGTTCCTCCTGAACTTACAGCAACAAATAAAAATTCTAGATGATCAAATTTCTTCTCTATCTCATCTCCCATCGAAGTAAAGTATGCAAGGTAATTACTCGGGTTTTCATACTGGTTAGTCCAAAAAACCTTTGACCTTTCAGCGATTAAATCTTTAACTCTCTTAATTCTTGTTAAAAGATAACCGCCTGTAGGATCTTTGTCTGTAACTTTAATAACCTCTGGGTTAAGTATGTTGAGATAGCGCTCGTATAAGATGTTAATATTTGGATCGATGACTGGAATGAATTTCAGCTGTAGCTCCCTGCAGATCATAGATAATGCCAGAGCAAGATTTCCGGAACTGGATTCAACAATAGTTGTTTCCGAAGTGATTGCACCTGAGATTATCCCATCATGAATAATACGATATGCGGCTCTGTCTTTTATGCTTCCTGAATGGTTATAGAATTCAAGTTTGGCAAAAACATTAATTTTACCCAAATCATGAAGTTGCTTTAAGGGAGTATTTCCGATAAGGGAACTCATTTTCTGTAGCTGTTTAAGCATAGGATAATGCAAATATAATTAAGAAATCATAATTAATTTGGAATCGAGCGAACGTAACCAAGTGCGTTATCCTAAGTCCCCACATTTCGAGTTTACTTAATTCAAGAATTGTTCCGAATATACTGAAGATTTTTCTAATATTGTAAATATATGCCTTTTGAACTGGAATATAATAAGTAGATATGAATCGCCTTGACGTCAAATATGAATTGCCGCCATCCAAAATTATAATACGGAAAACCCTTCTCTTCGCTAACAACCATTATTGAGCACAACAGAATGTATTACCTTAATCAAACTCACCTTGAAAGCCTCGGTGTAGACTGGGAAAAAGTGATAGATCAAGTATTTATAGCCACCAAAGAACTACAGGCAAAGAACTTCGAACAGCCGATGAAGACTTATTTGAGATATGGCGACCCTAAAAACAGAATTATCGCAATGCCTGCTTTCTTGGGTGGAGCTATTCATACTTCGGGCATCAAATGGATTGCTAGTTTTCCGCAAAACTTGGAGAAAGGTCTAAACAGAGCAAGTTCAGTTACTATTTTGAATGATGCGGATACAGGTTACCCTTTTTGCATTATTAACACGGCGACAATCAGTGTAATACGCACGGCTAGCGTTACAGGTATGGTGCTCAAGAAACTTATATTGGAACAAAATAAAGGTGGGGCAATAAAAAAAGCTGGTATTATTGGCTTTGGCCCAATTGGTCAGATGCACCTAGCGATGCTGGATTATTTATTCGAAAAGCAACTGGAAATGGTTGTTATATGTGATGTCCGTCCCATTGACAGCAACAGGTTAAAACATTTTGCGGGCACGTTGGAAAACCGAGTGGTGGTTTCTAGGCACTGGCAAGATGCCTATAAGAATATGGATATAGTGATTACATGCACAAATACGGTTAATAGATACATTGACCTGCCTCCCAAAAATGGATCATACCAGATGAACATCAGCTTAAGGGATTATAAACCGCAGATAAATGAGTTCATTGATTTCATGATCGTTGATAACTGGAAGGAAGTTTGTAGAGAAGATACTGATATCGAGGCAATGCACAAACATTCTAATTTACAAAAATCTAATGTCCATGAATTGCCAAAACTTTTGTTTGGTGATTATCCCTTTCCTGATTCTAACCACACCGTAATGTTTAACCCAATGGGAATGAGTATTTACGACATAGCTATGGCAAAATACTATTACGAATTGGCTAAAGATAGAAGAATTGGTATGTTATTGGGCTAATTCCATTGTTAGTACCTAAAACCAATCTGCGCCATAAGTCAAATATGTTGCGATGAATAAAACTCTCATTTTACCAACACGACTTTCAATATTCGCCCTTCTCAAAGTTGCTATTGTTAACGATTGTTCAGCAATTTTTTTCTGTGGATTAACCCGATTCTAGGTTGAATTTATTTTATCAATGCAAATTCTGATTATAATTATGGACTGACAAAAAGACTACGGCATAAAATTATTGGTGCTGCGCGTTTTGCCTATTCTCAAATTTGTTCCGTTTCCTTTTTGCGGTCGGCTCGATGCCAACCCACATGCTTCATAATAATAATCTGTCAGGTGAGCATTTAAAATTATGTTCAACCTAATTCATGACTCAATGGACGGTAAAATGAAAATTGCGGAAGTCAAATTAATTTATTCAACGAAGGTGCTGCCTTCGATGAGGCAAAAAATATCTAGGTCAAAGGATGCTTATGATATTTTATTGCGACAATGGGATTCAAATACAATAGAACTCTTTGAAGAAATGAAAGTTCTTCTTTTGAACAACTCTCATCATATTCTGGGGATCTATACAGCTTCAAAAGGTGGAATTACAAGTACAATTGTTGACCCTAAACTAATATTTTCTGCAGCTCTGAAAGCCAACTCAACTGAGATTATTCTTTGTCACAACCACCCTTCCGGTAATCTCAAACCAAGTCAGTCTGATATTGCATAGATATTTCGCTCATACCATGCCAGTGATTTCGGTGATACCGTGCCACTTTCAAAAGAGATTTTCAAAGGTAAAAAAGTTTGTTAATTATTGATTGTCTATTTTCTTTCTCAAGGAATGACCACTGAGCGTTATCCGGTGCGAGGAGTTCACTATCCGATCAAGGATCGCGTCAGCAATAGTACCTTCCCCGATGAGTTCGTGCCATCCTGAAACCGGGATTTGTGATGCCAGAAGAATGGATGCCTGCTCATGACGGTCCTCAACAAGATCCATCAGTGCTTGCCGGCCATTGCTGTCGAAGGGAGCCAATCCAAAATCATCCAGTATGAGCAGCGAACTTCGTTTTATCTTCTTTATCACCTTGAGGTAAGAGCCGTCCATTCTTGCTGTTTTGAGTAGCTCCATTAAGCGTGCCGTATTGAAATAGATTGTTTTGAAGAGCATCGTACAGGTGTGATTACCGATCGCCTGTGCGAGATAACTTTTTCCTAACCCGGTTGGCCCGGTGATAATAATATTTTGCCGTTGTTTG
>Ga0335395_10002727_pt1 | contig 10982 bp, 9 predicted proteins | sample MAT02_FD_205744 | JGI IMG/M metagenome (GOLD analysis project Ga0335395, IMG submission 205744) | Freshwater microbial communities from Lake Fryxell liftoff mats and glacier meltwater in Antarctica - MAT-02 (spades assembly) (version 2) ...
GTTAAAGCAAAGAATTTTTCACCCGATGCAAAAATTTGAAGATCCAGAGCATGAGGATTTTTGGGCTTTGAAGGATGTGTCGTTTGAAATTAAACAAGGCGATCGCGTTGGTATCATCGGGCGTAATGGCGCGGGTAAGTCAACTCTCTTAAAAATCCTCAGTCGGATTACTGAGCCAACTTCAGGGAGAATATCGATTAAGGGGCGGGTGGCGAGTTTATTGGAAGTGGGGACTGGGTTTCATCCTGAGTTAACGGGACGGGAAAATATATTTCTGAATGGCGCAATTTTGGGGATGGGTCGGGCGGAGATTAAGAAAAATTTTGATGCGATCGTTGATTTTGCGGAGGTGGAGAAGTTTTTGGATACGCCTGTTAAGCATTATTCTAGTGGGATGTATGTGAGGCTGGCTTTTGCGGTGGCGGCGCATTTGGAGCCTGAGATTTTGATTGTGGATGAGGTTTTGGCGGTGGGGGATGCTGCTTTTCAGAAGAAGTGTTTGGGGAAGATGGAAGATGTGGGAAAAGAGGGGAGGACGGTTTTATTTGTTAGTCATAATATGGCTGCGGTAAAAACACTATGTCAAAAAGGAATATTAATGCAGAAGGGAAGTATCGAAGCATCTGGTGATGTTTTTTCTGTATTGGAAAGATATTTGATTGCCAATACCTCGGTTGACGAATTTGTACCTAACACAGAAGCCAAAGTATATTTTAAAAAAATCCGTATACTTAGTGAAAGTGGCATAGAACAAACTGAGTTTGGAATAGGTGATGATATTGTTTTTGAGTTTACACTTTTCTTTAATGAAACGCTCACCAATCTGGAATTAGGTGTAAATATTAAGAGCGCTTATGATGAACTGATAACTCACCTTTATAACGCGGATGACGAGTTTGTTATAAATGGCAACAAAGGAGATAAGGTTGTTATTACTGTCAGATTGCCAGAAGTAAAGTATACTCCTAGTATTTACATTCTTGATACCGCGATCGGATATGGGAATTTGCTCTTTGCTAAACATTTCGACTTTACGCAAATTACGATCACAGATAGTCCCTTTGTAAAAAGACTTGGTGGATTTCCACCATATGTTAAAGTATTTTCGACTTCTTTATGGCAAAAAATATCGTAAAAACAAATACAATCATATTACTTAGTAAGTTAGCTAATAATGCTAATGGATTGTCTTTAATATTAGACAACATTAAATATTCATAAGATATTAATTCAGTTAGGTAGTAATTTAATGAATAAATTCTCATCAATAATAAGAGATATTTGGAATTTACAACAATACTTTCCTGATAAGGAACTAAACAGTATTATCAAAATCATCAATAGCGGATATAGTCGTTATTATTCGTCAAATCCTAATATGGAAGAGTGCGATTTTGTTTTTATAGATAGACTTCATAAATATCCTTGTGCGTTAAAACTACCCTTTTGGGAAAATCACTTTGAGTGGCAAGATTTATTAAATGATTATCCACAAATAGATGGCTTAATAATGGATTTTGGATGCGGTTCAGGTCACTCCGATATATTTTTAGCTAGGATGGGTAAAAATATTTATGCTGTTGATTTAAGTCCTATAGGTATAAATATAGCAAATTATTACTTAGAAAAAGAAATAGATAGCGTAAAAAATAGATTAAGGTTTGAGTTGTTAGATATTACAGATGAAAAGAAAAACAATGTAATTGTAGATGCTGTATGGTCTTCCCATGTTTTTGAACATATCCAGAATCCCGAACCTATAATCAAAGGATTACGACAATATGTAAAGGCAAAAGGATTAATGTTGATTTCTGTTCCATTTGGTAATGCTTATGATGATCTAGGACACATAAATCATTTCTATTCAGAAAATGAACTTGAAAATTATCTCAATCCATTTATTACTGTAGTCGAAATAAAGAAGAATTTAAAAAATCAAGTTCTAAGAGCAATTTGTCAGTTTTAAATTTATTAAAATAAAATTTTATCCCCATTTTTTATGTCTTTTGGAGTATGCCTAGTATTTGAGATAACAGCTAATTTACACATTGTAAAAGATGTTATTCAAGTCCCTATTGAATTAGCCAAACTTTTAGGCAATTGTCCTGTTTACCTAATAACTAGACCAAATTCTTGTCAAAACAAACTTTCTGAATATGTAAATGTAATTCATTTAGGACAATCAATTCCTCAAAATGATGAAGCTCTTCAGAATGAGAGATTAGAAAAACTAATTTTTAGCTCTAAATGGTATGAGGGAGCTTGTAAACTAGCAGCAAAATATGCTGACGTTTTAATGTTATTTCCTCATTTTGGAAATCCTACTAAAGGCGCTCTATTTTTTTGGTTATCCAGTTTGTCAAAGGGACATCATCCTGCTGTTTATCTAAAGTTAGATGCAGATCCCAGAGAGTTTACAAATAAATCACTTTCAGAACATAAACTTAAATCAGTAGCAAGAAATTTCAAAGATGGAGTTAAATCAGTTACACGACATTGTGAAGATTGGCTAAAATATTTGCCAATAACTGCGATTAGTGCTGAGTCTCCATTTACTTTAGAGATGTTCACTCATTTACATCCATCTCTGAATAGTAAAACCTTTCTTGTGAAAAACTGCCTTCCTCAAGCAGAAATTTTGAAACTCCCAAATAGAGACACTTTAATTGAACAGAAAAAACCTATTGTATTTACAGTTGGGCGCTTAAGTGAAACAGGAAAAGCTATTGACATCCTACTATCTGCTTGGCTTGATTTTGCTCCTCAATGTCCAGAGTGGAAATTATGTTTAGTAGGTTCATACGAGCCAAACTTTCAGCAGATTTGGATAAAAAAATTACAGGAATCGAATCTTACTCATACAGTTGAGTGGATGGGAGTAATATATGATCGTAATATTCTTTGGGATGTTTACTTTCAATCCAGTATTTTTGTACTTCCTAGCAGACACGAGAGTGGTCCACTTGTTTTAGTTGAAGCAATAGTTGCAGGTTGTGCTGTAATCTCTACCCCAGTTGGTGAAGTGCCTTATGTGTTAAATAATTCTGATTATGGGATTTTTCCAATTGATGATGTAGACGCTTTGACAAAAGCAATGATACTATTTGCAAGTGAGGATACTATTCGTAAAAATCAATTGAAAGATACAGCTAATGAAGCAAAGTCTCGTCAATGGCATATTCAGTTAAAAGCTGTTGCTGAGAAACTAATGTAGATATTTGTTTTTTAAAATCTTGATTATTTATAATAAGTAATTATCCTATTTGAGGAATATCCATGAGTGATGAAAGTGTTGTAGCCAAGGGGTTGTTTGGTGAATATAAAGATGAAAGTTTTAGCTATTTTCAAACGAAACGTCATGAAATGCTAGGCTATATTCCTCAGACTGCCTCTATAATTCTTGATGTTGGATGTGCTAGCGGAAGTTTTGGTCAAATCCTAAAATCTGCTCGTTCTGTCGAGGTTTGGGGGATTGAGCCAAATGAACGTGCTGCTGAGATTGCTGCTCAAACTTTAGATAAAGTGATATGTGGCAAATTTGATAGCAGCTTAAATATTCCTAAAAAGAGTTTTGATTGTATTGTTTTTAATGATGTGTTAGAACATTTGGTTGATCCCTATAGTGCCTTAAATTACTGTCATAAACTTTTGAAAAAGAAAGGAATTATAGTTGCCTCTATTCCTAATGTTCGCTACTTTGATAATATGTGGAATTTATTAGTAAAAAAAAATTGGGAATATGCTGAATCGGGAATTCTAGATAAAACACACCTTCGATTTTTTACTCATAAGAGTATAATATCTACCTTCGATGAGGCGGGGTATTATGTCGAATTTATTGAAGGTATTAATCCTCTTGAGAAAATGCATCCTCACCTAGTAAAGAAATTTAAATTTATCAACAGGCTATTATTCAACAACATTGAAGATATGCGTTATCTACAGTTTGCTATTGTAGCTAAACCTAAGCAATATTAAAGTGCAGTAGTTTAAATTAAATACACAAATTAGAAAAAACATGAATAATTATGATGTTACTGTTGCATATAGAATTTATCCTAAAATTCCAAAAACTCCTCTTGTCTTTAAAGATAGTAAGTATGACTTAGCCAAATTATGCTTAAAATCATTCAAAGATTCTATGGGGTCACTTAAAGTGAAGGTTTTCGCTTTACTAGATAATTGTCCTCCCGAATATGATGCAATTTTTTTAGAATACTTTGCTGAAGAAGATTTAAATCTAATCAGGTTAGATGGTATCGGAAATCTGAATACCTTTTCTATGCAGATAAAGCTTTTGTTAGATCAAGATTACTCTCAATTAATTTATTTTGCGGAAGATGATTACTTTTACCTCCCTAATCAATTTGAAAGTATGGTTAAACTCTTACAAAATCATCGTGATAATAATATACATTTTGTGACTCCCTACGATCACTTAGATTTTTATACTCTAGACTTACATAATCATCAAGTTGAAGTTCAATTTGCTAATAATAAACATTGGAAAACTAGTAACTCTACATGTTTAACTTTTCTAACAAACAAAGAAGTTCTTCAAGAAACAAAGGAGATATTTTTAACATATTGTAAAGGTAACTATGATGCTTCTTTATGGTTAAGTTTAACGAGGCACAAAATATTTAATATAAGTGATATTATTAAATATTATTTTAATGATAAATTTTTATTTGACTTAATAAAAAGTGCATATCTTCACTGTTGGAAGCAAATTTTATTTGGAAAAACATGGAAACTATGGTCTCCTGTTCCTTCTATTGCAACTCATCTAGAAAGTAACTATCTTGCTCCTGGAATAAATTGGCAAGACATCATAGATCAGACAATACGTGAGAGTCAGAATAATTGAAAAATATTATTTATGGTTTATCAAACAGTAAATTAATGTAAAACAATCAATTTTTATAGTGAAACTTTATGCCTCATAAAATCGAATTACCAAGGATTAATTTGGTTTCCGAAAATGTCCATAGACCATTTTGGTCAGTGATGATTCCCACCTATAATGGTACAAAATATTTAGAGCAAACGCTCAAAAGTGTATTAGTCCAATATCCAGAATCAGAGGAAATACAAATTGAAGTTGTAGATGATTGCTCTACTAAAGATGATCCTGAAGAGCTTGTGAGAGCCATAGGTCAGGGTAGAATTTCCTTTTATCGAAACCCTCAAAATCTTGGTTTACTACCAAATTGGGATATCTGCATTCAACGTGCCAAGGGTTATTGGGTTCATATCTTGCATCAAGACGATATTGTTTTGCCTAGTTTTTATGAGGCTTTAAAAAAAGGTATTCAATTAGAACCAACTGTCGGAGCCGCATTTTGCCGTCATATCTACATGGACGGGGATAGTCATTGGCAATTTTTGTCAGATATAGAAAGAAAAACACCTAGTATTTTAGAAAACTGGATAGAAAAAATTGCTGTAAGACAACTGATTCAGTTTCCTTCTATTGTTGTTAAACGGAGTACCTATGAGACGTTGGGCGGTTTTTGTACAGAAGCAGCTTCAGCCGCAGACTGGGAAATGTGGAAACGGATTGCGGCACACTATCCAGTTTGGTACGAACCTCAACCATTAGCCTGTTTTCGGTTACATTCTGCTTCAGAATCTTCTCGATTGATTAAATTAGGAGAAAACATTGCAGATATACGCAAATCCATAGAAATTTCTAAAGCTTATTTGCCAGAGTCTACAGTCAAAGAATTATCTATGAAAGCCAATGAAAACTATGCATTCTATGCTCTTAGTACAGCACGACAATTACTTTTTATGGGTGATATTTCTCCAGTCTTAAATCAAATAAAAGAAGCTATAAAATGCCATTTCTCATTTAAAGTAATTATAGAAATAATCAAGATTCTAAAATTGTATTTTGTAAAACTAGTAAAATAAAGTATTTTCACAAATAGTCATGAATAAAATTCTTTGTGCTAATTCTTTTCAAGCTACATCTGATGGACATGGTGGAAACCGTAGAACATATCAAATTCAAGAGTTAACTAACCTCGCTGGGCTAGAAATAATTAGTCTTCAAAAAGAATTTGTAAAAACAACTAAGTATGAGAGAGTTATTAACTCTTTGAAATTCTTGTTAAAATATAAAGTTGAATTTTATCCTTCCCGCAATTTTATTAATGTATGTGGTCACACATATGAGAATTTTCAAAAAGTTTTAAGTCAACATAAATCCAAAAAAATTTTGCTATGGGAATCAACAGCAAATCCTCTATTTCTTTTGGTTGCAGCAGAATATGGTTTTAAAACCATCGCTCTTCCCCAGAATCTAGAATCTTTGGTAGTAGGACAAACAGACCTTTTTACTAGGCAATCTTTGCCACAAAGTCTAGAAAATGAGTTAGGTTATCTTGGCAAAGCAAATGCAATTTTTTGTATTTCTAGAGAAGAACAGTGGTTTCTTAAACTGCGCGGTATAGATGCTGATTTTCTACCTTACTATCCCCCAAAAGCAATACTATTCAACTTATTAGAGGTGCGAAAACAAAGAAATATATTGTCAAACAATAGATTTTTGATTTTAGGTACAGCCCACAATCCTCCAACTCGAATAGGAATAATTGAACAAATTCAATGGTTATCTGAAATCAGTAAAAGTCTAGATTTCCCAATAGATATTGCTGGGTATGGAACTGAAAATCTAAAGGAGTACTGTAACAGCTCAAATTTTACGCTTCATGGCTCTGTTTCAGTAGAGAAGTTAAATAGTCTTCTGGTAAACTCTAAAGCGGTCTTAGTACACCAAAAGACAGGCTCTGGCGCACTGACTCGTATACCTGAAATGATAATTGCTGGCATTCCTATAATTGGTAATAGTCAGGCTTGTAGAAGCGCGTTCCACTACTCAGGAGTTTACACTTATGACAACCAAGTTGAGTTAGCAGAATTAATGAGCAATAGTTTCGATTTACCTCCTATTCTAGAGCGACCTAGATCTGCCGAGCGTCGCTTTGTTCAATACATAAGACAGCTTGCAGCAAATTCTGAAAATAGCTAGCTTTCAGAATACAAGAATCATTAAATTCTTAATAAATTTAATAACCATGATTTAAAAAATTAGATAAAAAATAGTGGTATTTCCTGATACGGATTATGATGCTGTCCAAAAAAATATAGAAAAAGCCGACCAAAAAAACTTATTGGATCATTGGGCTATCTAGAAGAGCGCAAAGGAATTATGTTTTAGAAATATTGTTAGTGGCGATCGCATTAAAGTCATATTTCATCATTTAAGATTATAACTGTCGCCACTTATTGCATTCCCGAATACTCTTGGCGACAGTTATATAAAATCAACAACTAGCCTAAAACCTATCGCAATGAATAAGGAAGATGTTTATATTATTATCCCTGTTCATAATCGTAAAGAAATTACATTGAAATGCTTAGATGCATTACAACAAAATGGCGATCTAGATAAATATTGCATAGTAGTAGTGGATGACGGTTCAACAGATAGTACGAGTGAAGCTATTAAATCCCTTTACCCAGATGTCATCATATTGACGGGTGATGGGAATTTGTGGTGGACAGGCGCAATCGCTATGGGAATGAAATATGCATATGAACGTGATGCAGAATATTTTATTTGGTTGAATAATGACTGTTTGGTAAGTAGTAATGTTTTTGATACCCTAGTTGTTTTTTGCCAAAACAACCCTAGTAGTATCATTGGTTCACAGGGTAGAGAAATACAAAATCCAAAAAATATTAGTTTTGGCGGTAAAAATAAATATGGAATAAGTTACCGAATTATAAACTGCCCTCACGATCAAATAATCCAGTGTGATTTATTAAGTGGGAATCTGGTGTGCATTTCTCGTTCAGTCGTCAAAAAAATTGGCTACCCTGAGCATAAGCTAGTACCTCATTACGGTGGAGATTCTCACTACTTAATTAAAGCAAGACTTAGCGGATTTAAGATTTTTATTGATAATCATCATTTGATTTTTAATCTTTGCGGAGAATCCGAGATGTCTCCGCAACGTTGGCTACTTAAAAAAGGGAAACCGCTTGATATAATGAATTTGTTGTTTAATCGTTACTCTCTTTATAGCTGGCGAGTTTGGTTGACACTTAATCAAACGGAGTACGGAAAATTAATAGGAACATTTATTTTTATATTTCACTATATGACGCACTTTGTTATTCCAATTTTTGTAATAAGCCTATTAAGATTTCTACCTTTTTCAACAAGAAATTATTTATCTAGATTCAAACAAAAAATTATGAACTGCAAAAAAAATCTTTAGCCTGTTTTCTTGATTATAAAATTTTTAAATTTATTAGTATTTATGAACTCAAATATACAAAATAATATAAAAGGTTTTAATACTGTATCAATTATTGTAAGGACTTGCAGTTTCCAGCGTATTTTGCTTTTGAAAAACGCTATCAGGAGTATTGTTAAAAATAATTATAGACCTCTGGAAATAATTATTGTTATCCAGACAGAAGACCAAGAATTTATTAGTAGTATTAGCATATTTTGTCAGAATATTAATGAGCAAGATATTGTATGTAGAGTAATTATAAATCCCACATCTCAAGACCAAAGAGCTAAAAACTTAAACTTAGGATTACAATTAGCAACAGGAAAGTATGTTGGATTCCTCGATGATGATGATATTTTATATCCAAATCATATTTCGCATCTTATTAATTTATTTAATAATTTAGATAATTATGCTTGGGGTTATAGTCAAGTCGTTATGGCGGTCTGTCAAGTAAATAATGAAGAGGTTAATCTTGTTAATCAAGGAAGACCATTTCAAAAAGACCAATTTTCTATTGATGAAATATTAAAAGATAATTTTATTCCTCTCCATAGTTATTTAATAGATAGAAGTAAAGTGCCATCAGAAATACTTTATTTTAATGAAGACTTTTCTGTTCTCGAAGACTATGAATTTTTGCTCAGATTGATTAGTAAATATCAACCATTTTGTAGTCCCGAATTTAGCTGTGAATATAGATATTATATAGAAAGTACTGACAAAATTAGTGATATAGATCATGTTTTAAATCATAAAGATATTAAAATTGCAAAGACTTGGTGGAATTCTGGCAAAAGAATTGAAAAGCTAAAAAAGCAATTATATCCTAATTATTTTCTAAAGCTGATTTCCAGCTATGATCGAAAATTTATACTTTTGCAGCTTCCTTTTTTATCTATTCTTAAAAGAAAGTTACCAGTTTTTTGGAAGTTTATTAAAAGACTAATTTTCAAAGCATAAATTATAAAATTTTATGGTTCTTCTCAACTTATTTATAGGTGGTTAGTTTTATGATTTTTTTTGTTACGGTTAATTATTATTCTATTGATTTAGTCGAGTCATTAATTAAATCAATTAGGTCTAATATTTTAGTGGATTATCGGATTATTATTGTTAATAACTCTGATGATGATTTCTCTTTGTGTGAATTTATTGACGATTCGGTCTTTATAATAGATTCTGGGACTAATTTAGGCTTTGGTGCTGGTTGCAATCTAGCGATATCTGCAATATTTGAAATAGATAGAAATGCATTGATTTGGTTAATTAATCCTGATGCAACCATTGAGAAAGATGCTGATCAATATATTTTAGAATGTATAAGAAATGAGCCATTAGTTTCTATTTTAGGAACACAAATTCAAGATTCAAATAAAAATATTTGGTTTAGTGAAGGTTCTTTTAACAAATGGACGGGTTATTTAGGTCATTCATTATCTAACGAAAATAGCGATACTCAAAGGATAGGAATAACAAAATGTCGCTGGGTTTGTGGATGTAGCATGATTATTAACTTATCTCAATTTGATCATTGCCCACAGTTTGATCCTAATTATTTTTTGTATGCAGAAGATGCAGATCTTTGTGAAAGGTACTATCAACAAAATTATTATATTGCTGTAACCAATCGAGTTTTAGTGACTCATCAAGTATCTAGTGTTATTGGCAAAGACAAAAAAAATATGTACTTTCAATACACATTTAGCCGCTTATATTTTTTACGCCGCCACAGCACATTTTTAGGAATGGCAATTTATATGGCTTATCTAATTTTTAAAATTCTGCTGACTCTGCCAAGTAATGCACCAAACGCTTTGGGTAGGCTGCAAGGATTTCAAAAGTTTCTAAACCAAATAATTCAATCATCGGCATTGGTCAGATAATTCCCAAAAATCTACATTTAAGAGATCGTGCAGCGATCGCGTAAATTGTCACTGGTCAGAAAATCTGGTAGTCTCATATTCTGGCTGTAGTTTCTTTAGACATTGTCAATGAAAAAATCACTAATTTGCGGTATCTCAGGACAAGATGGAGCCTACCTAGCTTCACTATTATTAGCCAAAGGACATGCAGTATACGGCACTTCTAGAGATGCCGAGGTTTCATCATTTCGGAATTTAGAAACTCTAGGAATTAGAGACAAAGTAAAACTAGAGTCAATGGCTCTTAATGACTTTCGCAGCGTCTTGCAAGTATTGATAAAAACAGAACCTGATGAAATTTATAATTTGGCTGGACAAACTTCAGTCGGATTGTCTTTTGCTCAACCTGTAGAAACTTTGGAAAGCATTGCCACAGGCACTTTAAATTTATTAGAAGCAATCCGTTTTACTAAAGCTCCGATTAAGTTTTACAACGCTGGTTCTAGCGAATGTTTTGGCGATACTGGTGAGTTTCCTGCGAATGAATCAACCCCATTTCGTCCGCGTAGTCCCTATGCAGTAGCCAAATCTGCATCATTTTGGGAAGTGGCAAATTATCGAGAGGCTTATAATATTTTTGCTTGCTCAGGAATTTTATTTAATCATGACTCACCCTTAAGACCAGAGCGATTTGTTACTCAAAAAATTATTTCGGCAATCTGTCGAATTGCTGATGGCAGTTCTGAAAAATTAATATTAGGTAATACTAATATTCAACGAGATTGGGGATGGGCTGATGACT
>Ga0335395_10002730_pt1 | contig 10976 bp, 10 predicted proteins | sample MAT02_FD_205744 | JGI IMG/M metagenome (GOLD analysis project Ga0335395, IMG submission 205744) | Freshwater microbial communities from Lake Fryxell liftoff mats and glacier meltwater in Antarctica - MAT-02 (spades assembly) (version 2) ...
CGAACTTTACTCTGACTGGCACTGTTTCGTCATTGACTTGAGCCGTTAAATCCATGCCGTTGGCATCAATCGCGAGCATTTGAGCCGATGTCGCCTCTGGCTTGTCGCCGTAGGCTTGAGCGTACAAAACTACGGCGCTAGCGTGATCTTCGTTCATGTGAGTGCAGATGCGATCGCTGATTTCAGTGGAAAACTGGTCTGACATGGGAGATTCCTCATATGCAATATTGCGATCGATTGTACTGCGATTTGCTCGATCACAGAAAGAGATTGATTCGCACTTGACAATCAACTTCGCAATTTGCTATAATCATCTACTAAACGATTTTTGGGCTTGATTTTCAAGGATTGCGCTTTTTTTGAAAGTTACCTCCACTCCCTGACTTAAAAAAAGATCTAGCCGTAGACTGGATATGGCTTTGAGACTTAAAATCAGCCAAAATCCTGTACGGAGGATTGATTATATTCAGCATCAAAATAGCAAAGGAATAAAGAACACGCATGAAAACGAATCATACATCCTTTAATGTCATTATTATTGGTAGTGGAGCTATATAGCTTTTCTCACTTTAGTGAGGTACGAATCTTGACCTGAAAAGCTTGACACTGTAAGGGTTACATCATACCTCAGCATACCTTATCTTTCTGAGAAACGCTATAGGCTTGAGCATTGCTAACGAGTTAGTGCAGGCACCACTCAAGATTGCGCTCGTCAGTCCTCGATCGCCATCGGGTCTTGCCTCCCTTGCTGCTGGCGCAATGGTGGATGCTTTCGGAGAGATTGAAACGCTAGATTCACCAGCGGAACGCCAGAGATTAAGGCTGGAAGTGAAAGCTCAACGGCGCTACCCAGATTGGTTAAAGGAGATTTCGGAGCGATCGGGTCGAGAGATATTCCACCGACAAGGCATCTTTATTGTCAGCAACAATGGCGGCGAACACGATGTTCCCAAAATGAATCTGATGAGGGAGCAAATGATAGCCTATGGTGAAGAATTTGAAGAGGTCGATCCCAAAGATATACCGGGGTTGAAACCCAATTACCTCTTTCGGGCGCAGGAAGCGATATTGATGAAAGGAGGGTTATCTGTTGATACGACAGAACTGTTGCCAGCATTAGAAGAAGCAGCACAAAAAAGCGATCGCTACACTCGCATTGACGATGGTGTAACTTCCATAGAACCAGAAGGAAATACTTGGAAAGTCAAGACGCTCAAGGGCGATACTTTGCTAGCTGAGAAGGTGATCGTTTGTGCAGGAGCGCAAACCTTTAAGATACTTGGAGAGCAGCTAAGAATTAAAGCCACATTACCCAAGCTTTACTTTGGACGCGGAGCCAGCGTCACTGTAATCGACGGTCCAGAAGTTCCTTACTGCATCCGCACGCCCAATCGCGCCCTTTCCTGCGGTATTCACATGGTTCCGCGCAATGGCAACCGTCTCTACCTCGGTGCAACCAACTTGTTTGGCACAGATTACAACAAGCTCCCCACAGGACCGAGTTGTGGAGAATTGCACACGCTATTCGAGGCAATAATGAATGAGTTAAATACGTCATTGCGCAATGTCTCGATCGATTATACAAGCTGGGGATTGCGCCCGATCACTCAATTCAATTACCCGCTAGTTGGTGAAACAGAAATTCCTGGACTGTTCATCGCGACGGGAACCCACCGAACCGGCGTTCATCTAGCCCCCATCATTGCTGAAATAGCCGCTGCTGAAGTGCTAGGGAAAGAACTTTCAGAAGACAATCCCTTCTCGCCTAAAAACCCCTCTGAAACTGATTCAGAGGTTAACATTGCTCTAGGAATTCGATCGTTGCTGGCAACGGCTTTGTTCCCCAATGGCAGACTGCCCTACAACCGCATGATTGAGTTAGAAACTTTCATGACAGAAATGGTTAAGTTGGCTCTGAATGGGGAAAAAGATGGAGCATTGCGAGAACGTTTGCAGGAGATTCTCGCAGATGTGCCGCTGAGCGAACAGGGAATATTGCGCGTTTATCACGAGGTATTAGAGCAGCACATTCCCGCAGATGGTCCGTATCCAACCTAATATAAGAGTTGGTTAACCGTAAAAAAGATTGAGTCACAACTGAAGTATTTGGGAGATTTGCTAAGGATTAACTCAGCAAATTTCCCTTGCACCAGTCACCACTTCTTACAACTATCAAATCTATGAAAAGCAAGCAGGAAACGTCCGCTAAAGTAACGCTGAGGCTAGACAGCTATACGCGCTCTCGCCACCAACTTTCTATATGCTATTGGTTAGATGACCTGCGCTTTACGACTTCCTATTGGTACGATACGGTAGACTTTTACGTTTTGGAAGAACTCTACGGTCAAGTAGCAATGGAAAGGATATATTTTCATATCCTGGCATTTGAAGCGATGAAAATTGCTTGCCTGAAGCCCGAAAACTTCGATCTGGGAAATTTTTCTCATCATTACACCGAGCAGTTTGATTCTCTGTGGCATGAAATTTTTTATAAAAGTTACGGGCAATGGCGTTATGAAAATGACTTGCCTTTTTATAAGGGTCCGACTATAAGAAAAAGCGATCGCTCCTCAACGGCAAACACTGAAAAGCCAATTCGTCGGATCGAAGGCGATACAGATATTTTAGTTTGCTGCGGTGGCGGGAAAGACAGCCTCGTGATGTATAAATTGCTAGAAAGAGCGGGCATTCCTTTCTCTTCTTACAGCCACTCCAGCACAGTTTACGGTAAAGTTAACAAGCAATTCTCGTTAATCGAAAATTTACTCAAACACGCTTCTCCAGTGCGGGTACACCGCAACTATGGCTTCGCGGACTATGTGGATACGCCTGTCGCTCAACTTTACCCCGAATACGGCGTGGAGAAAATGCCAGATTTAGACTTTTTTTGTCCTCCCCCGTCGCTGTTCGCTATACTCCCCATAGTTCTGCAATATGGTTACAAGCACATTGTCGTTGGCTATGAAAGAAGTGCAGATGCCAGCAATTTGATTTGGGATAAAACTGGAGAGGAAATCAATCACCAGTGGTTCAAGAGTACGGAGAGCGATCGCCTGCTTCGCGACTATATCAATGCGGAACTGATCTTAGATTTGAACTATTTTAGCCTCCTCAGACCCATTTACGATACCGTTATCTTCGGTTTGCTTAACAAGGATAGTAACGCATTAAAAGATACCCATTCCTGTAACCTTGGCAAACCTTGGTGTGAGAGGTGCGCTAAGTGTGCCTACGTTTATCTTGCTTGCATGGCGTACTTGCCAGCAGAGCAGGTGCAGTCTACTTTCCAAAACAATCTATTCGACCTTCCAGAAAACCAAATTTGGTATCGAGAGCTGTTGGGTTTAGAGAAGCATAAAGCATTTGAATGCGTGGGAGAAATTGAGGAAGTACGCCTAGCATTTGAAATTTGCCGCAGAAAGGGGGTAAAAGGAAAAGCACTAAAGATGTTTGAGGAGGAAGTGCAACAAGACTATGGGGTGATCGCTGAAAAATATACTGATGTTAATTCTACCTACTCGGAAATTCCTCAATCGATTGCTGAGAAAATCTTGCCTCAGATGAAGGAAGCCGCTGGTAGTTCTCGAAAATTTATTTTTGACTTACTCCAGTGAAGGCTGGACTGACTGAGTTGAACGATGACAGGACTTACGCATTCATGTAGCTTGACACACTACTCATAGCGGTAAGGTGCGCAGTGCACACCCTACATACTGAGTTTACTACATACTGAGTTTACCGATCGAGTAATTGTTTGAAAGGAAAAAAGTTTTATGCAATTATCAACAGAACAACTGAAAACCTACGCAGAAAAAGGCTTCCTATTATTACCCAATTGGTTTTCGCAGCTAGAGGTTGAGATTATTAAGTCCGAACTGGTGGCACTGCTTGCACGAGATACGTCAAACAAAGTTATTGAAAAAGATGGTAATACCGTTCGATCGCTCCTCGGGCCGCATCTAGATAGCGAATTTTTTCGACTCTTATCGGAACATCCCCGCTTGGTGGAACCAGCAATGCAAGCGATCGGCAGCGAAGTGTACGTTCATGCGTTTAGAATTCACTTTAAAGCAGCCTTCGACGGGGATGTGTGGGCATGGCATCAGGATTATGCTTATTGGGACAAAGTAGATGGTATGCCAACAGCGCGGGCAATAACAATTATCGTCTTCTTAAACGAAGTAAATGAATTTAATGGCCCTCTTTTTTTAATTCCCAGGTCGCACCAAGAAAATGTTATTAACCTGATCATGAAGGAGGAGCAGCAGCATCCTGCTTACCAGGACAGTCCGACATGGGTATCGTTAATGACAACAACAGAAAAGTATTCAACTGATAAAAACACAGTCGCTAAATTAGCTCAACGATATGGACTGGAGTCAGCCAAGGGACCTGCCGGTACAGTTTTGTGCATTCATCCCCAATGCGTTCACGGTTCAGCGCCTAATATCTCTCCATTCGATCGGAATATTGCTGTTTTTGGCTACAACAGTGTAGAAAATATCCCAGTTCCAGTTGAAAATCCACGACCTGAGTTTATTACAGGACGCAATTACACACCCATTAAGCCTGTTTCAGAGGGAATTTTATTGCGGTCGTAAACTTCCAATTTAGTTGGCAACAAACGAACGAAACTTAGAAAAAAGCAGAAAGAGAACCAGAATGAAAAGCCCAAAAATCCGAGAGATTAACAATTTGAAATCTTGGCTAGATCGAAAAATAGGCGCGGCTGCTTTAGAAAGAATGTTAATTTTAAATCAATATAAACTCCTGTATGTTGAAACTCCAAAAGCAGGCTGTACGAAGATTAGATCATTGCTAATACTTCTGAATAGGGGATATGAAGATGGCAAATTGGCGGATTTTTTAAAGACAACTTCAGCCACTTACTATCACTGGGAGTTTGGTATTCCAGACAATCAAACTTATCATAACAAAGAATTATTGACGCTGTTTAACAATCCAGATTATTGCAAATTTGCGTTTGTCAGAAATCCCTACGAGCGACTTGCATCAGCCTATGCGGATAGAATTTATGCTCCTCATCTAAAAAATTACGAATATTACATATATTTTGCCCAAAAAATTAAGGCTGAATCAATTTGGCATCCAGTTGGCTTAATTCCGCGTTTAGTAACAAAAATAGAACGCTGTATAAATGCTATTATTCCACCTCCAAAAGCTTCTGCATCTCTGGCTAGATTTGGTTCAGAGAAAGATGATCTTCCACAAACAACTTATGATTATGCTTCGATCGAACAAAAAATAAAGGAGAGCTACGGTAAATATACCAAGCACCCTTACAAGCAGGTTTATGAAAAATTAAAGATGCTTTTTGGTTATCCGAATATTGACTCTATAGATTTAAACAAAACACCTGTTTCTTTTGAAGAATTTATTAACTTTGTTTGCGATCAAAATATCGAAGATATGGACGAACACTGGCAGGTACAAACTTACTATATAGGCTATGATTTTATTGATTATGATTTTATTGGTCGATTAGAAAGTTTTGCTCAAGACATCCAAGTGGTTTTCAATAAAATTAATGCACCTGATTATATATATCGATATATTACAGGCAAGCTGAATGAATCAAAAAGAAAAGAAACACAAATTAATTGGACAGATGAATTAGCTGAAAAGGTTTACGAAAAATACCGCTCTGACTTTGAGGCTTTTGGCTACGATCGAATGTCATACAAAATAGTCAGCGATCACTAAGTATAAAACCAAGGAGGCGATTGAGGCAGGCCATATGATATGTGGTTTTTATTATGTAAAAAAAAGGCAATATAAAATGTTTCTAACGCTTTTTCATCACTTTAGCCATAGTATAATAAACCTGAAGTCCTCAAATACTTAAAATGTGTATATGGTAGTACCCTGCCCACCATTGGTGTCAACTTAAGGCTGAAACCATTAAAAAACTCGCTTTTATCCGAGCGTCGATCTCCCTCGCATCCCCCTGATTTTTGGGGGACTTTGAGAAGACTCTTGTTATATAACTGGGGAGGAAGAATTAATCGCAACTCAAGAAACTATCGACTCTCTATTAGACAAAGGCGAGCTGACTCCCGACGAACGCGACTACTTAAACGTACTCGGAACCCTGGTTTATGAATACGAGCAAACTTTAGAACCTATTCCTGACATTTACGGGATAGAACTGTTAAAAGCTTTGATAGAAGAATTTGACCTCCGACAAAAGGATCTCGTTCCTATTTTCAAAACAGAGTCTATTGTCTCTGATATTCTGCGTGAAAAGCGCCAACTTACAACTGAACACATACAAAAACTTGCTGAGTTTTTCTGTGTCTCGCCGGCTGCGTTCTCGGCGGCTTCCGCTTGTCTGCCGCTTCTGGCGGAGAGAAAGTCTAAGACAGAATAAGCTTGAGCTGAATTGCGGAAATAATTGCCGATTGTCGGCTGCAAAACGTGGTCTACTAAATTCTGCATCGAACCGACGCGAGAGATGACTTTCGGAGCATCTAAAGCTCCGACGTGAATAATCTGAGCTACTTCTAAATCAAAGGCAAAACCGTCTTGAGAACGCACGGTTAAAGATGAAAGTTTAGAGTCGTAACTGTGCCGTTCTGTTTTACCAGACCAGTTCAATACAATATTAGTAGTTGGCACTAATTCTACTTTTAAAATGCGAGTATTCAAGGGATGTTTGCCCGGATAAAGAGGTGTCACCCATACGCCTTTGTTGCCGACATTTACTAAGTTGCCGTGGGTGAAAGCTGCGCCGCTGACATCTTCGGAGGTTTTGCCGACATAGGAAATGACTGCGCCGACATAGCCGATCGGGATTTCGGTCATTGTCACTTGGTCAACGCCGACAAACCAAGGGTTCAAGTTCCACGAACCGGAAAGCAAAACCTGTTCCTGCAAACCGCGCCGCCCGCCTGCGGTGATGAATTTTTGCGCGTTTTGGAAGTTGTCATGGTTTGGAATAATCGGGCCGGCAATTTCGCCATCTTGAATCGGAACGCCGTCATAAGTTGTGACAATTCCCACTTTGTCGGGGGCGATTGTGTACAGCTTCAACTGTTCGGCTGTCATCCCGTGTTTGGTAGCATTTGCTGCTGTGATTACTGTAAATAATGCCGTGTTAATTCGATAGCTACCGCCCGTCAAGATGCCGAGTTGCCTGCCTTTTTCGCCGCCTTCTTTGAGGAATTTGCGAGCATCTTGAAAATTGTCGCATTCTGTGATTTTTCCGAGGATGCGCTGTGGCGGATTCGACTCGCCGCCTGCTGCGATAACTAAGCCAATTTCGCCTTGGGGAACTATTGTTAAAGATTCTTTGCGGACGTTGTATTGCAAAGGCCAATAACCCCAGTGCCAACCGGGAGGTAAAGTATCAGCTTGGTATCCAGCTTCGCCGTTTAAGGCAATTAAATCTCCTGGGGGCAAAGACTTGCCGCCGAAGCTAAACTTTTTACTGACAATGCCAACTTCGCGATCGCCAATTACGACTAATCCGCCAAAAAATAGCGGTATGCAAATAATAATCGCACCACCGATCACAATTGGCACAATTGAGCCAAATAAGTCCATCTGCGCTGTCTGCACGGCGATCGTGGTTTGAGGTAGCTGTTTCGATAGTAACCGAGGTTTGGGTGCTAGCTGGGTCGAAATTTGACTGGTAGGGGGGATATCGCTAGCAGCTAGTACGGGCGAGGCTTTTAAACTGGTTGTTGCACCCAAAGCGATAGCAGCCGAAACAGCCGCTGCTAATTGTTTGAAAACGCGAACTGCAGAAACCCATTACTCAGAATCCCGTAGCTTCAGCAAGCAACAATCCCAACTTGCTGCTGGGGAATCCGAGCAACGCCGCATCCAACACCGCCAGCATTGACAACTACCTGATGGTAAAGCCACAGTAGGTGCTCTCCTACAACAGCAAAACTCACACCGCCAACTGGGTATCGTGGCAACTCAATCGCTCTTGGATTGGAACGACCGATCGCAAAAACGATTTCCGCCCCGACGACGCGCTCCCTGCTACTTGGTACAAAGTCCGTCCTAACGATTACAGTGGTAGCGGCTACGACCGAGGACACATCGCACCCAGCGCCGATCGCACCCGCAACGAATCGGACAACAGCAGCACTTTCCTAATGAGTAATATGATGCCGCAATCGCCAGAGTTGAATCGCGGCGTGTGGGGAGATTTGGAAGAATATTGTCGCCAATTAGTTCAGCAGGGAAAGGAACTTTACATCATTGCCGGGCCGGTGGGGAGTCAGGGAAGTATCGGCAAAAAGGAAAAGATTGCAGTGCCGGCAAAAACCTGGAAAGTCATCGTAGTGCTAGACAGACCAGGATTAGGGTTGCAGGGAGTTACGGCAAACACCAGGGCGATCGCTGTAGAGATGCCGAATGATGCCACAGTCAAAGGTAAGGGGTGGAAAAGTTTTAGGGTATCAGTGCGTCAGGTGGAGCGAGAGACTGGGCTGAATTTCTTATCGAATGTGTCGCCACAGGTTCAGCAAGTAATTGAGATCAAGGTTGACAGCCAGTAAAACAACAGGATAAGTCCAAGAGATTACTAAGGATTCTTTTGATTTCAGCGTTTCTTTAACCAACTTGATAACCCTTTTAAAATATTAGTCTTGTTACCATTATAAAAACGATCTAACTCTTTTTCAACAGTAGTACGGTTGCCATACAAATTAGCTAGAATTGCACAACCAGAATCAGACATCTCTAAGTAGCGAATACTATTTGTTAGATAAAGGGATACACCATGCCAGTAAAACCGAGGATAACCCGCCCTTAAATCTTTTGAACTTGAGTATCCCAAAAACTTATTACTGCCTATTTCTTCAAACTCTGCAAATAACGCGGGTAACTTCTTGAAGAGTGTGCTCTAAGTTATGATAGGGAGCATCACAATTTGCGATCGCTTCTAGGGTCTGTGTGGCAATTAAATTAAATAAATCGACATATTTCCGGTTTTTTTCACCGTAAATAAACTCATACTCGGTAGCTAGATATTTAATACATTGGTCAATAAACTTCGATTGAGCTTGAGGAATGGCTGTCATATCTCAATAAACAACAGAAACAGGGCAAACATATCTATCAATAAAGAGGGCTTTTTAACCAATAACCCGACTTTATTGTTCATTGTTGACAATAGAATCTCCACCTATAGTGTTTTAGCTTCAGTCGTAACACTATATACAGAAAATCAAAAGTTAGATGCGTTTGCCCTGACAACAGAAATAGCTATTTTAAAATTATAAATCGTAGCCTGTCTATAACAATATTAAAGGGAATTTCTCTAGAAATCAAAGCTTAAACAAACTTTAAATAGAAATTAACCTTTTACTAAACTTCGCTTTTCGATCCTCATCTTCTTTTATAGAGCTGTTTTAAGAGTTATCAACCAAACGACCGAATTAGCAGCCAACAAAAAGGTATAAAAAATATAGATTGATGGAGCGCGGAGAGCTCTCCATAAAGAAGGCATTTTAAGTGTTTTTAACGAACCGAGCGGGTAAACGAGACCTTCCGGTATCGAACGGGTATTAAAACTTTCATCTAAGGCGCTTTCATTATTCAAGAATTGGGTAACTGCATGGATTCTTTGTATGTAATAAAATTGCACCTTCCAGTAGGTAGCTTCTAACAACCAAAAACCAAAAATTATAACGTATCCTAGCGGAACCAACGCATTTATTTTGCTGGCAAATGCCCAACCGATCGATGCTACCCAAATGGTAATTGCCGCACTTTTTAACTGTAGCAAAATTGTAGTGAAGTTAGCTATTTTTTTCTCTAGTTCCTCTGCTCCTTTTTGCAGCATTGCTAGCTGAAATTCAAATCGATCCATGTTTGATTCGGAGATTGCTGATTGTTCCTATAGTTTCTAACTTTAAAATACCAAATTCCAGCAGTTCCTGACCTACCAAAAGGCTGTCCCCTCCACTGCCAGCACTCCTTATTAAAAGTCCTAATTATACCACAGTTAAAGAAAGCCGTCCTAGAAGAACGGAACTTTAGACCCATTTTTTTTACACATAGCCTTCAAACTTTTATCCAGCATAGGCTGTAGCCATTACGATAATCGGTTTTAGGAGCTAGGAGCGTCAAACCCTCGCCACATCTAGATTATATTCTCAAAATTTTACACCCCAAATTTTACACCTACCGACTACTGCATTCTCAGGCAAAAAACACAGTTCTATCTGCTGCGATTAACTGCTGATGCGCTCCATTTTATTGTTGATGTGCAGCAAGTCTAGTTTTCATCTCGCCTAAGTTTCCACCAGCTTCGTTGCCAACCCAGCCCAATCACCGCCAGGAGTTACCCCAACAATATAAGCATCGATGTCGATACTGCCAACTCGGTAAACCTGCAACTGCGATAAGTTCTGCTTCAGGGTGCGAACCAAGTTCTGAAAGCGCTTCGCCGTTTCCCGTTCATCCTGGTCGTGCCAATCCTCTTCAGCGGTGGCGACTTCAAAGAATTGGTCAACGCTCACCACTTCTATGGGAGCATCGAGTGGATGTTCGGTGAGTTGCAGCAGCTTCGCCGGGGTGAGTTCTCCCTGTGCCGGCCAATGAACTACCTCAAAGGGAGCGTCGGATTCGCTGAGAAAGAGCAAACCCTGGGCAGCAGAAGAGAGTTGGTTAGCAATAAAAAAATTAAGGCTCTTTGCCGAATGTCTGGATGCTCATGCTCCTTTAATACTTGTTGAAGAGTTTCCCTTGTCTCGGAACTCAGGAAGTTTTTACTAGGCATTGACTTTTCCTAAATATGGTCATATTATATTATACAATATGCGTTTTAAATGCACAACAGCTTACTATTGGTGCAGCGGCTTCTGAGATGGTGCGATCGCTCAATCTCGACCAACATCTTGACAAGCGGCTGCGTCTTAAGGTAGAACAATATGAACTGATAGAGTCTACCCGCGAAAAATATATCGATTGTCCAGACTACGAACCCGACCGCA
>Ga0335395_10002732_pt1 | contig 10973 bp, 8 predicted proteins | sample MAT02_FD_205744 | JGI IMG/M metagenome (GOLD analysis project Ga0335395, IMG submission 205744) | Freshwater microbial communities from Lake Fryxell liftoff mats and glacier meltwater in Antarctica - MAT-02 (spades assembly) (version 2) ...
AATATCCTTTTCTGAAGCAATTCTTTTAATCAAATCCCCATACTGCCTATACTCTGACTGATAGTGACCAGCAATTTCTTGTGCTTCGAGAATTGCTTCTAAATCATCTAAAATAATCAAGCAGCGTCGCTCTCTTAGATAATTAATTAGCCTATTAATATTCTCATCTACAGTGGTTTTCGGGCTAGAAATATAACCGGGATTGATAACATCTTCGATGCCAGCAATCAACTCTGACAAAGTAGGGGTTTGTTTGAGCGATCGCCAGATTAAGACATCAAATTCCTTTTCTACATCCTGACCCATCTTGACTGCCAGAGATGTTTTGCCAATGCCCCCCATACCATAGAGGACTACTAGACGGCTGCGATCGACCACAATCCACTGGCGTAATTGTTCTAACTCCTGCTCTCTGTCATAAAACGGCTCTATATCTGGAGCAGAATCCCAATCAGGAGCACATCCCCTATATTTTTCAAGATCACTGATCGATAAGTCTCTATTAACCACCTCCTGAATTAGTTTACCTTTACTCAGATCAGAGATACTTCGAGAGCCTAAATAATCTGAACCTGTCCCTACTTGGATTTGACCTTTTCTTTTTCCTCCTGTTCTAGAACCTAAGCCCGCTGGAGAATATTGCAGTGAAAATTCTTGAGATTTCGGTGCAGGATTTTTCATCAACAATTGCTGCAACTTGGCCAATTTCCCCGGGCCTTTTCCAGTAATTCCAAACTTACGATACACTTCCCCTAGACGTTTCCGCACCGCCTCTGGTTGTAACTCTAATCTTGTCGCCACATCAGAAATGGTTTCCCCAGCAAGAATGATTGCCCCTAATACTTCCATCTCTCCAGTGGTAACGCTATGATCCTTGGCTATCTGTAATAAAAATTCTTGACTAATCAAAATAGTACTCCTTACCTAACTTAAACCTAATTCCCCATTCTACTCCTGATCTTCACCACAAGTGAGAAGTTAAATAAAAATTTGATAGGAAATTAAGTCAATTTAGATTAATAATATAATTTACTTTGTGCTGATACCTAAAAGGTCACGATTTTTTAGTGAAAATTAATATTCTTGCCATCTGCTCACAAGTATTTGGCAAAAAACATTTTAGATATTCAAAATCACCCTAAACTCCCTAAACTCCCTAAACTACTATTGATACTTAGCCTGACAAGTTGCTAGTAAGCGCTGATCGTTAGCAGTCATATTGGTGATTTGGTGAAAGTTTTCTAGCTCCAGTCTATGAGGGTAGGTGAGGGAGTTCAAACCTTCTATGAAAGCCCCATCACCAACTGCGGCTAAAACTCTTGGCTGCTCTTGGGCTAATTGATAAGCTAAAGAACTATTGTCATAGGTACTAGCTACAGTGACATTCATCTGGTTATTTTCTAGAACTCCTTGGAAACAACTAAACTCAGAGTTTGGCACATAAAAAGCTCCCCTCACTCGCCCTTGACTTACCTCAAATACCATGTATTCCTTGCCCATTTGTTCGCCTACAGGAGCTTGCCCGTAAAGATATGTTCCATCAGGCAGGGATACTCTGGGAGTGATGGGGGCGATCGTGACTATATTATTACTGGGGGATACTGGAACTCCCAAAGCTGGTAACTGTACAGCTGTGACAGCAGAAGTTACGCCGACAGAGAGGATCAAAGCTGCGATCGCCACCTGTCCTTTTGTTAATAACCACCGGGGAGAGCCAATCAGTTGATGTACTCTATCTCTAAAATTGATGTCTGTATTCAAAACCGTATTGCTACTCATCTGTTCCACCCCCAAGTCAATATCACTCATCTCACTCACCACTTTAGAAACTGAACTTTGAACTAAATTCTAAATTTGTTCCTATTAACTAGAATAACAAATTGACGTTGGTTAGTACTTGAATTTTGAGTAACTTAATGTAAGTTTAAATTAAAGCCCAGATAAACTTACATCTATTACTACTAAAGTAAATACCAGACTCAACTATCTAGAAACTTCAGGGGCTTAGAGCCAGATTTCGGAAAGGAAAATACTTTTCTCTAAAGAAAAATAAAATCAGGATTCTGGTATGCAGTTACAATCTATTATTGCGTCTAAATAGGCTTAGATAATCTAGCAATTATGCTAGATTTCTCCCTTGAATAATCTAAAATATAGTAGCTCCTGAGGAATTTGGCCTAGTAGGCAATCCCTAACTAGCAATATATTCTTCGACTCGACGGTGCTGACGACGTAACTGATTCAAGGCCTGATGTTCTAGCTGCCGAACCCGCTCACGGCTGATATTTAACTTTTCACCCACTTTTGCTAAAGATAATTCCTTACCATCTTCTAGACCAAAACGGAGAGCAATTACCTGCTGTTGCTGGGGAGTTAACTCTGCCACTAGGTGGGCAAGGTCATCCCGCAGAGACTCAGATGTAACGAAAATAAGAGGATTTGCACCTTCATCTTCTAATAAATCTAATAGTTCCGTATCTTGATTATCGCCCACCTTGATATCTAGAGACACTGGCTGCCTTGCCATGACTAAGTATTCCCGAATTTGGGATGGTTCTAGGTCTAAAGCTTGGGCAATTTCTGACTGAGTTGCACTGCGTCCTAGCTTCTGAGATAGTTCTCTCTGGGCTTTTTTGATCTTATTCAGCTTCTCAGTGATATGAATAGGCAATCGGATGGCCCGGGATTGTTGAGCGATCGCTCTAGTAATGGCTTGGCGAATCCACCAATAAGCATAGGTAGAAAACTTATAGCCCCGACTAGGATCAAACTTTTCTACGCCCCGTTCTAAGCCTAGGGTTCCTTCTTGGATTAGATCCAGAAATTCCATCTGCCGTTTTTGGTATTTTTTAGCGATCGCCACTACTAAACGTAAGTTAGCCGCAATCATTTTTTGCTTAGCATAGTTACCCTGTTGCAAAATTTTACGTAATTCTACTTCGCTTAAGTTTGCATGGGCAGCCCATTCGGCCTGACTAGGTTGATGCTCTAGCTCCTTAGCGAGCAAGTCCCTTGATTCTATTAAGGGCATCATTTCTTGAATAAGTTTACCGTATTGTATTTCCTGCGCTGCTGAAAGCAGAGGCACTCGACCGATTTCTTGCAGGTAGGTACGCACTATGTCCACAGAAAATGAAGCCTTGTTAGCTTTTTTGGCAACGGTCTTGGTAGTAATCTCGGCGGGGTTCTTGGTAACTGTTGTGGTAGTCATTGCTGGTAATTGGCTCCTTAAACTATTTGTAGGGAGAAATTGGTAACTGTAGATTTGGGAGATTTATGCTACTCGGTGACTAAGTTAGATCATGGGCTGAGAGTCAGAGTTAACCTATAGCTTAAGCTTCATACAATTGCGTTTGGCTCTTTTTGATTTTTGAGCTAAGACAACTACAGACGCTTATGTTAGAAATAAAGTTGCTAGGTGATAGGTATCTTGCACTCAGTACGTTCTTTGCGTTCTTTTTCTTATTCTGTCTAAGTTCTTCAACTATAGCTAGGGAAAAACCATGAAGATAACCGTACTTTTTTGGGGGGTATAGAGGGGAGATGCTATCTAGGACAGATATCTAGAAATTTGCAAGGGGGTGACAATAGAGAAACTGTCATGAGCATCAGGGGTGAAATTAGCAAAAACATTTAATCTAAAAACTTACTCCCAGAAAATTTATCTTAAATTTATCCTTAAAAACCTATTCCTGAAAATTTGTCCCTTGACAGCAAGTGATAGTAGTAATTAATCCTATGGCTTCTAATAATTCGATCGTTCCTTCTTCCCCAGAGAAAATTAATCCAGTAAAATCCGGCGTTGCTCCTTGGCTAGCCCCCTTCCTCTACTTTTTTGGCTACTATTTTGTTATGCCCTTATTTTTTCGAGAACTGACTATAATCGGCAGAGAAAATATTCCCAAAACAGGCTCAGTAATTTTAGCCCCTACCCACCGTTCTCGTTGGGATGCCATGGTAACGCCCTATGCGGTCGGTAGAATTGCGACAAGTAGAGACCCCCGCTACATGGTTTCTATAGATGAAATGCAAGGACTCCAAGGCTGGTTCATTGGCCATATGGGAGGCTTTCCGGTGGATACGAAAAACCCCGGCAGTTCTGTCTTCCGGCATTGTGTAGAGATGCTGAGTCAGGAAGAAATGTTAGTAATTTTTCCTGAAGGTAATATCTTTCGCCATCAGCGAGTTAATCCCATCAAACCCGGTCTAGCTAGAATTGCTCTTCAAGTAGAGAATACTCATCCAAAACTAGAGACAAAGATTATCCCTATTAGTATCCGCTACAGCCAAACTTGTCCCAAGTGGCGCTGTGCGGTGCAGGTATGTATTGGTGAGGCGATCGCTGTTGCTGATTATGCCCAAGGTTCTTCTAAGAGTGCAGCCCAGAAACTGACTAGCGACCTAGAAGAAAAATTAAATTTAGTTGATCACCAGAATGCTCCTGTTTGGGCATTAAAACCAGAGTAGTGTTATTATTTTGAAGATTTTATCAAAAGTTTGAAAATTAATTGCCAATGGGTAAACCACAATTCGCTAGAAGTTTCTTGTCTAATTTCTGCTTAGGAACTCTACTTGCTTTAGCTACGATAGCAATTACCCTAATTTATACAGGACAAGAACAAAATTTTCATTGGTGGATTGATTGGTACAATCGAACTTTGGAAATAGTAGAAGCTTGGGAAGTTTCCCCAGAGTCGGGTTGGCAGATAATCATGGATTCTTTGGGGAGCGATCGTAACCGGCTTTACACTATTCCGCTTATTCCTTTTCTATTAATTTGGGGTAAATCTAGAGAGGTTTATCAAATAGCTTTGGCTCTTGTGTATCTTTTCCCTTTTAGCCTAGCTATGGGTAGTCTGGCAGCTCAGTTAGTACCCCGTCGGAAAAATAAATATTTCTGGTTAGCCGCCCTAATTACTTTACTAACTCCCGTAACTTGGATGTCCACTTTTTTAGGGATTCCTGATACTGGAGCGGCTACATTTATGGGAATTGCTACCTTACTTTATTTACAAGTAATAGAAGTATCTGCTAAAAATCATCCTCAATATTATTCTCATGGAATCTCTTCTCTCAACAAGGAAACTAGGACTAAATTATCGCAATTCATCTACCAGCAGCTAGTAATAATTTTGCAATATTGGCAAATTCCTTTAATTGGGGCGGCGATCGCTATGGCAATTATGATTCGCCGTCACTTTGCCTATGGCGGAATTGCTTTATTAGGGGCAATAGGTATTGTGGCTTTGATTGATTTTGCTTTATTAATTACAAAAGATGTTAGAAAAAACTGGTGGTTAGCAGTCTGGAATTTAACTGTTAATATTCTTCAGCTATTTGTCATAGTAGATACTTGTCTGTTTACCTTGAAGAAAATAGTCCCAGAGTTTACCAGCCAAGCGATCGCTACTAATTATAAAAATCTTTATACCTCCTGGAGCCTGCCCTTCATTACAATCTTGCAACACTATTTAGAGCTTCTAGGAATTATTCCTTGGTTTCTAGTAATTATTGGTCTTACTTTTACCTATATTAATAAAAAATCCTATGATAAATATTATAAAAAAATTAATCTTATAGTTTTTTCTGGCTTGATATCCCTAGGAATATGGTTATTTAGACTCCGCTACGGTAATGTATTTTATCTTCTTCATATTATTCCTTTAGTAGTAATAGGAATAAATTTATTAATAGTAAGCATTTATGATCATTTTAGTAGTAAATGGCGGACTTTTTTGATTAGTATAACTATTTCATTCCTGACTGCTAATCTAGTCATGGGATTTACCAACACTAGTAAAATATATCAACATTTTCGTTCTTTGTTTGCCTTGAGTATTCCCCCCATTGTGCGGTATGACTACGATGAAGTAACTAGATTAATTAAATATCTAAGGGCGATCGCTCCTCGTCAAGAGCCAATTTATGTAATTGGTTATCAAAGATTACATCTCAGTCCTAGTCTAATTAACTCTGGAGAGAGGTTTCTTTATGGAAATAAAAATCAACTTCTAAATATTCTTAGTACAGCCCAAGCAGATTCTCAAGATCACTATCCCCTAGAGCAATTATTACAAGCAGAATTTGTAGTTTTACCTAGTAATTTAGGAGAATATTTAGGAGATTTTGCCGAATTTCCTGCTAATGGTGAATGGCTACCTCCTAATGAATATGATGTAGCTAAAGTAGTATTCTATGCCTTTATCCAAAACTGGCTAATTACTCAAGATTTTAAAGAATTACCCATGCAATTTCAGCTTCAAGGTGATACTACAGTTAAAATCTACCAAAGAACTCGCCCAACTTCTCTCCAAGATACTATTAAAACTTTAGCTATGATGCAAGCAGAAATTAAAGAAATGCCCGGTTCTCAATTACCTTGGCTTAGTTTGAGTGATTGGCTAAATAGTACTACTGTTTTACCTGAAACTACTGACCGTAGCTATACTTTAGTTGCTTTTCCTACCAACAATTCTCAATCATGGACACGATCGTTTCTCTATCTGTTTCCCCCGACTAAAACTATAAAAATCACAGGTAATGTCAATTTCTATTACTCTTTCTGCCAAGAGCTATCCTTTAGATTTAAACTATTTAATCAACAGGGTGAATTGATTAGCTCAACTAATAATCAGAAATTTACTAAAAATTCTCCTTGGCAATTTTCCTTAAATAATCCCCTAGAAACATCCTATTTAGTTCTAGAAACTTTGCCAAGAACTAACAAGGGCAAACTAGCTCACTCCTGTGGTTTTTGGCTTAATGAAGTAAATGTATCACCTTAACGTTATGAATCAAGAATTAAAAGTTGGTGACAAAGTAACTATACTTAAACTTCCTGCTTATATTAAAACTGCAGATCCGATGCCGATGCTTCGTCCTCCAGATATTTTGGCAGTAGGAGAGGAGGGATTAATTATCGATCGCCGTCCCGGTGGTTATTGGGGTGTACTTTTTGCCCAGAAAGGAGCTTTTTTATTAGATAGTCAATATCTTCAAAAAATTACTGAGTAAATTATTAGGTGAAATCTTTACTAAAAATCAAAGCCTATTATCATTCTGTTCCAAGGTAGTAGCAAAACCCCTTGCGGGTGTCCATTGGATCGCTCCATGTTCTCCTGTCCAATAAACTTTAGTTTGAGATTGTTGGAGTGTTTGTAGTGTGTTAGGGGCAATCTGATTGCTGGAGGCGATCGCTACTTTAATTTCTATACTTTGCAATAAATTTGGTGTCAGGCTTTCTCCTAACCAAAATAAAGCATCAAAATTCTTTGCATTAATTTGCTGTAATTGCTGTAATAGCTGTTTTTGTTCCTTATCATCAGTTTTGCCCAAAAATAACCAATTTTCATTGTCAAAACTTAACTGAAAAGCCGGCATTATATTATCTAATATTTTTAATTTTAGCCCTGCAAAATCTATCTCTTGACCCGCCGTTAAATTTTCCTGATTATTAGTTAAGGTTGATTTATTTTTATTTGAAGCTAATGTATAGGATTTACTGATTTTTTGATTTATTTTCTGAGTCCTGATATCTAGATTGATTAGTGAATCTATAGTATTTATTCCTTGCTGTTGGAGAAAAGGGTTTAAGGTGAAATTTATTGTGTTAGTTTTACCTGAGTGTATTAAACCTACTTTTCCTTGATTTTGCATAACTATTACCTGCTCTCTAGAAGTTGCTAGTAGCGTTAATTGGATTAGTTGTTTTTGGTAGTACCAGTTGGGAATGAGGACGATAGCGATCGCTCCTAAACTAACTAACCACCAATATCTCTGAAACTTTGGTATTAGCCACACTGCAATAATAATTCCATAAACTAATAGCATTTGAACTAGGGAGATTTTTCCTACTGCAACCGAGTTTCCCGGTACATTACTAAAAAAATCTACTAGCTTAATTAATCCCCAGAGGGGCAGATTCAAAAGATAAGCGATCGCACTCCCCGCTAAAGGATAAATTACTGCCGCTAAAGCACTAACTACCCCCCCTAAACTAATAATGCTGACCAAAGGAGTACTCAGAACATTAACAAAAATACTATAGGTGCTGAAAATACTAAAAACATAAAATAATAAAGGTAATGTCCACACAGAAGCTGCAAGAGGAACCGCAATCAAGGCTGCGATCGTACTAGGTAACCAATCTAATCTTTTAGTTATGGGTTCCACTGTAGTAACTAAACCTAAAGTTGCCAAAAAACTTAACTGAAATCCTAAATCCCAAATCCACAGAGGGTTATTAATTAAAAGCAAAGTTGCCGCAAACAATAAAGAACCTAAGGGTTTAATTTTTCTATCTAATAAAATAGCTAATAAAACCCCAAAACCCATTACCCCTGCTCTAGCTACGGCTGGTTGCCAACCCGCCAAACTAATAAAAATAAATAATCCAAGAAATCCAGCAATGAATTGGAGTTTGTTAGAATACCTTCTAGTTATATAAAGCAATGCTCCTAGGAGTAGAGATACTTGAAATCCAGAAGCAGCTAGAACATGAGCTAATCCAACTGCTATAAATTTATCTTTGATATCGTAGGGTAAATCCACAGCTCGACTACCCAAAACCATTGAGCTAAGTAGCTGCCCAGCCGGACTACCTAACCAGAGGATTTGCGATCGGGCAATTTTCTGTCTCACCTGCCACCAGCCCCATTTTGGAGCATCGCTAAACTGGCGACTAGTTAAGCTAACAAATTTCCCAGTAAAACCGGCAAAACTTCCTTCCTTAGCTAAGAAAGCCCGGAAGTTAAATCCACTAGGATTAGCCGCCTCTTGAGGCTCATACAAATTTCCATTAACTTTTACCTCATCTCCGGGGTAAATTCCTGTAGCTTGCAGCATGGGTACAGTCACATAAAGATTTCCCGTAGCTATTTCAGTTTTATCTGGTTCTAGCTGTATTTGCTGGGTTTCTAGCCAAAACCTCACCTTGTAGCTCCGAGTCAGCATCGGCATATCTTTGACTATGCCCTGAACTGTAACTAGTTCACTTTTAGGTTTACCCGCTACTTGCTTAATAAATTGACTAACATCATTTAAGGCTGGGCTGGGCTGGCGATACCAAAGATACACGATCGCCAGAGCAGCAATTAATCCTGCCATTAACCAACTACGAGGACTAGGAGCAGTCCTGATTAATCTGGGAATGGCGATCGCTGTCCCTAATCCTAGAGCTAAAGTTCCCAAAACTGGAACAGCCAATTGAAAAATAGGCACACTAAGAAGATTACGATCGGGCAAAATCCAGATTGCCGTAGAAAGCAATCCCCAGACATAAGCTAAACAAAAAAGCACCCCATTAGCCGCCATTGTTAAATTGCTAAACCCAGTTTTAATCCCAATAATGCGTGGAGAAACAAAATAGAAAGAGCAATACTTCCCACGTAAGCATGGACAGTCCGCAAGTTCGGCTTATTTCCTAAAAAGCCAGAGCCAGAAATTATCCCATTTATCCCCAATAAAATTAGCACCCCAGAACCAGTCCAAAAGTGGGGACTTTCCAAAATTGGCTTGTGTTGCATAACTAGGGATAGTAAGCCACCTGTATACCCTGCTGCTAAAAAGAAAAATAGCCAAGGAGCAAGTTGGCGATGATCAAGCTTGCTCTTCAAGGCTGCTTTCTCATCGGTAACTAATCTGCCCCGCCATCCAGCTAGTCCGACAAAACTTCCCATCACAAGAGCTACGATCGCCATCATCAAAGGATGTCCCCAATGCACAATCACCTCAGGCACACCCAAACTCCGAAACTGCTGGGCGATCGGCTCTAACAACTCACTCAAACTAGCTCCCATAAAAAATCCTAAATTGATGACTACTAATTTTTAGCTATTAATTTTCAACTATTAATTCCAGATAAAATCGGTACTTTATCTGCCTCCGCCTTTTTAAGCAAAGGGAAACCCAGTTCCTCTCGCTGTTGTACATACAGAAGAGCTACTTGTCTAGCTAATTGCCTAATTCTACCAATATATCTAGTTCTTTCTGTAACTGAAATTACTCCTCTAGCATCCAAAAGATTAAATGCATGAGAACACTTCAGTACATAGTCTAAGCTAGGCAATACGAGCTTTCTGGTGATTAACTGCTTAGATTCCTGCTCGTATAGCTCAAACAAATTAAACAACAACTCTGGATTAGAAGCCTCAAAGTTATAAATACATTGCTCAATCTCCCCTTGAAAATGCACATCTCCATAGGTGACACTTTCATTCCACTGAATCTTTACCAACGCATCCACATTTTGTAGATACATCACTAAGCGCTCTAAACCATAGGTAATCTCGATCGAGACTGGATGACAATCAATCCCGCCACACTGCTGGAAATAGGTAAATTGCGTCACCTCCATCCCATCCAGCCATACCTCCCAGCCTGTACCCCAAGCCCCCACCGCCGCATCTTCCCAATTATCCTCCACAAACCGGATATCATGCTCCTCCGGCTGAATCCCTAAAGCTCTCAGCGAGTCTAAATATATGTCTTGAATATTATCTGGAGAAGGTTTAATTAAAACCTGATATTGATAGTACTGTTGAAATCGATTCGGGTTCTCCCCATACCGACCATCTCCCGGACGACGACACGGCTCCACATAAGCTACCGACCAAGGCTCTGGACCTAACGCCCGCAAAAAAGTATGGGGATTTTTTGTCCCTGCCCCCTTTTCCATATCGTAGGGCTGGGCGATTAGACAACCTCGATCGCCCCAAAACTTGTGTAGAGACAAAATTACCTGCTGGAAACTCATGGACATAAATATATTACCTAGTCAAAATAACTTAACTATTATGCCTCAAATCCTTGCTAAATAAGCTGCCTAGTTCACAACGAAAAACTATTTAAAAGAAAATCCCCGAGAAGGGGTTGACAAACCGGTGTAGGTTTGCTAATTTTATGAATGCGGAGTTCGAGAGAGCGGCGCACCGAACCAAGAAAATTGTATAGTTTGAGAGAAAGACGAACAAGAA
>Ga0335395_10002735_pt1 | contig 10968 bp, 11 predicted proteins | sample MAT02_FD_205744 | JGI IMG/M metagenome (GOLD analysis project Ga0335395, IMG submission 205744) | Freshwater microbial communities from Lake Fryxell liftoff mats and glacier meltwater in Antarctica - MAT-02 (spades assembly) (version 2) ...
GCCCAGACGCCGCTGAAGCGGCTCATGGCAAACGCATGCAGGCCAAGGTCGAGGATGTCTTGCACCGAGGTTGGGAAGAACACCGGCAGACCGCAGGCCTTGAAGATGTGGTCGCTCTGGTGGGCGGCGGTCGAGCTCTTGGCCACATGGTCGTCACCCGCCACCGCGATCACGCCACCCCAGGGCGTGGTGCCGGCCATGTTGGCGTGTTTGAACACGTCGGAGCAGCGGTCCACGCCCGGCCCCTTGCCGTACCAGATGCCGAACACTCCATCGAATTTGTTGGTGCCGGGTGGCGCAAAACCTAGCTGCTGCGTGCCCCAGAGCGCGGTTGCAGCCAGCTCTTCGTTCACACCGGGCTGGAACACGATGTTCTGCTGCTTGAGATGGGGCGCGGCCTTTTGCAGCGCTTGGTCGTAACCCCCCAGTGGCGAGCCGCGGTAACCGCTGATGAAGCCCGCTGTGTTCTTGCCCAGCATCGCATCGCGCTGACGCTGCAGCATCGGCAGCTTCACCAGCGCCTGGATGCCACTCATGAAGGCGCGACCGTGGTCGAGCGAGTATTTGTCGTCCAGCGTCACCGTTTCTAAGGCGCGGCGGATGTGTTCGGGCAGGGGCGCGTTCATGGTGTTGTCTCCAGTCGTGTGGGTTCGCCTTGTGGGCGAATCGGGTCACTTAAGCGCGGCGGTAGACCGCCACTCAGTGTGCCGCACAGTGTATGACCCGCCGCGCGACAGGTGTTTGCTTTTCGTGCCGTCAAACCGCATGATCCAGGATGATCCTTGCTTAAAAAACTCCATGACTGAAACACTTGACCGGTTCGACCTGGCCATCTTGAACGAATTGCAGTGCAATGGCCGCCTCACCAACGCCGAACTGGCCCAGCGTGTCGGCCTCTCAGCCGCGCCCTGCTGGCGGCGCGTGCGCGCGCTGGAGGCCGCTGGCTTCATTCGCGGCTACCGGGCCGAGCTGGACCGGGAAAAGATGGGGCTGGGCGTGCTGGCGTTCGTGCGGCTGGACGCCGAGCGCAACCACGGCGAGGTGACACGCGCGCTGGAGGCCGCGATTCGCACCATTCCGCAGATCGTGAGCTGCCACTACATCAGCGGCTCGGGCACTTTCGAGCTGCAGGTGGTCTGCCCCGACCTGGCCGAATTCAGCCGGTTCACGCGCGAGGTGTTACTCAACCTGCCCAACGTGAAAGACCTGCACACCAGCTTTTCGCTGGGCGAAGTGAAGGCGGCGGGTGCGCTGCCGCTGGCGCATCTGAACACCAAAGAATTACCCACGGCAGCAAGTCGCAAAACTTAAGTTTTTCACATAGAATTGATTGTAAAAAAGTGTTAAAAATTCACAGATTTAACGCAAGCCATTGGATTAGAAGGGATTTTTTGTATGGGAAAACCAGGTGTAACCCATACGATTGCGGTCTTTGGGGTCGGATCGTTCAACCGTCCCCTGGCCAAGATAACCAAGTGCTCTGCCTGTGCGCTTCCTGCATACCGTCCCTTCGTTGAAAACCCACAGACCTGCAGGCTTGCCAATGGCGCTCTTCGGTTTGCTGTGTGGCTTGGCGCCAGCGGCTGGCTGGTCGAGCGAAACCACGCAAGGGGGAGTGTCCGAGGTGATGGCCCAGATCCAGCCTCTTGACCGCTTTGAAGCAGAGCAGGAGCGGCTTCGCGAGGTGCTGAAAAATCAGCCTTCGGCCTATGTGGACCGGGTGATGGAAGAAGGCGGCACTGGGCCAGGCCTGGATAACGACATTCCGCCTACAGCCCAGACGCCCGGTTTGCGGTCAGGGCTGGTTGAAAGCCGCCTGGGCGGAACCCGGCAAAACCAGTCTGGCCAGGCGTCTCAAAGCAGCACCGAGGTCGGTCTTCGGCTGGAGTACAACCTCGAAAGCCTCAACCATGGCGAATGGGTGCTGCAAGCCGACACGCGCCAGCAAACCCAAAGCGGCAACGGCACCGGTGCGAATCCGTTTTTCTTGCCCACACAGGAGCAGCGGGGCAGTCGGCTCACATTGCGCAACCAAGGTTTCCCGGTGACGCCGTTCGTTTTCGCCGACAGCGCCCTGGGCGACATCACGAGCGAGGTCACGGATGGGCTGAGCCGGGGACAACGCCTTTCTTTGGGCAGCAGCACCGTGCGCGGCGCCAGCGTGCGGGTTTTCGCGCGCAAATTCGATCTGCGCGCTGGTGTGGGCCAGCGTGGACAGCTCACCGGAGGCCCTTACCCCGGCTTTGCGCGCACCCAGGGTAACCTGGCCTGGGCCGGTTACACCCACCGTTTCGATCCACTGAACTACGCGGCCGCTCAAGTCAACCACGCCAACAACGTGCCCTGGCCGTTTGTGAGCGGTGGCACAACAGCGGGACTGCCCAGCGCAAACAGCACCAGCGTGGCAGCCACCGTGGGCCACGGTTATGCGCTCGACAACGAAGGCGCCCGCCGCGCTCGTCTCACGCTGCTGCAAAGCACCAGCAGCCTGAACAACGGCGAGCGCAACCAGGCTCAAGGCCTGTATCTGGAGGGCGGTCTGCGCGTTGGCCGCTTCCGGCACGAAGCCGGGCTCTACAGCACGCAACCCCGCCTGCGCTTTGGCGACCAGTCGGTGGCCAACGGCGCTCGGGGCGTTTTCTGGCGCATGGACCACAGCCAAACCCGGCTGAACTGGGGCTTTGGCCTGGACCACGAACGCCAGCCCGCCGACACCGGATTTGACAGCGACCTCGCCCGAACCGGCATCAACGCCAACTGGCAATACCGCATCAACCGCAACAGCAGCTGGGGCGGGTACTTGCAGCACAGCCTGCAGCGTTCAGACAGCTCTCGGGGCAGCAGCGGCCAGCGAAGCATCTACGGCAGCGTGAGTTACCAAGACCGCTGGTACGGCTGGGGCGACAGCCGCTTGCGCCTGACCCTTCGCCGCAACCAAGCACTGGTGAGCAATGCGCCCAGCGCCACCGGTGAAGAACTGGAGTGGGAACAAGACTGGCTGCGCCGCCCACCCGGCAGCATGCAAAGCAACCAGCTGCGCACCACCTTGGGCTGGGCGCTTGACCGCAGCGCCAGCGACACCCAAAGCTACCCCACCGCCAGCCTTACCTGGCAAACCTGGCTCCAGCCCGACTGGAACCTCAGCACCAACCTGCGCTACACCTCACGCACAGGCAACCTGGCCACCAGCCGCGGCTTGGCGGGTGCGCTGCAAACCGAAAAGCGCTTGGCACCCGGCTGGACGCTCGGCGCCTCCGTGCTGCTCAACCAGGCCGTGGTCAACATTGACGCGGGTGGCCTGCTGCCGGGCACCGCCACCGTGAGCCGAAGCAACGACAAAACCGCCCTGGTGTATTTGCGTTATGAAGTGCAACAAGGCCAGCCTTACGGCTTTGGCCCGCGCGGCGCCCGGGGCGCGGGTGCCGGGCGCATCGGCGGCGTGGTGTTCTTTGACGCCAACCGCGACGGCATGCAGCAACCCGACGAAGCCGGTGTACCGGGCGTGGAGGTGTTTCTGAACCAGCGCGCGCGCACCGTCACCGACGAGCGCGGGCGTTACACCTTCGCGCTGGTGCCCACCGGATCGCAGCGCCTGAGCTTGCGCGCAGAGTCGGTGCCCCTGCCTTGGGGCGCAGGCCCGCAAAGCCAGACCAGCGTTGACGTTCCACTGCGTGGTGAAGCCATCGCGCCCCTGGCTGTGGTGAAAACCAGCGATTGATACAACCCATGAAAGCCCAGCCAATGCACACATCCGCATTCTGAAACCCCCACTTTGGCAGACCAGCGCAGCGCCAGCACCGCAGCGCGCTTCGACCCCAGTTTTGTGCTGAATTCGTTTCTTTTTTTGACCCATCCTTTTTCAAAGGCGCCTTCCATGAAAACCCCGTTCAAACTTCTCGCCTCTGCTGGTGCTGCTGCCTTGGTTTTGACCAGCACAGGCCTGCAAGCTGAAAGCACCTACGGCTACAACCCCGCCGGCGCAGCAGGCGCTACCGCCACGGCTCGCGTCAACATCAACGTGACCGTGCCAACCCTGATTCTGCTGCGCGTCGGCAGCAATGCCGCGGTGGTTGACACGGTAACGCTTGCTCTACAACCTAACCCCGGCATCCCCGGCCCCCTGGGCGCAGCCTCGCCACTGACAGCTGGCAGCAGCCAAGCCAGCGGCTGGGACGGTACCGCTCCCATCATGAGCGCCACAGCTACACCCGCGACTCTGACCGCCATCGCATGGACCAACTCAGCTGGTGGCGGCAATGTGAATGGTGCTGTGACCACCCCATTTGCTGCAGCCAGTGGTCTGACGGCGGCAAACATTTTGGTCACCAGCGGCGGCGGGGGTTCCTTGGCCCACCCTGGCGCCGACACAGGTACGTTCGCGGCCACTCCGTTCGCCCGCAACACGGTGGTGTCGTCCACCTGGGCCTACAGCATGAACCCCGCTGGCCTAGCCGCTGCGGCAGCCGGCTCACATACTCAGGTGGTCACCTACACCGCCACAGCCTTGTAAGCTGGCGCTGCCATGTCCACCCACCGCTCCCCCCTGAAAAAAGAGACCCTCCGCCGCCGCTGGCGGGGAAGTGTGTTGCTGGTCGGCCTGCTGGCCTGCAACCAGGCGGGAGCGGTGTTCACCTTCTTTCCGTTTGACAACCCGCGGTTTATTCAGCTGCAAGTGGGTGCAACAGGCGGCACCATCAACAACGTCACCTTCAACGTGACGGGCGCCAACACCAGCCCCAATCCCTCGCCGGTGCAGGGCACGCCCGACGCGAGCACCCCAGCCACCACGCCAGCGGGTGGCGTGCGCGTGCGCATGCGCGGGCAGTGGAACAGTAACAACCAGAATCTTTTTCTGTCAGTCAATTCTGCGGCTGGCTTGGCTTGTGTGGGCGCCACAGGCTGCGGCAGCACGGTGATTCCCTTCAACACCATCAGCTGGGTAGCCTTTGAAAAGGTGAACTTCACCATCTTTGACATCCAGGATGGCACTTTTAACGGCAGCGGAACCCAAAACTTGGTCGCCTTCAGTTGCTGCTCAGGGGCTACTGTCGAAATGGCCAACACGTTGGTGTTCACCTACAACAACGCCACGCTGTACCCGGCCGGGCGCTACACCGGGCGGGTGGTGTTCACCGCCAGCATTCAATGAACACGCAAACCGCACCAGCGCGCTGGACCAAGGCGGTCTGGGCGTTGCTCTTGCTCACCGTGTCGGCTCTGGCGTCAGCCCAGCACAGGCTGGACACCTCAGCATCGCCGCGCCAGCAGGTGGCGGCATTGCAGGTGCTTGACGAGCGGGGCCAGCCTTTTGGCTCGAACCCTTTTGCTCAACAAGCCAATGCTCACTTTGGGCGGGTCGAATTCCGGTTGTCCACCCCAGCGTTCATGGGTCGGCGCGCCCGCATCGATTTGTTGCTTGCGCCGCAGGTGCCCGGTTTGCGCATCGCGTCTGGGCTGACCTACCACTGGCGTGGGCTGGACGGGGTGCTCAGCGGCCAAGTCATCCCCGGGCAACGCCAAACCATCTGGACGGGGCTGATCGAGCAGCCGTTCACCACACTGGCGCTGGAACTGGGCATGCGGCTGGACCTGTCGGCCATGGGAGACTGGAACGGTGGCCACTTCGGCGTGGAGCCGACCTTTGAGCTGGAGCTGTTGCCATGAGTACCGCGCACACTCACCGTGGTTCTTTGCACCAGTGGTCTTGCTGCTCGGCGAGCACCGCCTTGCTGGTAGCAGGCTGTGTGGTCGCCACAAGCGGCATTACCGAGGAAACAACCAACCTAGGAGGTGGCAACCTTTTCACCGACGCGCGCCTGGACTTCACCATCAACATCGACCGCATGGTGTTCCTGCGTGTGGGCAATGGCAGCGCCCATGCTGGCGCGGCGTCGGGCAGCGGCCCGGCCGCCAGCGGCTCCATCAACACCCTCACGTTCGGCCTGGACCCCATGAGCATCCCGGGTGTTCCCACGGCAACGGTCAATGGCAACAACCAATCTGCGAATTGGAATGGCACAACGCCTGCTTACGCGACACCCGCTGCGGCCAGCCTGCCCGTGGAGGTGCGCAGCAACGCCGGGCAGGTTCGCCTCACGGCGCAGGTCAGCGCACCCTTGACCAACGGCAGCTTCACCACCCCCATGTCGGGAATCACCATCACATCCAGCAGCAACGCCACGCTGCCTGCGCCTGTCGTACCGGCGGCAGGGGTGAGCCCCGCTGTCAACGTCGCACTGGGTGGCCCTGGCACCGCCGCAGCACCGACCCTGCTGACCTACCGAACCGCCAACTGGTCCTTCAACTACGTGCCCGTGACCGCGCTTGTGGCCGGGAACTACAGTGGGCAAATCACGTTTTCCGCCAGCGCGCCTTGAACCCTGACCGTTATGCCTATCCAACGAAATCGCCGCATCTCGTCCGCTGTAAGCACCCGCCAGCAAATCTGGCGTTTTGCTTGTGCTGTCGCCCTGTGCTTGGGCACCGCCACCGGGTATGCTGCGCCGTTCGAGATCGCGGTTTCTCCTTCTCGCACCGAACTCATGGGCAAGGCTGGAGCGCGTGTGGGGCAGTCGATTCAGATTCACAACGTGGGCGGGCAAGTGAGTGCCCTGTCGTTTCGCACCATGGACTGGACGCTGTCTGAGAAAGGCGAGTTGACATTCCACGACGAATTGCTGCCGGGCAGCTGCCGCCCCTGGGTGACACTGGAGCGACGCACACGCCAAGTTGCTGCACGCGCCAACGTGCCCTTTCGGTTCCAGATTGACGTGCCGGCAGACGCTCCGCGCGGCGAATGCCGGTTCATGATCGCGATTGAAGGCGTCGAGCCTGCCCAGCAAGCCATCATCAACAGTGGTGGTGCCAGTCTGAGCCTGCCCATCAGTGGCCGAATCGCGGTCACGGTGTACTTGGCTGTCGGTGGTGCCAAGCCAAGACTGGAGCTGCTGCGCATTGGCTCTGACAGCGTGCGCGCACAGCGCCAGCCCGTGGTGACGGTGCGCAACACCGGTGATGCCCACGGTCGGCTGGACGGCGCCCTGGATGCCACCGACAGCACTGGCCAGCGGCTGGAGCTCGTGCCCGATGGCGCGCCCATCTTGCCGGGACAGACACGGGTCCTGACACTGAGTGCCAAGGCGCCCGCCTCCGGTGTGGCACCTCTTCTCAAGTTTCCCTTGAATATTCAAGGTACTCTGGACTGGGAAGACGGCGCCTTCAAGGTGCAAGCCACGCTGCCCTGAAAGCAGCCGTTCAGTCCCGCCGAGGTTTTTCACCAAGGCAGCTGAAAACCCAACAGCGCGACGCCGCCGCGCTGCACGCGCGCTCAAGCGTCGGCGAAACCGGTCGATACAGGGGGCATGTGTACCCAACGCCACCGCCTCGTTTCGCCGCTGATTTGCCTGGGGTTGCTGCTGTTTTCAACCGCCACAGCCCAGGCAGAGAGCAGCATGGGCCTGCATGGCGGGAGCGCCAGTGCCAGCGTCCACATTCGGGTGGTGGTCCCCCCGGTGGTGCGGGTGCTGCAAGACCTGCACCCGAGATTGCTGGAGGTGACGCCTGAAGAGCGGTTGCGTGCCGAGCAAAAGTTGGTCGTGAGCACCAACATGCGGCGAGGTTTCTGCCTCGACTTGCGAAACAACGTCAGCCCCGCAAGCCACTGGCGGTTGCGATTGGTTGGTGGTGATGCGGTGGAGATCACGCCGCAGGGCGATGGCTACCGGCTGTGTGGCAGCCGCCAGGGCCTGTACACCCTGGTTCTTGAGCACGATTTTCTGCCGTCAAAACCCGAAGGTATCGGCCCTGGCGTACCTTGGCCCATTCGCACCGAATTGACCATGCTGTGACTGACAACGTCTGTCCAATGCCGTTGCGTTGGTGCCACTCCTACAAAACCCAAGAGCAGTAGCCGAAAACTTGCCCCGTCGCAAGGGGTAACGCCGCGCCGCGCCGCGCCAACCCAACCCAACCCTACCTCATACCAACGCCATCGCAACCGCCGCCACGCCCGCAAAAGACGCGAGAAACGAACCAAGGCACGCTTTTCCAAGCTGATGAAGCACTGCCCGGCGCTTGCAGCAATGTGCAGATGGTCAAGGCGAGTTTGGCTCCACACGCAACACGCGCCCAGTCGCGCTGTCGGTGAGCAAATAAATCGCGCCGTCGGGCCCAGCGCGCACGTCGCGGATGCGCTCGCCGAGTTCCTGAAACAACAGTTCCTGCGTCCCCGGCACACCACTGACCATCGGCACGCGGCGCACGCTGCGTTCTTTCAACGCCGCCACCAACAGGCTGCCGCGCCACTGAGGGAACAGAGCGCTGTCATACCAAGCCATGCCAGCGGGGGCAATGGACGGTGTCCAGTCCACCAGCGGCGGGGTGATGCCGGGCAGGCTGCTAAAGGGGGTGACGCGGGCATAGGTGTAGTCGATGCCCCCGGTGGTGAGGGGCCAGCCGTAGTTGGCGCCGGGCTCGATGCGGTTCAGCTCGTCGCCGCCGCGCGGGCCGTGTTCGTGGGCATACAGCACGCCGCCCACCACCACCACGCCCTGCGGGTTGCGGTGGCCGATGCTGTAAATCTCGGGCCGGGCGCCCGGTGTTTGGGTGAAGGGGTTGTCGGCCGGCACTTGGCCGTCGGCGCCGATGCGCAGCAGCTTGCCCAGGTGGGTATTCAAGCGCTGCGCGTCGGTGCGGTCCAGGTTGCCGTCGCCCATGCCCACCACCAGCGTGCCGTCGGCCAGCCAGGCCATGCGGCCACCAAAGTGCTGGGCATCACTCTTCGCAGGCTGCGTGGTCAGCACCGGCTGCACGTCCAGCAACCGCGAGCCGTCGAGCCGGGCCCGCACCACGCGCAGGTGGTTGGCCTCGGGCGTGCCGTGGGCGAAAGACAGGAACAACTGCCCGTTCTTGGCAAAGTCGGGGTGCACGACCACATCGAACAAACCAGCCTGACCCCGCGCCAGCACCGGCGGCACCCCGGCCACCGGCTCGGCGCGCAGTTGCGGCTGGCCGTTGGCGCCAGGCTCGATCAGGCGCAAGCGGCCGGGGCGCTCTGTCACCAGCATCCGCCCGCCCGGCAGGAAGGCGAGCGACCAGGGGTGGTCGAGCCCGCTGGCCACGGTGACCACCCGGTAGCCGGTGGCGTGTGCCGAAAACACCGCCAGCAGTGTGCCCAAAACGCAGGTCAAGAAATAACGGATCATTGCAAAAGTATGCAACACCCGCCCACCGCCAAACCACCACGCCGCCACTGGACAACCCACCTCGCACCGCTCTTACTGGCCTGGGTGCTGGCCGCGGCCTGGGGCTCGGTGGTGCAAACCCAGTTCAACCTGCAAGCGCTGGTCGGGCTGGGCGTGGAAGTGGCGGCTGCCTTGCGCGCCGAGACGACCTGGCGCGACCTGATCGGCTTCGGCCCGGTCTACGCCGGCATCTTGGCAGCCGGCTGGTTGCCGGCGCTGGCAGCGGCTGCGTTCCTGGCACGGCGCTGGCCCGCTTGGCGCAGCCCGCTGCTGGCCGCCGCCGCAGGCCTGGGAACGATCGCCGCGGTGCGCGCCGTCGATGCGGTGGCCCCGATGCCGATGTTCATCGACGCCACGCGCAGCCTGACTGGGCTGCTGGCGATGGCGGTAGGTGCGGTGCTGGCTGGGTGGGTCTATGCGCGGCTGACGCGGCCCGTGTTGTGAGCACAGGGACAGCTGGGCCTGATGAACTGGAATCTGATCCAGCTGACCGCCGCCACCCTGCGCGCAGGGCTTTGTTGCACAAATCGAATTTTGCTCGGCATGACCCCAGCCCCAGACACACTCATGCCACAGCCGCCACGGGAACGGTTTGAGGCCGTCCAAGCTGGGTGAGCCGATTCAGCAAGGCCACCCGAGTAGGCAACTCCACCACTTGGCGCTCAAAGGTGCGTGCCACGACACGCTCGCCCAAACGCTTGAAGCAGTGCATCTTGGTCTCCATCAAGCTGCGCCGGTGGTAGCCGCTCCAGATTTTCCAGATGCGCCACCCAAAGCGTTTGCATGCTCTCACCGCTTCGTCTCGGTTGGCCGATCCAAGGCTGGTTCGCGCCCAAAAATGGGCGTTCTTGCGCGGGGGAATTACAGCTTGCGCCCCTCGCTTGGCAATCGCATCGGAGCAGTCTCGCGTGTCATATGCGCCATCCGCACTGACGCTGGCGATGGGCTCACTGGGCGCAATCTGAGCCAGCAGCTCTGGCAGCATCGGCGCGTCCCCAACAGCGTCGCTGGTGACCTTGATGGCCCGTGTCTCCAGCGTCTGTGCGTCAATCCCGAGGTGAACCTTGCGCCACGCGCGACGGTACTCAGCGCCATGCTTCTTGCGTTTGCATTTGCCCTCGCCAAAGAAACTGATCCCCGTGCTGTCCACCAGCAGGTGCAGCGGCTGAGCGCTGGGCCTGTAGGTCAGCTGCACCCGCAAGGTCTTTTGGCGGCGACAGACGGTGCTGAAGTCCGGCACGGGCCAATCGAGCTGTGCCAGCTTGAGGAGGCTTTGCACCATGCCCAGCAATTGGCGCAGCGGCTGGCCAAAGAGGCACTTGATGCTCAGGCAGAACGGGATGGCCGAGTCCGAAAAAGTCTGGCTGCGCCCGCGTTTGCCGCTCGGTGCGCCCACCCATTGCATGTCCGGGTCCAGCCACACTGTCCGAGACCCACGTGCCTTGAGCGCCGCGTTGTAATGCCCCCAGTTCATCGTGCGGTACTTGCTTCTTGTCTTCACTCATAGGAAAGTCTGTTGGTAATAAAACCCATTGGAGGTGCGCCGAGCAGTGGGCTTGTCAGCCAGCCACGCCAACCGCGCCCAGTGGGTACAGTGACCGGTCACGATGAAACACCTGTTGGATCTTTTGGCGGCTGTCGCGCTGCTGGTCTGGGGCACCCACCTGGTGCGCACTGGCGTGCTCCGCGTTTTTGGCAGCCACCTGCGTCAGATTCTCGCGGCCAG
>Ga0335395_10002736_pt1 | contig 10968 bp, 9 predicted proteins | sample MAT02_FD_205744 | JGI IMG/M metagenome (GOLD analysis project Ga0335395, IMG submission 205744) | Freshwater microbial communities from Lake Fryxell liftoff mats and glacier meltwater in Antarctica - MAT-02 (spades assembly) (version 2) ...
TATCATTTACGGGTGGGTTACAACCCAATGTTGGAGTTGCGGTGCCGTCATTATAAACTACCAAGGTTCCACTTACTGGATTGGCCAATGTTTGTGGTCCAAAAGCAGAAACCGCAGAAGTGTATGTTCCTGCAACATTATTAGGTGAATTCACGGTAAGATACAATCCGTTATTTACACTCCACAAATACATTTGCATTTGCGGATTTAAACCATCGGGAGGTGTTCCAAAATTTGCATTATTGGTTCCACTTCCGTCTAATGTTTGCGCTTGAACTTGGTCAAAACCCGCTCCCTGATCCGTATAATTGATATATTGAAAATTCCCGCTTTCTTCATTAAAACCATAGTTATAGGCAAAATCATGTATGCTGTTGTTCCAATAAAAAAGGTTGGTAATAGAAGCATTTAAGTTTCCCAGCGGATTACCTAAGTTAACGTAGTTAAAATCAAATTGTAAACTTCCGTTCGCCTCCGCAAATTGACCCGGAGCATCTTGATTTTCAATATCGTCGTAAGCATCCACATTATTTCCACTGGTATTGGTAGTTTCATGGCCAATTTCTCCATCTAAATCGTGCCAGCCAAAAGGCGATGCACTGTCATTAGAAGGATTTGTAACCAAAACTCTTGGCCCATGAATCGGACTTTCTAATGGAAAAGGAATTACACGATAAGAAAATCCATCATTATCTTGCTGTTCTTGCGCTTCAGGAAATGAAACACTGTGGTTTTCAGATTTTGCAGCCGTTTCAAAATGACAATCGAGCGTTAAATTTCTCTTTTTCACAATTGAACCATTAGAAGCATCCACCAAAAAATCCCAATAATCTTTGCTGCTTCTCGGTCTTACAAAAACGTTATAACACAGCAATACTTCCTTGTTAGAATTTTTATGATACACCAATTGCAAACTAGCAGGTGCAAAGAGGGAACGCTTTAACTCAAAACTACTTCTTCCTTTTTTATCTACTTTTTCCTTTTTTATAGCTTCTTCAATTGACAATCCCAAATTTTGGAAAATTGCATCAAAAGCTTGTTGTTCCGTAATATTCACGTCACTTCCAGTTTCCTTTATATTCACCAAATCCTGTTGTACTTTCATCAACTTCCCGTTTTTATGAAGAGTAAGCTGCATGTCAGCTCCTAAAATAGGAATGTTGTTATGATATTGGCGCAACCAAATAACTTCGAATCCCGCCTTTTTATCTCTATAATGACTCGATTCTTTTAAGTTTGAAAGTATACTTTCAGAAATTCCTAGCGAATCTTTTAGTTGAGATCGGTAGTTTTTCCAAGAATATTGAGCAGAGAGATTTCCTAATGTTAAAAGGAAAATGGTAGTAAAAATGAAGCGCATGAAAATGTTTTAGCTAAACAAGAATTTTAAAAGTGTGAAGGTACGCAACAAACCTTATAATAAGAATAAAGTTTTGGGCGCATCCTTATTTTTAGGTGGCCTCGTTACCTCAGCCACCAAAAAATAAGGTCACGCTTTCAGCAGCCAGAGGCTTGCTTCAATCGTTTGCGCGGCTTAGCGGTAATAGAAATGGGTAGTATTATTTTAAACATGCGGTATTATATTGCGCCCAAAACCACCATTTGTTCCATTGTAGGCGATGCACTTCCACCTTTTTGTTCTATTGTAATTGCAAATGCTTGGGCTTGCATTAATTCCGGAAACTTTTTAGCATTCTGTAAAGAATCGTTAGCATCGAAAACACCCATATTTATTGGTTTACCATTTACTAATGCCCATAATTGATACTGTTGATTGCTTGGAAGACTTGCCAATTGTTTCGTATACAACATCACTTCTTCTGTCTTCACATTCATAAACACCACAGCCATTTCATCTGCTATACCGCGCTTGCTGTTCAGTAATATTTTACGTGTTTCTGGTTTTTGCACTTCAGCCAACATATTACTAGATGTTGTAAGCTGCACGTTAAGGTCAGCATACTCTTTATCTCTCATTTCTAAACGAGAAGCAAGCTCATCAATAGTAGCTTGGTAGGTAGAATTCTTAAGAAATAAATATCCAGATATAAACAACAATGTAACACATGCTGCTGCTAACCAACGCACTGCAGTTAAATAGTTGGGCTGCAGTTCTATTACTTTTGAATCTGACGCTTTTTCTGTAATTTCTGGTCTTACAATTTCTTTTTCTTCACCGTTTTCTTGAAAAGTTAATTTAGAAAATATCTTTTCTTTCAACTCAGGACTAGGTTCTTTTGCATGTGCTGCAGCGTACAATTCCAATCCTAAGTAAATTTGGTCTAATTCTTCTTGCAACTCAGGATACAAATCCAGATTGTTCTCTACTTCCTTGCTTTCGTTGGCCGTGAGTGCACCTAGAGCATACAGCTCTATAATACCAGATGATATGTAATTGGCTGTGTTCACGGCGTATCAAATAGTATTCGTAATTTAATAATGGCTGCCCTTGCTCTGGTTTTAACAGTGCCTAGAGGAATATTTAACAATTCGGCAACTTCAGTTTGGGTATGCCCTTCGAAATACATGCGTTCTATTATTTCTCTTTGTTCAGGAATCAGTGAATTTACCAGTTTCTTTAATCCAATATGGTCAATTGAAATTCCCGTAAAAAGCTTGCTATTTATAACAGGTACGAGATCATCAATACTCCGGTTTTTTTGTTGGTTTTTTTGATCTGCACTTCGTATTTTATCGATGCAGCAATTTCTTGCAACATTCAGCATCCAAGTGTAAAGTCGACCCTTGGAAGCGTCGAACTTATCAATATTATGGAAAATTTTAATAAACACATCTTGCAACACATCTTCCGCAGCCTCGTCGGGTTGTATCATTTTAACAATGATTCCAAAAAGCGCGGCTTTATAGTTATCATAACAAAATTCAAAAGCCGCTTTGTCTTTTTTAATAAGACCTGCTACTAGGATATCTTCTTTTGTATATGTTTCTGAGAGTACCAATATAAAGCGCTAATTTAAAGCTAATTGTCTTTTTAATAACACATTTAGTTATGAAGCCATTTAGTAACTATTTTTTCACTGCTGCTGATGTAACAATTTAGAAAATAAAGTCCTTTTGCTAAAAATGCAGTTTCAAAAATCACCATCTTTTCATCTGTAATTTTAGTGAGTACTACTCTTCCATGTATATCTGTTATTTCCATTTTGTGAGGGATAAACTCTACCGTAACATGCAATTGCTCATTTGCTGGATTAGGAAATAACTTCACTGTTTTTTGTATTTCTTCTATTCCCACTGAATTCTCGCAACCACTGAGTTCGGTAGCAGCTATGCGCACACCAAAAAAGTTGGTAATTTCATTTACCCGTTGCGGAGCATTCAATATAGAATGGCCAGCAGGTTCAATTAAACAGTTGGGGCTGCCATTGTTTACAATTGCATCTTGCACTTGCACTGTTTCAATGCTACTTGTGAGCAACCCGTTAATAGAACAAGAGCCAGATGACCAAGGCATATTCCAAATATGATTACATCCTAAAAATCCAAATGGAGCTAAACAATTATAACTTAAACTCGAAAGGATTGGCGCTCTACCGCAATTTACAACCACATCTGCTGTTTGGTGAAACAAATACAACAAAGGCGATTCACCCTCAAATTGATTAAATAAGTTGGTAAGCATTCCTCCATAAAAATTTGCTACTCCTTTTACATTGGAAGTTGTATTATTCAATGCGATTGTTCCTTCCAAGTTTCCTAAATCTGGCCTCAACCGGCTAATAGTTGCATTCGTTTCGTTAAAATAAGCGTGACAATAATTTAACGAAGTTGCAGGTTGTTCGGCATTTTCTATTGCAAACGTAGGCAAAGGTTTTTCTGTTGTAACATCCATAAAAGCTGCAGCAAGCGAGCAAAAGCCTCCAGCACTCACACCCGATAGATAAGTGTTTTCAGAACAAGTAGAATCCGTGTCGGCTCTGCCTTTCATAAATCTTATCGCACCTTTTACATCTTGCATTCCTCTGTAAATTGCACGCACTACTTCTGCACTATCGGCCACGTAGACACAATTTGCTTGCGGTGTTACTAAAGAACACGTTGCGGTATTACTTCCTCCGCTTGCCGAAGGGTGCATTCCCAATCTGTAATTTATAGCCGCAACTACATAACCGCGTTTTGCAAAAAGCTGCGCTAAATTTTGAATTTCCACTTCATTTTTGCTTCCACCGATCCATGCTCCACCATGCACCAAAACAAGAATAGGCCTTTTTGTATTATTGTCGGCAATTGGTTTGTAAATATCGAGCAGCAAAGAAACTTGATTACCCGCGTAATTAGTTGCTACACCATAGTTAATGTTTGTATCGATTCTAACTTCGAAAAGTTCTTGCGTATAAGGAACTTGGGCTGTTGTTTTAACAATTAAAACAAGCAAGAAATACATTAAGAAATTAAACTTTTTCATCTTAATTAATTTGTTGATTTTGTTTCCATTTGCTTAATAATACTGCTTATTTCTGCTTCTGTACTTCTTAATTTTATTTGACAAAACTGAATCAACTCTGAGGCACGTTTTACTTTTTCGGCCAATACATCAACGGTAACACTATCGTTTTCAATATCTAATGCAATCTCTTTCAATTCCTGAAAAGCGATTTCATAAGTCAAATCCTCGCTCGGTACTTTGCTGCTTTTTGGTGACATTGCTCGTTATTTCTGAATCAGACAAATATACAGTAATGTTGTCTCCAATATCAATATTATCAGCATTGGTTATAATTTTTGCGTCTTTTTTTACAATTGCGAAACCTCTTTTTAAGGTCTGTGCTGGACTCAACAACCTAAAAAGTGTTGTAAAGTTATTGAGAGCATTCGTTCTATTTTCTAATTGTGTTTTTGCATTGTTTGTCAAATTAGCTTGCAACAATTGTAAGGCATGTTTTTGTTGTTGCATTGTTTGACGTGGCCTAGATAGTATGCCAGAAATTACAATTGTAAGCTGATGTTTTGCATCTTCCACTTCTTTCAAACTTAACCTGCTAATGGTATTTTGTAATTGGGTTAATCTATTTTTTCTTTCATTCAATTTCTGTTGCGTACCCATCACCACCAAGGTTTGTAATTGTTGAATCATTTTTTGGTGTGCATTCATTTTCTCTTGCACTTTTATCACCAATCTACTTTGGTAACGCAGCAAGTATTCTTCAAACTTTCTATTGTGTTCAACAATAAACTCCGCAACTTTAGTAGGCGTTTTTAGCGCTGTATGTGCCATTAAATCTGATATTGACACATCTTTTAAATGGCCTAAACCTGTAAAAACTGGAATCGGGAAGCGTGCAATTGCTTTCGCCACTGGATACGTATCGAACAATAAAAAATCTGTTTGTGCGCCTCCACCTCTAATTACAACCACTAAATCAAAATCTGAAATTCGTTTAAAAATTTCCAAAAATCGTGTTACTATCTGCTTTCCATTGTCATCGCCTTGCACATTAACATGAAACAATTCAGTTTCAATCACATAATGATGCGGGTTCTGTGCTACGGTGTGTAAAAAATCTTGCAAGCCTGCCGAATTTTGGGATGAAATAACTGCCACACGTTGTAAAACCAGCGGTAATTTGTGCAGTTGGTTGCGTGTTATGTACCTTCCATCAAGCAAGGTTATAGCATCGGTATTTTCTTTTACAAGTCTTGCCAATGTTGCATCCCGTTGTTTTTGCAATTGACCAATTGTAAAAGAAGTATCTATTTGTAAAAAGTTAGCGCGCAATCCATAAACAGGATGAAATCCAATGGAAACATTGCACAGCACCTGAATTCCATTTTGAAAAGCTTGTCCAGTAATGAGTGTAAACTGCTCTATTTCGCTATATGCTTGGTTAAAAGCAGCCGCTTTAAGCTGAGCAGCAATTTTACCAGAAGCCTCTTCTTTTTCAATCAAATCGAAATAGAAGGTATTTTTCTGGGCATAGTGAGAGAGGCTAGAAATTTCGGCTACTACCCAGAATGTTTGCATCATGAACCTTTCCTCAATGGTTTGTTGTATCCATTTGGTAAGGTCAGAAAGTTTTATGTGCGGTTTTTCGGTTTTCAAAACGCGACAATTTACCCAAATAATTCTTTCAGTTCTTCTTCTGTTATTTTTCCAAAAGTATTGGTATGCTCAATTACGTCAAAAGCCAATCTAGACTTACGTTCCTGCAGTTTTAAAATTTTCTCTTCTATAGTATCTTTGGTAATGAAACGCCATACAAATACACGCTTTTGTTGTCCAATTCGGTGCGCTCGTGCAATGGCTTGCTCTTCCGCCGCTGGATTCCACCAAGGGTCAATTAAAAAAACGCAATCTGCTTCGGTGAGATTTAGGCCTGTTCCTCCCGTTTTTAATTGAATTAAGAAAACCCGGTGACCTTTGTGCTTATCAAACTCGGCAATTACAGAAGAGCGCTGCTGCTGAGGAACTTCGCCCGCTAAAAAAGAAAAAGGAGTTCCTGATTTTGAAAGTTGTTCTTTAATTAAATACAGGTGTTTTACAAAAGGAGAAAAGATCAATACTTTTCTATTTTCCTCTTTTATTTGTGCCAATCTACCTAATATTTCTTCTAGTTTAGCAGAATTTCCTGTGTAGGATGCATCGTTTAAAATGGGGTGAATGGCTAATTTTCTCAATTGCATCAACCCTTTCAAAATCATTATTTGACTGCGCCCAATTCCTTCGCTGGCAATTACTTCCATTATTTTGTTGCGGTAGATTGATTTCTCACTTTCGTACAAATCTTTCTGCTCCGAATTCATTTCACAAAAATGTACCGTACGCGTAATATCTGGCAATTCGGGAGCTACTTCTTCTTTGGTTCTTCTGAGAATAAAAGGTTGAATTATTTTTCTTAATTTCTCCAGCTTAGTGCTGTCTTTTTGTTGTTCTATTCCTAAAACATATTCCTGCTTAAAGTATTTGAAACTTCCCAATAAACCAGGCTGTAAAAAAGAAAGTTGAGACCATAAATCAGTCAGCGAATTTTCAACTGGTGTGCCCGTTAAAACAATGCGTTTATTACCTTTTAGCAGTTTTACACTTTGGAAACTGGCAGAACTTGAATTCTTTATTAATTGGCTTTCATCTAAAACAAGGTACTCAAATTGATACTTTTGTAATGCTGCTGTGTCATTCCTTACCACACCATAAGTAGTTAGAATTATATCGTAAAAATCTATACTTTGAGGAATTAAATTTCTGCGTTGACCTAAATATTTATAAATCTTCAGCTTTGGGGCAAACTTCTTTAATTCATTTTCCCAATTGTGAATGAGCGAAGGTGCCATCACAATTAAATTGCAAGCACTCACTTTTTCGGGAGCTACTGAAGTTCCGTCATCAAAAATATCGAGTTGAACAAGTTGGTTTTTCTTAACTTGAATAGTTTCTTTTATGAGGACAATATTTTCTTTTACGCGCTGCAACACCGCAATAACCTGAAGTGTTTTTCCAAGACCCATATCGTCTGCTAGGCAGGCGCCTAAATTATTTTCGCCCAAATTGCACAGCCAATCGTATCCTTTTTTCTGATAATCCCTTAATGTGCCATTTAAACCTGAGGGAATATCATATTCAGGCTTATCACTCAGTCATGTAACTGCAGCTTTTGCTGTAGGTGCAATTTCGCCACTTAATAGAGGATGTCCTTGCAACAAACCTTGATGTTGTTTGTGAATTCTAATGGAAATATCATCACTTTCCGCTACTTCAAAAATGTCGGAGTAGTTTACAAACCAAGCTTCTGGCAATAAAAATATTCTTCCATCGGGCAAGATATAATCGCGTTTTCGGTCTTGAATGTGTTTTTTAAATTTCACAAATGGAATTTCAAAGGGGGTAATTATGACAATAATGTTGATGTCAAACCAATCATCATTTTCACTTATGTTTTTGGTTTCAAATTTTGCTTCATCAATACTGTAAATTTTACCTGTTTGTGTAGCCTCTATTTCAATCCCTGTTTGTAAAATTTGTTGGGCTTTTTCACTCAACCAAGAAACCAATTTCTCGAAACTTATCTTGGGGTCTTTTAAATTTTGAGGAATGAACCAAGACGGCTTTACGCCAACTAAATCTAGCATTTGTAGACCCTTTTCTTTTTCTTTTTCCCATTTAAAATCTCGTTGAAACCTCAGCAATTGTAAATCATCGCCTTGCTTTTGCAATTTTACAAGTACCTCATTTTCTTGTGCAGCAGTAATTGATAGGGAGTCGTAACAATAACCTAACTGTAAAACTGCATTTCCAGAAAGATCTTTTTCTATGCTCAATATTGCACGTTTCGTATCTGGTTTTTCTTTTACATTAAAGCCTTCGTAACGCACATCAAACTTCTTAGAAGCCTTCAACATAAAAGAGCTCAAGTAAAATTCTGACAATCTATCAGGAATTAAAACTTCTTCTTTATTTAAAAAAGGCATCAATTTTTGCCCATCTGTAGGGTCAGAAAAATGATAAATACTATCCAAATGTTTCAACCAAGCTGGCTCATTACAAATAACTTCAGTGCCAGGTTTTTGCAAAGAAATTTGCTGGTCCTTGTAATGCATTTCTAATCGATAAGAAATACCAGTATCTATTTTATTAAAGTAGTAAATGAGTTTTGCGGGTGCTTCCAAAACATTAAGGGCAATCATTCCTGGATGGTCAGAAATTCTATTCTTCCAATATGCTTTTTGCCCTTTCAAATGTGCCAAACAATAGGCAACTCTTTTATCAAAATAAGTAGAAACTAACTTCAATTGTTCCTTTTCCTTAGAAAGTTTCTCTTGAAAAACCTCTAGTTTTAACTTTTTAGGATTGAAATGCTTATCAATATTCTTCTGAGAAAGGTCTTCAATTTTCTTAATAATCTTCACTTCATTTTCTGTAAATGGGTACCCATAATCAGAAATCATTTCGTAATTAATGCGTTTATATTGATAAGAAAACGCTTTGTTATCTAGTAAATCAATAATAAATGCTTCCAGACTTAAGCCATAAGTTGGGTGTTTAAAAAAACTAAAAATAAGTTGTGTTTTCACGATTTTTCCTTAAGCACTTTGCAAGAATTAGCTTGCATCTAAAACAACTACAATTTTACGCATTCATTTGATAGTTTTCTTTGAACTCGAATTTATTTTACAAGAAAAAGTATTTACGTCCAATAAATTTACAATCCCTGGTTTTTTTCCTTTACTAAAACTTCCTAGTTTGTTAGATAATCTTAGGAAATTTGCACCATTTAATGTTCCCCATTTCAATATTTCTTCAATTGGAATTTCTATAAATCCATTTTGCAGGTGAATTATCTCTGAAACTATGTCTAATTGCGTATTTGAAGCTAAACTGTCGGTACCTATTGTGAGTTGATGGGTGTACTTTCTAAGCAACAGAGCAGGAGGCAATCTGTTTTCAATGTACAAATTAGCTCCTGGGCATAAACAAAAAAAGGTTTGCCTGTTGTTTTTTATTGCTTGTTGAATATCTAATTCGTTGCTGAATGTATTGTGCACCAACTGAACTGGAAGTTGAGAAGGGAAATATTCTAATAGTGAAGCTAAAGCAGATTTTCCGTTGGCTGCAAAATGAGAAATTGGTATTTTCATCTTCTCGAACCGTTCTAACATTTTTCCAGTTTTAAATTGAAACAATTCATTTTCGCTTGCCGATTCTTGATTGTGAATGCTGAATATTCCATTATCTTCTTCAAGCTTCTTCACAATTTTTTTCAAAAGCGAAATAGAAACAGAGTAATTGGAATGTGGTGTTAAATTTCCAGAAACATTCCTTGAAAGTTGCTTTAATTGTTCAAGAAGAGCTACACCTTTTTCGAACACTAAATCTGCATTATCTGGATTAAATCCGAAACGTTCTATAAATGTATAATACTGAATTTCAGATTTTTCCTTTACTGCGAAGGAATCGCTTCCATTAGAAATATCTCCAACCGCTACAATTCCGTTGCGCTGCATTTCTGCATCAGCTTCATAAATAGCTTGTTGTTTTTCACTTTCTGAAATTCCATTTAAGCCCATCAATTCCATTACAAAACCATCTAAACCAGTATGTTGTGGAATTTTATTTTTAAGCTGCGATAATTCTAAATGACAATGTGCATTCACAAATCCAGGAACTAACCAACCGTTAAGGATTTCTGCATTATTTAAACTGTAATTTATATCGTCTTGCGAAAGGCAGTCGAGAATTGTTCCATCATCTTCTGTAACCAATAAGCCATTTGGAACCTTAGGAGCATCTATAGGAAAAACAATATCGGCAGAATAAAATTTCACGTTTTTTAGTGTAATAGTTTAATGAACTTATTTTATCCAAAATTACAACTGAATGGGCATTTCAAAGCACTTTTATTTATAATCCTAGTTTTATTTTAAGCCTGCTTAGGTTATAGTGTTAAGCCGAATGCTTCTAATTAGTTTACAATAGCTAATCAGTTTAATGCAAACATAGTGAATAGTAATTTTGGTGCGAGCGCTCAAGTTAATTATTCACTCACGAATAAATTATTGCTAGAGTTAGAGCACTTGCTAATGTCACTGGAGTATTTAAGTACCTAATGCTACAAATTTAAATGGAAATTTAGATGTGGAAATTTACTCCTAAAGACTCAGAGATTCTTACAAACAAACTTCGCTAGACTTCTTTTCTTGCTATAACGAAAGTTAGCAAAAATGGTCTTAAAACATTCTAGAAAATAAAAATCATTTAAAAATTTGGATTTGGAGATAGTTTGTATCTTTAAATGGAAACAAAGCGGTAAAATGAATGAACAAATTTGAAGTGATATTCTTTACCGAAGCCCGTGAATTTTTAATGCTACTAAACGAAAAAAAAGTCGAGACAAGGTTATTTTCAATATTGACAAAGCGAAAGTTAAAACAGACAATGAGTTTTTTAAAAAACTGAAAGGAGAGATATGGGAATTCCGAACATTATAGAATAAAACCCATTTTAGAATTTTTGCA
>Ga0335395_10002737_pt1 | contig 10965 bp, 14 predicted proteins | sample MAT02_FD_205744 | JGI IMG/M metagenome (GOLD analysis project Ga0335395, IMG submission 205744) | Freshwater microbial communities from Lake Fryxell liftoff mats and glacier meltwater in Antarctica - MAT-02 (spades assembly) (version 2) ...
GGGCGAGCAATATCGCTACTAAATCATATTTTGCCGGTGCCTAGCGCTCGGCAATCTTCTATCAAAACAGCCAGTCGCCTCCGCGTCTGGCTGTTTTTTATTTAACCACGCCAAAAAAATCTCACAGCCAGTCACTGAAATTTCACCTATCTAATGAAAGTTTTACTAGCGCTGGGATTAATGGCCCTCCCACTAATGGCCGATAGCTTGGATGATGATCGCTGGAAAAAAGCTGCTGGTGGTCACGGGTGATGTCGATTTGTTAAACCGCAGGGATGGGGACGAACGCAGATGAAGAATCTAGATGAAATCTTGCCAAAAGGGAGCGCGGACTTCCAGCCCGCTCTTATAAATTCACCTCCGCCAGCAAGCTCACCGACATCGCACTGGAGGTCATCAAAAAGGAAAACCCGAAGCTAAAGCGCGTGCTTGACCGCCGCCATCTGGTTACGGAGTTCTCGAGGATGGTGAATCCAATTTTCAATATGAAACATCAACTTCAAGGCCAGAACAATCATCTCTCCCAAACCCGCGACCTCCTCCTCCCGCGCCTGATCTCCGGCAAGCTCTCGGTCGAAGACCTCGACATCCAGTTTCCACCGAGCATGAGAGCATGAGGGAAGAGAATGAAAACCCCTTCACCGCTCACTGACTCTTCTCTTTGCCTAGATGATCCAAAGCGCAAATTGTCCGCTTCCCAGAATACAAATTGTTCCGCTCTTCAGGATACAATCTGACGGGGACCAACGTTACAATCTGCCGAGCCTGCATGTTGCAATTAGCCGAGCTTTGATGTTGCAATCGGCCGCAGCTAGTGTCAATAATCTGTAAAGAATGAAAGCCGACGCGTCAGATCAAAGCTACCTGCCTCGCCATCTCAAGGGCGCGGTTGAAGCGGCTTTGTCCGACACGCCGGTGGTCTGTTTGGTGGGGCCTCGGCAGTGCGGAAAGTCCACGCTGGCGCGACACTGCGATCCAAGCCGCCAGTACGTCAGTCTCGATGACAAGGGGTATTTTGCGCTCGCACAGCAGGATCCGGAGGGTTTCATCGATGGCTTACCTGAGCGGGTGGCGATTGACGAAGTGCAACGGGTGCCTGAACTCACTTTGGCCATCAAGCGCAATGTCGATGCCAACCGCAAGGCAGGTCGCTTTCTGCTCACAGGATCCGCCAATTTACTGCAATTGCCTCGTTTGGCCGATTCTCTCGCGGGGCGGATGGAGTACCTTTACCTGCACCCGCTGACCGAATCGGAAGTGCGCAAATCGGCAGGGCGATTTCTGGAGGTGTTGTTGGCAGGCGACTTGAAGCCGGAGATTACAGCCTCGGGAAAGTTACTACGCTCTGAACTGCCTTCTCTGCTGGTGGCAGGTGGTTATCCGGACTCGGTAAAGCGTGATCCAGCCCGAGGAGATCGCTGGCGGCGTAATTACATTCAATCGATCATCGAGAGAGACGTCCGCGATATTGCTGAGGTCAAGGACGCCAGTGACCTGCACCGCCTCCTCAGCTTTCTTGAGGGCAGAACCGGGCAACTCCTCAACCTCAATGCTATCTCACAAGACCTCGGCCATGCCCGGGCCACCGTAGAGCGCTATCTCACCTTGCTGGAGCGCCTTTTTATCACTCGCCGTCTCAACGCCTGGCACAGCAACCGCAGCAAACGCCTGGTCAAGGCTCCGAAACTCCATTTCGTTGACTCCGGGATTGCCGCCAGCCTAGGCGAGATGGATGCGGCTCGATGGAACGATGAGCGACCACGCTTTGGCCACTTGCTGGAATCCTATGTGCTGCAGCAGCTCATCGCCATGGGAGACTGGATGCCATGGCCACCGCGCTTTTTTCACTACCGTGACCGCGATCAAGCGGAGGTGGACATCGTCATGGAATCCGGGAATCGCGTTTGGGGTATTGAAATCAAAGCCGCTGCAAGTGCGACTTCGCAAGATACCAAGGGCCTGCTCAAGCTCGCCAGCGCGGCCGGAGAGCGTTTCCAGCAGGGAATTGTCTTCTACGACGGACAGGCAACACTCCCGCTCAACAAAGACCCTTCCATACTCGCCGTGCCGATTTCAAAACTTTGGGAACTCTGATCCATGCCGAATTTCATATCAGAAGACGACATCGAACAAGCCATGCTGCAACGCTTTGAGCATGTTCATGGATACGATTCGCTGAATTGTTACAAGGCCGATCCAGCCGATCTCAATGATGGCTCCGGACGCACGGGACAAGCGGGATGTCATCGGGCATGTGTATGAATACTTCCTCGGCCAATTTGCCTTGGCCGAGGGGAAAAGAGCGGGCAATACTACACGCCCAAGTCCATCGTCAGCCCCATCGTCGAGATGATCGAGCCCTACCAGGGCCGCGTCTATGACCCCGCGATGGGCTCCGGCGGATTCTTCGTTTCTTCCGAGCGCTTTATCGAAGAGTACGGGGGGAAACTGGGGAATCTCTCGGTGTATGGGCAGGAAAGCAATCCCACCACTTGGCGGCTGGCGGCGATGAACATGGCCATTCGCGGCATCGACTTCAATTTCGGCAAGGAACCGGCGAATTCCTCTACGAGCTGGAGTTCATTCATTCCTTCGCGGATGTTACCGCCGCATTCTCCCGCCAAAGCCTCGACGACGACGAATGAACTTCAACTTCTAGAAAGTCATCGTCAGCAAGACCGCCCACTGGCGGAAGCTTGCCTCGCTTCCACGTGGCCAAGATTCAACCGCACCAGAACGACGCAAAGGCACCCTGATAGCCCGCGACGGTCGCGGGCTGCGTCCGGATTCGACAGGGGAGCGGTCCTCGATTTTTGCCTCGCTTCGATTGCCGCTACCTGCCCAACTTGACGCATCTAACTTCAACAAGATGACCGATCCCATCCCCAGCATCCCGTTCCAGCACGCGGATCGGAACTCGTCCCGGCAACGCACAACGGCGAAGGACGCGAAGGACCTCTTCGGGCAGGAGCGTCCCACCAAGTATCCGAGCTCTAGCTCCGCGTTCCTTGGCGACCTTTGCGCCTTTGCGGTCAACTCTTCCTTCACCGCCAACTTCGCCTGGGTCCAGCACATGCTCCAAAACTCGTCCCGACATAGCTCAGCGACGACGGACTCCGCGCCGAATGGCTCCATGGCCCTGCTGCTTGCCAATGGCTCTATGAGTTCGAATTCCAGCGGCGAGGGCGAGATCCGCCGCGCCTTGATTGAGGCGGATTTCGTCGAGACTGCCACGCGTGAATGCGCTCCGCTTAAATCCGAAGGCATCCCGCAGGTCGTGAGCGCAGCGAGGGCCAACATGGTCGCCCTGCCCGGCCAACTCTTCACCAACACCCAGATTCCCGCCTGCATCTGGTTCCTTGGGAAAAAAAAGCCAAGCGCACCCGTCCCGGTGCCTCCGCTCTCCGCGACCGTCGCGGCGAAACGCTCTTCATCGACGCCCGTAAGCTCTGCTTCATGAAGGGCAGCTTTCCATTTTCTCTCAAAATCAAGTAAGAATTTATGGATAAAAAAACACAAGGCGCTTGGGTTATACATCACTCGCAAAAGTTGCAATCTACCCAGAGCCAGGATTTTGATAATCTTGGATTCGCTGGAAAATGTGGAGTATTGCTTTCGGCAATATCAGGAGGTAAACAGTTCCAGCTTGCGAATGGTCGGCTCAATGCATTAGCAAAAGCCAATAAGATTAGTCCCCGAACAGAGCTTCCTGCGATCCTGAGTGAGCTTTCACGGCAAAAGCTGATCTCGGTTGGCCAAAGTGGAATCGAGACCCTCGGGCTTACGGCGCATTCAGTGCTTGAGCACACGGCTGGAATTTTCCAAGAAACTACTGATCAACCACATGAAATGGCTGTGGTGGAACTCTCTGAAATCGCATCGACCTCTCCGGTGAAAGGCAGTGAGGCGACTGAGTATATTTCTGACACTTTCAAGCTCACCGCCGACGACGCTCGCAATACAATCGATTTGGGAAAGGGTATTGGCTTTTTTGATTCGGAGGCGATTGCCAACAATGATAGCCTCCTTTTTAACGGAAATCTTTTCAGAAGAGACGATGCGCAGAAGGTGTCCGCTATCCTTGGATCGTTGAATAATGCCGAATCAGGTCTGGTTGTGGAATTGAATCAAAAGCTAGGGGAGGCTGGCTGCATTTCACTAAACTCCGCACAAACCATCCTGGGTGTTGAACTATTCTCGAAACTCCATTCGATTGGAATGTTTGATGTCAGTGTTGTCGGTAACGAGCAAGGCAAGAACTACTTTGTGACAAGGCCAGCAGCTTTCTCGAAATTTAGCACAACGATCGCAGATGACGCGCTAGACTTGGCGAAAGCGTTTGTTGCATCGCTTACATATGGAATGACAGTTAGTAGTTACTATAGGGGGCGAATTCAAGCAATTTCCCTCTTAATGAAAAAGCTTATTGCTGGTGGTGAAGTTGGTCCCGCCACCGCAATCGGTAGTGACTACCAAGCACTTGAACACAGAGGTGTCGTCGAGGTTCGGCCAGCTCACGGTGGGATGTTTATTATGAAACTTTTGAAGCCAGAAGTTGGGCGCCTAGCGCTCTCTGTAATCGAAGAAGGTGACATCACTGCCGAGGCAATTGCTCAGTTGCCTGGGGCCAGAGTAACTGAATACATCAATCCGGAACGAAGTAGAGAGGTTGAGAGGAGGAACGCGAGTCCTGCTTTAAAGTCGAGTGCCAGGAATTTACTTAATGAAATCAGAAAAGGGGGGCTTTCAAGATGAGCGCGAAGCCAGATAAAGGATCGGGTGCTGAAGAGGTTTTAAGGAACTATTTTCTGAGCCTCGGCTACTTTGTAGTAAGAGGATGCAAATTTCGATATGAGGGATTTGACGTCACAGATGTGGATCTATGGATATACGGGAAGAAATCTGCGGTCTCTAGAGAAAGAGTAAATGTCGACATTAAAAATAAAAAAACCCCTCAGGCTCTAGAGCGGGTGTTTTGGGCAAAAGGCCTGCAGGACATTCTTGGTCTAGATGGATGCATAGTTGCCACTACTGACAGCCGAGAGGCTGTAAAGCAATTTGGAATGCAGCACAATATACGTGTGCTTGATGGGGCATTCATGGCGCGCCTCGCTAAAAGCGAGAAAAGCCATCAGAATAGGATTTCGGAGGAAGATTTTTTTATATTGGTCAAGCTTGCATCACTCGGAAAACTTGGCGGCGATTGGCTGGGAATCTATGAGAGAGGGAAATCATTGTTGTTGGATGGTCTTTCCTTCGATTCTTGCAACAGTTGGCTTGACGATTGCGGATATTTTATGGAGCAGTCTGCATTAGTTGATTCTGATGGTCTTCCCGCGCTTCGGCTTTTGTATTTGACTGCGGCGAAACTGCTGGTCGCATTAGATTTCATTTTGTCTCAACACATTTCAGCTGACGTAAATTCGAGAGTGAAAATACTCGATGATGGATTTCGATATGGCTCCGCCGGTAAAGGGTTCTCGCAGAGAATGAGCCTCATGATGTCTTCACTCGTGAGAGGGGTCTCGAACGATTTCGAACTTGGAAAATCGATAGAGCGTGAGCTGGATAGTCAGATTAAGTCCGTGAGGGCTGATGTGATTGCCGACTATTTCTCTCGAGGAAATGTTGTGAATTCCTTGTTCGAATTGAGTAGAGAGTTTGAAGCGTTTGGGTTTGCGATCATGGCTCAAAAGCCTGATTTGTTGAGCTCTGGAGCACAAGGCGTCCTAGGAATTATAGCAGACTTCCATCAGTTGGATCGAAAGAAAGTCTTCGGATGATGGGGGCACTGTAATTTACGGGAAATATTACAGGCGGGACTTATAAATCTATCGAAAATAAATGACATAATATGCCACAAACCAATACATACTATCTGGGTCGGGTGATAAAGTTGGGGAATCTGACGGCTGATATGGTCGTGGATGCTGTGCTGAATCCGGCGACGGCAACCTCGTATGGAAACTCGTGGTCATTTTTTGATGCAAAGGAGCTAAAGACAGATGGAGTAGAATACTTGTCAGCCAAGTTGATTAAGTTTAATCCTGAGGGGGAAGTGGTGATTGCGGATACCTCGACAAGACAGGAAATTGTGCATTTGGAGCCTAACCTTAAGATTGCGGCTAGTCATTTTATTTACATACCCAGCGTTTCTGGAATCGCCTTTTCAAAAGTCTATGGGCATATTGAGGAAAATCATTTTTCTCGAAGGTTTTGTGAATTGATCGACCAGGCAAAGTTCCAGTATCTGGTTGAGTGTCAAATCGATTTCATTACTGATCTTCAGACATTTTCTCAAAAACTACTTTCTCTGGATGGGATTACTAAGATTTCAGCTGTAGTCCATCCTCCGAATCCCCTATTTGGTCCTCTGTGGAAAGAGCTCAAAGAGTATATAAAATTTCGACGTTCTGATAAAATGTTGATACGTGAAGAAGCTTCAATTGATGCGCCATTAAATTCTCAGCTTCCATTCCACGTTAAGAAAGTGGTTGAGCAATTGCCTGATGATCCATATATTCCAGTAGATAAGATACCTATAGGAGATGCTGCGATCTTAATGGCCGCAGACGGTTATGGCAGCGGATCGGTTAAGGGAACACGAGATGGAGAGAAAGTTGTCATCAAGACAAGTGAGACGATCAAGAATTTTATAGAAGACGAGGATGCCGGGGTCGAAAAGCTTTTTCGTAGTGCTTACACGATATTTAATCAGATAGAGACAGATCGTCACATGGAACACTAAAATGAAAAGTATTGTAGAACACCTGCGAGTTGCAGTGATTTCCCTTGAAGTTGCTTTCTTGATACTGGTGGCATTGGGTGCATTTTATTGTCCTAATGTATTCACCTTTGTTGGGAAAACTATGATCGGGCAAAGCGAGGCGCTCAAATGGTTTCCTACAATTCCAATTGCTCTTTGTGCTGCAGCGGTTGGATTGGCTTGGAAGTTAACGGTTCCAAAGGAGGAAAATGATTACGAGTTGCTTGAATGGCCAGGATACTGGCGTTTGAAGTTGCGTCGCGATTATTCAATTTTAATTAGTGTTTTGGTAGCGATTTGTGCGGTTTTGATTTGGTTATTTTCAGCTTCGATTAGTGAATTTTGGTTGGGAGTCCTCACGATAGGATCTGTCGGCGTTGGCCTTATAAATCTTGGCTGCATGCTGCTCGCTGCTCTGACGCTTCGAGAGATCGTTGGTTTTAAAAGACGCTAGGACGCAGACCGGGCGTTTCACCGATTGCGCCAGAGGCATTCCCAAATAACAGACATTCGCCAAATTCAGGAGCCAGAGCGGGAGAAACTCGAATCATGAAAACCATCCACGGCAATCTCATCCAATTCGCGCAGGACGGTGATTTCGATCTCATCGTCCATGGCTGCAATTGCTTTTGCACGATGGGAGCTGGCATCGCAAAGGGGATCAAAGCGGCATTCCCGCAGGCCTACGAGGCGGATCTCGCGACTCAACGCGGGGATCGCGCCAAGCTTGGCACCTGCACATCCGCCGCAATCGATCAGAACGGCACTCCGCTGATGGTGGTCAACGCCTACACACAATTCGACTGGCGGGGAGGTGGCTCGAAGGTGGATTACAATGCGATGCGTTCCTGCATGCGTTGGATCAAGGAACACCACGCAGGAAAACGTATCGGTCTGCCAAAGATCGGTGCCGGACTGGCGGGAGGGGATTGGCCGCGGATTGTTACGATCATTGAGGAAGAGCTCGCGGAGGAAAACGTTACTGTTGTAGAATTTACACCATGAGCGCTGGAACCCCTAAACCTCAAACAAAAAGGATGTTCTCTGGGGGGGACTCCGTTACACTCAACTTCAGATGATCGAAACACTTCGAATCGAATCCTTCAAATCAATCGTCGAGACCGAACTGGATCTCGGGCAAGTCAACGTCTTCATCGGTGCCAACGGCAGCGGGAAGAGCAACTTGCTGGAAGCTCTCGCCCTGCTTTCCGCCGCCGCATCCGGTAGAGTCGATCAGTCCACGCTGGTCTGGAGGGGGGCTAGAGCCAGTCGGTATTTCAGGCCGATGTTCGAGGGGACTGAAGACGACGCGGAAACAGTTCTTGAAGCGTCATTCAAAACATCGACCTACCGGACCACACTTTCGGCTCCTGAATCCGGACGGTTGCTGCCTTGGGATTACAAGGACGAGAAGCTGACGACCGGACGGCAGATTATTGCAGACCGGTCAAAGCTCAAATATTCTAGGACTGATTCAACAGCGGGTTTAGCCGCTCTGAAGCTGGCGGAAGTGGCGCCGGACAGTGCCGCATCTGTCTTTATGAAATCCTTGGTGGAGTACAGCATCTATTCCGCAGATACCCCTATTCTTCACGGCTGGACATTGGATCAACAGGAAAGAGAGCCGGTGGGGCTTGGGGGAGGTCGCTTGGCTGAAGCGATTGCTGAAATTCTGAAGGATACCGAATTGCGTAAAATACTCATGAAAGAGTTCGTTAGTTGCATTGATTGGTTCGAGGAGTTTGGCGTTCTAAGAATTCGTAACATCAAAATGGAGATTTCCCGGCGGGAGTTCGCGTTCATGGATCGCTATTTTAAGAAGACAAAAGGATTTCCTGATTTTCTTGGAGCAGGCGACGTGAACGAAGGGGTTCTGTTTCTCGCGTTTCTTGCCGTCCTGGGTTTGCATCCCCGCGCTCCGAAAATCTTCGCGGTGGAGAACGTCGATCACGGGCTGAACCCGCGTCTGGCCAAGCGGATGATGACAACCCTGGCAGAAAGGATTTTGAAAACGGAGGACCGGCAGGCGTTCCTGACCACTCACAATCCGTTGGTTCTCGACGGACTGCCATTGTACGATGATCGGGTGCGGCTGTTCACCGTGGCGAGAACTGACTCGGGACGTTCCGTGATCCGCCGGGTGGAGGCGAGCGAGAAGCTGCTCAAGATGGCGGACGATGGATGGACGCTGTCGCGGCTTTGGGTCATGGGTCATCTGGGAGGGGTTCCCAATGTCTGATCCGATACGCGTCGCCTTCGTCACGGAAGGACCCACGGATCTCATTCTATTGACCGCCGCCGTCCGCGCTCTTCTAGGAGGCAGGGATTTCGAACAGATCGTGCTGCAACCGCTGATGGACGAGTCTCTGCGCGCGACAAACAAGGGTGGATGGGGAGGGGTTTACGTTTGGTGTCGGCAGGTCGTCGATCAAGCGGCTGGTCCGGCAGGTGACCATCCGCTTTTTGCAATGGGGGATACGCTGGTTGTGATTCAAGTTGATGCCGATGTGGCTCGGGCCGCATACAAAGATTATCATTGGATTAAAAACACATCTAATGACGACCTTCCTTGCGAAAAGCCGTGCCCACCGGCAAGTGCCACCACCGACGCGCTGCGTACTGTGGTGCTCGGTTGGTTGGGAGAGAAATCCGTCCCTTCCGGCGCGGTGCTCTGCATTCCATCCAAAAGCATCGAAACATGGCTTTTGGTCGGACTGTTTCCCGAAAACGAACAGGTGGCAAAACCCAACGTGGAATGCCGCTGGGGACTCGAAGTTCAGCTTCGGAGACACGGGTTCATCAAAGGAACGCAGAAACTCATCGGCCAGTATCAGGCAAATGAAGGAAACTTCCAGGATGCTTGGGGAAATTTGAGAAAGAAGTGCGGCGAGGCTGAGCGTTTCTCGCAGGAATTCCTAGCCGCAGTCCCCAGATCGTAATTTTCCCGATGATCACCGAAGACCAACTCGAACAGCTCGCGATCCAGTGGTTCCAAGACACGGGGTGGAACTACGTGAACGGGAAGGTGATTTCGCCGGAGGGCGAGGTACCGGAGCGGGAGAGCAGAGGGAACATCGAACATCGAACGCCAAACATCGAACATCGAATGGAAGAGAATTTAGAGCTGCCGGAGATCGGTGCCGGGATTGCCATGGGGATCAAAGCGGCATTCCGCGGATGGTGCCGCCCCTTCAGGGCTTGGAATCCTGTGGGCGATGGGACCCAGGGCGCTGCCCTGGGCTGGTATGTGATGCCCCGTTGGGGCGGAGGAAGGAGGGCTGCATGAAGCGAAAATCCAGAAACACCACCACCGCCCGGCGGACAGTTCCTTGTGTATCAGGCGGAGGACGGGAAGCTGAAGATCGATGTGCGCATAAAAGGCGAGACGGTTTGGCTGACGCAGCAGCAGTTGGCGGAGCTGTTTCAGACGACTCTGCAAAACGTCAGCCTGCACCTTTCGAACATCTTTGAGGAGGGCGAGCTGGAGCGAGGGGCAACTCACAAGGAATTCTTGTCGGTTCGCCAAGAAGGCCGGCGCTCGGTGCAGAGGCGTGTGGATTTCTACAAGCTGGATGCCATCATTTCCGTGGGCTACCGGATAAAAAGCGCTGTGGCCACACGTTTTCGTATCTGGGCCACCCAGCGGTTGCAGGAATTCATCGTGAAAGGTTTCACGATGGATGACGAGCGGCTGAAGAACCCGGATCAGCCCTTCGATTATTTTGATGAACTGATGCGCCGGATTCAGGACATCCGCACTTCCGAGCGACGGTTCTACCAGAAAATCACGGACATTTACGCGACGAGCATCGACTACGACCCAACGCAGAAGGTGAGCCTACGATTTTTCAAGACGGTGCAAGACGTAAAGGATCTCCCTGCGCTTAAGAATTTCTTCAAAGCCTACGTCACCAACGGGATGGTGCGCGTCATCATCGAGTCGAAGCAATTCACCGCCCTCTACACTACATCCGCCTTCACGACGGAGGATCTCAAGGCGGTTCCGCTGAAATACCGCACCCTGATCCCGGAATACATCTAGGATTACGTTTCCCTCAACCAGTTCGTCGCGTGAGGGGGTGAAATTCCTAATTTGACAGAAATCTTTCATTTGCCATATTTCTTTCATGCAGACCACTCTTCGTATCGATAATCAGCTTTACCGCGAGGCCAAGGCGGAAGCTGCGCGGGAGGGAATT
>Ga0335395_10002738_pt1 | contig 10964 bp, 10 predicted proteins | sample MAT02_FD_205744 | JGI IMG/M metagenome (GOLD analysis project Ga0335395, IMG submission 205744) | Freshwater microbial communities from Lake Fryxell liftoff mats and glacier meltwater in Antarctica - MAT-02 (spades assembly) (version 2) ...
ATATTAATTGATCCTTTTTGATAAGCTTCTAAAGCATTAAAAGTCCGAATAAAGGTAGATTTTCCTGAACCCGATGGCCCCATAATTACGACTACTTCTCCTTGATGGACAGTCAAACTCACACCCCGGAGAACATGAAATTTATTGTCATACCATTTCTCGACATTTTGAGCCACAATTACCGACTTAGCTGCTGTATCTACGTAGCCATTAGTTTTACCGTTGGTTTCATTGATGCTATGGGTCATGGTTTTATCCTAGGGTTGGAGGTTTAGGTTAAAGATTTTGGAAATCTGGGGAAACTTTTTGGGGAACAGGATTTGGGGCAGGAGGCTCAAGAGGTTTTTTCATCGTTTACCTACTCCTAGATTAACTTCTAATTGTTTACTAGCTTGAGACATTAATGAGCAACAAACTAAATAGATCATCCCGACAAATAAATATACTTCAGCAAATCTGCCTAAAAATACTGGATTTGCGAGAATATTTCGAGAAATTCCGGTTAGCTCAACTAAACCTACTACGGCTAATAGAGAAGTATCTTTAAATAAACTTAAAAATAGATTCATCAGGGCAGGAATTACGGCTCTGAGTGCCTGAGGCATGACGATTAGATATAAACTCAGGGGAGTATTTAAGCCCAAGGCGTTAGCGGCTTCTCCTTGGCCTTTGGGAATAGCTTGTAAGCCTCCCCGGATTGCCTCAGCAAGGTAGGCAGAAGTGAAGATAGTTAACCCAGCGATCGCCCGCACCACCCGGTCTATCCGCCAGTCTCCCGGCAAAATTAGGGGCAGCATCACCTGAGCCGCAAAGAGGATCCCTACCAAGGGCAAACCCCGAAATATCTCTATATAAGCTACGGAAAAAAACTTCACTACGGGTAAACTACTCTGTCTACCCAAGGCAAAAATAATGCCTAGAGGAAATGACAAAGTAATACTAATAGAAGCCATAAATACTGTCAATAACAAACCATTCCATAGGTCTGTGCCGACGGTTTGTAAGCCAAAGCCCCCTGATAATAACCACAGATTTACCAAGAAAGAAACTAACCATCCTACTCCAATTAAAGTGCCAATATTAGAGACTTTTCTAACTCCTAATCTCCCCAAAAAACAACCACCTAAGCCTAGGCAGATGAGTCCTAAAATAAACATTTTGGAATTAGGGTCTAGGGGTAGAAAAACCACTACAAAAGCTAAGATACCAATACCAATTAAAGTATTACGATCAAATCCAATTTGATGATTACCTTCTGGTTCTTTACTTAAGGTCAGCATCCCCCAAGTTAGCCCCCCTAAGGTAATAACTATGGCAGCAATAATCCAAGTTCTCCAGTATTGACTCGCCGGGAATCTTCCTACCATAAACAGGGGCAGATTAGCCGGAATTACATCCCACTTAGCTTGGGTTGTTATCCATTGAATAAAACCTATGGCAATATTAAAAAATGCTAGGCCAATCCCAACAGTCAAAAGGCTATTAAACCAGCCATCAAATAAGTTTTTCTTGATCCAAGCCCCCATATTAATAACTGGGGTCGGTGGGGCAACAGGAAGGGTAGATTGGGTTGTCATATTAATTACCTTTCTTTGATCTGGACAGAACTATTTAGAAAATTCATTGCTAGGGCGATAATTAAGTTAATTAATAAGTAGGTAGCCATAATCATTAAAACTATTTCGATCGCCCGCCCCGTTTGGTTGAGAATCGTCGAAGAGACAGCATAGACATCGGGATAGGCAATGGCGATCGCTAGACTAGAATTCTTACAAAGATTTAGATATTCACTAGTTAGGGGCGGAATCATCACCCGTAGGGCTTGGGGAAATATGACTAAGCGCATCAAGATACCAGAATTTAGCCCCAAAGCTTTAGCTGCTTCCCACTGCCCCTTAGCCACTGATTGAATCCCTGCCCGCACAATCTCTGAGACAAAAGCTCCGGTATAGAATACCAGCCCCAACAATAGAGAGCAATACTCGGCCGATAAACTCAATCCCCCATTCAATTTATTACCCGCCGTAAAAACCGGGAAAGTCCATTGCAGACCAAAAATAAATAAAATTAATGCCACCACTCCCATCCCCAAAAGGACTAGCAGCAGATTTTGCCCAGATGCCCCCTGCTCTACCATGATTTTGATGCGTTGTTGCCAAACAAAAAAGGCAGCGATCGCTAGAGCTATCAACCCTAATAAGGATGACCACGCTGTTGGGCTATCCCCTAACCAAGGCAAAGCTAAACCCCGATTTGAGATATAAAACGATCCTAAAACTGCAATTTGATTTTCAATTTTAGGCAGATTAGAAAATACGGCAAAATACCAAAATAATAATTGCAAAAGAATCGGTGTATTCCGAAATAAATCCACATAAGTCGAGACAGTTTTCTGGACTAACCAGTTATTAGAAAACCGAGCAATTCCTACTGAAACCCCCAAAATTGTGGTTAGGATGACACCAATAATCATCACCTTAAGAGAATTGAGAACCCCCACCAGAAATGCTCTACCATAGGCATCTTGGGACTGGAAAGGAATTAAATATTCTCCAATATCAAAGGATGCCTGAGAACCCAAAAAGTCGAACCCAAAGAGACTACCTCGTTTTGCCATGTTCAAGCGGAGATTAAACAGGAAAAAGTCGGCAATCACTAATACTGTAATGATGGCAAGGATTTGGAAGGTGATTTTCCAGAAGCGATCGTCTCGCCACAAGGGGACTTTAGTTGGGACTTTAGTTGTACTCATATTTTTTTAGGTAGGGGCGCAAGGCTCTGCGCCCTCAATAGATTCGATGATTCTTAACGGAAAGGAGGAGAATACATTAAGCCGCCATCATTCCAGAGTTTGTTAATGCCTCTAGGAAGATTAATTTTGCTGCCAGTACCCACATTCCGTTCATAAACTTCCCCGTAGTTACCTACAGCCTTGATGATTTTGACAGTAAAGTCATTAGGCAAGCCCATATCTTTACCAAGAGTTCCTTCTACTCCCAGAAAACGTTTGATAACAGGATCAGTAGATTTAAGTTTTTCATCTACATTTGCAGCCGTAATCCCTAATTCATCGGCATTAGTCAGGGTAAAGACTGTCCATTTCACCACATCTGCCCAGCGGGAGTCGTTGTTTACAACTACTGGAGCTAGGGGTTCTTTAGACATAACCACCTCTAGAACTTGATGATCCTCAGGCTTGGGTAAGGTAGTCCGCCGGCCTGCTAGTTGGGAGCGATCGGATGTCACCCCTTCACAACGACCTTGAGCGTAGGCAGCATAGGTAGCATCACCGTTTTCAAACACTAGAGGTTTGTAATCAATATTAAGTTTCCGCATCTGGTCTGCTAGGTTTAGTTCAGTGGTTGTTCCAGTTTCTACACATACAGATTTACCAGCTAAATCTTCTAGTTTGGTGATCCCAGCAGTTTTATTCACCATCATGCCTTGACCGTCATAAAACATAGTAGCCACAAACTCTAGACCTAAGCCAGTGTCCCGCCCGGTTGTCCAAGTACTATTCCGGCTAAGTAGATCTACATCCCCTGCCTTCAGGACTTCAAATCTTTCCTTAGAGGTGAGGTTGCGGTACTCTACCTTTTCAGGGTCATTAAATAAAGCAGCGGCCAACGCCCTGCAAAAATCTACATCCAAGCCGGAATATTTTCCAGTTTGGTCTACAAAGCTAAAGCCCGGTAAGTCTCCACTAACTCCGCAGGTGAGCTTGCCCCGGCTGATCACCGTATCTAGGCGACTTTTGCCAGGTGCGGATGCTGCGTCTTTCCCGCCGGGAGAAGCGGCTGTTCCTGCTGGGGTGGTTGTATTCACCGTGGCACTACAGGCGGCTAGAGAAGCAAATATAGGAACGATCGCTAATAACAAATGATTCTTACGCATGATTATCTTGAAGTTGATGATTTGTTTATGTCTGAAGTATAGAGACATTTGGGCAATCTAAGATGTACTGCCTTGAAATATTCCCAAATATTATGAAGATTAGCCCCAAAATTTTGCCATACTTGATACATTTTTTATTATTTAAGATGCAGCGATCGCTACCTTGATAAATTTCTCCACATCGCTGGGCAAAGTATTAAACGCTGTCACCAAACGAACCAACTGCTTACCATCAAAAATGTAAAACTTAAATCCTGCCGATTGTAAAGCCTGAAGAATAGCCGGAGCAAACTCCACAAATATTTCATTTGCCTCTACTGATAAAAGGATTTTCACCCCTGGTAACCCCTGCAATCCCTGCCCTAACCTAGTTGCCATTTGATTAGCATGACGGGCATTTTTTAGCCATAGATCATCTTCGAGGTAGGCAACTAACTGGGCGGAAAGGAAGCGCATTTTTGAGAATAAATGTCCGCCCCGTTTACGGTGAAAAGGAAAAGTTTTGCTTAATTTTTGATTAAAAAATAATACTGCCTCTGCGGCCATTGCTCCATTTTTGGTTGCCCCGAAGGATAATACATCTACTCCTGCCTGCCAAGTCATGGCCGCAGGGGAGCAACCTAAACTTACTAAGGCATTGGCAAACCTTGCTCCGTCCATATGCACATAGAGGTTATGAGTCTTAGCAATTTTACTGAGGGCTTGAATTTCTTCCAGTTGATAAATAGTCCCGGCTTCTGTAGCTTGGGTAATACTTAAAACTGCTGGCTGCACATGGTGGACTACTCCTGCTCCGGCACTTTCTAGGACTTGGGTTAAATTCTCTGGAGTGATTTTGCCCTCTTCTCCCGGAACTAAAACTAATTTAGCCCCACCCGTAAAAAGCTCTGGTGCGCCGCACTCATCGACATTGATATGGGCGGATGGATGACAATACACTGCTCCATAGCTGGGAGTTAGCACCGATAAAGCTAGGGCATTAGCCGCTGAGCCTGTTGCTACAGGAAACATTGTTAAATTGGTGCCAAAAATATCTTGGAATTTATGACTCAAAGCCTGAGTTAAAGTATCATCACCGTAGGGCATAGCTGCCCCTTGATTAGCTGCTACCAAGGCCTGCATAATCTCTGGAGCAACTCCTGTTACATTGTCACTACAAAAATTCATATTTACTCCCCATGATTTGTTATAGCAAATGCTTTGGCAGTTACTATGTAGTAAGTAGGGGCAATTCATGAATTGCCCCTACTAATGCGTAAGTCCTATTTAGAATAAAGAATTATTGACCTTAAACCTATTGTGATGAAGTTATTACGCCGTTTCTCTACTCTGATTTTACTTTTTGGGATGACCCTCTGGGCGATCGCTGCCTGTAACCCCGCCACCACTAATAGCAATAGTCCTGGAAACACCAGCAATAGTCCTACTGCCAGTAGTCAGCTGATTAAGGTCGGCTCTAAGGACTTTACCGAGGCATTTATTTTAGGAGAAATGTATTCCTTGTCTCTAGAAAATGCTGGTTTCAAAGTGGAGCGAAAACTAAATCTAGGCGGAACCCCCGTAGCTCATGCAGGTTTGGTAGGCGGGCAGATTGATCTTTATCCAGAATATACAGGAACTGGATTATTAACTGTCCTGAAATTACCATCAAAAACAGATCAAAAAGAAGTGTTTGATACGGTAGCTAAAGCCTATCAAGAAAAATTTAAGCTAGTCTGGCTAGACCCAGCACCCATGAATAATACTCAGGCTTTGGCTATGACCCAAGCAGGAGCAAAGAAATTTGGGATTAAAACTATTTCTGACATGGCAGCAAAGGCCAAAGAATTGACTATTATTGGGCCTCCTGAGTTTGAAGCCCGAGAAGATGGACTACCGGGAATTAAAAAAGCCTATGGTAATTTTGAAATTAAGGCTTATAAAGGTGTAGATTCGGGATTACGTTACAAAGGGTTGGTAGATGGTCAGGCAGATGTGGTAGTTGCCTTTGGGACTGATGGAGAGATTAATGCCTTTGATCTCGTAGTGCTAGAAGATGATAAAAAACTCTTCCCACCTTACCAAGTTGCCCCAGTGGTGCGGCAGGATACTCTAGAGGCTAATCCTAAAATAAAGGAAATTCTCAATGCGATCGCTCCCAAGCTCACCAACATTACTATGCAAAAACTAAACTACGAAGTTAGTGGCAACAAAAAAGAACCCGCAGCAGTAGCGAAGGACTTTTTGCTGAAGGAAGGGCTGATTAAGGGCTAATCCGATGACTATCATCTTCGACCAAGTTTCTCTCCAATTTCCCCGATCGCCCCGCCCAGCAGTGAAAAATTGTAGTTTTCAGGTGGCAGCAGGGGAGTTTGTGGTGATTCTTGGTTCTTCAGGATGTGGGAAGACTACTCTCTTAAAGATGGTAAATCGTCTTTATGAGCCGACTACGGGCAAAATATATCTTGATGGCCAAGATATTAGTCAGATTCCGGTAACTCAACTGCGGCAACAGATCGGCTATGTGATTCAGCAGTCGGGTTTATTTCCCCACATGACTGTTGCCCAAAATATTGCTGTAGTTCCTAAACTCTTGGGTTGGCCTAAGCTCCAAATCCAAAGCCGGATTGATGAACTTTTATTATTAGTAGACCTTCCTCCGGGGGAATACCGGCAGCGCTATCCCGGACAGCTTTCAGGGGGGCAGCAACAGCGGGTAGGCCTAGCACGGGGCTTGGCGGGAAACCCACAAGTGATGCTGATGGATGAACCTTTTGGGGCGATCGATGCCATTACCCGCACCTCTCTTCAGGATGAAATTCTCCAACTCCAAAGAAAACTCCAAAAAACTATCCTGTTTGTTTCCCATGATGTGGAAGAGGCCTTAAAACTGGCTGATAAGATTCTAATTCTCCAGCAGGGAGAAGTTCTCCAGTACGATACCCCTTGGAAAATATTAACCGAACCTGCTAATGATTTTGTGCGGGATTTAGTTGGCGCAGAAGATATTGTCCGGCAGTTGAGTTTGTTGCGAGTTACAAACTTTATGACCCCCATTAGTAGCCTAGAAACACTAGATTTATCACTTCTGCCAATAATTGCTCAAGATAGCCATCTCCGGCACGCTCTTTCCCTGTTTCTGAAAACTGGAACCGATGCTTTAGCAGTAGTAGAAGCAGGAATAGTGGTGGGGACGATCGCTCTAGAAGATATCACAAATCTTACTAAATCTCCTGCTAAATCAGATAGGAATTAAATAAATACCTCTCATAACTATAGATAGGAGCGCAAGGCCTTACGCCCCTGCTAGACAAAGGTTATTGGGTAAATCTTGCAAAGAATCAAAAAATAAAATATCAGGAATCTTTTCCTTAGTTAATGTATAGGTATGAAGCAAAGACATCAGAAAATAACTGTGAGATGACTATGCCCTCTATTCCTTCTCAGCTAAGAGATCACCAAGAACCAGAAGATGCTATGCCTTTGAATTCTCTATCCCAAAATATAGTCGAGGAATTGTTGACAGAACCAGATATTACCCTGCTAGAGGGAGACATAGCACCAGAAAAATTAACTAGAGTTCCCAATCATAATACAACTGACTTGGTGCGTTTATATCTCCAAGAAATCGGCCGTGTCTGCCTTTTGCAACAGGATGAAGAGGTTTCAGAAGCGCACAAAGTTCAACAGTATATGACACTTTTAGCATTACGATCGCAGGGCTGCCAGCAGGGAGATGAACTCCTGAGAGAATTTGTCCGCTTAATTACGATTCATGACCGCCTTGCGGCTCGGTTAGGGCATCGCCCTAGTTGGGAACGTTGGGAGAAGACGGCGGATATGGATATATTTACCCTCAAGCAAGCTCTTAGTCAAGGAAAGGAACAATGGGCAGAGTTGGCGGGTCTGAGCTTGACAGAACTAGAGTTGAGAATTAGTGAAGGATTACGAGCAAAATCTCGGATGATTCGGGCTAACTTGCGACTCGTGGTTTCTGTGGCTAAGAAATACCAGAGCCGGGGGTTAGAGTTACTAGACCTGATCCAAGAGGGGACTTTGGGATTAGAAAGGGCAGTAGAAAAGTTTGACCCTACCAAAGGATATCGATTTAGTACTTATGCTTACTGGTGGATTCGTCAAGGAATTACCAGAGCGATCGCCAGCCAAAGCCGGACTATCCGTCTGCCTGTGCATATTACGGAGAAACTCAACCGGATTAAAAAAGCTCAAAGAACCATCTCTCAAGCAAAGGGACGTACAGCCAGTTTGGAGGAAATTAGTCAAGAGTTAAATATGACAACGGAACAAGTCCGAGAAATCTTAATGCGAGTACCCAAGTCTATTTCTTTAGAAACCAAGGTGGGGAAAGATAAAGACACAGAACTAGGGGAATTACTAGAAACTGGGGAGATTTCGCCAGAAGACCGAGCAATTCGAGAATCTCTGCGCCAAGATTTGTTGCAATTATTGGGGGATTTGACCGATCGAGAGCAGGCTGTCATTAGTCTCCGTTTTGGCTTGACTACAGACCATCCTTATTCCCTCGCAGAAATTGGCCGGGCTTTAGACCTCTCACGGGAACGAGTCCGCCAGATTGAAGCTAAAGCGCTCCAAAAACTCCGTTTACCCAAGCGCCGGAATCAGTTGAGGGATTATCTAGAGACCCTAAGCTAACCTGAGTTCGGGTTAAGTATTTTCGGGATATTACGAACCAATTAGTTGAGTACAAAGGTTTAGATCCCCCCTTAAACTTAAAAAAGGGTAGAGAAGAGGCTTATCTTGATTCTTCCCCCTTTTCAAGGGGGATTGAGGGGGATCAATCGGGGGCATTACGTTTCAGGCATTCTTATCCCGAACTGACGTACAGGTCTTGCGAATTAATGGCGGGGGCTATAGATCATCAAGGGCAGCAATACCGGGGAGGACTTTGCCTTCTAGGAGTTCTAGACTAGCACCACCACCGGTAGAAATATGGCTCATTTCTGAGGCCAAATTAAGTTTTTCTACTGCGGCTACGGAATCACCACCGCCAATAATGGTGCAAGCTCCCTGCTTAGTTAGTTGAGAAAGGCTGCGGGCGATCGCTTCTGTCCCCACCGCAAATTTATCAAACTCAAATACTCCCATCGGCCCATTCCAGATCACAGTTTGGCAACCAACCAAAGCATCTTGGAAAGTCTTCACCGCATCAGGCCCAATATCTAACCCCATCCAGCCATCAGGTATATTTTCAATACTCACCACTTGGGAATTAGCATCGGGCGAAAAATTATCGGCCACTACCACATCGGTAGGTAACAACAAGCTCACACCCCGTTCTTTGGCCTTTGCTTCTAGGGTTCTTGCCAATTCTAACTTATCGTCTTCCACAAGAGATTTACCTACCTTCAAGCCCCGTGCTTTGTAGAAAGTAAAGATCATCCCGCCGCCCAAGAGCAATTTGTCGCACTTATCTAGGAGAGTTTCAATTACCCCAATTTTGCTGGAAACCTTAGAACCACCAATAATTGCCGCTAGAGGGCGTTTCGGCTCAGAAATTGCTCCTTCTAGGTATTGCAGTTCTTTTTCAATTAAAAACCCAGCAACAGAAGGGCTGAGGTAATGGGTGACACCCTCGGTGGAAGCATGGGCGCGGTGGGCTGTGCCAAAGGCATCATTGACGTACAAATCTGCAACGGAGGCTAATTTCTTGGCAAATTCTGGATCGTTCTTTTCTTCTTCAGGGTAGAAACGGACATTCTCTAGTAGTGCCACCTGCCCATTGGTCATGGCTCCCACTTGAGCAGCCACCTCATCACCAATACAATCATTACATTTGATTACAGGTTGCCCTAATAATTCTGAGAGGCGATTAGCCACAGGGGTAAGGCGGAGTGCCTCTGTGACTCCTTTGGGGCGACCAAAGTGGCTACAAAGAATTACTTTAGCTCCTTTGCCTGTTAAATCATTAATTGTTGGCAGAGCCGCCCGGATGCGAGTATCATCAGTAATATTTCCATTATCTAAGGGGACATTAAAATCTACTCGGACAAGAACTCGCTTTCCGGCTAAGTCAGATGCAGATAAGTTTGCTAAAGTTTTTTTAGACATAAGCTATAACCTCTTTAAATTAATAGTATTAATTCCTACAATTCCTTAATTTTACCTGAGTGGGGTGTCATGTTTAAGACCGTTTTATTTCCCGTTGATCAAAGTCGTGCTTCCCTTGAGGCTGCGGAGACTGTTACCCATGTAGTCGAAAAGTATGCCAGTCGTTTAATTGTGTTGTCAGTGCTAGAGCAACCCCCAGAAGATGCGATCGCACCTACGGCAGACCATGAGACGATCGCTAAATTATTACAAAATGTCAAAAATCTTTTTTCCCAAAAAGGAATTACAGCGGAAGTCATCGAACGAGAAGGTGTCCCCGCCTTTACAATTTGTGATGTGGCAGATGAAGTAGAAGCAGACCTAATTATTATGGGTTGCCGGGGCTTGGGCTTAACGGAAGAAAGCGAAAGTGTCACCAGCAAGGTGATTAATCTCTCTCCCTGCGCCGTCCTCGTAGTTCCTTAAATAAATGTTAACAAGTCATCGCTTTGCTGTTAGAAGAGGCGATGACTTGTTCTCTAGGCTTGGAGTAGGGGGGATTGTGATGCGATTACGGCGACCGCAGCTTTGATCGCTCAAAAACTATACCGTTGTGCTGCGCCCGGATGATAATGGGGCTTTTGTTGCCTATGTTCCAGCGATTGTCGGTTGTCATGCTTGGAGAGAAAGCACAGAGGAGGCTCAAGCTGAGTTGTATTCATGCCTTTGAGATGATTTTGGAGGAGTATCAAGAGGCGGGTAATTACCAACACTATCTGGCTCTCCATCAGGAAGCATAGCTATAAACCGGGGTCTCAATTACTCTTTCTGGTTTACGACCATCTAAAATAATTTCTTGTAAAAGCTCTACAGTGGCTGGTGAAAAAAATTGCTCTCCGGTTTCTTCGTTGACACGGGCAGGAACATTCTCGACGAGGAAAAATTTTCCATTTAGTTCTAAGGAATAAGTTACATATTTATCTACAAGGCACTCTCGATCGCTACTCATTATTATTTCTCCT
>Ga0335395_10002739_pt1 | contig 10963 bp, 9 predicted proteins | sample MAT02_FD_205744 | JGI IMG/M metagenome (GOLD analysis project Ga0335395, IMG submission 205744) | Freshwater microbial communities from Lake Fryxell liftoff mats and glacier meltwater in Antarctica - MAT-02 (spades assembly) (version 2) ...
AAACATCGCTGCAATTTCCTCTCTTGATTTTTCGGGTAATTTATAGACAATTATAGTTTCCAACAAATTGATAAAGTTTGCTTGCATAGCGAGATCAGCAATTTCGACCCTACTAGATTATTCTCTGGGGGATAACAATGTACCCCGTTGCTCCATCACCTAGAACTAGATTTCTTTCCTCACCCCAGTACCACCAATAAGCCCCCACGTAGGCACAGATGAGACTATCTAACATATCTTCTACCTCCTTCATAGCTTTACCCTGATGAGGAATTTCTGGCAGATTAACTAATTTTAGCTGCGGTTCTAGGCTAGGGAGAACAGTAAGAATATAATTTCTTAGCTTGGCCAACTCAAGGTAGCGATCGCTCAACCTGCCTTTTTTATATTTAAGAATGCGATCGAGATTAAATAAATTAACTTGGGCGGGGTGGGGAAATACTTCAATTTGGTAGCGGTTATATTTTTTTGCTTCCATAATTGGCGCATGAGAAAACCCCAACTCTTCTAGACTTAGACCAAAATCCACAGTCCGTTGGGCAAAAGGACGCTGCAAATTTGCCGGATAGCAACCAGCGTGGTATTTCCCAAAATATTTATGGGTCAAGCGATCGGGCAGCCGAGTTCCTGTCTGGTTAGGAATCAGTGTCGGGGCATCAACCGCCACTAAAGCTGGAATCTGCTCATCCGTCCAATACCTCACCCAACTCAGAATATCTACAATTTCTAACCGTCGCTCTAAACTGAGTAAACTTAACTCTCCCCCCTGCCATTCCAGACAACACAACCCACTAGCCCCAGATTTCCAACCCAAATCAATGCCTAAAAACCGCATTTCCTATCCTCTTAATCAAACTAATTGTCAAAAAGAACTAGAGTAAACCTTGGGGACTATAATTATCTGACAGGACTTACGCAAACACCATATACAGCACTTTCTAATTTTGTTTGGTACAGGCAAGGGGCTTAAGCTCCTTGTTCTAGAAGATGAGAAGAACCTATTGTGTACTTCATGGATTTGCAAAGTGCTGTATCTAGTAGGGGCGCAAGGCCTTGCGCCCCTACCGCTAGTAATTAACAGCAGAATTTGTGCGTGCCCTATTTAGATATATTTAATAATGAATCTATGAAGCATACCTTATCAGTTTTAGTAGAAGATGAAGCTGGAGTTTTAACTCGGATCGCTGGCTTATTTGCTCGCCGGGGATTTAATATTGAAAGCCTAGCTGTGGGGCCAGCAGAGCAGGTGGGAATTTCTCGGATTACTATGGTAGTACCGGGAGATGAACAAAGCATTGAACAATTAACTAAGCAACTTTATAAGCTAATTAATGTCCTGAAAGTGCAGGATATTACTAATACTCCTTGTGTTGAGCGAGAATTGATGCTGATTAAGGTCAATACTAGTAGTACTAATCGCCTAGAAATTGTGGAATTAGCTAGGGTATTCCGGGCGCATATTGTAGACATGGCTGAAGATGCCCTGACCATTGAAGTGGTGGGAGATCCCGGAAAAATGGTGGCAATTATTCAAGTTCTCAATAAGTTTGGCATCCGGGAGATTTCTCGCACTGGCAAAATCGCTCTAGTCAGAGAATCAGGAGTAAATACAGAATATTTAAAATCTTTAGAAGCAAAGGTTTAGATTAGGGAACTTTTTTGTTCAAGCCAGATTCCTTAGGGCTAGACATCTCATAACTACTAACGTACTAATAGTTGCTTGATGGTTCCGACTAGCTCTTGGGGATGGAAGGGTTTAGAAATATAGGCATCAGCCCCCTGCTTCATGCCCCAGTAGCGATCGAACTCTTCTTTTTTTGCAGAACACATGACCACAGCTAAATTCTGAGTTTTAGCATCGGCTTTAATTTTTCGGCAAATTTCATAGCCGTTCATTTTTGGCAAAATAATATCTAAAATCACCACATCTGGGGGATTATTTTTAATTTTCTCCATTGCTTCCATGCCGTCAGCGGCGGTGGACACCTCTAAACCGTTTGCCTTCAGGAGTTGAGCGATCAATTCGCGCTGGGTTAAGCTGTCTTCCACTATCAGAACTTTAGCCATGATCTCCCATCTAATAGCTGATCTCCAAGATTGGATCAGGAAATTTAGTATATATTAACAAACTAACTTCCTTCTATTAACTAATTATTTAAAATTAACTACTGCGGGGGCGGCCAAGGGTCGTAATATACAAAACCGCCTCCCCTGAGGGAATCCCCAAGATATCATTCACTTGATCATCAAAAAAGCCACCAATCCCACTTACTCCTAAATTTAGATAGATAGCTCCTAAGTTTAGGCGCTGCCCCAAATGTCCAGCATCCATGTGTAAATACCGATAAGCCCGATCGCCCCACTTAGCGATCGCCTTAGTTAAATTCACAGTATGGAAAACTATCACGGCTGCATCCCTAGCTAAATCTTGCCCTAAGCAGAGGTAGTGCAACTCTTGCCGAAAGTTCTTAAATCGAATCTGCCGCAGTTCTTCACTGTGGGGTGCATAGTAATAACATCCTTCTTCTAGATTCTTTACTCCCGATATAGCCACAAAGGTCTGCACCAAATCTAGATCAAAATAATCAGGGTTGGGGTCTAATCCTTGGTCTGCGTAGTGTTCTGGATGATAAGTAAAGTCTAAAAGTGTCAATAGTTCTGATAGAGTCAAATCTTCTCCCGTATAAGCACGGGTGGAACGGCGTTTGAGGATAGTCGATTCTAGGGATTCCGGTTTCCACTGGAGAGGTGTAGTCGTTGTAGCTATCCTTGTGCAGAAGGGAAAGTTGTAATTATCTATAGCCTCAGTTTGCGGGGGGATTTCCGGGAGAGGAGTAGGCAAGATTTGAGTATTCTGGTGGAGGTAAGTTAATAACTCTCCTTCCTGTAATTGAGGATAGTGGGTATCTGTAGGAGAGGGGAGGGCAGAGAGGATAGATGAGGGATAGATTTGGCTGTGTTGATCAAGAAGGGGAGCGATCGCCACTACTCCTTCCTGCTCAGAATCTAGATACAATAATTCATTCAACTGTTGATCTACAAAACCGCCAATTAAATAAGAACGGAAACCTTGGAGATTAGCAGCTAATTCTAAATTGCCTAGCAAATGCCCCGTATCTAAAAATATCCGCCGATAAGCCCGGTCTTCGTAGCGCCATACCGATCGCTCAAAAACTGCCGTAATTATTAGCCCAATTTCTGCTGTCTCTAACAAAGGATGGGCAAAAGTCGCAGCTTGGAGTTTACTCCAGCCGTCACTATCCCAAAACTGAATTAAGCTATGATGTCGGACTTGATAATTATATAAACCGGCTGGTAAAAAAGATGTGCCACGAGAAAGAAGGTAAATTTCTGCTGGGTACAGTCCCCCTGCGGAAGGGGCAGCTCTCAAGTATTGGGGTGTGGGGGAGAGAGTAGGGATTTTTGCAGTTAAACCATAGCTAAGTAATAATAATCTAGAAATCCGCTGCCCTAGATTATCTACAGGATTCAGATTACCGGAGTTATCAGCCTGTTGCTCCTGTAAATAAGGCTTAAGATCAATAACTTTTCCTACAGGATATTCCTTGTAGAGATCGGGTTGGCGGTTCCAATCCAATCCTCGATTTTTGCCAGCAATAGTTTCAGGATCGTACTTGGTGCGCTGGTGGTAGTGTTGAGCGATCGATATTTCAGGCATAATTTCCGGCATGGATAGATCACCAAAATAATAAAAAATAATAAACTAACCTTCACGAATGTTTCTAATTGTCCGGGGTAATACTCCTACTAAGAGAGAGAATGCTTTATCAGGAATCTTGGCGATCGCCTTGGCATCAAAATAATGTTCAAACTGATCTAAAATCATTTTTGCCCTTTTTTCTGGCTGCTCCTGCTCCGTAATCTTTCTGGTGAGTTGAATCCATTGGCGACGAGTCAGGTAGCCCCGTTGCCGATCGTCCGTTGCGATCGGGACAAGTAAGTCCAAATCTCCCACAGGTAAAACTTCTAGACAACCCACATCCCCCACACCGCCGACGATCGAACCAGGCCCTGCAAATTCAGCATAATAAGACTTATAGAGAATTAACCCATTCCGGCGGCGGGGGTTAACAATTAACAACTTTTGCTGTTGGAGCTGTTCTAAAATCTCTTGATGCCTAGTTTTATCTACCTCACCTTTCGTGGTTGTCATATTGCGCCCTCATTACTTTCTGGCTGAATTTACCGGTGAATTTTTCTAGATTAAGCTATTAAATTGAGTTACTAGGTCGGAGATGTTTGTGGAGAAATAGCCGCTTGGGATGCCCCAAAAGCCAAGACCACCAGTTCTGCTCTACACTCCGTAGTTGATAACCCGCCTTGAGGTAAAGCCGGCGAGCTTCATAATTATTTTCCAGAACATGGAGATAGAGATCTTCAAACCCCCAGACTAATACCAGCCGTTCACAGGCTATTAAAAGCTGCATGGCTGCCCCTTGACGGCGATAGAGCTTTTTAACAGCCAAGTTAGAAATATAAGGATAGTGGGGATGAAGAGACTGCCATACCGGGGGCAGACGTAGGGCTACTTCGATCGTCCCTGCCAATTCTTCTGCTTGGTCTACCCCTGCCACCAAACAAACATAATGGGGAGGTGCAGATCGGAGGCGATTTCTGAGGTCTTCATAGATACCCAGCCGGAGGAGGGGAAAAATCCAGCTCATAATTCCCGATCGCTCATGGAAACTATCAGCTAAAATTTCGGACAGACTACCCAAATCACGGGCTTGAGCAGTACGAATGGGAAAAGTAGACCTCACGGTTAGTACCGCCTCCTCTAGGGGCAGGAGAGGTTGGGCGGTAGGGACTAAAAAGGAAAACCAAGAGTTAACAAACACAAGGGTGAGGAGTAAACTATAAAACAGTAACTGCTAACTAAACTAACAGAAAATTACCCAGAAGTTACGAGAAAACTAGCCAAAAATATATTAAGTTCATAATAATAGTCCAAATTTTCTAGTCTTTAGCTTAAACTAGATTAAATGGTCTTCTTTAGTTACATTGTAGGTTCAGTCAACTAAATAATCTTATTTCTACCCTTCTAAGAAAAAATTGCTAATCAACTATACTGAAGTCAAGCAAAATATGATGAATAAGTGGGTAGGGCTGATCTATCCCCATAAAAACCCTTGGCACTAGGAGAGTGGCGCATGAAGTCCCCGGCCATACCTAAACCAAAGATATTGGTTGTTGATGACGAACCAGATAATCTAGATTTACTCTATAGAACTTTCTATAGGGAATATAAGGTGCTGCGGGCAGAAAGTGGGCCGGCGGCTCTAGAAATTTTGGAGCAGGAAGGGGATGTGGCAGTAATTATTTCTGACCAAAGAATGCCGATGATGAGTGGGACAGAGTTTCTTAGCCTCACCGCCACCCGCTACCCAGATATTATCCGCATCATTTTGACTGGCTACACAGATGTAGAAGATCTAGTTGAAGCCATCAATGCTGGGAAAGTATTTAAGTATGTTACGAAGCCTTGGGATGCTGAAGAGCTAAAGCTCTTGGTTCGTCAAGCTTGGGATACCCATAATGTCTTAAAAGTCCGCACTGAGGAACTTACCCGCAGCCTCCGCCGGGAATCTTTGCTTAATACTGTAACGAATACTATTCGGAATGCCCAGTACGGCCGCTTAGGAACTTCTCCCCTCAAGCAAATTCTCCAAATTATTGTCAATACCGTAGGCCACATGCTGGAAATTGATGTATGTATTCTCCGTCCCTTTCAAGAGGGGAGATTAGCAAAACAGTGGTTTATTTATCAAAAATCTAGGGGAGAAAATCTTCCGGGGATGTCCCTAGCTCTTAACTCTCCTATCTGGGGAGAAACAATTTGGGAAACTGAAGATATTGAGGTTATCAATGATATAGCTCTGGACGATCGCTTCCTCGGTGAAGTTTCAGATCACCAAAGTCGCCGTCTTACTTATCAACAAGCTAATATCCGCTCTAGCTTGATTGTGCCGCTGATTTCTCAGCAGTCTCTAATTGCGGTTATGGCTCTACACCAGTGCCGAGAACCTTACCAGTGGGAAGATGATGAAATTCAATTAGTAGTTATGGTGGCCGACCAAGCCGCCCTTGCCCTTTCCCAAGCCCGGGCTTTTGAACAACTAAGGGCTTTAGCTACCCAGCAGGCTTTGGTAAATACCATTACTACAGCAATTCGCTCTAGCCTGGATCCTCAAGAAATTTTTACTGCTATTACTCAGCAACTGGGGGAAGCGATCGATGCAGATGCCTGCGCCCTTTCTCTATGGCGAGATGAGGATGAATTTGTGCAGTGTGTAGGTTTATACGAAAAAGTGGGAATTGGCAAGAATCCACCAGACTATTCTTTGCATAGCCTATCTCAGTCTCTAGTCCCGATCGCTGGTAATCCAGTCTTGCAGCAGCTACTCATCACTACGCAACCAGTGGCGATCGATGATCTAGAAGCTAATCCCCAGTTAAATGGGTTTGATCTGCCCCTGCGGACTCCTGCTAGGGCTTTGTTAGTAGTCCCCTTGCTGGCCGATGGCAAAATTATTGGCAGTATCACCCTCCGGCAGTTGCACCAGCCCCGCCTCTGGCAGGAAACAGAAATTAACCTTGCCCAAGCGGTGGCTTCCCAAGCATCGATCGCTGTGCAGCAATCCCGCCTCTACCAAAAAACTCGGCAGCAGGCAGAAAGGCTCATGGAACTCGATCGACAAAAAACCGAATTTTTTCAGAATATTTCCCATGAATTTCGGACTCCCCTAACTCTAATGATCGGCCCCTTGGAGTCGGCCGCTAATCAAAGCTATGGATTACCCCAAGACCAATCTATAATTGCCCTGCGTAATTCCCGCCGTCTCCTCCGGCTGGTCAATCAACTCCTAGACCTCCAGCGCCTTGATGCCGGGAGAATGCAGGCTAGTTTCCGTCCGTGTAATCTAGTGGAATTTGTCCAACAGATTGTCGAAGCTTTTCGCCCCTACTGTGAAAAGAAGGGCTTAACCATTACTACCCAGTTAATTCCTTGTCCAGCAGTATATCTAGATGCAGAGAAATTTGATAAAGTCCTCTATAATCTTCTTTCCAATGCCATGAAATTTACTGGTAACGATGGGCAGATCACCGTTAGACTGGAACCTGCTGGTAATCATGTCCGCCTCCAAGTTAGTGATACAGGCATCGGCATCCGCCCTGAGCAAATTCCCCATCTATTTGAACGGTTCCGCCAAGCTGAAGGCTCTGTTAATCGCTCCTACGAGGGCAGTGGTTTAGGTTTATCCCTAGTTAAAGAACTGGTGGAGATGCACGGAGGACAAATTTCCGTCGAATCAGAATATCAACACGGAACGACCTTTGTCGTTTGGCTCCACACGGGGACAGGGCATTTACCCCTTGATCAAGTCCTAGAGATTCCTACGGAGATTCAAGCTTCTAGAGCCGCTGTAGAACTAGCAGATTTAGAAACAGAACTCCAAAATGATACCGAAGATACAGAATTCCAGTTTTTATTAGAAGATAAAGAACCCTTAGTCACCCCAGAAATTTTATTACCTAATAATTTAATTACTAACCCTAATGGTTCTCTGACCCCTCCTCCCCCGAAGGCTAGAGTGTTGGTGGTGGATGATAACCCAGACCTACGGGGCTATGTATCGGGGATTCTCCGGGAGCATGGCTATCAGGTATTGGTAGCTCGAAATGGCCGGGAGGGCTTCCAAGTGGCTGAGGAGTATCAACCCCAGCTAATTGTCACTGACCTGATGATGCCAGAAGTATCGGGTCTGGAATTGGTGCAATTAGTCCGGCAGCAACCCCGGCTTCAAGGAATTCCGATAATTCTTTTGACGGCTAAGGCAGATGAAGTAAGTCGTTTGGAGGGGACAGAAACTGGGGCGGATGCTTATCTTTCTAAACCTTTTAACGATCGAGAGCTATTGGCAGAAGTCCGCAATCTCTTGGCCCTTAAGGCCAATGAGCAAAAGGTGTTAGACCTAAACCAGTACCTTACCCAGTCCGTGTTGAGCCGTTTCTTACCACCGGGGATGGTGGAGAAGGCTGCCACGGGGGAAATGAGCTTAGATCTGCGCCCAGAACCTAGATTGATTACGATTCTATTTAGCGATATTGTGGGGTTTACTCAACTGGCAAATACCTTGCGATCGCGCCGGGTAGCAGAACTTCTCAATGAGTACCTAGAGGCTATGACTAAAGCTGTGTTTACCAATGGCGGGACAGTAGATAAATTCATGGGGGATGCCATCTTGGCGTTGTTTGGCGCACCGGAAGAACTCAGCCCCAATGAGCAGGTACGCCGGGCGATCGCTGCTGCTAAGGAAATGCAGGGTTCCTTGGTAGTGCTAAATAAACGTTGGCAGGAATTAGGAATTGTGGGTGACAATGGCCCGCCCCCAGTCCAGTTCCGGTGTGGCATCCATCAGGGGACAGCGGTAGTAGGCATGTTTGGGGGCGAGCAGCGATCGGACTATACGGCGATCGGGCCGAGTGTAAATATTTCTGCCCGGCTCCAGCAAGCTGCTCAGCCTGATTCTATTCTGGTTTCGGCGGCGGTGGCTGACTATCTCGAAGAGGCACAAGTTACCAAGGGTAGTCCTCTGAAGCTCAAGGGTGTGGATGAAACAGTATTAACTTTCTTTGTCAAATAATTCCATTTTCCGAAAAAATTAGGGCGCAAGGCCTTGCGCCCCTACAACAATACAGCACTTTGCAGAGCTATGGAGTACACAATAGGTTCTTCTCATCTTCTAGAACAAGGGGCTTAAGCCCCTTGCCTGTACCAAACAAAATTAGAAAGTGCTGTATCTTTAAACAAGGGTGACTTCTACTGTGTCGCCCCATGTACAGCCTAATTCTTGGGCTGCACTGCCTTGGTTAGTGGCAATTTCAATGTAGTTATGGCTGCCAATTAAGGCGATCGACTGTCCCACCGGAACTCCACTATAGGTATGGCGGTAACTAATTCTCTTCCCCGCTACTTTGAGATACCAAACCTTCCCCGCTACTCGATCGCCAGGAATATTCGTGACTAAATTTCCAAAATGATCGATGTACTGAATTTTACCCAGTAATCCTGTGGGGGTGGGAACTACCTCTAGGGCAGGCAAAGTAAAGAGAGATTGGGGGGCGATCGCTTCCCCTAGGTCTTGGATAGCCACACCTTTAGCCAGGTGGGCCGCTACGGGCGCAAAGATATCCCTTCCATGAAAAGTCTTACTGGGAGATGGTGTGAGCCAATACTTAAAATTAGTTAAACTTACCGCTGCTAATACTGGATACCTTTGCATCAGATGACTACACAAGCCATTATCCGGGGCGACTACATAGCCTTGGGCAAATTTAATTGCCACAGATTTGCGAGTCCCCCCCACTCCTGGGTCTACAACGACTAAATGCACTGTATCCTCTGGAAAGTAGGCAAAAGCAGTGGCCAGACAAAAACTAGCCGCCCGAATATTTTGGGGGGGAATGTGGTGACTAAGGTCAATCACGAGGGACTCAGGATTAATCCGGGCGATCGCACCCTTCATCATGCCTACGTAGGCATCCTGTAAGCCAAAATCAGTTAGTAGGGTTAAAATTGCCGCCATACATTCGTGTGCTAGATGCGTTTAGATACGTTTTGCATAGATCGAATCGGGTAAAGAAAATGATATGGCTAAAATATCCCGAAAACCAGCACCCTTATCCCCACTAGTAATATCTGTTAAGTTGTGCTTCAAGTAACGATCTTCTAGCCATAGAGAATCTAGCGGTTGAGTAAAAGTAGTCTTAGCTAGGGGACTTTCGTCATAACTATAGATCGTAGTCTCGCCACCCCGGATATTAACTTTATTAATTAGATGCAAACCAGCAAAGGGATAACCATCGGAATGAATACCCTCTGGAGTAATAGCAGTAGTTTTTCCTGCTCCGACTATAATTCGCATGATATGTACTTGGCATATCCAAGACTGACCAAGCTGGGCCGCCAGATTAAGAAACTCTAAATTTACTGGAAACAAACTAAAGTTATAGTTTACCAAGTCTTGAAATAGGGGATTTTCATAGGTATCCACCGATAAATCCCCAAAATGTCGAGATTTACCCCCAGCATAATGATTCATCTCTGGACTTTGGATGTAGGGTACGTGGGGACGGGGACAAAGTTCGCCAGTCAGGGGAGTAAAGTCAAATTCTGTGTAACGCCGCGATCGATAGCTGGTTGGCTCTTTTTCTCCATAGAAGGGGTCGTACTCCAAAGATTCCCAACACTTTTGTAGATTAGATAAAGCTGATTGCCCAAGTTTCGTGAGTTGAAAGGAATTTCCTTGGGTAATAGCATATTGTTGATTCTTGATTTGGGCTTTCAGGTCTGCGGCGATCGTAAAAGTCCCCTGATAATTAGGGGGTAATATAGATAATTTAGAAATTAATTGGGGTGAGTCTGTTGATGGGAGCGATCGTTCCATATCTTTCACAGAATTTAGCATAAATTAAATAATAGCCTTAGTGCTTCTCTAACTATTAACGTAGGTACGTAGTTAACCAATTACTTCCCTACTATGATACGATAAATCAAAGTTAGCTTTTGTCTGTAAACGACATCCTAAAATATTGGTGAAAAACCCAAACGGTAGTCAACAGAGTAAAAGAAAGCTACAAATATCCTGAAACCAGGTAGCGGCAACCCTAAGGTTAAATCTAAGGGAAGTCAGTAGGGGCGAATTGACTACGCCTTTAAGGTTCAAATTCTGGACTCTTAAGAATCCCCCGCTCTTTAGACGTGGGAGTGTCAAGTTATGATATAATTCGATAACAAAAGAAACGGGGGCTTGTAGCTCAGTGGACTAGAGCACGTGGCTACGAACTACGGTGTCGGGGGTTCGAATCCCTCCTAGCCCGTTCACCAATACTAGCGAGCCTAAAATCAGGCGATCTAGTTAGGTAAATTTAATTATCCCAA
>Ga0335395_10002741_pt1 | contig 10959 bp, 7 predicted proteins | sample MAT02_FD_205744 | JGI IMG/M metagenome (GOLD analysis project Ga0335395, IMG submission 205744) | Freshwater microbial communities from Lake Fryxell liftoff mats and glacier meltwater in Antarctica - MAT-02 (spades assembly) (version 2) ...
TTGTTTCATCGACCGTTTTGATGGCTTCGAACCTCCTCTTGTAACCAAGCTGCGATGCGAGGAGAAGTTCCGCGCGGCGGCTTTCTGAAGCGCCTGGCGACCCCCCAGTTCAAGGGGGGGGCACCTACGCTCGCGCCACCGCCAAGGCTTGGCATGGGTGCCAGAGGCGGCGCGCGGGCCGCGGTGGCGTTCAAGAAGCACTCAAACCAGACGAAAAGGACAGCCATATGCTTCATTCATTCGTGGTGTTGATGGAAAAGCGAGCGTGGCGACAAATCGCCGGACGGCTGGCCCTGGCACTGGGCATGGCCGCATTGGCCGGCAGCCTGGGAGCCAAACCGGTGCCGCAGCAAAAGCTCGCACCCGACCTGAAGGGCGTGGTCGCCGGCAAAAGCGGCGGCAAGTCGAACTGGCAGAAGGACATCGGTAGCCGCAGTTACGTCAAAGCGCTGGTGGTCAGCAATTCCAGTGACCCAGAACTGACCGAACTGCGTGCCCGCATCGTGGCCGTTGGCGGCTCGGTCTACTACCGCTACCTGACCGTGCCGGCGCTGTCGGTGATGCTGCCGGTCGACCGTGTCAACGAAATCGCGCAGCGCGACGACGTCGACAGCGTGTCGCCCAACCGCATCGCCCGCAAGACGGCCAGCCTGCTGGAAGCCACCACAGGCACATCATCGGCGCGCACCGAGCTGGGTAGTACGACACTGGACGGCAGCGGCGTGGGCATCGCCATCCTCGATTCCGGCATCGGGTGGAACCACGCCGGTTTCCGCGCGTCGGACCCCAGGCAAAACCGCGTCATCCGCGCCGTCGACATGCAACGCGTCGGCGACGCCAAGTCGCTGGGCGTGAAAGACTGGACGCCGGGCATCGACGTGTCGCAATCCGTGCGCGGCAACGACCGCGCGCTGGTCGACTTTCTGAAGAAGCTGGCGACCGATGGCGACAAGGAGCCCGACCCTTACGGCCACGGCACCCACGTGGCCAGCGTCGCCGCCGGACGAAGTGCGAGTGACACGCGCAACACCACCGGTATCGCCCCGGCGGCCAACCTGATCGACGTCAAGGTGCTCGACGACAACGGCACGGGTCAGATCAGCGACGTGCTGGCCGGCATCGACTGGGTGGTGATGAACGCCAAGGCCTTGAACATTCGCGTCATCAACCTGAGCCTGGCTGCCGACTCCACTGAGAGCTACCTGACCGACCCACTGTGCCGGGCGGTGCGAGCGGCAGCTGCGGCGGGCATCACCGTCGTCGTGGCGGCAGGCAACTTCGGACATGACGCCTACGGTCGCGAGCGTTACGGCAGCATCGGCGCTCCGGGCAACGACCCGTCCGTCATCACGGTCGGTTCCTCGCACATGCGCGGCACCGCCGCGCGCGGCGACGACAGCGTCAACATGTTCAGCTCGCGCGGCCCGACCCGCGGCACCTGGATTGATGCCGAGGGCGTGCGCCGTGTCGACAACGTGCTCAAGCCCGATCTGGTGGCCCCGGGCAACAAGGTCGTCGGGGCCATGTCGACGATGAACGGCAGCTGGAACCAGCTGGTCCTGTCCAACCCCGAACTGGTCCAGCCCTATGGCACGGAACGGGACCCCCGGCGGCAACTGTTCAACCTGAGCGGCACCTCGATCGCCGCCCCGGTGGTATCGGGCACCGTTGCGTTGATGCTGCAGGCCAACCCCGGGCTGACCCCGCCGCTGATCAAGGCGATGCTGCAGTACTCGGCGCAACCTTTGCCCGACGCCAACCTGCTGCAGCAAGGCGCAGGGCTGCTCAACGTCGAAGGCGCGGTGCGTCTGGCGCGCGCCATGCGCGGGGACATCGCCGGCGCCGTCGAGCGCGGGGAAATAGCCCCCGGCGCTGCCTTGTTGGCAACCGGGCAGTCGCTGCCGACGCCGCAGTCGACGATCAACGGTACGCGCTTCGACTGGAGCCAGATCGTCTACGCCGGGGGCAACCAGGTGTTTGCGGGCGGGCAGCTGATGACGCGGTTCCAGCCGATCTTCGACCCGCGCCTGGTGTGGGGCCCGGACAAAGTGCGCCGGACCACGGTTGGCCGGTCGTCCGGCGGTCTGCCGAGCCTGCTGCGAACGGCAGGTGTGCCCACCAGCTTCAGCGAATCAGACGCTGGCAACCAGGTGCTGCTGACCCCGGGCGTGCGGTCTGCCGCAGGGCTGACGGGCAACCATTCGATGCTTGGACGCACGGGGGTGTTCACGTCCTTGCCGCTACTGACAGCGTGGTTGAACGCCGGCGCCGGCGTCACGTTGGGTCAGGGGCTGGTGCTCAGCGAAGGGCTGGTGCTGAGCGAAGGCTTGGTGCTGAGCGAAGGCTTGGTGCTGAGCGAGGGCCTGGTACTCAGTGAAGGCCTGGTACTCAGTGAAGGGCTGGTGCTGAGCGAAGGGCTGGTGTTGAGCGAATCGGGACAGATCGACGCGGCCAACACGACGAGCGAAGTCTCCCCGAAGGGAGAGTGATGTCATGGGCCCTGACTCCGGAGTGACAGGATGAAGGGCTCAGCACAGTCGACGGCGCATTCAGACACGGACGCGCAGCGGCATTCCTGGTGGTGGCGGCTGCACCAGCAATTGATGCCCGACTACAACCGCCAGGCCACTGCTTATTGGTGGGTGATGGTGCTGGCAGGGGTGGCCATCGTGCTGCACTGTGCTGCCCAGATGACCACCTTGCCGCCGACCGCCTGGTTGCAGATCGCGCTCGGCACGGCCATGGCCATGCTGGCCGGTCTGCTGCCGGTGCGCATTCCCCGCTCGACCAACTCGTTCACAGCGGGTGAGGTCTTCATATTTTTGCTGCTGCTGCTGCACGGCGTCGAAGCCGCCGCGCTGGCGTCGGCGCTGGAAGCATTGGTCGGCGCGTGTCGCACTTCGAAGCGCTGGACCAGCCGCATCGCCAGCCCGGCCATGGCGACGATCGCCATGTTCACCACCGGCTCCTTGTTGCAACTGGGGCTGGAGACCGCTCAGCGCTACGGCTTGGCCAGCGACCTGGTGACGCTGTTCGGAACGATCTTGTTTGCGCTGGCCTACTTCATGGTGAACACTTTGCTGGTCACGATGGTGCCGCGCCTGAAGCGCAACGAGCCCCTGCACCTGGGGCTGTTTTTCGAGTCGTTCGGCTGGCTGGGCGTGGCTTATGCCGGCAATGCTTCAGTGGCGGCCTTCTTGTTCCTCAACACGCGCGAGTCGGGTGTGGTGGTGGTGATTGCTGCCGCGCCGATCATCGCCATACTGCTGACCACCGGGCACTTCTTCTTCCGTCGCGAGGAAGCCGCCGAATCGGTGAAGAACGCCAACGAAGCCAAGCTTGAACAGGCTGCCCGCCACGTGCTGGAACTGCAAGTCAGCGAGAAACGGTTCCACAGTGCCTTTACCCACGCCTCGATCGGCATGGCCCTGGTCGCGTTCGACGGCACGATCCGCCAGTCCAACCAGTCGCTGACCGTCCTCCTCGGGCTGCCCGATGACGGCGCGGAGTTGTTGTCGCTGAGCAGCTTCGTGGAAGCGGACTCGTTGGCGACGATGAACGCCGAGCTCGACCGCGTGCGCGAAGCGCAGCGCGAAACGCGCTCGGTCGAACTGCTGTGCCGCCACAGCGACGGCAGCGACGTCTGGGTCAGCATGAATGCCAGCTGTTTCATCGAGCCGGTCTCGGGCGAGCCCTGCTTCATTCTGCAGATGCAGGATGTCAGCGCGCGGCGCCGCGCCGAATTCGAGCTGCACCACATCGCGTTCCACGACGGCTTGACGGGGCTGCCCAACCGCTTGCGCTTCTACGAGCATCTGACGCAGGCGATCGCGCAGGCGCGCGGTGGCGAGCGTGCCCACCAGTTCGGCGTGCTGTTCCTGGACATGGATCGCTTCAAGCTGATCAACGACAGCATGGGCCATACAGCCGGCGACGTATTTCTCAACCACGTGTCGCAGCGAATTGCCGCCGCAGTGCGCCCGGGTGACGTGGTGGCGCGGCTGGGCGGCGATGAGTTTGCGATCCTGGCCTGCAGCGACAACGCTGACAGCGGCCTGACACGGCTGGCCGAACGGCTGCTGCATGTTCTGCGCGAGCCGATGCAGATCGACGGCGTGGAGATTTCCAGCAGCGCCAGCATCGGCATCACCACGAGTTCGATCGGCTACGAGTCGCCGGAAGAGGTGTTGCGCGACGCTGACATCGCCATGTACAAGGCCAAAGCCGGCGGCAAAGCTCGATTCGAGCTGTTTGACATCAGCCTGCACGCCGAGGTCGCCAACCGGCTGAAGCTAGAGGGTGACTTGCGCCGCGCCTTGGTCGACGGCGAGCTGACGATCCAGTACCAACCGCTGTTCGACATCCGCCGGGGCCATCTGGTGGGCTTCGAAGCCCTGGCACGCTGGGTGCATCCGACACTGGGGCCGATCAGCCCGGCCGCGTTCATCCCGGTGGCGGAAGAGTCGGGCTCAGTCGTCCAGCTGACCGACTTCGTGCTTCATCGCGCCTGCCGGCAGTTGCGGCGTTGGCAGCAAAGGGATCCTGCATTCGCCGAGCTGACGATGCACGTCAACGTCGCCGGCAACGACCTGGCCAAGACGAATTTCGTGCAGCGCGTGACCCAGGCCATCGTCGGCTCGGGGCTGCGAGCCGAGCACCTGACAATCGAGCTGACAGAGAACATCTTGATGGAGCGCCTTGAAGCCGCGATGGAGATGCTCAACCAGGTTCACGACCTCGGGGTCCGGCTCAGCGTTGACGACTTCGGCACCGGCTATTCGTCGCTGGCCCACATGTCGACGCTGCCAATCGACAGTCTCAAGATCGACCGTTCGTTCGTCACCAACTTGACCGCAGGGTCGAAGGAGTCGGCCGTCATCCGGGCCATCGTGCTGCTGGGCCATTCGCTGGGCAAGAAGGTGGTCGCCGAGGGCATCGAGACCACCGAGCAGCTCGATCTGCTGCGCGAACTGGGATGCGACGTGGCGCAAGGCTATCTGCTGAGCCGGCCGCTGTTGGAGGACGCCGTCCCGGCCTTCCTGGACAAACAGGACCTCAGCGTGGTCTGCAGCGCACCGGCCAACGTCATCGACTTTCCGAAGCGCACGGCAGCCTGACCCGCATCGGGCCCGATGCCGGCAGCGGCCAGACCAGGCAGCGCCACAAGGCGGCGCTGGTTTGAAGCGCGTTGCCGCGCAATGATCAACATCCGCCCGCGCCCCGCGCCCCGCGCTGACGGCACTGCGCCTGCCCCTGCGCTTGCACGGCCAAGCCTCACCCACATGCAAAGCCTGCCGCCCCACGAAAAAGCCCCGGCCAGGGGCCGGGGCGAAGGCATTGCGGTGAGTGAATCCGCAACACAGGAGGACCGGTGGGGCGCTGTCGCGGCCCCGGGGCGGCACGGGGCTGCTGCGGCCTGAAGTTCAGACGGCGGCCGTCACCGCCGGCACCGTGGTCTGGGCCAGCAGGGCGTGCGGTGCGAGGCTGTCGGCCAGGCCGCCGATGCCGGCGAGCATGGCGCCGGTGACCAGCGCAGCAAAGACGAAAGCGCTGAATTGCGGCATCAGGCGGGTGTGGTTCATGGTGTGGGTCGTGGTGTGGGTCGGGGTGTGCATCGTGGTGTTCATGGTTGGTTCCTTCAGGTGGTGACGGGGTGTTCGATGGATGGAATGTAGGCAGCACCAGCCACCGCCACGAGTGCCTTGCGACGAGTTGCTGCAGGCGCTGCGCGAAGCGCTTGCGGCGGTGATGAACGGACGCTGCGGCCCGTCCTCACTCCCCGACCGTCCCTCGACCGCCCCGCGACTGCCCCGCCTGCCGCCCCTGGAAGACACCTGCATTGCGGGCCGGTTCACCGCACGCGCGCTGGCAGCCATCACCCCCGTCTGCCAACAACCCCATCAGCGGCAGGCGGCCCGTGAATTGCTAGCTTCACGAGGGCCAGCCAGCCCCGCATATGCGGTGTCACCCGGGTACTGTTCGACCGCTGGCTTGTGGCAGTCTTTGCTTGAATGGATCGATGTCCCCACCCGCCGTCTCGTCCGAAGTCAGAACGCCAGGAGTCCCGCATGACCGCTGCGCACGATCTTGTTCCGGTCTACCGCCCGACGCTGCCGATCGCGAGCATGCGATCGGTGTACCGCGTCGGCGACGTCGAGAAGCGGCTGGACCGATTGCCGCAGCGCGAACACGAGAGCCTGCGCGCCACCTACGAACGCATGATCGAGAAGGGCCCCGAGCGCTTCCAGGTCAAGCCCGCCGGGCTGCCCGCAATGGCGCATCTGTACGACGAGCTGCCCAACTTCGGTGCGGTGCTGGATGACGTGCGGCGACAACTTGCCTTGTGCCAGGACAGCCGCGACGCGCTCGAGATCACGCCCATGCTGCTGCTCGGCCCGCCCGGCATCGGCAAGACGCACTTTGCGCGCGAGATCGCGCAGTTGCTGGGCACCGGCCTCGGCTTCATCAGCATGAGCAGCCTGACCGCCGGCTGGGTGCTGTCCGGCGCCAGCAGCCAGTGGAAGGGCGCCCGCCCGGGCAAGGTCTTCGAGACGCTGGTGGATGGCCAGTACGCCAACCCGGTGATGGTGGTCGACGAGATCGACAAGGCGCGCGGCGAACATGCCTACGACCCGCTGGGCGCGTTGTACAGCCTGCTCGAACACGACACCGCACGCACCTTCACCGACGAATTTGCCGATGTGGCCGTCGACGCCAGCCAGGTGATCTGGGTCGCCACGGCCAACGACGAACGCAATATTCCCGAACCCATCCTCAACCGCATGAACGTGTTCGAGGTGCAGGCGCCGGACGCCGACGCCGCGCGCGCGATTGCGCTGCGTCTGTACCAGCAACTGCGCGGTGCGCACGAATGGGGCCTGCGCTTCGACGACATGCCGTCCGATGCCGTGCTGGACCGCCTGAGCACGATGGCCCCGCGCGAGATGCGCCGCGCCTGGATGACGGGCTTCGGCAACGCCCGACTGGCCGCGCGCGCGGTGGTCGAGGTGGTCGACCTGCCGGGCGCCAGCGCGAAGCGGCAGCCGATCGGCTTCATGCACTGAGCGCTACAGCGGGGTGAGCGTGGGGTGAGCGTGGGGTGACGGCGGGGTGACTCGGGTTGACGGCGCTTTGACGTCGGGTTGATGGCGGGTTGACGGCGGCCGCCGCCACAATCGCCGCCGTGTCTTGTCCATCGCCGTCCGCCCGTTTGCTGCGACTGCGCGCGGCCTCGTATCCCCGCGCCCTGGTCGGGGCCTTGTTGATGCTGGCCTTCGGCCAGGCGCTGACGCCGGTCGCCCAGGCCCAGACGGCCAGCGACGAGACCCGTGCCGTCGGCGCCGCGCCGCCGCCGCGCCTGCCGCCCGCACCGCCCGCACCACCCCGCATCGGCCTCGTGCTGGGCGGCGGCGGAGCCCGCGGCGCGGCCCACATCGGCGTGCTCGAGGTGCTGGACCGGCTTCGCATCCCCGTGGACTGCGTCGCCGGCACCAGCATGGGCGCGCTGCTGGCGCTGGACATGGACCCGCTCGACCGCCTGTATGTGCCGCGCCGCGGCTGGTCGGTGCAGGCGGCGCTGTACGACGCCGCCCGCCGCGGCTACAGCCGCTTCGACATCAACCTGCGCACGGCATTGCCGCTGGGTGACTGGGTGCTGGCCACGCGCTGGTCGGCCGCGGGTTCGCCGCGTGGCGCACTGCCCTTGGACGACGCGGCCACGCTCGGCGGCTTCCTGAACCTCACCGGCTTCGCCAGCGGGCAGCTGGTCGGCGACTCGGTGCGCTTCGGCCAAGTCCGCGCCGAACGCATCATCGGCCGCGCGCCGCTGGGCTTCAGCGGCGACCTGCGGCTGGGCCTGGCGCTGGAGGCGGGCAAGCTCGGTCGCCCGTTCCTGCCGCTGAAGCGCGAAGGCTGGCTGCAGAGCCTGGCCGTCTATCTGGGCGGCGAGACGCCGCTGGGGCCGATCTACCTGGGCATCGGCCACGGCAGCGGCGGATCGACCAACGCCTACTTGTTCCTGGGCATCCCGTGATGGCCGCCGGCGTCGGGATGCAGACCGCCGCCGCCGCCGCGCCGGTGCTGCTGGTGCTGGTGCTGATGCTGTGGGCCGGCTGGTCGGCGGCGCGGGCCGGGGCGGTCGGGCTGGCGCTGGCGCTGGTCCTGGCGGTGACCGTGTTCGGTTTCGACCCGCTGGTGCACGGCGCCGGGGTGTTGGCCGAGGGCGGCTTCATCACGCTGACGGTGCTGTGGATCCTGCTGCCTGCGCTGGCCCTGCACCAGCACCAGCAGGCCGCCGGCGCGCTGGATGCGTTGCGCCGCGGCCTGACCCGGCTGACGGACCGGCCGGCGCTGCAGGTGCTGCTGGTGGGCTGGTGCCTGGCGCTTTTTTTCGAGGGCGCGGCCGGCTTCGGCACGCCCGTGGCGCTGGCCGCGCCGCTGCTGGTGGGCCTGGGGGTGCCGCCGGTGCAGGCCGTCGTGCTGGCCCTGCTGGGCCATGCGGTGGGCGTGAGCTTCGGCGCTCTGGGCACGCCCACCCTGGTGCAGTCGACGCTGACCGGACTGGACGCCACGGCCATCGCCTGGCGCGCCGCGGCACTGCACGCGGTGCTGGGCGGTTTGATGATGGTGTTCTTCCTGCGCGCGCTGGCAGGCGGAGGCGACGCGGCCGGCGCCGTTGCAGCAGGCCAGGCAGGAGGCACGGCGGGTCACGGCGCCCGCACCGCGGCGCCGGGCGGGCCCGCGAGCGCCACGCCCTGGGCCTGGGGCGCGTTGGCAGCGCTGTCGTTCCTGCTTCCGGCCCTGGCCCTGGCGGCCTGGCTGGGGCCTGAACTGGCGACCCTGGGCGCTGCCCTGGTCTGCAGCGCGGTGATGGCGCTGGGCCTGCGCTGGCAGGGCCGCCGTGGGCATGGTCTGACCGGCCAGGCAAAGGGCGCTGCAACGACACCGGCCACGACCCCGGCCGCATCCTTCGGCGCCAGCGCGCTGCCCTTGTCCCGCGCGCTGGCCCCTTATGCCGTTCTGGTGGTCTTGGTGCTGGCCAGCCGGGCCTGGCCGCCGCTGGCCGAGGCCCTGGCTGCCACCGTCTGGAGTTGGCAACTGCAGGACCGTTTCAGCGGCCGCTTTCAGCCGCTGCTGCACCCCGGCACGCTGCTGGCCGCGGCCCTGGTGCTGGGGGTGTGGGCGCAGGGCCGCGGCCTGGCACCGCTGCGGCCGGCGCTGGCCACGGCGGTGCGGCAGTTGCTGCCGGTGACGGTGGCGCTGCTGGCGATGTTGTGCCTGAGCCGGCTGATGCTGCACGCCGGCATGGTCGACGCCCTGCAGCGCGCCGCCGTGCAGACCCTGGGCGCGGGCTGGCCCTGGGTGGCGCCAGCGGTGGGGGCGCTGGGCAGCTTCGTCACCGGCTCGGCCACGGCCTCGAACGTGCTGTTCACGGGGTTGCAGGTGCAGACCGCCCAGGCCCTGGGTCTGTCGGCGCCGTGGATGGCCGCCGGGCAGGGCCTGGGCGCGGCGGTGGGCAACATCGTGTGCCCGCACAACATCGTGGCCGGCGCGGCCACCGTCGGCCTGGCCGGGCGCGAGGGCGAGGTGCTGCGCCAGACGCTGTGGCCCTGCCTGGTCTACCTGGCGCTGGGCGGCGCGCTGCTGGCCGCCGTCATGCGCTGGGGGCCGGCGGTGGGCTGAACGGGCTGCGGCTGCAGCCCGCGCTATGCCTGGCCGACGGCTGCTGCCGGCTCCGCCAGGCCAGCCAGACCTGCGATCGCGGCCCGCACCGCCGCCAGCCCCTGGTCCACGATCCGGGATTTCCAGACGTCGGTGTCGACGTAGAAGGCGTCGCGCATCTGGCGCTTGATGGCGGTGCGCAGCGCGGGGTCGGAGGTGTCCACCTCGGGGTGGTTCTCCAGCCATTGGTCGGCGCGCAGCGCGGCGACGACCGCCTCCAGCGGCACCGTGCCGTACTCGAGCGCGATGCCGGTGTAGCGCGCCTGCGGCGCCATCAGGTAGGCGGACTCGAACAACATGCCGCTGATCCGCGATGAACTGGACGAACCGTCGTAGATCGAGGTCACCGCCGGCCCCCACCAGGCGCGGGCGCGGGCCAGCGTGGCGGCGTCGTCACGCGCGGCAAAGATCAGCTCGCCATGGCCGCTGGGGCCCAGGCCGGTGTGCAGGTCGATCCAGGCCAGACTGCTGCAGCGCCGGGCCTGGTCGTGGAGCACCTGGCACACCGCCTGCCGGCTCCAACAAGGGTTGTGACCGCCGAAGAACAGGCCCTCGGGATGGCTGTACTGGCCGGCCGACAGCGCGTGCTGCAGCGCGCGCGGACCGTGCTGCGCGGCGTAGGCGGCGAGCTGCGCTTCGTTGTCCGCCGTGGGCGGCCATACGGGGGGCACGATGGCGTGGGCCAGGGCCTCGTAACCGGGGTTGGCCGGCAGCGGCTGGGAAAAGTCCTGGAAGTTGCGGTTCAGGTCGACGTTCTCCTGCGTCACCCGCCGCAGCCACGAAAAGCCCCAGGGGTTGAGCGCATGGATGAAAAGCACCGCCACCCCGGCCGCGTCGGCGGCGTCGCGCAAGCCCGCATCGGCCAGCAGCGCGCCCTGCACCCCGCTGCCGCAAAAGCCCTCGGGGCCGTGGCAGCCGCTGCTGACGATCAGCAGCGCCCGGGCATCTGCCGGGCCCAGGCGCGCCACGTCCATCGCCAGGGCCTCGCCCTGGGCGCCGCGCAAGGGGTGCAGGTGCGACTGCACTTCCAGACCCGCGCCCTCACAGGCGGCGACGAACAGACTGCGCGCCTGGGCGTAGTCGGCGGCAAAGAAGCGGCTGGCGTTCATGGGGACTGCCGCTTCAGCGCGGCTGCGCCAGCCAGGTTTCGGCGATGCGCACCCAGGCCGTGGCGCCGATGGGGATCAGATCGTCGTTGAAGTCGTAGCTGGGGTTGTGCAGCATGCACGGGCCCATGCC
>Ga0335395_10002743_pt1 | contig 10957 bp, 3 predicted proteins | sample MAT02_FD_205744 | JGI IMG/M metagenome (GOLD analysis project Ga0335395, IMG submission 205744) | Freshwater microbial communities from Lake Fryxell liftoff mats and glacier meltwater in Antarctica - MAT-02 (spades assembly) (version 2) ...
AACTTAAGCGATTGCTCGTTACCAGGCAGAGCCTGGTAATGCAGATCCGGAGGCTCTGCCTCCTTTGATATCGCAACTTACAGGAGAGATGACTGTAGGAGGTGCTTAAATTATTAAGTTTTTGATCTTTAGTTCGTAGTGAGGACTTTAGTCCTCTGAAAAAGCCGGACTAAAGTCCTCACTACAAACCTGTCAATATTAGTTTGTAGTGAGGACTTTAGTCCTTTGAAAAAGCCGGACTAAAGTCCGTACTACAAACCTGTCAATATTAGTTTGTAGTGAGGACTTTAGTCCTTTGAAAAAGCCGGACTAAAGTCCGTACTACAAACCTGTTTCCTAGCCCGTATTCCGCATTCCCGCAGCAATACCATTAATCGTCAACAGCGCACCACGCAACAATTCACCCTTGCTGTAACGCGAATGAATCACCCCCGGAACTCCGCCAGTACCGTGCTGCCGCAAGCGTTTTAGCAGCGAAACCTGCAACAAACCTAAAGGCACAATCGTGGCATTTCGCAACTGTACCGATCGCTGCAAAGACGGATCTCCGTCTAACAAATGCTGGTGTCCGGTAATAGTTAAAACTAAATCCCGAATCAAGTGAAATTCCGCCGCAATTTGCTCGTATAAAGCCTGGAAACGCTCCCTGTCCGCTGGTAAACCTAACTCCCGCACGTAGTGATCGGCAATCTGCAAATCTACCTTAGATAAAGTCATTTCGACTTTAGAAATTACCATTCTAAAAAATGGCCACTTCAAGTAGAAATACTGCAAAAGTTTTAAATGTTCTTCCGGTTCTTCTAGCAAAAACTCTTGCAAAGCTGTGCCGACACCGTACCAAGAAGGCACTAAAAATCGGCTTTGAGTCCAGCTAAACACCCACGGAATTGCTCGCAAACCGCTGATGTCTTTCTTTCCGCCGCGACGGGCCGGACGAGAACTAATTTGCAACTGACTGATTTCTTGTATCGGCGTAACGTGATGGAAGAAATCAACTAAATCCGGCTGTTCGTAAATTAAATGACGGTAGTGCGATCGCGATTTGACCGACAATTCCTCCATAATCTGATTCCAAGGGTCGATCCCGTCAAAACCAGCGTGCAGCAAGCTAGCTTGAATTACCGCCGCCGCCACAGTTTCCAAATTGTAAAGCGCCAACTCCGGTAAAGAATATTTAGAAGCCAAAACCTCCCCTTGTTCGGTAATCTTGATTCGCCCGTTAATACTCTTTCCTGGTTGAGCCAAAATCGCCTTGTAAGCAGGCCCGCCACCACGCCCTACAGAGCCGCCCCTGCCGTGAAAAATCCGCAATTCCACACCGTGTTTTTCGGCAACCGCTTGCAAAGCTTTTTGAGCTTTCTGAATTTCCCAATTGCTGCTGAGGAAACCCGAATCTTTATTGCTGTCGGAATAGCCCAGCATCACTTCTTGCAATTTGACCTGCTCGATTGGGTTTTGTGGATTTTCTTCGCTTGTTTCCGCTACTTTTTGCGCGTATCCTCCGGCTAGCAAAGCCCGATAAAGCGGCAGATCGAATATCTGCTGCATTACTTCTGGAGCTTTTTTCAAATCTTCGACGGTTTCAAACAGGGGCACTACTTGAATGGTGCTAATTCCTGTAGCTGGATCGTACAGTCCCGATTCTTTTGCTAACAGCAAAACCGCCAGCAAATCGCTGACATCGTGGCTCATGCTGATGACGTAAGTTTCGCAAATTTCTGGGCCAAACTCCTGCTGCATTTGTCGCAATACTCGGAAGGTATTAATTGTCTCGCAAGTTTTGGGAGAAAATGGCAGTTCTGTGGGAATTAAAGGGCGGCGAGTTTGCAGTTCGGTTGCGAGCCAAATAACTCGATCGCATTCCGACATTTGATTGTAAGATTTGGGCAAAATTTGCAAGTATTCCGCAATTTCGCTCAAAGCCTCGGAGTGTACTGTGGACTCTTGGCGGATGTCTAGATAAGCCAAGTTAAATCCGTAAATTTCTACTTGACAGAGCAGGTTTTCTAAGTCCCGACAGCTCAAACCTGTTTCCACTAAATTGCGTTCGATCAAATGCAACTCTGCTAAAAACTCAGCGCCCGATCGATAAATGCCGGTCAAGACTGGTTGTTCGGACAAAGCTTCGCGCTCGCGCTGCAACTCGTCTCCTTTGTACAGCCGCCAATTACGATCGCGCGTATTTTCCAGTCGCTGCAGCACGTAGGCCAGCTTCAAGCGGTAAGGTTCTTGACGGTAGCGGATCGCCCACTGTTCGTAAACATCGGGAAATTCCGATTTGTCGCGATCGAGAGAGTCGAGCAATTCCGGCAATACGTCGCTCCAGTGCAGCGACAAACTCAACAGTTCGTTGAGCCGCTTCACCGCACTGATATACTTGCCCATCACTAAATGGCGCTGATAGCAAGCAGTTTGCCAAGTAACTTTCGGGGTAACAGAAGGATTGCCATCTCTGTCGGATCCCACCCAAGAACCGAACTTGCAAAAATTGTAACTAGGCGGTTTCAGGTAAGGGTAAGAAGCGTGCAGCGCTTGCTTTAAGCGGTGGTAGAGCTCGGGAATAGCATCAAACAGCACTTCGTCGAAGTAGTGGAGAGTGTACTCCACCTCGTCAAGCACAGTTGGTTTGAATTGGTGCAGCTCGTCAGTACGCCACCAGAGGCGAATTTCTTCCATCAGTTGCTCTTGGAGAGTCGCAGCTTCCCAGCTAGACACCGGGTAGGGGCTTTCAAAGTTCGCGCCCACTCCCTGAAATTTCTCGTCAACTTGGTCTAGCTTTTGGAGAATCTTCGCCATTCGCCGCTGCTTGGTGCGGATCGTGTTGCGGACAATTTCCGTCGGGTGAGCGGTAAATACTAGGCGGATGTCCAACTGATCGATCAAGCGCTGGATTTGCTGGCTTGGCACGTTCAAGCGCAGCAGCATCGGGAACAGTTCGTGAAATGTTCCGGCGTCTTTGGCAATCGCCTCGCTGCTGTCTGCACCGCGAGGAGCCGTTTGGGCCGGGCCTTCCCTGTGCCGCGGGCGATCGGGCGCATCTTTTGCTTGTCCCGGCAGTTTAGAAAACATTCGCCCGCCTGCGTCGTTGCTGCCAATGTAAGCTAGCTGTTGGTCTCGCTGTTCGTAGTGCTGTTCGACAATGTTGATCAACTGAAAATACAGCGCAAAAGCCCGCGCGGCACGGATGGCGGCGTTGAGATCGAGCTTTTCGATTAGCTGTACTACATTCGATTCGCGAAAGTTAGTGGCTTGTCCCTCGGAGGAATTGAACGATCGCATTTGTTGGAGCAAATCTACCAATTCTTGCCCGCACTCCTGTCGGAGCACCGATTCCCACAAGTCCTCTACTACTTTGAGGCGATTGCGTAGAAACAAATCTGATTTTGAGTAAGCGGCAGAATGGGGAATAGATGTTGCATCAATAGCCTGTTCTGAAGATTGGAGGACTGAACTCATCGGGCTGTTCCTCGATTGCTGCGGGTTTCTAGAAAATTGTATGGTTTAGTTTCGCCTAAAATTCTTTTATTTGCAGTCAAATTAGAGACAACTTATACAATTTACGATTTACGATTTGCGATTTGCGATTGCCGATAACTTTTGACTGTCTGGCTTTGGATTGCCGACAAGATGCCTTTCCTTCTGTTTTGAAACTAATCATCTGGTGCGAAGGCACGCTATGCAGAAGCCACCTATGTATAGAGCCTTTCTCAGAAAGATGAGGTTATCGGGAGGGCATAGGGCATTGGGCATTGGGCAAACAGGGCATTGGGCTATCCTTACTTTTTTGAGAACCGCTATAAAATAGGAGCAAAGACCAATTTCTCATTCACAGATTTTACCGATTGTCAAGCTTTTTGGTACAAAAATTAACTGCGAGCTTTTCTCGGGCGTTCTACTCCTGCGATCGAGGAAATTTGAGCACCGGGAGGCGCGAGCCCCGAAATACTTCTTCGCTTTCAATGCCGATCGACCGCACAAACTCAGCAGCAGCATTGGCCGCCAGCAACCCGCCCAGCATCGGTAAGGCGATCGAACTCAATAAAATATCTGAGGGAATTGGTAACTTTGGACTGTTGGGTGTTGGATTTTTGGGCAAGTCTTGGTTTTCCGACGGCATAAATTCTCCTGTATTATTTATTAATAATCCCAGTTTACCGCAGAAAGAAGGAGGCTTGACTCGTCACCTGCCAGGTGAGCAAGAGCCGACTTTTTCGCAACCTGCAAGCCAACAAGAGTCGGCACCAAGTCCAGCCGACGAGTTAACCTCGCCAAACGGTTCACGATCGGCAAATAAAATATGTAAAACTTGTAATCTGTGCTATCTGTAGAAAACAAAACCAGCTTTGACAAAATTTAAAGTCCCATGTTGAATGCGAACGGGAGTATATTGGCAGACAATCGATCGGCCGCGTCGCAGTGGGCCGGGGAAGCTTTAGGGCTTCCCGAAGTGCAAATACAAGCTCGTTTGCGCGGAAATCACCTGCATATTCTGTGCGAAGCAGCGCAGTGTCCGTCTCAGGAATTGGTGACGGCGAGATTTACGCGCGCGATCGAACAAACTGATTTAACGCGACTTTTGCCAAAGGAAGCTAAAATTTACCAGTTGTTTCTGTGCGGCCGCAAACTCGGTTCCAGACAAAATGATTGGACAGTCCGGCTCGATTGCAGCAGTATCAAACAGCAACAGCAACAGCAACAGCAACAGCAACAGCAACAGCAACCAAAAGTTTCCCCAGTGGCGCAAGCAAGTCCCCCCCACAGCGAACCAGCAGCAAGTCCTAAAAAAGGCGGATTCTTCGGCAAATTCAAAAATGACAACCACAAACTCAAACAAAAACCTGAACCGGTAGAAACCCCGGCCCAACCGCCACAGGTGCGGGAAGAACTCGATTTTGACGCAGAAAGTCTCCCCATCGCCTCCCGCATTGAATACCCAGAAGTTTTTGAAACGGCCCCGGTGACGATCGACACTTCGGCAGCACAGGAAGCTTTCAGTCCCCCCACAGCCCCGCAGAAGCCGGAAAAATCATCGACAAGGCAAGGCAACCGAGGCGCGGTGGCTTTAATTCAATCCCCCAAAACAGACTTTGGCGACAGCGATAACGGTGGCACGTTGACGGTTTCGCCGGAAAGTTTGGCGCGCCTGGGCTATCCAGATGCGATCGCCAGCTATCTCAGCGAAATCCTCGGGCCGATGGGAGTTTCGGTGAAAGTCAGCATTCGCGAAAAAGAACTCAAAACCAGCCGGGAAACCCTGGAATCGAATCCACAGGAAAATCTCCAGCCCAAGAAACGCCGGCTGTTAGTGCTGTGCGAGTCAGCCTACAGCCCAGACCCCTCCTTGCTAGCAGAACCGATCGCCGGGAGGCTGCGGAAACTCAAACTAGAAGGTTTCGTAGAAGCAGCCATCGGCAGCCAAGTTGCAGGCGAAGCAAAGCCGGACTGGGTGCTGCGGGTGGATTTGACCCCACCGGACACAATTCTCAAAGAATGGGCTCGCTGGGGAGATGTACAGTCGATCGCCAAACTGCTAAACCAACACTTGGCGGCATCGAGAGTCGAAGTGCGCGCCACCCTCAAAGAAGCAACCCTGCACCTGTTTTGCAGCAAAACTGCCAAAAAAGGACAAAAACTTAAAAGGCAAGAATACCCCGACAAGCAGCCAACCACCGAGGCGATCGCCCCTTTGCTAGCCTCCTTCGCGCCCCAAGGCATCCGCGCCGCTGCGATATACGGCGTAGAACCAGTCACCGACAGCAAGACGGAACCAGAGTCGCCAGTGTGGATCGAATGGGTGGACTTGCCTGCAGCCCACCACCCAGACTTAGCTGCCAGCCCCAGAGCATTGGCGGCCGAAGGCGATCAATTAGCCTTGACTTTTTTGCTCAACAGGTTTCTCAATCCCAATCTCAAGCGCAAGCTGGAAACCGGAGGGATTCGGGCTGTGGCCCTGCACAAAGCCAACGTGCTGCACGTCATGACTGAAGCTCTGACTTGCCCTTCTCAATCGAAGGTAGGGCCGCCGGTGGTTAAATTTTTGCGGCAGCTACAAATTCCGGGAGTGGCTGCGGTACGAGTCTACGGACGCCGTGCCGGCCAGAAACTGCCTTTGTGGCGCTACGGAATCGACCTCACAACGGCAGTTGACGAGGCATCAGCGCAGGCGATCGCACCGGCTCCATCGCAACTGGCTGTTATGGAAAAGGAAGCGGTGCCGGAGTTTGCGGTGGCGGAGGATGGGAGTTTTTCGGGTTTGGGCGACAATTTGGTGTTTGATGCTCCGGCTGCTGACTCCTGGCGCAGCGGCTTCAAGATCGCGTTCCCAGGATACAAGCTGGGCGAGCAGTTTGTTCAAGCCGCAGTGCAACCGCTTGTTGCTTCGGGTTTGTTTGTTCCTAACGACGGTTTGTCAACTTCGCCTGCAGCGCGGGAGGGTGCGAAAGCCGATCGCACGGCTCGAAAGGCTTTGATGTGGGCGATCGCCGGTTGTCTGCTGACTTTCAGTACCGATTGGTTGCTCGGTCAGTTCCTGCCTTCTGCGACGGTCAGTCAAGCTCCTAGCGCCTCGGAAGTTTGTAGCGGCCCGAATTGTCAAAATTCATCTCCCAAGCCTTTTAGCGACGCTCAAACCTCACTGGCGAGCGCCGAATCCCCGAGCCCGGATACCTCTTCTGGGGAGGTAAATTTGCCTCGAATCCCGTTGCAGCCATCGCCCTTGGCGAATCGGGAAGAGGCTTTCAACGGTTCTGGGTTTACAAAACCGGGGAATAATAACGTTCCTGTAGCTGATGTTTCTACAGTTCCGGTGTTCCCGACGTTGAGAAGCGAGCAGCTAGACGAACAAATAGCGCGCTATCAAGAGTACATCCGCGAACACCAAAAACCGCCGGATATCTTGATTGTAGGCAGTTCGAGGGCTCTGCGCGGTATTGATCCGGCGGTTTTGGAAACTGCTTTGGCATCTGGGGGTTATCCGGGGCTGAAGGCTTATAATTTTGGGGTGAATGGGGCTACTCTGCAGGTTGTAGATTCGCTCGTGCGTCGGATTTTGCCGCCAGAACAACTGCCGAAATTGATTGTGTTGGCGGATGGGGCGAGGGCTCTCAACAGCGGGCGGCCGGATTTGACTTTTAGCGCGATCGCTTCTTCGGAAGGTTACAGACAATTGTCTCGGGGCAGTTTTCTGATCCGCACCACTCAATTAGAATCCCCAACATCAAAAGAAACCGCCAGCAATCCGGTGGCGACTGCGGGTGAATTGGTGCAGAATTTGGAACAAAGTCAAGCTAAGATTCAACAATTGTTGAGTCAAAAGTTGATCGAGAGTTCTGCAACTTACAAAAAGCGCGATCGGCTTAAAGAGTTTTTGCGATCGATCGCGAATCCCTTGGCCCCTGTCGCCATAGCCAGCCCCCAAACCGCCGGAGACCAACAAACAACTGAAAAACCCCAGCCTGCTGTTGCGGGTAAAAAACTAAGCGATTTTCAACCAAACGGCTTTTTGCCGATCGACATACGCTTCAATCCCGATACTTACTTTCAAAAACACCCGAAAGTATCCGGCTATTACGACTCCGACTATCAAGATTTTAAATTGTCAGGCGAACAAACTGTAGCACTCAAAAATCTGATCGAATTTAGTAAAGTTCGCAACATCAATCTCGTGTTTGTGAATATGCCCCTAACTGAAGATTATTTAGACCCAGTGCGGGCGGGTTACGAACAAGAATTCCGGGAATATATGCAACAATTAACAGCTCAAACCGGACTAATTTTCCGAGATAATAGTTTATTGTGGCCCCAGGCGCGGGAATCTTTTTCCGACCCCAGTCACCTCAACCGTTACGGTGCTGTTGCAGTTTCTAAGCGGTTGGCTCAAGATCCGATGATTCCCTGGCCGGTGAAGAGGTAATTTTGAGTTTTGAGTTATTTTAGAAGTGATATCATTTTTTTAAAGATATGCTATGGATAAAATCTTAGCCCCCCCTTAGTAAGGGGGGGTTGGGGGGGTAATATCTAGCGCTATTTTTTGATGAAATTGGTATTAGATCGTCTCGGCTGTCACTACCGCACTAAAATTGGTTCGTAGTGCGGACTTAAGTCCGCCCTCTGTTTGAGAAAACTTGCATTTCTCTGGCTCGAACCTCTATATTGCGGGTAATTAACCGGAAATGTATTAAATGAGTGTTCTCAAGTCCGATCGATTCACCGCTCTAAAATTGGTTCGTAGTGCGGACTTAATTCCGCTCCATGAAAGCGTATGCAAGTCCGCACTACGAACCGTTTTTGTAGCAATTGACAAAACTCGATCTTAAATCTTATTAGAAAGGCGGGTTCAGCAAGAATTATGATTTTTATTCAACTCATAACTCCTGCGATGCGACAATCTCAAAACTATCCTTTCCTGCAGCGGAATACTCAACATGAAAAGATTGACATTTCCTAAAAAACGCAAAAATATACAGATAACAAATCCCCGAAAAAATCTGCCTTTAATATTTTTTATATTATCTCTAGCATTTTTCCTGTTTAGTTTGTATAAAGGTTTATTTTTACATTTGGCTTTATCAGCGCCGCCCCCTGACAAAGAACAAACTAGCGAACAGGAAGCTTTGCAACCCTTCGAGCAAGTTGTCAAAGACTCGCAAAAGTTGGAGGGACTGTTTACTCTTTACCGCAACAAAGCAACTAATAAAGTTTATCTAGAAATTCAACCAAAACAACTCGACAAAAAATTTCTGTGTTTTGTGACATTGGCCTCGGGTTTGGGGGAAGGAGGCATTATTAGCGGATTGCCGATCGGCGATTTCTTGTTTCAACTGCGGCGCGTCCAAAATAACGTGCAGTTTGTGATACCAAATATAAATTTTCGCACAAGTCCGGGCGACCCGCAAGCCGGTTCCGTAGCGCGGGGATTTAGCGACTCGATTCTCTATTCTTTGCCTCTCAAAAGCATTCATCCGCAAAGACAAACTCTGCTGATCGATTTAGGAGATTTGCTGATGAGCGAAAAACGCGATTTACCAGGGGTAAAAGCGATTTTGCCGATGCTTTTGGGCGCTTCTTACTCGATCGATGCAGACAAGTCTTCTTTTAAAGATGTTAAAGCGTTTCCACTGAATGTGGAGATTGCTTCTGTCTATGGTTTTTCTAGCGATAATGACAGTGAAGTTAACTATTTACCTTCGGTTCCTGACAGTCGGGCTTTTAACCTCCGCATTCACTACAGTTTCTCGGAAGTGCCGCTAAATAACGGCTACCGGCCCAGACTGGCGGACGAGCGAGTGGGCTATTTTCTTACAGCATATAAGGACTTTTCTGACAAGAGCAGCCGGGAGCCTTTTGTGCGCTATATCAATCGCTGGCATTTGCAAAAGCAAATCCCGACAGCGCCGATGTCGCCTCCGGTACAGCCGATCGTCTTTTGGATTGAAAATAATGTGCCTCTGGAATACCGAAACGCAATTCGCGAGGGCGTTTTGGAGTGGAACAAAGCTTTTGAAAAGGCAGGTTTTACTGAGGCAATTCAGGTCAAACAAATGCCGGACAATGCTAAATGGGACCCGGCTGATGTTCGCTACAATACTATCCGCTGGTCGAGTTCTTTTGAGCCTCAGTTTGCAGGCATCGGGCCGTCTCGCACTAACCCGCTGACGGGGGAAATTTTGGATGCTGACATTCTGTTGGATGCTAATGTTGTCCGGGAAATTAAACAGGGTTATCGGTCTTTGGTGGAACAAAATAGATCGCTATCTAAGAGTTTTCAAGGGCGAAACGGTTCTAATACCAATCCCTGTCAGTTTGGGATGTATTCTCGCTATTTGAATGTGCTAGAAAATGGGGATTTAGGAAAAAGCAGCGGGGAAAATGATCGAGGTGGAATTGCTGATGATTTGCCGACTTTGGTAGAAAGATACCAAGAGCAAAAGCGATCGCCTTTATCGCGGTTGATGTCGAGTTCGGATATGTGTTTTGGGTTAGAATCGAGCCGCCAGTTTGCGATGGGGGCAATGTCGATGGATCTGTTGGAAAATGCAGCGCCTAGCAGTCCGACAATTGACAATTATGTGAATGAATATATCAGATATTTGACGGCGCACGAAGTCGGTCACACTCTTGGTTTGAGGCACAATTTTCATGGGAGTACGATGCTGCAACCGGAGGATTTGAACAATACTCAGGTAACTCGCACGCAAGGTTTGGTAGCGTCAGTTATGGATTATGTGCCGATTAATTTGGCACCCCAGGGAACTGTGCAGGGCGACTATTTTCCAACGATTGTAGGGCCTTACGACGATTGGGCGATCGAGTATGGTTACAAGGTGATTGGCGGCGCAAACCCGAACAGCGACTTACCAGCGCTGCAACAAATTGCCAGCCGCGCTGCGGAACAGCAATTAGCTTACGCGCCGGATGAGGATTCTGTTGATATTCTCGATCCGGCTGCAAATACCTTTGATCTCAGCGCGAATATGCTGAGGTATTCGCAATGGCAATTGGATAATTCGAGGGCGATGTGGAAGCGTTTAGAAAAGCGAATTCCGGTTGGGAAAGACGGTTATAACGAACTGCGGGTGATGTTTGATTCGGTGTTCGGGTATTATGTCAACCAAGTGATGAATGCGACTTTGTATGTGGGGGGACAGTCGTTTAATCGGATTCGCCCTGGAGATACTAATGCGAAGTTGCCGTTTGTGCCGATCGAACTTTCGCAGCAACGAGAAGCTTTGGCTACCATTGACAAGTACGTATTTGCGCCCGATGCGTTTAGTTTTGCGCCGGAATTGCTCAACAAATTAGCACCTGCGCGCTGGGATCACTGGGGAAGTCCGGCTTTGGTGTTTCCTCTAGATTACCCGATCGGCGATCGAATTACTTTTTTGCAGCGATTTGTGCTGCGAGTTTTGCTATCTCCGGTGCGCTTGGCGAGGCTGCGGGATGCTGAGTTAAAATCTTC
>Ga0335395_10002744_pt1 | contig 10954 bp, 12 predicted proteins | sample MAT02_FD_205744 | JGI IMG/M metagenome (GOLD analysis project Ga0335395, IMG submission 205744) | Freshwater microbial communities from Lake Fryxell liftoff mats and glacier meltwater in Antarctica - MAT-02 (spades assembly) (version 2) ...
CTTTTCGACCTCCCTGCCGTGGCGCACGAGTTGATTGATGGTTGGCATGAAACGTCCCTAAACGTCTGAAAAAAATCGGAAACGAAAGCTTCTCGGCGTGTTCCGAAAAGCCCTCGACTGTAGCACGTGGGTGTTGATCGGGCAACTTGTCAGCGCTCGAATCCGAGCGTCGGATGCCCAAGAGTCACTGAATCCAGAGTCGCAGCGCATCCCACGCGCGGCCGAAAACGCCACTTTCCTCTACCGTCTCCAGCACCGTCAGAGGAACCTCGCTCACCGGCGATCCATTGGCCATGGTCACCCGCAAGACGCCAACCGACTGGCCCTTGGTCAGCGGCGCCACCAGCGGATCGGGGCGCGTGATCTCGGTCTTGAGGCGACCGCCCTCACCAGCTGGGACCGTCACCACCACACCCTCGGGATGGCCCAGCTTCACCTCGGCTGCCTTGCCTTTCCAGACACGGACCGAGGCCAATGGCTCACCCGCAGACACCAAGCGCACCGCATCGAAAGCGGTGTAACCCCAGTTCAACAGCTTCTGGCTTTCAGTGGCGCGGGCGCTTTCGCTGGACGCGCCCAGCAACACACTGAGCAGGCGGCGCTCACCCTGAGCCCCACTGCCCAGAGCCGCCACGGGTCGGCGGGCGGTGGCCACCAAGCAGTAACCTGCCGCATTGGTGTAGCCGGTCTTGAGTCCGTCAACGGTCGGGTCGCGGAACAGCAACAGGTTGCGGTTGGTGTCGTTGGCTTTAGGGGTGCCAGGGTAGCGGTAGCGCTGAATGGCGTAGTAACCCACTTCTTTCGGGAAGTCTTGTATCAGGCGCGTGGCGAGCAGCGCGAGGTCGCGGGCGGTGGTGGTGTGGCCGGCTTCAGTCAGGCCCTCGGGATTTTTAAACCCGGTCGACTTCATGCCTAACGCCTTGGCCTGCTCGTTCATCATCTGCACAAAGCGCTCGGCCGTGCCACCCACGCCCTCGGCCAACGCCATGGTGGCGTCGTTGCCCGACTGCACGATCATGCCCTTGATCAGGTCTTCCACCGGCACCTGCATCTTGGGATCGATGAACATGCGCGAACCCGGCATTTTCCAAGCCCGCTCGCTCACCGGCATGGTTTGCTGCAACGTGATCTTGCCGGCTTTCAGCGCATCGAACACCAGGTAGGCGCTCATGAGCTTGGTGAGCGAGGCGGGCTCGACCGGGTCGTCGGGGGCGCGCGAAGCCAGCACCTGACCCGAGGTGACGTCCATCAGCAAATAGGCCTTGGCGGCAATTTCGGGCGGCTGGGGCATCTGGGCGGCCGTGGGCAGCGCCACGATCAGCGGCAAACAGGCCAGTAGGCTTCGGAACAGGGTACGACGCAACAACAAAACGGGATCCTTGGGTTCGAGATAAGAAAAGGACGCGGACTGCGCCGCAGGGGGCTCAGCCGCGCAAGTGGCGCTGCACGGTGTCGCGCAGCAGCGGCAGCTGACCGTGAAAAAAATGGCCGACGGTAGGCACCACCAGCACCGGGAGCACCTGGGGTCGTGCCCAGGCCATCACCGATTCGAGCGGCACCGTGTCGTCTTGCTCGCCGTGAATGACCAACGCGCGACTGTGGAGTTCCGGCGGCAGCTCAGCCACGGCGAAACGGCTGGCCGCCGTACCGACCAGCACGACATGCTGCAAATCGCGCACTGAGTGCAGCTGCGCCACCGCGTGCGTGGTGACGAACGCGCCGAAGGAAAAACCGGCCAAGCACAGCGGCCCATTGGGCGCTTGCCCCTCGATCACCGCCAACAGATCGGCCAGCTCGCCACGGCCTTCGTCGTAAACCCCTTCGCTGCGCCCGACGCCTCGAAAATTGAACCGCACAGCGGTCCAACCCGCGAGCACGCTGGCACGCGCCAGGGTCTGCACGACTTTGTTGCTCAGGGTGCCGCCGTGCAGGGGATGGGGGTGGGCGATCACCACCGCGCCTCGGGCATCCGGCGCGCGATCGATGGCGATTTCCAGCGCGCCAGTGGGGCCGTCTTGCAACAGGTGTTCGGTTTGAGCGTTCATCGAGAAGAGGCGCGCCAGACGACCGCAAAGCCGCCCAGCCCAACCAGTTGGGTTCAACGGCCGACGTCGGGCGGTGTCAGCAGACGCTGCACCACCACACCGTCGCGCAAGTGCGACTGCACAATTTCATCGATGTCGTCCTGGTCCACGTAGGTGTACCAAACCGCTTCCGGGTACACGACCGCGATCGGGCCGCCTGCGCATCGGTCCAGACAACCCGCCTTGTTCACCCGCACCTTGCCCTCACCCAGCAACCCCTGGGCCTTGGCTTGAGACTTGCAGCGGTCGAACGCCGCTTGCGCTTGGTGTTGCGAGCAGCACGCTTTACCGCCCTCTCGTTGGTTGAGACAGAAGAAGATGTGACGCTGGTAGTAAGACACAGTTTCTTCGGGCGGTGCGGCGGCGACTGGGGCTTGGGACATGGCTGAATTCTAGTGGGCACTCACCCGCGAGGCGCCGTCGACACCACGGCGCGCAAGCCCAGGATCAAGGCCGCATAGGGCCACAACCAGCCCAGCCACTGGGACAGCCCGTGAAAGCGGATGAACTGCCCTTGCTCCCACACCTCCAGCGATTGCGCGAAATATGGGCTGGCGGGTGCGCGGTTGAGCAGGCTGAGAGAAATCGCCAGACACAACAGCATGAGCACCCCGTACAGCCGCTGCGGCAGCGCCAGCAGCGCCAGCCCTGCAATCCCGGCCAGCCCCAGGCCCAGCGCGGCGGGCGGACTGATCCATGACCAGGCGTGGTTTGGCCCGTAGGTGAGCGCTGAAGACAAACCCGACGCTGCCAACGCGCACCCGAAGAACATCACCCAAAACGCGAGTCGCCGCGCGGTGTTGCGAACATCGGCGTAGCCCATCAGCAGGGGCGCCAGCAGCGCCAAAGCCACGCAAAGCGCCTCGGCCAGCGGGCTGAGCGGCACCGAAGCGTCCACCCGCACCGGCAGCCAGACCAAAAAAGGCGTGTCGCTCAGCCACGCGATCAGCCCGGATTCCAGGCGGTCCATCACCTGACCCAAACCGAACGGCACCGAGAGCGGGTAAAGCAGCGCCAACGGCCAGAGCGCCAACAGCACCAGACTGCCATGGGCCTGGGGCACAAACCAGTCAGCGCGGAACTGGCTCCAGCGCTGCAGGGCACCCAGTCGCACCAACACCCAGGCCGATGCCGCGCCCAACCAGGCGCCAGCGCTGTTGAGCGCGAAGTCGAGATTCGACGGAATGCGCATGGGCAAGAAGTTCTGCAGCGTCTCCACGCCCAGCGACAGCAGAACCGGCAGCACCAACGCCATCGGCCAGGTCCAGGATGCCCAGCCCGATCGCAGCAGGGCCAGGGCGAGCAGGAAACCCAGCAGCGAGTAACCAACCAGGTTGGCCAGCACATCAAAACCCGTCCAGTACTGGGGCAGCGGTGCGAACAGAAAGTCGGTCGGCGCCACCCCTTGCAGCCGCCAGCCGACGAATGGGTACAAGCTCGCGTAAACAATCAGCCCGGCATACAGCAAGGCCAGCGGCCAGGCGGACGAGCGCTGTTTCAAACTCAAAACGGCTTGACAACCACCAGCACCACCGCGATCACCAACAGGATCACAGGCGCCTCGTTGAACCAGCGGTACCAGACATGACCGCGGCGATTCAGTCCGCGCTCAAAACCGCGCAGCATCACGCTGCACGTGTGGTGGTAGGCGAGCGCGAGCACCACGATCGCCAGCTTGGCATGCATCCAGCCGTTGCCCGCGCCCAAACCAATGCCATAGCCCAGCCACAGCCACAAACCCAGGCCAAGCGCCGGCACCGCCAGCAAGGTGGTGAATCGCATCAGCTTGCGCGACATCAACAGCAGCCGCTCGCGCTCGGCCATGCTCTCAGGCGGCACCATCGCCAGATTGACGAAGATGCGCGGCAGGTAGAAAAGACCAGCAAACCAGCTGGCCACGAAGACGATGTGGAAAGATTTGACCCATAGCATGGGGGTCAGTGTAGCCCTGCCCCGTGGGCAAAGTGGGCCATGGACTTGCACCACAGCGCCTGTGAAGCAGCCAAAAAAAAACCCGGCCACGGGCCGGGTTGGAAAGCCTTTTTGCTGTCACACACGAAGGCCCCGCTCAGGGAGGAAAAGCGGGAGGCTCGCCAGAAGCAAACCCAGATCGATGTTACACCCAGAAACGGGGCTTGTGGGCGTCGAGCCCGTCAGTTTTGACCATTTTCCATTTTCCATTTCGCCAAGGCGTCAAAACACGAATGTCGCGTCATCTTGGCCAACTCAGCCACCAGCGCCATACCCAGCACTTTCCGGATATGGCCGCACCCCATTTTGGCCATTAAAAACTCGCCAAATCATCACATTTCCACGCGAGTTGTCGTCCCGCAGCATGTCGACAAACGGGCACTGCAGAACCTCGTCTCCGGCCCCTCAGCTTTGCCACAATACGATCCATGCAAACCCCCACGCCCTACCCCCTCGCTCGCCCGCGCCGCCTGCGCCGCGACAGTTTCACCCGCGACCTGGTGCGCGAGCACCGGCTGAGCCCCGCCGATTTGATTTACCCGGTGTTCGTGCTGGACGGTCAAAATCGACGCGAGCCGGTCGGCTCCATGCCGGGCGTCGAGCGCCTGAGCCTGGACCTGCTGCTGCCGGTGGCCGAGGAATGTGTGGCATTGGGCATTCCGGTGATGGCTTTGTTCCCGGTGATCGACCCGCCGCTTAAAACGCCAGATGGCAAAGAAGCATGCAACCCGAACGGTCTGGTGCCCCGGGTCGTGCGTGAACTCAAAAAGCAGTTCCCCCAGCTCGGCGTGATGACCGACGTGGCGCTCGACCCGTTCACCAGCCACGGTCAAGACGGCCTGCTCGACGAGCACAACTACATCATCAACGACGCCACGGTCGAGATCTTGGTGCAGCAGGCCCTGACACAGGCCGAGGCTGGCGTGGACATCGTGGCGCCCAGCGACATGATGGACGGGCGCATCGGCGCCATCCGCCAGGCGTTGGAGGCCAAAGGCCTGGTGCACAGCCGCATCATGGCTTACAGCGCCAAGTACGCCAGCGCGTTTTACGGCCCGTTCCGCGACGCGGTGGGCTCAGCCGCCAACCTGGGCAAGGCCAACAAAAAGGTCTACCAAATGGACCCCGGCAACAGCGATGAGGCGCTGCGTGAAGTGGCGCTGGACATTGCCGAGGGCGCCGACATGGTGATGGTCAAGCCCGGCATGCCTTACCTGGACATCGTGCGCCGGGTGAAAGACGAATTCCGCGTGCCCACCTTCGCCTACCAGGTCAGCGGCGAATACGCGATGCTGAAAGCGGCCGCGCAAAACGGCTGGCTGGACCACGACGCGGTGATGATGGAAAGCCTGCTGGCCTTCAAGCGCGCGGGCGCCGACGGTGTGCTGACCTATTTCGCACCCGACGCAGCGCGGCTGTTGCGCGGCTGATTCAGCGGCACCCGCGCCATGCGTGTCTTCACCATCGAGCAGGGCGAGGCGCGTGAGACCAGCGCGCTTCCCGAGGGGCTGCCAGCGCGCGGCTTTGTCTGGATCGCTTGCGGGCGCAGCGAGTTCGAACTGGCGCAAGCGGCTATTCAGTCCAGCTTGCATGCGCTCACCGGCAGCAGCTTGATCGACCTGCACATCTCGGACCTGCTCAACCCGCAGCTGCCCTCGCATTTCGACTACACCTCGCGTTACGACCTCTTGGTGTTCCGGCGCTTGGCGACCAGCCAGGGCGAGCCTGAACCGTCACCACCGGGCGTCCCATCCGCACCCCGCGTCAAGCGCAGCGGCCCGCCGGTCCTGCGCCGCATCGACACCAGCCCGGTGGGGTTTGCGGTGTTTGACCGGGTGGTGCTCACCGTGCACCCGGTAGGCTGCAGCGCGCTCGATTTTTTTGCGGCGCGCATGTTGGCCATGTCGGCGTCTGGAGCGCGCACGGCAGGCACCCACCTGCCCACCAGCCCAGCCGATCTGATGCTGCGGGTGGTCAACCACATGGTGGACGGCTACCTGAATTTGCGCCGCGAGCTCACCCGCCAGCTCGACCATTGGCAGGCCGAGCTGCTGCACCCCAAAACACGCTTCAACAACTGGGCCGCGCTGTTGGACACGCGCATCGCGCTGCACCAGCTTGACGACATCTGCGAAGACCAGCGCGCTGCGGTGCAAGACTGGATCGAGTCGCTCGCCAGCTGGGAGCCTGAGGACGATACCGGTGGCCAGCGCGGGCTGGAGCTGCTGCGCGTGCGCAGCCGCGATGTGCTGGAGCACATCGATCGCGTGGTGCATCACGTGCGCCGACTGGAGCAAAACGTCGGGACAGCGGTGCAAATGCATTTTTCAGCGCAGAGCAACCGCGCCAACAACATCATGCGCACGCTCACCGTGCTCACCGCCATCTTCCTGCCGCTCAACCTGATCGCCGGCATCTTCGGCATGAATTTCGACTTCATCCCGCTGCTTCACAGGCAAAGCGGTTTCTGGTGGGCAATGGCTTCCATGGGCTTTGTTGCCACAGCCATGAGTGTGGTTTTCTGGCGCAAGCGCTACCTGGAGCGCTCGCGCAATTGAGCACCTGAGCCGGGTCAGACAAAGGGCGCCTGCAGCCCTTCCGTGGCCAGCACCCGCTGCACCGCCTCTCGCTCCAGCATGCGCTGCAAATACAGCCCGAGTTGCGACCGCTCGCGCGCCGGGGCGCGGGAAAAACCGCGCGTCCAGCGGCACAGCGTGAACAGGTAAGGGTCGAGCGCGGAATAGCGGTCGCCCAGCAACCAGGGACCGCCATGGCGCGCCAGCTCGGCGTCCACCTGATCAAGCAGCTGTCCAACGCGGGCCTGCGCATGGCGCTTGACCTCTGCTGCTGCCTCCGGGTGCCCGACATCCACCCAGCGCTCGGGATAGAAATAAACGAGGAGCGTGCTTTGCAAGGTATTGGTGAGCCACATCAGCCACTTGTAAAAATGGGCGCGCTGCGGACTGCCCACCGCCGGCGCCAGATCGGCCTGCGGATGGGTGTCGCACAGGTGCAGGCAGATCGCGGCCGTCTCGTAGAGCACGAGCTCACCGTCGGTGAACAGCGGGATCAGCCCGTTGGGATTGAGCGCCAGGTAAGCCGGGGACTTGTGGGCGTTCTGCGTGCGGTCGACCAGCACCCGGTCAAAGGGCGCGCCGATCTCTTCCAGCAGGATGTGCGGAACCATGCTGGCGGTGCTGGGGCAGTGGTGGAGTTGCATTGGCGCAGAGACTTCAAGGGTTGAGAGGCAGATTAAACAAGCGGGCGCCGTTGTCCCACGCCACACAAGAGACCACACCGTTGGGTAGGCAAGTCAGCTGGCCAAGCCTCGTGATTCTGCACCGGGCCCGCCGCCAGGATCTGACCGCAATTGAAACGCTCAGCGAGGCCGAGCTGAAGTCGGCACACGGGCCGATGGTGGCCCAGGCGAACATCCCTTCATGGCGCCACGCGGCATGGGATCCGGGCGCCACTCCACCCGATTTTCGCGTGGTTTTTCAGAACGCGATCTCGTCGGCAATCGCCTCAATGCCCGCCTTGGCGCAGGCGTCGTCGGCCTCGCCACCGGGGGCACCCGACACACCGATCACGCCAAAAATCGACCCGCCACCTTCAATCACCACGCCACCGCCGATGGCCAACATGCGCGGCGTGTGGCGGATGCCGCTCATCGCTTTCCCGGCCTGGGTTTCATCGGACAGGGCCAGCGTGGACGTGCGAAAGCTGACTGCGGTCCAGGCCTTGTCGGTCGCCACTGGCAGCGTGTGGGCACCAGCAAAGCGGTCGCGCAGAAACACCTGGGTCAGCCCAGATCGGTCGACCACGGCCACACCCACCTGAAAGCCCTGGTTGCGGCAGCTGGTCAACGCCGCCTAGCCGCCTTGAGCGCGGTCTCGGGGGTCAGCGCCTTGATCTGGAAGGTGGCGGCTGGCGTTTGCGCCAAGACAGGCCAGCTTGCAGCGATCAAGGACAGGGTGATCAGGGCTTTGCGCATCGTTGTCTCCTTCGGTGTTGAACCAGAGGGTAGGCTCGGCACGGTGGCGAGTGCCTGACAGTCATGCTACCGAGCACGCGCAAGGGCGTTTTGATGTTGCTCAAGTTGCGTCCCTGCTTGCGACACCCGCCAAGCCGAGAGGTCGGCACCGAAGCTTTGGCGCTGTGCTAAAAAGCTTGGTTAGCAGCGGCCTGCCGCCGACTGATTCCCAAGCCCTGTACGGAGCGAGACCCAAAATGGCAAGCGATCTGGACACCGTGCGCGTGTTGCGCGCGCTTTTTCACGACATGCCGCGTGCGCCCCAAGGCCTCGCGCCCGAGGAAAGCCTGGCCTGGACGCGGCGCGCCATGGCCGAGTTCGAGGGCGGCGACATGGCCTACACGCTGGAGCATGTCACCCGCAATGCCATGCTCGATCTGATCCTGCGCCTGCGCGAAGACGGTTATCTGAAGGAAGACGCTGCGTTCGACAAGATACTGGCGCAGATCTCCACCGACGCCGGTCGGCAAGCCTTTCGGGACTGGTGCATCAACGCCCAGAAAAGTGCCGACGCCACCGCGCGCCTGCTCAACCGTGCCCGCCCTGCCTGGGTCGAGCCCGGCCCGCTGTTTGTGGCCGATGGGCAGCAGATCGCGCGCTTTGTGGCCGGCCAGCCCAGCGGCCCAGGCCCGCTGTTTGCCGAGTTCTGCGCGCGCCAAGACGTGCGCGAGATCGGCGTGTTCGACCAGCCGCCTACAGAGGTGCATGAATTTCCTTGGGGCTTTGTCACCGAGTCGGCCGATGGTTGGGCGGTCTACCTGCCCGAGGTGTGGCGCGCTGGCTCGGTGGGCAGCTTCGAGCGCTTCCTGTCCGCCTGGCAGCTCGAAACCCAGACCCGCAGCGACACGGCACCAAGTGCCTCCAGCGTGCCAACCGGCCTGCACGCTGAGGCTGGCATCGTGCGTTTCTGCTGCCTGATCCTGCAGGCCGACGACCCCGCGGCCCTGCGGCGCTGGGTGGGCGAGGTGTTTTTGGCCCACATGCTGCCCACCATGGCGGCGCGGGTGCTCGACCCGAACTACGAATTCCCCGATGCCTGGTAAGGCGTCTTCCGATTTGCCCAACCGGTTGCTGGGTTTGCATCTTTTCGTTCGCATCCACCACTGAAATTGGGGAAACTGGGCGGCTTCACGGAGATTTTTCATGAGCATTTCAGACATTGACCACTTCATCAACGGCCAGCGCGCCGCCGGCAGCTCGCCTCGCGTGCAGGACGTGTTCAACCCTGCTACCGGCGCCGTCACGGGCCGCGTGGCGCTGGCCAACACCGCCGATGTGAACGCCGCAGTGGCCGCCGCTCAAGCCGCGTTCCCCGCCTGGGCTGACACGCCGCCGATCCGCCGCGCGCGGGTCATGTTCAAGTTCCTTGAACTGGTGAACCAGCGCAAAGACGAGCTCGCGCGCCTGATCACGCTGGAACATGGCAAGGTATTCACCGACGCACAGGGCGAGGTGTCGCGCGGCATCGACATCATCGAATTCGCCTGCGGCATGCCGCAGCTCTTGAAGGGCGACTTCTCCGACCAAGTCTCCACCGGCATGGACAACTGGACACTGCGCCAGCCGCTGGGTGTGGTGGCTGGCATCACGCCGTTCAACTTTCCCGTGATGGTGCCCCTGTGGATGTTCCCGGTGGCGATCGCAGCCGGCAACAGCTTCATCCTCAAGCCCAGCCCGATTGATCCCTCAGCCTCGTTGCTGATGGCCGAGCTGCTGAAAGAAGCTGGTCTGCCCGATGGCGTGTTCAACGTGGTGCAGGGCGACAAAGAGGCGGTGGACGCGCTGCTGGTGCACCCAGACGTGAAGGCGATCAGCTTCGTCGGCTCCACACCGATTGCGAACTACATCTACGAGACCGGTGCCCACCACGGCAAGCGGGTGCAGGCGCTGGGCGGCGCAAAGAACCACATGGTGGTCATGCCCGATGCCGACCTCGATCAGGCGGTGGACGCGCTGATTGGCGCGGCTTACGGCTCGGCTGGCGAGCGCTGCATGGCGATCTCGGTCGCGGTGCTGGTGGGCGATGTGGGCGACAAGATCGTGCCGCTGCTGAAAGCGCGCGCTGAGGCGCTCAAAATCAAAAACGGGCTGGAGCTGGACGCCGAGATGGGCCCCATCGTCACCCGCGCGGCGTTTGAGCGCATCACCGGCTACATCGAGGCTGGGGAGCAGGAAGGTGCGAAGCTGCTGGTCGACGGGCGCAGTTTCCAGGGCAAGGCCGCTGGCGACGACTGCACTGACGGCTTCTGGATGGGCGGCACGCTGTTCGACAACGTGACGGCCGACATGAAGATCTACAAAGAAGAGATCTTCGGCCCGGTGCTCAGCTGCGTGCGCGCCAAAGACTTCGCCGAGGCGGTGCAGCTCATCAACGACCACGAGTTCGGCAACGGCACCAGCTGCTTCACCCGAGACGGCAACGTGGCGCGCGAGTTCGCACGGCGCATCCAGGTCGGCATGGTCGGCATCAACGTGCCGATTCCCGTGCCCATGGCCTGGCAGGGTTTTGGGGGCTGGAAGAAGAGCCTCTTTGGCGACATGCACGCCTATGGCGAAGAGGGCGTGAGGTTCTACACCAAGCAGAAATCGATCATGCAGCGCTGGCCGGAGTCGATTGCCAAGGGCGCTGAGTTCGTCATGCCGACAGCGAAGTGATCTCCCCCTGCGCGCCTGCGGCGCTTCCCCCCGCATGGGGGACGCAGCTGGCGGCCCGGCAAAGCCGGTTCCACGGCGGCCCTGAGTGGCTCCCTTCGATCCTCCAACAGGGCAGATGAATGGATGACGGAAACAGCCCTTACGACCCCGCTCTCGGCGACTGGAAAACCCTGACCACCGTGTTCAGCCCGACCGAAGCCTATCTTTTGCG
>Ga0335395_10002745_pt1 | contig 10952 bp, 10 predicted proteins | sample MAT02_FD_205744 | JGI IMG/M metagenome (GOLD analysis project Ga0335395, IMG submission 205744) | Freshwater microbial communities from Lake Fryxell liftoff mats and glacier meltwater in Antarctica - MAT-02 (spades assembly) (version 2) ...
GTGAGTTGGGTTATTCCTATTTGATCAACATCACCCGTGGCAGCCGCCAGAAATATGCCGCAGAATTTGCCGTCAGCGGCTTCGAGCTACTGCCAGGTCGCGCGGAAAACCAAAAGGTAGAAGTTAGGAAAATCACCGATCCCGAAGATGCCGAGAGCACGTTGGTGCTGTGCCGCAGCGCCCAACGCAAGCTCAAGGAAGTCGCCATGATTTCCACCGCAGAGCAACGTTTCCTCAAAGACGCCGAACGCTTGCAGGCACGGATTGCAAAAGGCAAACTCAAGCGTGAGTTCCTCATCGAGCGGGCCATCGGCGCCCTGCTCAAGAAGCACCCCAAGGTCGCACGCTTCTATCAACTCACCCATACACAAGGCTCCCTGCGGATCGAGCGCGACGATGGCCGGGTGGAAGCCGCGCTCGAACTTTGCGGCGATTACGTGCTCAAGACCGATCACAGCCTCAAAGGCCCCGAGTTATGGAAACTCTACATGACGCTCCTGCGGGCGGAGGAAGGCTTCAGCGCGTTGAAAGGCGCGCTCGGGCTGCGACCAAATTTCCACCAACTCGAAGGACGGGTAGAAGGACATATCTTCATCAGCGTCTTGGCCTATCATCTTCTGTGCTGGGTTGGACAACGGCTCGCCCAGAGTAACGACGTGCGTGATTGGCAAACGCTGCGTCGCTTGCTGCGCACCCACAGTTTAGTGACCACGCGCCTGCCGCTGGAGGATGGGCGGGTCATCGAGATCCGTAAGCCAAGCCGCCCGGATGCCGAGCAAGCACTGGTTTATCAACGCCTCGGGATCGATTGGAAAAAAGCCTACCCCGTCCGAAAATTTGTCATGAAATGAACTCGAATTGAAATAGAATGCCAACGACTTTGTAGTGCCTTTTGAAACGAATCCCTGTAAAATCAAGGGCTACAGCCTCACGATAAGAAACTTGGGCTAAAGCCCAAGCACTCAGCGAGAAACCCACCTCCTGCGTCAAAGCGGCGATGCTCACCGCACTCCAAAGTTCCTGCGGAACCCGAAGACTGGCGCAGCCTTTGGAGTGCGGTGAGAATCGACGCTTTGGGGTGTGGGCTGGTCTCTAAGGAAGACTATGGAAATTACAAAAGGGCGTGACCTCGGATATTTTATGCAAAGCCCCAGCATCTTCCGAGATACCCACCTCCTGCGTCAAAGCGGCGATGCTCGCCGCACTCCAAAGGCTTGCGCCCGAAGCCCTCAAGCCTTGCAGTGTCACGCGGCTTTCGTCGCCCAGGTCTTTCACAACAATTGCGTCTTGCTTAGCGCTGCATTTGCCCGTCACGATTCGTGCGTGACGCGACACCGCACTGACGATCTGAGAATTACTGGCCTGCACCCGCTGATTTCACCTGCGGTTCTTGCATATTATTTACCGCTCTCCGAGCAGGCTGCCGAATTGGTGGCCAGTGCCCGGCTGCAAGCAGATGCGATTTTACAAGGGAAGGACGATCGACTACTGGTCATCATCGGCCCGTGTTCGATCCATGATCCCGAGGCCGCCATCGAGTATGCGACCAAGCTCAAGGCCGTGGCGGAGCGCTTGGAGAAAGACATTTTCGTTATCATGCGCGTCTATTTCGAGAAACCACGCACTACCGTGGGCTGGAAAGGGCTGATCAACGATCCGAACTTGGATGATTCTTTTGATATCAATCACGGCCTCCGCGTCGCCCGCGGCCTGCTCTTGGAATTGGCAAACATGGGAGTGCCTGCCGGGACGGAGTTTCTCGATACCATTTCGCCCCAATACATCGCAGATATGATTGCTTGGGGTGCGATCGGTGCCCGCACCACTGAATCGCAAATCCATCGCGAGCTAGCATCCGGGCTGTCCATGCCCGTCGGATTCAAAAACGGCACCGGCGGCTCAGTTCAAATCGCCATTGATGCAATCCAGTCCTCGGCGCGGCCTCACCATTTTCTATCCGTCACCAAACAAGGCGTCTCGGCTATTGTCTGCACTGCGGGAAATGAATCCTGCCACCTGATCCTGCGTGGCGGCAAATCCGGCCCAAATTTCGAAGAGCCCGAGGTCACCGCAGCCGCCAAAATGCTGGCGGAGCAAAATTTACCGGTATCGGTGATGATCGATTGCTCGCACGGGAACTCGATGAAGGACTACCGCAATCAACCGCTAGTCGCCAAAAACATCGCCAAGCAAATTTCTGAAGGCTCAAAGGTCATCACCTCCGTCATGATCGAATCCAATCTCTTCGAGGGAAATCAAAAACTCGCCAAAGACCTTACCACTCTCACTCGTGGGCAGTCCGTAACGGATGCCTGCATCGGCTGGGATGACACTCTGGCAGTGCTGGATGGCTTGGCAGAAGCCGTCCGGAAGCGCAGGAAATCGTAGTCCAAGGAGGGGCGGAACGCGTCCGCCCACGCGGATGATTCGCCAATGGAGCTTCTAAAAAGTCTTCTCATGGTCATTTGATCCTCACGACGAACGTACTTCGGCGATCCTCAAGGGCCTTTTGGATAAGGCGGCGGAATCAGCAGCGGGTAATCCGTGACGATCCGGGCACGGAGCGGCACTTGTTCCAAAATGCCATCTCCTGTTGCCAAATGGTTTTTAATCAGGAACCAAATCGTGACTGCTAGCAGGAGGGATAGGACCTTTGCGATCCAGTTGTTCAGGAGGTTCAACAGGTTCATTTTCATTGGCAGGTTTGTTCGAGAAGAAGGTTTCGGCAAGCTTATCGCGGAATTGTTTTTCGGTCAGATTGCGAAAAAGAACTCCGTTTTCACAAATTGAAATCGCCCCCGTTTCCTCGCTTACCACGATGGCGATGGCATCCGTCCGTTCCGTCAGTCCGATGGCCGCGCGGTGGCGTAGGCCGGTGGAACGATCTTGCATTTCCCGCTCGGTGACGGGGAAAACGCATGCTGCACCAGCCACCCGGTCATCTGCGATGATCATCCCACCGTCGTGCAAAGGGGCTTTCGGATGAAAAACTGCCATCGCCAGTTCTGGCGAAAATTGAGCATCCAGCACCACTCCACTTTCCAATTGCTCCTTTAGGCTGACGTCTCGCTGGATGGCAAAAAGTGCTCCGATCCGCTTCTTTGAGAGATTCACCACCGAGTCCGCAAGGCGCTCCATGAAGGCAAGCCGCAGCTTATTGGAAAACGAGAACAAACGCTTGCTCCCTAGACGCGCCAACGAAGTTCTTAACTCAGGTTGGAAAATCACAATCAAGGCCAACGCTAAAACCGCCGTGCCACGAGTGATGATCCACTGAATGACTTCAAATTTAAAAATTGTGGAAACCAGTGTCAAAACCACCAAAATCGTCCCGAGCCCCACCAGAATCTGCGCTGCGCGCGTCGCCCGGAAGGCGCGGTATATTTGATAAATGCAGGTGGCGAGGACTAAAATTTCAACGCCATCACGCCAAGAATCTTGAATAAAAGTCAGCATATGTCTTTACGTTGCATAACATTAACCTCACATCCCCAAGATTGGCAACTACCGATCTCTAAAGTAAAATTTAGACTTCATTTTAAAGCAAGAATTCAATGCTTTATCAAACTTTCTTTCTACTCAGAATTTTCAACTCAGGCTGAGCGCATTTCCGAATGCGACTGCCTAAAAAAAATTCAAAAATGCCGGGGTCTGAATAACCTCAAATCCCGCCCCCGCGCGCTGCGAGAGATTGGAACACGGAATCAGGTACATAGCGTCGCACAATATCCTCCCACCCCACCGGACCAATCAAGCCTTTGATCATATTAGAAGAAAGCTCTGCAATATCCCGCGGCGGCATTAGAAAAACCGTATTCACTTCCGGAGCCATGTCCGCATTGATGTGCCGCATCACCCGCTCGAACTCATAATCGTTGGCCGAGCGAATTCCCCGCAAAATATTCTTTGCTCCCATTTTTTTCGCATAATCCACCAAATAGCGGTTATCAAAATGAGCGATCACCAAAGAATCGGATGGCGCGGTCGATGCCCTGAGAAACTCCAACCGCTCCTCCACAGTGAAGGAATAGGTCTTCGCTGGATTATTTCCCACCGCCACAATCAGCCGATCAAACATTTTTAACCCTTGTTCGATCATCCATAAATGGCCATTTGTCGGAGGATCAAAAGATCCCGCATAAACCGCAGTGCGCATGTCCTGAACTTACGGACTAGACAATCAGACAGGAAAGAAAATCCCACGTTTACCCCTGAAAAGTTTTCTCAAGCGGATTTTGACTTCGTCTTCACGGCTTGCTATCAAGTTCACCGTTAAGCGCTCGTAGCTCAGTTGGATAGAGCATCCGCCTTCTAAGCGGACGGTCACTGGTTCGAATCCAGTCGAGCGCGCCAGCGCTACCTCAAGACGGTCCGGAGGACGCTAACTGGCTGGACCGATGGAGGTCACCAGCCTTGCATCCCAGGCCCCTGCGGTTACAAACCCACTTCCAGACTAAAATTAGCTAAAATTAGCACCGACTCGTGACTGACCAAATTTCCAACGACCACGGTAGCCCCGGCAACCGCGAAACCGTGCTGGAGCCAGACGTCTATTATGTCTGCCAGCGCTGCACCGCATGCTGCAAGTGGCCAGGCGACGTAAGAATCGAAGAAGACGAAATTTCCCCTATTGCTGAATTTCTTAAACTCACCGAGCAAGAATTCCTTGACCGCTACACCCGCCTCCGGACGAACCGGCAAGGGCTCTCATTGATTGAAAAAGAAAATCACGAGTGCATCATGTTGGAAGGAAATGCCTGCCGCATCCATCCCGTAAAGCCCGAACAGTGCGCCGGATTTCCAAATAAATGGAATTTTCCCGGTTGGCGACAAGTCTGCGAAGCGATTCCCGTCCCACAGTGAATCTCAAAGGACTACCCCAATAACAGCTTATTCGCAGCTTCTGATAGTGTCCCACCGGCAGCGAGTGCCTCTAGCTTTTCCCGGGCTTCGGGTCGCAGGTTCACCACGGTCTTTACATAATCTTTAGCTTTTCGCCCGGCGCCCGCTCTGGCACCGCCTCGCTTTGTATCAATAGAAAGATGCGCATCCGCCCGCAAGGTTTGCTCCCATTTTTCCAGATTTTGATTCGGTATTTCCTTTTTCATTTGTTATACTCTTCGGTGAATTTTCGGTCAAACCACGACGTTACCATTAGCCACTCGTCATTTCCTAACGATTTGCAAGGGACTACCACGGCGTAGTTATCTATTCGCACGACAAGATATTTCTGATCATCCCTCATCGCGCTATCAATAAAATCTAACTTTTCGGCCTGCAGGATCAGCTCAAAGGTCAGGCCTCTCTCGGCCATGCTCTTCTTCGCATCTCCAGCAATCAACTCCGCACACGAAGTTAATTCGTTCACAAAATAAATCAATAGAAATAGGAATCTTATTTCAATCATGAAATAGACGTTTTGGCACTAGTTGACGCCCCTTTTGAAATCCCCAAAAGACCGGACCCTTCGCTTTCCACCGCGAAACTTGCATCCCGGCCCGGGATCTGCTCAATTCATGGCAATGGGAAAACTCACCACTCACATCCTGGATACCGCCGCCGGAAAACCTGCAGCGGGAGTGCGAATCCGGCTCTATCATGCAGGCAAGCTAGTCGCAGAAACCCTGAGTAATGCTGACGGCCGTTGCGATGCTCCACTGCTCGTGGATCCAGAGGCAGGTGAATATGAAATCGTTTTTTTCATCGGTGATTACTTTCAGCAACGGGGAGTTCCATCCCCATTCCTTGGTGAGGTGCCAGTGCGTTTCTTGATCGAAGCGGGCGCAAGCTACCACGTTCCCTTAGTCTGCTCGCCCTTCGCCTACTCCACCTACCGCGGCAGTTGAAATATGCTTACCTCTCTCCAATCCGCGCTCTCGCGCATCGATCAACTCAGTCGCATTTCCGACTCTCCGCTCTATCTGGTGCGGACCTTCCTTTCACCCGCGAATCTCGCCGCAGCCAGCCTCATCAGCGAGTGGATGCGAGATTTGGGAATGGAAGTTTCCCACGCTGCCGATGGCACGGTGCGCGGCATTCTCGCAGGTGCAAATCCTTCCGCCGCACCTCTTCTGCTAGGCTCGCATCTGGACACCGTGATCGATGCCGGGAGCTACGATGGCGCACTCGGCATCATCGCCGCACTAGCCGCTTTGGAAGAAATCCTAGCAGAAAATCGCACACTCCCCTACCCGATTCACCTACTTGCCTTTTCCGATGAAGAAGGCATCCGCTTCCAAACTACCTACCTCGGCAGCCGCAGCATCATCGGCCCGCTTGATGCAGAGACACTTGCGATAAAAGATGCACAAGGGATCTCCATCTCAGCCGCCATCTCGGGAACAGGATGGCACGAAAATGCCACCCCCATTCACTACTCCTTAGGCGAATGCCGCGGCTACATCGAGCTACACATCGAGCAAGGCCGCGTGCTCGAAGAAGCAGCCGAGCCTGCATGCGTCGTCTCCGGCATCGCCGGGCAATCCCGCCTCTGCATCACTCTCACCGGTCGTGCAGATCATGCTGGCACCACCCCGATGGCGCTGCGGCATGATGCCCTCACCGGTGCCGCCGAGTGCATTCTCGCCGCCGAATCACTTGCCCAGTCAAAGCCACCGCTTGTCATCACCGTGGGGAAAATTCAAATCCATCCCGGCGCCTCCAATTCCATCCCACAGTCCGCCACCTTCACCATCGATCTCCGGCACCCGCTGGACTGCTCGCGAGACAACGCCCTCGCTGAACTTTACCTACAATTCTCAAAAATCGCCACCAGACGCGGACTCGCACTCGAGTGGATTCCCGTCCAAGAAAATCCCGCCACCCCCTGCGATCCCACCCTCACCAATCAACTCCTCCATTCCCTCACCGCCGTCACCGGCTCCACCGCCCTTCTCCCCAGCGGCGCTGGCCATGATGGGGTGATCCTTTCAAAAATTTGTCCCATCGCCATGCTCTTCATCCGCTGTCGTGATGGCCTCAGCCACCACCCGGATGAATACGCCAGCCCAGCAGATATCGGATGTGGGATTGCAATCCTCAGCCACTTTCTTAAATCTCTAGAGCCATGAACCATCACGATCTTCTCGTCCACAGTGACTCCCTTTCGCTTGCTATCTCAGATGGCATCATCACGGCTTGCGGCCCCCACATTGCAGGCCCAGCCAAGGACGAAATCCATGTCGAAAATGCCCTCATCCTCCCCGCGTGGATCGATGCCCATGTCCACTTTAACGAGCCTGGCCGCACCCATTGGGAAGGACTTGCAAGTGGCTCACGAGCACTCGCAGCAGGTGGTGGGATCGCCTTTTTCGACATGCCGCTCAATTCCAGCCCGCCTGTCATCACCCGCCAAGCCTTTGAGGAAAAACGCCGTCTCGCGGAAAATTTATCCTGCATAGACTTCGCACTCTGGGGCGGCCTCACCCCGGATTCGCTCGATCACCTCGAAGCCATGGCCGCCGCCGGAGCCATCGGTTTCAAGGCATTCATGTGCCCATCCGGTCTCGATGACTTTCAAAACGCCACGCCCTCCACCCTCCGCCGCGGCATGGAAATCGCCGCCCGCCTCGGCCTCCCCGTCGCCGTGCATGCCGAGGACCCGGAAGTGATCCGCCGCCACCAAGCGGCCCACCCACCCGCTGCCTCGGACATGCGCTCATGGTTGGATTCACGCCCGATCGAGTCAGAGCTCTCCGCCATCCAGATCGCCATCGACCTCGCCGGGGAAACCGGCTGCCAACTCCACATCGTCCACATCACTTGCCCAGAAGGCATCGATCTCGTCACCGCCGGCAAACAACGTGGCGTCCGCGTCACCGCAGAAACCTGCCCACATTACCTGCTGCTGGACGACTCCGCCGCCATCCGCATCGGCCCCGCCGCCAAGTGCGCTCCGCCCATTCGCTCGCATGAAACACTCTCCGCCCTCTGGCAAAAACTTCTGACAGGAGAAATCGATACCCTTGGCTCCGATCACTCACCCTCCTCGCCAGACCTTAAGCAAGGCGATGACATCTTCGCGATGTGGGGCGGCATCGCTGGCATCCAGCATGCCCTGCCGCTGCTTCTCAGTCAGAGCTTGGAAATCATCCCTCAGCTCACCCAAAATGTCGCCCACCACTTCAGGCTTGGCGGCAAAGGTTCACTCACTCCGGGCAACGATGCAGACTTCATCATCGTCACCCCACAGCCGTTCACCGTCACCCGGGAATCCCTGCTCACCCGCCACCCGATTTCCCCATACATCGGCATGCACTCCACTTGTACCATCGCTGCCACCTACCTGCGGGGTAAAAAAGTCACCTCAGAAACTCGTGGGAAATTCCTCACACCCGCTCCACTCTAATTAAAAAAATCCCATGCAACTCTTCGGCCACACCCGCACCCGCGTCGCCATCAGTCACGCCCTCATCGCCCCGGATAGTCACGTCCCCTCCAGCTTCCCGGGATGGGAAAACGCCACTGCCTTTGTGATGATTTCCCCAGCCATGGGTGCCACTCTATCTCAGATTCTCATTACCTATACTCAAGCAAATGGCAGCGCTACATTTCCAGCAGATGAACATGAACATGCAATTTACATAGAAGCCGGAGAATGCGAAGTGATACTTTTAGATCAGTCGATCCACCTCGCCACCACTGGCTATATCTTCATCCCCGCCTACTCCCCCTTCACCCTGCGTGGCAGCCCTCTCACCCGCATCACCGTTTTTAGAAAAATTTTCGAATCCCATCCCGAGCTTGAAGCACCGCCCCTCGTCCATGGCCTCGCCTCGGAAATCTCCGGTGAGCCATTTCTAGGAAATCCACGTGCACTACTCAAAACGCTCCTTCCCATCGATCCACGCTACGATCTCGCGCTGAATATTTTCACCTACCAACCCGGTGCCACCCTGCCCTTCGTGGAAACCCACATCATGGAACACGGCCTGCTCATGCTTGCTGGCCAAGGCATCTATCGGCTCGATGAGAACTACTATCCTGTCACCGCTGGCGATGTGATCTGGATGGCACCCTTCTGCCCACAATGGTTCGTCGCGATGGGCGATGAGCCGGCCAGTTACCTATACTACAAAGATGTCCACCGCCTGCCATAACATCATCGTCATCAATGGCACCGCTGCCGATGTCTCGGATGTGCCGATGCATCAAAGCATTCTTGACTACCTTCGCGCCACCGGCCGCACCGGCTCGAAGATCGGTTGCAATGAAGGGGACTGCGGTGCCTGCACCCTGCTCGTGCGTGATGGCGAGCAGCCGCCGCGCGCCATCAATGGTTGCCTCGCCCTCGTCGCCTCACTCGTCGGCAAGGAAATCATCACCGTAGAAGGGCTCGCCCAAAATGAAATTTTGCACCCGGTCCAGCAGGCCATGGTCACCGGCAATGGCTCCCAATGCGGTTATTGCACCCCTGGTATTATCTGCGCCATGGCCGAGGCCTACCACGCGGAAACTCCACCCACCCGCGCGACCCTTAGCGATCAACTTTGTGGCAATCTCTGCCGCTGCACCGGCTACCGCCCGATCCGCGAGGCGATGCTCCATTCACTCGATGAAACTTCGGTCGATCTCCCACCCGCCGCCATTCTCACACCCGCCCCACCCTCTTCAGGAAAATCGAGCGAACAATGGCATCGCCCTACCACCATCTCCGAGGCCCTCACCCTCAAAACACAAGACCCAAGCGCCCCATTCATCGCCGGTGCCACGGAACTCGCTGTCCTGATCAACAAGCGCCACACCCGCTTCTCCTCCCTCATCTCGCTCGATGGTATAGTAGAACTCCAAGATATATCTAACAGCCCCAGCCATTGGCACATCGGTGCCGCCGCCCGCCTCACTGACATTGAAAAAATCCTCGCCGGTGAATACCCAGCACTGGACCAAATGCTGCGACTCTTCGCCTCCCGCCAGATCCGCCACCGCGCCACTCTTGGCGGCAATCTCGTCACCGCCTCGCCCATCGGTGATGCCGCGCCCGTTTTACTCGCACTCGACGCCTCCGTCACACTCACCTCGCTAACCACCCAGCGCACACTACCCTTGGCAGAATTCTTCACCGGCTACCGCCAGACGGCGATGCGTGATGATGAGATGATGACGTCTATCCAGATCCCACGCGGACTCCCCGGCCGGTGCGAATTTTTCAAAGTCTCCAAACGCCGAGAAATGGACATTTCCACCGTTTCTGCCGCCTTTCGCATCGTCACTGACGCGCAAGGACTCATCACCGAAGCCCGCCTAGCCTACGGCGGAGTGGCCTCCACGCCCGCCCGTGCCAACAAGACCGAAGCCGCCCTCATCGGCCAGCCATTGCATGCCAACGCTGAAATTCTTGCTCTGCTCAATTCCGAGTTCACCCCGCTCACCGACCTCCGAGGCACGGCCAGCTACCGCAGCACTCTGATCCGCGAACTCTTTAGAAAATTCAGCATCGGGGAATCTGCGCCATGCATCCCAGATTTCCTCGACTCACATTTCTCCGGCCCGCTCCAGCAAGAGATGCCGCATGAAAGTGCCATCGGCCATGTCACCGGCAAGGCGCTCTATGTGCATGACACCGCCCTCTTTCGCAAGACCCTCAGCGTCTGGCTGGTGCGCTCCAGTCATGCCCATGCTCAATTATTGAAAGTAGATATATCCCAAGCAAGTGAGGCTGCGGGAGTCCACACCATACTCACAGATAAAGATATACCTGGCATCAATAACACCGGCCCTGCCCGCCATGATGAGCCGTTGTTTGCAAGCGATGAGGTGCACTTCCACGGCCAAGTCATCGCCGCCGTGATCGGGGAGTCGATCGAAGCCTGCCGCCTCGCCGCCAATCTCATCGCCATCGAGTATGCCCCCCTGCCGCCGATCCTTGGAATCGAGCAGGCCATCGCTCAAGAATCATTCCATACCGAGCCGCATTTTCTCACACGCGGCGACGTTACAGCCGGCTTGTTAGA
>Ga0335395_10002748_pt1 | contig 10949 bp, 12 predicted proteins | sample MAT02_FD_205744 | JGI IMG/M metagenome (GOLD analysis project Ga0335395, IMG submission 205744) | Freshwater microbial communities from Lake Fryxell liftoff mats and glacier meltwater in Antarctica - MAT-02 (spades assembly) (version 2) ...
TAGCGATTCCCCGCACCGAGGCAGCGAGCATCATTGAAGCTTATTTCCGCGAGTATCCCGCCATCCGCGAGTTCATGGAACGCACCGTCAGCGAGGCGCGGGAAAATGGTTTTGTCGAAACTTTGAGTGGGCGCCGCCGCCATTTCCCGGACCTTAATTCGAGCAATCAATCGCTCAAAGGCAATGCCGAGCGCGCCGCAATCAACACCCCCATCCAAGGCACCGCCGCAGATATGATCAAGCTCGCGATGGTCCACATTGATCGCTTACTACGGGAATCGCAGTATCAATCCAAGATGCTCCTCCAAGTCCACGATGAGCTCGTCTTCGATCTAGCATTAGATGAAAAAGAAGATCTAGTTCCAAAAATCCTCACCGCCATGAAGACCGCCTTGCCGCTCCCGCATGGCGTGCCAGTCGAGATCGAAGCAGGCACCGGCCCAAACTGGCTCGCCGCGCATTGATGGGTCAATCGCCCGGATTTTCAACTCACCTCATCCCGCAGGCGCAAAAGGCAGGCATTGCAAACGCAGGTGCCGCCCGTCTTCCACTGGATTTTCTCGGACTGCTCGGGGCTGATCTCGATCTCGGCGCATGGGCACATCCAGCCGCGAGTGACGGCGCAGGTGAAATCCTCACCACAAAGGTGGCAGCGCGTTTGCTCGTGTTTGCAGAGGTTTTGCTTTGGTGGAATGGACTCGGTGATCATACTCGCGTTCCCTACTATGGTTCGCCGCTCGCTCCGCGCAAGAGGTTCCATGCCGTGACGAGAGCTTTGAGACCCGCCATCTCAATGGAGGGATCCACCCCCGCACCCCAGAGCAGGCGACCATCGTCTGCCTGCAATTGGACGTAAGCCGCAGCATTCGCATCCGAGCCGCCGCGCACGGCGTGAGAACGGTAGTCTGTCACTTTAAAGTCCTTGAGGCCCGCCTCTTCGAGGGCATGGACGAAGGCATTGATCGGTCCATTACCATTGCCTTGGATCGCTTTGCTCTCGCCATTGATAAGGATGCTGGCCTTGCATTGGACCATGCCGCGCTCACCCGTTTGATGGATGAGTTTGTAGTCAATGACATCCAGCGGACTGGCGAGGTTTACAAATTCTGCAAAAAAAGCCTCGCGGATCTCATCGGCGGAAAGCTCCCGGCCGTGCTCGTCTGCGAGATCATAAATCCGCTTACCCACTTGCGGGTGCATGGTCTTTGGTAAATCAAAACCATGCTCACGGTCTAACACATAAGCGACGCCGCCCTTGCCCGACTGCGAGTTAATCCGAATAATCGCTTCATAAGAGCGGCCAATATCCTGCGGATCGATGGTCAGATAAGGCACGCCCCATGGGATGTTAGAATCGATGGATGTTTCTCTTTCGCGGCGATCCAGGCCTTTTTTGATAGCATCTTGGTGCGAGCCGGAAAATGCAGTGAAAACGAGCTCGCCGGCGTAGGGCTGGCGCTCGGAAACAGTGAGCCGGGTGACTCGCTCATAGACATTGCGGATGGATTGCAGGTCGGAAAAATCCAACCCCGTCGCAATGCCATGGCTATTCAAATTGAGCGCGACGGTAACTATATCTAAATTCCCAGTGCGCTCGCCATTGCCGAAGAGTGTGCCTTCAACGCGATCCGCGCCCGCCATCAGGCCGAGTTCCGTAGCGGCCACGCCAGTGCCGCGGTCATTATGGGTATGCAGCGAAACGAGGATGGACTCGCGGTTTTTCAAATTCCGGCACATCCACTCGATCATATCTGCGTGGATATTCGGCGTGGTCCACTGGACGGTATCGGGCAAATTGATGATCATTTTCCGCTCCGGCGTTGGCTGCCAGACGTCGATCACACCATTGCAACAATCGAGCGCGAAATCGAGCTCAGTGTCTGAGAATGACTCGGGAGAATATTGCAAAATCACCTCGGTCTGCGGCAATGTCGGAACGAGTTGTTTAACCAACTCCGCGCCATCGATGGCGATCTGCCGGATGGATTCGCGCGAGGCATCGCCGAAAGTGACGCGGCGCTGGAGCGGCGAAGTGGAGTTATAGATATGGACAATAGCGCGCTTTGCCCCGGCGATCGCCTCGAAGGTGCGGCGGATGAGCGGCTCACGCGTCTGCACCAGCACTTGGATCGTCACGTCCTCCGGGATGCGGTTTTCCTCAATCAAGCGGCGCAAGAAATTGAACTCCGTGTCTGCGGCGGAGGGGAAGCCCACCTCGATTTGCTTGAAGCCGACGCGCACTAGAAGATCGAAAAACTCAAGTTTCTCCTCGATCGACATCGGTTGTGGCAGCGCTTGATTGCCATCGCGGAGGTCCACCGAGCACCACAGCGGGGCGTGCGTCAGCGTCTGGTCTGGCCAAGTGCGGTCAGGCAGGGAGACCGCCGGAAAAGGCCGGTATTTGGTAAGCGATACAGGATTCATAAAACGGATGGTGAGTTTACTGACTTTTACGGATCACTTGGTTTGTCTCATCAAGCAGCAAATTTTTTGAAACCACCGGAGTTTCTGAGAGCGCGAAGGCCATGATCGCCACACGCTCGCCAGCTTTGATTAAGTGAGCAGCGCCGCCATTGATCAAAATGTGGCCAGTCCCGGGCTTGCCTGCGAGCACATAAGTCTCCAAGCGGGCACCCGTGGTGATGGAGGCAACCAGCACCTTCTCGCCAGCCCACAGATCCGCAGCGGCCATCAAATCCGTAGGAATCTCGATGCTGCCTTCGTAATCGACATCTGAGCCGGTGATCATCGCCCGGTGCAATTTGGATTTTAAAACCTCGCGTAACATGTGGGGGGAAAGGAAATGCCCACTCGCCCCGCCGTCAAGCAAGCGATGAACACGTTTCAACAATAAGCGGAATTCTCAAAAACGTCATTAAAGAATGATTCACCGCCAAGACGCCAAGGGAAGAAAAGTTGGAAGAGTGGATTGAAATACTAGTCAGGGCCGCCTTCTTTTCTGCCCTTGGCGCTCTTGGCGCCTTGGCGGTTATAAATTCTTCATCGCCATTTACTCAGAATTTCACCTTGCCGCATCCTCCCCGAGCAGCTATTCCACCCGCGACTAACCACGGAAATGCATGGAATCCGGTGAGAACCCGGAGCTGTCGCGCAGCGGTATCCAGATACGATTCCCCACATAGCCAATCGTTCGCAAGAACGGTGAAGGCGGGGAAAAGGCCAAGCTGGGAGCCCGAATACTTGCACTTCCGCCGGCTCGTCACCTGTGCGGTCATTGATTTGGCCAAGCAGGAGAGTGGTCCTCCGCGAAAGGGGATCGACGAGAGAAGAGCAATGGCCCTGCGCCCTTGTTCTCCTCTTCGTGAAAAATTGAATACCGAAGAGATAAACAAATGAAACTAAGCCAAACACGGCGGGGATTTTTCCTCGCCGCCCTAGCAGGTGCGTGCCTGCTTCCGATCAACTCCTATGCCGCAAACATCATCGTGGGAATAGGAAATGATACATCATACTTCGTTCTGCAATCGACCAATCTAGGCGTGCGCACTTACGAGGTGAATTACACCTATAACTCGAGCGCTGGCCAAGATGGATTTTTCCTGCTTGATCAGATCATTGCTGCTGAAGCCACTACCGAATTCGTTGTATTTAACTTCGGATCGATGGTTGCTCCGAATTATTTCCTCAATTCCGTCTCCTCGGGTGGTGTTACGGAAACGAACACCTCCGCCTCGCCCTTCGCTCCCTACTGGGCGCATTGGGTCGCTGGAGGCCAAGCAGGATTTCCAGCGGCCTCGCCAAACCCCTCGGGCACTTGGAGTTTAGGATCAGGAATCTCCGGACCCTATCGCCTGATCGAGCCGGGCTCGTGGGATGGATTATTCTACTCGGATGGCCTCACCGCGCCCTCAGTCGCCCCCATTCCGGAAACCTCATCCGCTGTCCTCGCCTTACTAGGTGCCGTGGTGATTTTCAAGCGTCGCCGCAGTTCATAAGTCTCCCACACATCCCCCGCCTAGGGTCACCTGGGCGGGGGAACCCACACCGCATGTTGTTCTGTAAAACTTTTACTTTCACGGTGCTCGCCGCTCTCTCCCTTGCCGCGCGCGCCGGGCCATTCGCGCCTGCTGCCGGGCAGCCCGGCACCGATGCCATTGCTGCCGCAGATGTGCGCTTCACGCTCTGGGCCACCTCTGCGGAAATCACCCGTGGCCCGTCCAACATCGCTTCGGCCAATCCTATTGACGTCACCTATGGCACGCCTGAAGATGCCATCGGCCCAGCAGATGCCACGCCGGATGAGCCGTATCCCGCAATCTCACTAGGCGATGGTGGAAACGCGATTCTCACCTTCGCAGCCCCATTTGCGGATCTTCCCGGCCCGGATTTCGTGGTGTTTGAAAATAGCTTCAACGCGAGGTTCCTAGAGCTCGCCCATGTCGAAGTCAGCTCGGATGGCATCCATTATTTCCGCTTTCCTTCCACCTCGCTCACGGTCGCCAGTGAAAATATTGGTAACGGCGGATCTGTCGATCCCACCGATGTCCGCAATCTTGCAGGAAAATACACCGCAGGATTCGGCACTCCGTTTGATCTGGCGGAAATGCGCCGTTACTCGCCTGAACTCGATGTGCAGCGCATCACCCACGTCCGCGTCATTGATGTGGTCGGCACCAATGTGATCGCACTCGGTTCCTTCGATGCCGCAGGAGCCATCATCATCGATCCCTACCCCACCAATTTCTTCAGCGGTGGCTTCGATCTGGATGCGGTGGGCGCATTTTCTCAAACCACCACGACCTTCCCGGCATGGCTCGCCGCGCATGGATATGTGGGAATTGCCGCACTGCCAGATGCTGATCCTGATCAAAACGGGATGCCCAATCTGATCGAATATCTAACAGGCGGTGCCCAAATCGCGGTAAGCCGTGTGCCGGGAATTACCAAACTCCGCTTCCCACGCCTTGCCTACCGTTCTGGCGCGGATCTCGCGTTGGAAAGTAGTGCTGACCTAGTAGTTTGGGAACCTCTAGCAGAATCGACCAATGCTGGACCGCTGATTTCCAACAACCCCGCAGCCATCGTGGTCGAAACCGGCGATTTCCTGAAGAAAACTGAGGTCACCCTGACTTCCCGCCAAACGCTGCGATTCTTCCGCCTCTCTGCGAAACTAAGTGGCACCCCATGATCTCGCCCACCCACCGCCCGTGCCTGCGCTTCTCCGGCTTCACGCTGGTGGAGCTGCTGGTGGTGGTGGCGCTGATCGCCGGACTCACAAGCATGGCGGCGTTGGGATTTCAAAGTGCAAGATTACGCGCAAATCAAGCCACTTCCACCAACAATCTCCGCCAGCTTGCAACCGCGAATCTGCTTTACGCCGCAGACTTCCAGACCTACGCCCCCGCCACGGAACGCACCAATAAAATCCGCTGGCATGGCGCGCGGACAAGTAGCCGAGCAAAATTTGATCCTGAAAAAGGTTACCTCTCCGACTACCTTGGCAAGAGCCGCACCGTGAGCGTCTGCCCCGAGTTCAAACGCTATCTCACAGACGGCGAATCGTTTGAAAATGGCTCCGGCGGGTATGGCTATAATTCTCTCTACATCGGCGGCCTGCCCGAGAATCCCTTCAAGCCGAACCGCCCGGCCAACGTCCCAGATCCGTCTAACACATTGATGTTTGCCACCACCGCCTTCGCCGTGGCAGATGGTATGCAAGAATACCCCTTCGCCGATCCACCACGCGCGGTGGAGATGGATTGGGCTCTCGGCGGCCCGCTCCAGCCGAGCGTGCATTTCCGCTTCAATGGCCGCGCATTAATCGCTTGGTGCGATGGTCATGTGACTGAGGAGCGGTCAAATCAAGCATCACCCACCAATTTCTACGGCGGCTCTAACAAGTCTTCCCACATCGGCTTTTGCGGCCCCACGGCCGATAACGGCTGGTGGAATCCGCGGAAATGATCTTGGCCACTCGCTAGAATGGAGATTGCAAGGCAGTGGACGATGATGCTTCTCTCGCCAGCAGCAACGCAGCATTATGAACAAAGACAAGGTATTGATCGCGGTAGATTTAGGGGCAGGAAGTGGCCGGGTAATCGCGGCGAAAGTAACCACCGCAGGCATCGTGCTGGAAGAACTTCATCGCTTTGAAAATCCCGGGACCGATCTGCCCGGCGGATCATTTTGGAACATCATCGGCCTTTACCGGGAAATTCTCGAAGGTCTGCGGCTGGCAGTCGCCAAACACGGGGAAAACATCGTCTCCATCGGCCTCGATACCTGGGGCTGCGACTTTGGCCTATTTGATGGCAATGGCGAACTCCTCGGCATGCCCCACCAATACCGCGATCCACGCTTCGAGGGGATGGCGGAAGCGATGCATGGGATCCTAACGGAAGCAGAAATTTACCGGCAAACGGGAATTAAAACCAATTTCTACAATACCTCGCTGCATCTCCTCGCCGAGGTCCGGAAGAAAAGCCCCGCGCTTTTTCAGGCAGAGAAATTGCTATTTTTCCCGGATCTTCTCGCCTATTGGCTCACGGGCCGGCAGGCGGTGGAGCGCACCATCGCCTCCACCTCGCAATTGGTGGATCCAGCCACCGGCGAATGGGCTTGGGGCGTAATCGATGCGCTTGGATTGCCGAGGAAAATTTTCGGAGAAATCGTGGTACCCGGAACCGTGCTCGGCCCGGTGCGGGATGAAGTCGCGGAATTCATCGGCCGGGCGGGCATCCCAGTCGTGGCGACGGCCTGCCATGACACCGCTTCAGCGGTGGCGGGAATCCCGATGGGGGCAGGCGACAGTCTTTGGCTGTCTTCCGGCACATGGTCGATCATGGGCATCGAGAGTGCCGAGCCGATCACCACGCCGGCGGCGCTGGAGCGAGGATTTTGCAACGAACTCGGCGTGGCCGGCAGCGTCCGGTTCCTCAAGAATATCAGTGGACTTTGGCTGCTCCAAGAGTGCAAACGCCAATGGGAACTGGATGGAGAAAAACTGAATTTCGCGGAAATGGCGACCATGGCGCATGCCGCAGCTCCGTTTTACGCCTTCATCGATCCCGATGACGCGTCGTTCGCCAGTGCCGGTGGGATGCCGGAGAAAATCCGTGCCTACTGCAGAAAATCCGGCCAACCCGTGCCACAGGAAAAAGGCCAAATCCTCCGAGTGGCCACGGAATCTTTAGCACTCAAATATCGGGAAGTTTACGATCATCTGCGCTTGCTCACGGGCAAGGAATTCCAACGCCTGCACGCGGGTGGCGGTGGCATCCAGAACGAAATGCTCAGCCAAGCCACGGCAAATGCCCTGGGAATCGAAGTGATCGCAGGTCCTGTGGAAGCAACTTCTTGCGGCAATGTCATTGTGCAGATGCTCGGGCTGGGAATGCTGCCAGATTTAACTGCTGGCCGGGAACTGATTCGTAATTCCTTCGAATTCAGAACCTTCATCCCGGAAAATTCGCATGACTGGGCGACGGCATTTGAGAAATTCCAACAAGTCATCGGATCAAAGTAATTTCTCCCTAAATGACGGTTGAAAATCTAAGATGGAAGGTTGACCTATCGGCAGTTTGAATTTAAACTACTTACCTTGCCGCGTTGATAACTGCATTTATTTTGTGACTACCGAGTGTTTAATTTTAGTTGGAATCTATGAGGGATACAGCTGGATTCGTTGTGAGGGAAAGGGCTCGTTCCAAAACAGTGCACTAATGAAAGCCTTTGGCGATGAGCGCATCAACAATGGCGAGACCTGCCTAGTAGTAGATCTAGGAGCCTGCACCGGAATGGACTCCACTTTCATGGGAACTCTTGGCGGAATGGCCACGCGGATTTCAGACCGCCTAGGCGGGGCCTTGCAAATCGCAGATGCCGGTGAACGTAACCGACGCTCACTCGAGGACCTTGGCTTGGATTTCTTCATGGAGATCGATCCTGCAGAAGCACTGTGGCGTGGCAAACTCACTGAAATTCGGAGCGAATTAACGCCCGTGCAAGCGAAGCAACAACTGCCGGGTGGAAAAATCCAGCGCACCGAACATATCCTGCAAGCACACCAAATATTGGCCGCAGCCAATGACAAAAATGCGAAGGAATTCTCCACCGTGGTGAAACTCCTAGGAACTGAACTGCAGCAAAAACTCAAACGCGAAGAATCGTAATTTTTCGACAAAGCGTGCATCTTAGGCTTTAATTACAACGAAGATGCCAATCGATCTCGCTGCTAAATTATGTGTCGTTCTCGCAGCGGCAGTGTTGGTTTTAGCCCTTGCCTTGCAAAACCAACGCCGCAAAGCGCGCCAAGTCCGCAAGAAATTCCTCGCCTTGGAGGACGAAGAGCTGCGGATGTTTACGTTTTTACATGATCTCGGGCTGGCCATCGAGCACGAGCCTTCCACCTCCCAACTTTCCCGGATCATCGTCGATGGCATCGATAAGGTAGTGACAGCCAAAGGCGGCGCGATTTACCATCTCAGCCCGGATAATCTATTCTTAAGCCCCTCTTATATTTCCGAGGAATGCCCGCCACTGATCGGGATTCCGGTGGAAATTCGTAAAAAAGCCGCACGCGATCCCCGGGCGCTAGAAAGCCACATTCGCCTCGCACGCGTACCGGTGGACGAGGGAATTCTAGGCCACTGCCTGTCACTCGGTGAGCCACTCCACGTCAAGGATGTGAGAAACCACCCAGCCTTCCGGGATGCTTTCACCCGCTACACGGACGGCGTTTCCGCCTTGCTCGCGCCTCTGCGGCATGCGGGCAAAGACTTGGGTGTGCTAGTGGTGGCGCGCCCACATGGCGAGGGAGGTTTTTCTGCAAATGACTTCGCCGTCTTCCGCACGGCCGCAGAGCAATCCTCATTTGCCATCGGAAATGCGAAAACCCACCGGCTCGCCAACGAGAAGCGGGCGATCGAAACCGAACTGCAAAATGCCCGCGAAGTGCAGCGAATTTTACTTCCCCAATGCGATCCCATCGTCCCCGGATTCCGCATCAGCGGCACCAACGTGCCAGCCCGCATCATCAGCGGAGATTACTACGACTACATCGTCGTCGGCGAAAATAAATTTGGCGTCGTCATCGCGGATGTTTCTGGGAAAGGCGTGCCTGCCGGCCTGCTGATGGCCACCTGCCGAAGCTCTTTGCGCGCCCTTGCGCGGGGAGAAACTTCGCCTTCCAAGGCCCTCTCAGCCGTCAATCGCCAGCTTTTCCCAGACATCCGGGAAGACATGTTCATCAGCATGGCCTACGGAATTCTGGATGAGACCACCGGCACCCTCACCCTCGCCCGTGCTGGCCACGATCCAGCACTGCTCTACCGGCGGAGCACAGGCAGAGTCGAAATCCTCCGCTCACCCGGGCTAGCATTGGGCATCGATAGCGGCAACGTCTTCGAGCGTGTGACCAAAGACCAAGAAATAACTCTGAACTCCGGCGACTGTGTTCTTTTTTACACCGATGGCGTAAAAGAAGCTCTCAACAACGATGAGGAAGAATACGGCATGGCACGGATGTCCGATGTATTCAGCCGCGCCGCCCCGCTCGGCTCGGAAGCCGTGCTCACCCGCATCCAAGAAAGCCTCGCCAACTTTACCGGAGAAGGCCCGCAGATGGATGACATCACTTTAGTGGCCATCGAGAAACGCTGAAGGTAGGTGGAGACACATATCATAATTTCCCGATGATTTTCCGATGATCCCGCCTACATTTCCGCTGTAAATTTAACGCAGCCCAAGAAACCCAAACATCTGCGAGAGAAGCAGGCCTAAGTAAAATTTATGTAATGAATGACCGGTCTAATCCTTATTGTAAGGTAATTCGCACATGATCTAACCAAGCCCTTGCGAACACAAAACGCATAAAACGCTCCACCTTCGCTACCCCCTTTATTGTTGAGTATTCTTCTTATCTGAAGAGGGCGCTATGGCTGCCAGTTCTCTCAATCCCTTGATCCTGCCCATTTCCCAATCAATGGGTGGTCACGATGGCGCTCCTCCAACGCCTCGCTATTGGCTATGGTACTTACTACCTCCTGGAGCTTTCTCAGATCCTTTCCTCCATTCTTAATCCTCTTGAAATCTTTTTTGAATTGGCTGGTCTGGAAAATCGCTTTCATGCATCCCAGCTCTCGAAAAGTTCCTTGGTAGAGTCAAAACGTTCCAGATTACGCCCATTCCGAGAGTCCTCCAGTGCCTTCACCGTCTCGTGATTCGGAATAGCCACATCGAATGGCAGTCCGTTCCGCAAGGCGATTTGCGTGTAAAACATCCGGATCGCCTCGGTTGGGCTTAGGCCAAGGCGTCGCAGTATCTCCTCAGCCTGTTCCTTAATCTCAGGCTGGATCCGACTGTGAATTGCTGCGGTCTTCATGTTCCTAATGTGTTGCATTCGCAACACGTGATCAAGGGGATTTTTTCATCCATTAAGGAAGGGACGTCGATTTCCCGACGCCCCCTCGCAGATCCCAGCGTGCGGAATTACCGCACCGGGCTCCTCAGGAATGCGCGCAGGTGGAGCTTCTATCATAGTTGGCTTCTTATCAACGGACTTTTTCATGCAGGGTGTGGCTGGCTTCGTCCAGCGGTTCCTGGCAATGGCTCCTCGATCATGTTGCTTTCCCATCCATCGGCCTCCAAATTGACCTCCGGGTGCAAGTTGCTAACGCGGTGTCTTCCGCGAGTTTCTAACGGGTTAGCTAACATCACTGCAACACTCGGTAGTTTCTGCTGGCTAGGTTTTGAAACAACAGGTCTTTCTCCTGATAAGAAGCGCCTTGCTTAGCTTGGCGCACAACGTCAGAGCAATGGCGCGCCGGGAAAAGGCTGAAATTCACAGACAATTTCCTCGGCCTTGCCATCTGCGCCTTGTTAGCCACTCTTCGTTTTCTGTATTAGCGAATGAAGAATCCGGCCGCTTTACCGTCTTGTGTGGTAAGCTCCGCTAGCATGTCTGGAACTCCTTCGCCTCTGAAATCTAG
>Ga0335395_10002750_pt1 | contig 10947 bp, 9 predicted proteins | sample MAT02_FD_205744 | JGI IMG/M metagenome (GOLD analysis project Ga0335395, IMG submission 205744) | Freshwater microbial communities from Lake Fryxell liftoff mats and glacier meltwater in Antarctica - MAT-02 (spades assembly) (version 2) ...
ACGCAATTGGGTAACTGCATCAGCAGTACCTCGTCGCGGCGCACGCCCAGGTCCAGCAGCAGATGGCAGAAGCGGTCAATGGCTTCGGCCATCTGGGCCCAGGTCAGGCGCAGCGGCGCACCATGCGCGAAGTCGGCGCGATTGGGTGCGTCCACGACGGACTCTGCATCGGGACGCTCTTGCAATTGCCTTCGGAATTCGTCCCACAAGGTGGTGGTTCCCCACCATCCCTTGCGGGTGTATTCCTCGATCTTGTCACCGGATACCAGAATCATCGGTCACTTCCAGCGTTGCATCGTCTTTTGACTGACGAAGGTGGCGTGAAAGCCGTGCGGAATGCGTTGCGGCACCAAAATACGCGCAACCGGACCTTCAGTCAGGCGCGCGCCCTTGCAGTCGAACACCTGGATCTCGGAGCGCGCATCGATCGGGTTCCAGACCGGCATCACCAGATAGCCGTCGTCTTCCGACTGGCTGTTGTCGCGCGGCGCAAAGCCTGGCTCGTTGTAGAAATACTTCGGGCCGGCGCTGTAGGCGATATAGCCACCGGTGGTGATGTCGTATTTGACCAGGCCGGGAAAGCGCGGCTCTTCACGGCCGCCTTGCGGAAACAGCACGTTGTAGCTGAACTGGTTTTTGCGCCCTTGGTAGGCGCCGTTGATGACCGGGAACTCGGTGTTGAGCACGTCGTCGATCACCCGCTCATGGGTCTTGCCGGTCTTGAGATCGAAACGCCACTCGTACAGCATGAAATCGCGCTGGCGCTGGTTGATGGTGCGCTCCAACCGACGCCCATCGGGCTTGCCCTCGGGCGTTTCATGGATGCGGTAGGGTGTGCCGACCATGACGATCTCGTCGCCTTCTTCCCAGGCATTGACCACATGCAGCATGTAGGTCGGCTTGGCTTCGAACCAGCGAATCTGGTCGGCTGAGCCGTGGCGTGGCACGATCGCAAAACGGGTTGGCTGGTCGGCGTGGAAACTGACCTTGTAACGCCCGGCCTTCAGTGCTTCGGCGTCGGGCCACAAGGGGAAATCGTGCAGGATGCTGTAGTTCTCTGTCACCGCCATGTCGTGCGGCAGGCGCGGGCCCGACAGGGGAATCTCGATCTTGGAGCGCAGTTTGCGGTCCGGCCCGATCACGCCATATTGCATGTACGGTGCGGAGAGGCTGTAGTCGAAGAACATCAGTTCGCCGGTGTGCTCGTCCGGCCGGGAATGGGCCGAAATCTTTTCGAATGCGCCGTCGTAGTCGGCCGTGCCCAGGGTCTCCAGCGTCACCGGGTCCAGCGCGTAGGGCATGCCTGAGCGGTACCACATGGTGACCAGTCGGCCGGCGTGGAATTTCACATCGGTGTTGGCCGTATTCTTGAGCGGCTGGTCCGGGCGGTCCTGGCGCATCGGCTCCTTCAAGCCTTTCCACAACGCATGGCCTACAGCACGCTCTTCCTGCAGGCCTTGGGTCTGCACAAAGCGGTTGCGGTAGGTGACCTTGCCGTGGTCGAACTGCACCGCATGCACCATGCCGTCGCCGTCGTAGGCGTGGTAACGCCAGTCGGGTTGGTAGTAGGCATTGGGCCCGTTACGGAAATACATGCCATTGAGGTCCTTGGGCACCTCCCCGATCACGGTCATAGTGTCGGAGACGCACTCCTGCGAGACCGGGGCGCTGTTGCCGTCGAGGGCAGGAATGTCGTGGACGGGAAGATCGTTGAGTTTCATGGTGCTTCTTTCAGCAGTTCAGGTGTCGTGGCCAAACGGTCGCGTTCGATCCAGCAAGAATGAAAGCCGGTTGGTACACGATGCGGCAGCTCGACCTGGGCTATGGGTCCCTTGGACAGGTCATGCGCGTCGAAGATGTCCAGGGTCTGGCGTTTGAGCGCGTCGTTCCACTGGAACGCGATCAGGTAGCCATCGTCTTCGCTCTGGGGCGCGTCGGCCTCGGCGAACCACGGCTCTGTGTACCAGCTGTGCTGCGGGTCGTCGGACCAACCGCCGAGGTCCTTGCCGTTGAACAGGTCGTACTTGCGCAGGCCGAACCATTGCAACGTGGTGGTTGAGGAGTGGTCAACGGCATAGCCGTAGCGGGTCTTGCGCCCGGTCATGCGACCCTTGCAGCTGGGAAACTCGACGTTGTGCGCGTCGTTCAGCATGCGCTCACAGGTCTCGCCCGTGCGCAGGTTCATCTTCCATTCCCACAATCGGGCGCGCATCACCAGTTCGGCGACGTCCTTTGCGGTGCGCCGTGCGTCGATGCCGCCGTTGGCGTCCAGCGCCGGCATGTAGCGGCAGCCGACCATCACCACCGAGTCGCCGTCCTCCCAGGCGTTGACCATGTGGTAAACGTAACAGGGGCTGAAGTCGAACCAGCGGATGCTGCCTGCGGCACCATAACGGCCGATGACGCCGAAGCGGGTCTTGAGTTCCGGGTGGAAGTCGATCTTGTGCCGACCCAGTGCCATGGCCTCATGGTCGTGGAACAGCGGCAGGTCGTGCAGGATGCTGTAGTGCGCGGTCACCGCCATGTCATGCGGCAGTCGTGGTCCGGGCAGCGTGATCGGCACATAGTGCTTGAGCGCGCCATCGGCACCCACCACGCCGTAATGCATGTAAGGTGCCTCGTTGCCGTAGTCGAAGAACATCATCTCTTCGGTCACCTCGTCGACCTTGGCATGGGCCGAGATCTTGCCGCCGCTTTGGCTGATGGCGGTCGATTTGCCCAGGGTCTGCAGCGTGATCGGATCGATCTCGTAGGCGTCGCCGGACATGTACCACAGCGCGAGCGCGCGCCCGCGGTGACCCACCAGGTCGGTGTTGGCGGTGTCCTTCATGCGCTTGGCGCTGCGCCCCTTGAGCGTTTCGCGCACGCCATAGTGGGTGGCCTTCCCCTCGATCAGTTCTTCCTTCAGCCCGTCCGTCTGGACCCAGCGGTTGCGGTAGGTCAGCCGGCCGTTGTCGAAATGCGCGGCGTGGACCATGCCGTCGCCGTCGAACGGGTGGTAGCGGCCGTTGGGCGCGTAACGCGCGTTCGGGCCGGCGCGCAGGTAGACGCCGTTCAGGTTGCTCGGGATTCTGCCGCGGATCACGGGCAGGTCGTGCAGCGTGTATTCCTCAGGCAATGGCGCATGGACGCCGGTCAGCAAGGGGCCATAGTCGTCGCCGAAGGGCGCATCAAGATGTTCCGGAGCGGTGCGATCATTCATGGAAAGCCTCCTGGGTTCAAGGGTTGCGGGTTGTGGCGGCGCTCACCGGGCGCCGGGACTGTGCGATGCAAAAGCGGCTGGCCACAAAAGCCAGGTGGGTAAGCGACGCATTGCCGGCGGGGTTGAGGCCGGTGACGTGGTAGTCGCTGTAAGCGGCGGCGAAGTTCAGCGGCATCGCGCCGGTCAGGTTGATGGTCAGCTGTGCGCCCGCACGGGCATAGTCCGCCTCGGCACGGGCAATGAAATCTTCGTCGGTGGAATACACAAAGGCGGTCAGGCCGCCAAATTCCGCCACATCGCGCGTGGCCTGTGCCAGCGCGTCGGTGGCATCGCCGCAGCGGATGACAAAGCTGATCGGGCCGAAACGCTCTGCGCCATACAGGTCGCGTTCGGCGGTGCCCACTTGCAGCATCAGGGGCGTGCAGGTGCGCGCGTTCGGGAATTCGGGATGCACATAGGTGCCCGGCTCCAGCAGCACGGTGCCGCGCGCCGCGCCTTCGTCGCGCAACTGCCGCACCAGGGCCAGTGTCTGCGCGGACGGAAGGGTGGCCAGGATCATGCCGGCTTTTTTCGGGTCGGCGGTCAACTTGCCGACGGCTCCCGCCAGCCGATGCGCGACTTCATCCAGCGGCACCCAACCATCGGGTGTGCGGACGCCATCGGCCGGGATGTAGATGTTCTGCGGGCTGGTGCACATCTGCGCGCTGAACATGCACAAGGTCGTGGCCAGGCTGCGCAAGGCGGCATCGAGATCGTCGGTGGATTCCAGCACCACGGTATTGCAGCCGGCGGTCTCGGTGAAGGCCAGCGCGGGGTAGGCGTTGCGCTCGACCCATTGGCCAAACGCCACGCTGCCGGTGAAATCGACGATGGCGGTTTTCGGATGCTGGACCAGCAGCTTGCCGATGGGTTCTTCCATCGTGTCGAGCGCCATGGTGACCAGGTTGGGATCGAAGCCGGCATTTGCGATCACCTCGCGGAACACCCGCACCGAAATGGCCATTGGCAAGATGGTCGCCGGATGGGGCTTGACGATCACCGGGTTGCCGGTGGCCAGGCTGGCCATCATCGACGGCCAGGCGTTCCAGGTGGGGAAACTGGCGCAGGTAAAACACACGGCCACACCGCGTGGCACCAGGCGATAGGTTTTGTCCAGCACGATCTGCGAGGCGCCGAACTGACGCTCCCAGCGAGCGCGAGGTGTCACGGCGCTTTGGGCCTGGTGCGCGTACACCAGCGCCTCGATCGCGCGGTCGAGCGCGTTTACGCCTGAACCCGCATAGGCCATGTTGAAGCTCTGGCCTGCAGTGTGCATCACAGACTGCGCCAACTCGAAGAGATGCTCGCGATACAGCACATCGACCACCTGCATCAACACGCCGATACGCTCCTGCACCGAGGCCCCCGCCCAATTGGGCATGGCCGTCTGTGCGGCAGCGAACAAGCGGTCGATGTCCGATTGTGGATAGACGATACCCAGCGGCTGCTGGGTATAAGGCGAGACCTCGGCCCCAAGCGTTCCGGTGACGCCCGGTTGATCGAGCGTGAAAAGCTGGGGTTGGTCGTGGCCAAGTTGCGCCTGGAACGAGGCCAGTCCTTTTGCCATCGCAGCTTGCGCGTCGGGGTATTTGGCGGGAAGTTCTGGAAACGGGCTCCAGCAGCCACGTTCAACACAAGCCACCTGTGCGCCCTGGAAACGGGCGCTGTGTTGTTCGAACCAATCTTGGGCAAGCGACATCGTAGGGACTCCAGCAGGGATCAGCGGCGCCATACCAGGCGGTGGTGCCGGGCTATTGTGGTGCCAGGCACTGTGTCCGAGGCCGACAACGTCAGGGTGCCGTCGTCGGCGAAGGTCATGTCGCGGACCTGCTCGGTGCCGACGAAATTGGGGTTAAGCGCATGGGTGACGGTGTGCACCACCTGTTGGTGGCCCGGCTCACCGCGAATGGCATAGGGCCCGGCGTACTGGAAGTAACTCTCGAATGCGGCCAGTCGCTCAGCCTCGGGCGCGTTGCGCACGCTGTCGCTGGACAACCGGCCACGCGCAGCGCGTGCGATGCAGGCATTCATGCTGCCGTCGCTGCTGTACAGAATCAGGCCAGTTGCATCCGCGCCGAACGGCAGGCTCTCAGGCCGACCGTCACCGTAGTGGATGCCCCAGCGCACGAGCTGCCAGGTGCCGAGCAACGGGTTATCCACGCTGCCATGTTTCGTCATCTGCTCTGGCTCCTTTAACTTTCCTAATTGAACTCATGTTAGGTCAAACACCGGGAACTGGCAAGCGTGGGGGAACCCTTACAGCCTCGACAATGTCACCATGGCGTCACCCCCTATTCCCCTTATTCCTCCCATCCCGCCCCTGTCTGCCATCCATCCCTTCGAAGCCCTGACACCCGATCGGGTGCTCGATGCCCTCGATGGCGTGGGATTGCGCGGCGATGGCCGCCTGATGGCCTTGTCGAGTTACGAAAACCGGGTGTACCAGGTGCAGCTGGAGGACGGCAGCGCCGTCGTAACCAAGTTTTACCGCCCCGGGCGCTGGAGCCAGGAGCAAATTCAGGAGGAGCACGATTTCTCGCGCGAACTGGAGCAGGCCGAAGTGCCGGCGGTCGGACCGCTGCAACTGGCGGGTGCCACGCTGCACCATTTCGGCGGTTTCATGTTCAGCGTCAGCCCGCGCCGAGGTGGACGTATGCCCGATCTGGACAATGCCGAGGTGCTGGAATGGATTGGCCGCTTCCTGGCCCGTTTCCACGCGGTCGGCGCGGCGGATTCATTCACCCACCGGCCGGCGCTCAATCTGCAGACCTTCGGCCAGGCCTCGCGCGAATGGCTGCTCAAGAACGACAAGCTTCCTCTGGACGTGCAGCGCGCCTGGGCGGACATGTCGGCCCAGGCGCTGGACCGCCTGGGACGGCACGACTGCCTGGCCGCGCGCACTGCGCCGGGCGGGGAGGACCCGATCCGATTGCTGCGCCTGCATGGCGACTGCCACCCCGGCAACATCCTGTGGACTCCCACGGACGTTCCGGCCGCTGCAGGCCCCGGCCCGCATTTCGTCGACCTGGACGATGCGCGCACCGGGCCGGCGGTGCAAGACCTGTGGATGCTGCTGTCGGGTGACCGGCAACAGCGCCAGCAACAACTCGGCGCGCTGGTCGATGGGTACGAGCAGTTCCGGGAGTTCGACCGCCGCGAGCTGGCGCTGATCGAGCCGCTGCGCACGCTGCGCCTGATCCATTACAGTGCCTGGCTGGCCCGGCGCTGGGACGATCCGATTTTCCCGATCAACTTCCCCTGGTTCGGCTCCAGTGACTATTGGCAGGGCCAGGTGCAGATGCTCGAGGAGCAGTGCGAGGCGATGGACGAAGAGCCGCTGGTGGTGTGAATGGCCCGTCCAGTGCGGGATGCACAACGGTCAGGACGTGAATGCCCGCGCAGCAGCACACGGGGCGATGTCTGACATGCGCCAGGAGTCCTCTCCGATACGCCACACTGGATGCGCTCCTTACCATGGGCCGAGCGATCAGGCAGGGGGCCTGCCGCTGTCACATCTCAACAGGGAGGCCATATGCCATCAGAACAGTCTACCCGGACGCCGTCCGGCACACCGCCGAAACAGGGTTCGCAGCAACCCGCGGCACAGCCTGGTCAGAAATCACCGGGTTCGCAACAGCCACAACAAGACAACCGGTCCGACAAATCACAGGTGCAAGGCGAGGGTGACTACCGGGCGAACGAGCGCTACACCGAATCGGCGCAGGCATTCGTCGAGTCCGGCAAGGTGAAGGAGGCTGCCCGCCAGGCCAAGCCCGAGACCCAGCAGCAAGCCGAGGAATTGCGTCGCGCCGAGCAGGAAGGCAAGTCACATGCCAAGGGTGAGAAGCCGTAACACGGTGACCAGCAGCGCAGACTTTTCCGCTGGCTGACACTTGCGTTGGCGCGCCCTCCGATAGGCCATTGGCGCGCTTGTCGTGCGTTGGCGTTGGCCTTAAGGCGCCACGGGATAGCTGGGGCGCGACGGCAGCTCGGGTTGGTGCTGGTGTTGGTGTTGGAGTTAGTGCCGGCGTTGGCGCCGGTGCGCCTCGCGGCAGGCTTCTTGCGGCGACCGCCCCGGTGAAACGCCGCATGCCGTCCGAAACAGGGTGATTCAATCCGGTGTCGACTGCGTGGCTGCCCTGATACGTGGCCAGGTATTCTGGATATGTTCGCGCATCGCCCGTGACAGGGCCGGTCCGTCGCGCCGTTCGAGCGCGACGATCATCTCTTCATGCTCCGCCATCGCGGCGGCCCAGTTCTCGGCACCCGAGTTGCCGCTGTAACGCAGGCTGCGCATGCGCTTGCTCAATGCGCCGTGGGTCTGGCTCAGTGTGTCGTTGTCCGTCAGCGCGATCAGCGCCTCATGGATCTGCTGGTTCAGCACGAAATATTCGAGCCGCTGGCGCTTCTCGTACAGCACCCGCATGCGCCGGTGCATGTCGATGACCTCCTCGATACGCGCCGGATCCGCCTGGCAGGCCCGTTCGCCGGCGAAGGCCTCGAGCAGTGCAATCACGTCCAGCATGTCGCGTGCGTCTTTGTCGGTGAACACTCTGACAATGGCCCCGCGCAACGGCAGCAATTCCACCAGGCCTTCGGAGGTCAGCACCTTGAGCGCCTCGCGGATGGGGGTGCGCGATACGCCGAGCTGCTGCGCCAGCTGCATCTCCTGGATCCGCTCGCCCGGCGCGAGTTGCGACTCCACGATCAAGTCGCGAATGCGGTTCGTCACTTCCTCGTGCAGAGGGATGCGGGCGATCTGTGCAATGGGCTCCGGGTGATTCATGGTTGCGAGTATGGGTGAAAAAAGGGCTTGACATTACATGGACGGCTCATCTACATTATCCGTAATTACGGGTTACACATTACTGATTTAACCAACCGTCGTCACCCATCGCGGCTCGGCGCAAACCTATGCAACTAGCTGATCTACCGACAATTGCGCTTTTCACCGGCGATCCGGCTGGCATCGGTCCTGAACTGGTAGACAAATTGCTGCAGGACATGGTGGTCACAGACACGGCGCGGGTCCTGCTCATCGGGCAGCAAGACCGGCCCGCGGTCCACGCACCGGTGCAGGTGCATGACTGGTCCGGCCGGGCTGCAGGACCGTTTGCGCCGGGTGTCGCCGCTGCGGACAACGGCCACTACATGCTCGACGCGCTGACACAGGGTGTCGACCTGGTCAGCAACGGAGTTGCCGACGCTTTCTGTTTCGCACCGCTGAACAAGGGCGCATTGCGCCTGGGCGGCATGCACCAGGAAGACGAGTTGCGCTGGTTCTCCGATCACCTGTCATTCGCCGGCGAGTGCGGCGAACTCAACGTGCTGAAAAACCTGTGGACCGCGCGTGTGACTTCCCATGTGGCTCTGAGCGAAGTGAGCAGCCTGCTGACGCCGCAGAAAGTAGCCGAAGCGATCCGCATGATCACCGAGGCCTTGCGCGCTGCCGGCGTGGCGCAGCCGCGCATTGCGGTCTGCGGGCTCAATCCGCACAACGGCGACAACGGCAACTACGGCGACGAAGAGGGGCGCATCATCGAGCCAGGCGTGCAACTAGCCGGGCAGCACGGGTATCCCGCGCAGGGGCCGTTCCCGGCCGATACCGCCTTCGTGCGGGCGCTGCGGGACCCAGGCGGATTCGACGGCGTGGTCACGATGTACCACGACCAGGGACAGATCGCGATGAAGCTGCTCGGTTTCGAGCAGGGTGTGACGGTGCACGGCGGCTTGCCGATCCCGATCACCACGCCGGCGCACGGCACGGCGTACGACATCGTGGGCAAGGGCATCGCCAATGCGCAGGCGATGCGCAACGCCTTCGACCTGGCTGTGCGCATGGGCAAGGCCTTTCGCCGCCACAAGGCAGTACCAACCACTACCAAGGAGACACTGACATGCAACTGAAGAAAATCCTGTGCACCGGCATCTTACTGGCGCCGCTGATTGCGCTGGCGCAAGGCTACCCGACCAAGCCGGTACGCATCATGGTGGGCGCCAATGCCGGCGGCGGCACCGACATCATCGCGCGCATGCTGGCCGAGAAGATGGCCGACGGCCTCAAGGGCAGTTTCGTGGTCGAGAACAAGCCTGGCGCGTCCAACACCATCGCGGCGGACCTGACCGCGAAGGCGCCCGCCGATGGTTACACGCTGCTGGTAGCCACCAACACCGGCCAGGCGATCGCGCCGCACCTGATGAAGCTGGGCTTCGACCCGATCAAGGACCTGGCGCCGGTCGGACTGATCGTCACTGTGCCCAACGTGCTGGTGGTAGGTCCCTCGGTGACGGCGACCACTGTCAAGGAACTGGTGGCCCAGATGAAGGCCAAGCCGAACGACTTCAAGTATGGCTCGTCGGGCATGGGCAGCACCCAGCACATCGCGGGCGAGGGCTTCAACATGGCTGCCGGCGTCAAGAGCATCCACATACCCTACAAGGGCAGCAGCCAGGCCCATCTGGACCTGATCGCCGGCAACATCCAGATGATGTTCGACACCACCTCGTCGGCCATGGGCCAGATCAAGGCTGGCAAGTTCAAGCCGCTGGCGCTCACCACGGCCACGCGCAGCGCCGAGTTGCCCCAGGTCCCCACGCTGGCCGAAGCCGGTGTGCAGGGCTTCGAGATGAGCACCTGGTATGCCTTGTTCGTGACTGCCGGCACGCCGCCCGACGTGCAGGCGAAACTGCAGGCCGAACTGGCCCGTGTACTGAAGCTGCCCGACGTGCAGGCCAGGCTTAAGGGACTGGGTGGCGAACCCGGCAGTCTCAGCGCCGATCAGTTCGCGCAGATGAACAAGCAGGAGTTCGAGCGTTTCGGAATGCTGATCAAGCAGGCCAACATCAAGCTGGAGTGACAACGCCCGGTCGACCCGGTGCCAGCGCGCGCCGGGCCCACTGAAATGGCAGCAGCATCAACAGGCCGAGACCGCAGGTCGCCAGCCACGCACCGAACGGCAGCGGCGCGAAACGGAATGCGGCGGCCAGCACCGGTACCGCGGTCACCAGCAGCAGTGCCAGCATCGTCCCACCGAGCACCCAGATGGTGACCGCCGGCAGGTCGCGCCAGAGGACGACGGCGCGCCGACTGGGCAGGATCAGCACCGCGTTGGCTGTCACCAGCGTGACGAGTGCCGCCGTGCGTGCCATTTCCGCCGCCAGGCACTGCGCCTGCATGCCGGCATACAGGCCCACCAGCACCAGCGTCAGCATGCCGCCCTGCAACAGGCCGAGTACACCCAGGGCACGGGAGACCAGGGTTTGCCCGGTCGGGCGTGGCGGCTGATCCATCAGCGCGGCGTCTTCCTGCTGCGCCTCGAACACGATCGAGCAGGCCGGGTCGATCACCAGTTCCAGGAAGGCGACATGCAGCGGCACCAGTACCAGTGGCAAGCCGAACAGCACCGGCGTCAGCGACAGGCCGACGATGGGCACATGCACGGCCAGCGTGTAGACCATGGCTTGGCGCAGGTTGGCGTAGATGCGCCGCCCTAGCCGGATCGCGTGCACGATGGCCGAGAAGTCATCGTCCAGCAGCACCAGTGCCGCGGTCTCGCGCGCCACGTCGGTGCCGCGTTGCCCCATCGCGATACCGATGTGCGCGGCCTTGAGCGCCGGCGCGTCGTTGACGCCGTCACCGGTCATCGCCACCACCTCGCCGCGTGCCTTGAGCGCCTCGATTAGCGCCAGCTTCTGCTGCGGTTTGA
>Ga0335395_10002751_pt1 | contig 10946 bp, 8 predicted proteins | sample MAT02_FD_205744 | JGI IMG/M metagenome (GOLD analysis project Ga0335395, IMG submission 205744) | Freshwater microbial communities from Lake Fryxell liftoff mats and glacier meltwater in Antarctica - MAT-02 (spades assembly) (version 2) ...
TGATCGTCACCTGCGGCACCGCGAACTGTTCGCGCACCTGCTCGACGATCTGCGCCGGAATGGCGATCGCACTGGCGTTCTGGAACAGCGAAGCCGACCAGCGCAGCAGGCGATCGGACAGCAAGGCGTTCTCGTTGCCATGACGGATCATGTCCATCAGCCGGTGTTCGAGTACCTTGATCTTGTCGCGCAGCATCTCGGCCTGGCGCTCTTGCAGGCTCACTGCGCGTTTGCTGTGCGGGCTGGCCAGGTGCACGCTGGCCAGCAACTCGGCGTGGCGCTCGAAAAAATCCGGTGTGTTGGCCAGGTAGTTGGCGATATCGTCTTCGGTGATCGGGTTGGTGAATGCTTGGGTCATGGTTGTTCCGGTATCTCGATTTCGCCTTCAAAAACAGTCTGTGCCGGCCCGGTCATCCTGACAGCGCTGCCCGCGCCATCCCAGCACACGGTCAGCAGGCCGCCGCGGGTGGTGACGTCGACCGCTGCGTCGAGCAGGCCCAGCCGGATGCCGGCTGCCACGGCGGCACATGCGCCAGTGCCGCAGCTCAGCGTCTCGCCGGCACCGCGTTCAAACACCCGCAGCACGATCGTGCTGCGGTCGATGACCTGCATGAAACCGGCGTTGACCTGCTGGGGAAACGCAGCATGTTGCACGATCAACGGGCCCAGGCCGGCGATATCGGTCTGGGCCACGTCGTCCACCTTGCATATTGCATGCGGGTTGCCCATCGACAGCACCGCCACCGCTACGCTGCGGACGCAGGCACCCAGCGGCAAGGGCAGGGGCCAGGTCTGCCAGGCACCCTCGGTCAGCGGCTGCAGGTCCCCGGCGTCGAACGGCACGCAGGCCAGATCGAACACCGGCGCTCCCATGTTGACGGTCACCCGGCCATCGGGCTCGCGCTGGAGCGTGAGCACCCGATTGATCGTCCTGACCGTGACGGTGTCCTTGTCAATCATGCCGCGCTGGCGTACATAGGTCAGAAAGCAGCGTGCGCCGTTGCCGCAGTGTTCGACTTGCTGGCCGTCGGCGTTGTGGATCACATACGCGAAGTCCGTCCCGGTCTCTGGCGCAGCGCGCACGCTCAGGATCTGGTCGGCACCGACGCCGAAATGGCGGTCGGCGAGGAAGCGGTATTGCGCGGTGGACAGGCCCAGCAGCATGCGGGTCTCATCCAGTACGACGAAGTCGTTGCCGGCGCCTTGCATCTTGGTGAACGGGATTCGCATCGGGCGGATTATCCCCCGAACCCCAGGGCGCTCTGGCGGGTGACGGTGGCTGCGGCGGCCAGTTGTGCATCGGCGGGCACGGTGTGGGCGACGCAGGAATCGCGGCACAATGCGTCATGGTCCGATCGAGTCAATTGCTGCATTCCCAACGCGAACCGGCACCCTTGCGCACCGCTGCCACCGTATTGCTGCTGCGTGATGGCCCAGAGGGCGTCGAGGTCCTGATGACCCGGCGTTCGGCGAGTGCGAGTTTCGCGCCGGGCGCGTATGTGTTCCCGGGCGGAGGCATCGATCCGGCCGATGCCAGTGCGCACCACCTGGCGCGCCGCCGCGCGGGCCAGAGCGATCTGCACCTGACGCAGGCCATCGCCGCCATTCGCGAGAGTTTCGAGGAGCTGGGCATTTTGCTGGCCCGGCAGCCCGATGGTCGCATGTCCGACGCTGCAACCGTCAGCGCGCTGGACCGCTCTGCACCGTTGGCCGAGCAGTGCGCCGCCGCGCAGCTGGAACTGGCCGCCGACGCGGTTTTTGTGCTGGCGCACTGGATCACCGATCGCGATCTGCCGCGCCGTTTCGACGTGCCGTTCCTGGTCGCCCGCATGCCGGAGGGCCAGGTGCCGGTGGCCGACGAGACGGAACAGTTCGAACCGGTCTGGGTGCGTCCGGGCGATGCGTTGGAGCGGCATGCGGCCGGTGGCTTCTTCATGATCTTTCCAACCATCCGCACCTTGCAGCGCTTGCAGACCCATACCAGTGTCGGTGCACTGCTGCAGGCCTGTGCCCAAAGCGAGCTACCGCTGTGGACCAGTTGCCCGCGCGCCGGTTGGCTGGCTGGCAAGGAAGAGCGGTACATGGAGCAGGAACATCCGTATGGCGAGCTTGAGCTGGTCTCGCCCGATGGTCAGATCGTGCATCACCTCGACTGGCAGTCGCTGCAGCCGGTGCCGCTGCTGCGCAACCTGATGCGATTGACCGCGCCCAACCCGGGTGCCATGACCGGCCCGGGCACCAACAGTTATCTGGTCGGCGACCCGGCCACCGGATTCATCGTGATCGATCCGGGGCCGGCGGACGCGCAGCATGTCGAGCGGCTGTGGCGTGCGGCTGGCGGAAACATCCGGTACATCGTGTGTACCCACTCCCATCCCGACCACGCGCCCGGCGCGCGGCCACTGCAGGCTTTAAGTGACCCGCCGCCGCCGATTCTGGGCTTGCCCAGCGCCGACACTGCGCGGGCTGCCAGTGCCTTCACGCCGGATCGTCTGCTGGCCGATGGCGAGGAACTGCATCTGATGAGCCCGGATGGCACCGTGGTCCATACCCTGCGCTCGCTCCATACCCCGGGCCACGCGGCCAATCATCTGTGTCTGGCGCTATCGCAAGATGGCATCCTGTTCAGCGGCGACCATGTGCTCAACGGCAGCACGACCGTGGTCGATCCGCCGGATGGCGACATGAACGCCTATCTGGAGTCGCTGGACAAACTGACTGCCGCATGCGCTGCTTACGGTATCGACTTCATCGCTCCAGCGCACGGATACGTGATCGGCCAGGCCGCCAAGGCCATCGCCAGACTGAAGACGCACCGCCTCACCCGCGAGGCGAAGATTCTGCGCGTGATGCAGCAGCATCCCGAAGGCACCCTCGACGATTGGGTGCAGCATGCCTACGACGACGTGCCGCCACGCATGTGGCCGGTGGCCAAGCGTTCGCTGCTGGCGCACGTACAGCGCATCCAGAGCATGGGCGCTGGCAACTGAAGTAACCGCGCCGCGCCGCCGATCGGGAATCGCAGACGCCGCCGGTAATAAAGTGTGAAGCCCACCGATAAGCCGGATTCTGTGCATGGCAGTTTCCCGCCATGTGACTGCCATTCATCTGGGCCGCCGGTCACCCGACGGCTCGGTGCTACCTACCCGCACACACCCCGGGGGCCCCGGGTAGGGAGCGCAGCGAACTGCGTATCCCAACATGTGCCTATTTGGTATTGCTGCGCGTAGAGATTGCCCGTTTCACCCGCCGCGCCGGTTGCCCTTTGCGGCGACTCGTCTCTGTTGCTCTGATCCTCACCTTATGCCGAACACTTGCGTGCCCGGGTTTCAGTGGGCAGCTGTTAGCTGCTACGCTGCCCTGTGCAGTCCGGACGTTCCTCCAGTGCGGTGTTTCCACCCGACGCCAAAGACGTCGGCCGTTCGAAGCTGACACCATGGCGTCGGCCTCGAAGGCATGCACCAGCGACAGTCTGGTGGGCTTCACCTTGGCGATTATCCGCTGCGGGGACAATGTGGCGCAACCATGCACAGGAAGCACACGCCATGATCCGGCTGACCGAACTCAAACTGCCACTGGAGCCCGCGGACGGTGATCTCGAGCGGCTGGTGGTGCAGGTGCTGGGGGTACCGGCCACCGAGCTGGCGGCGATCGAGGTGTTCAAGCGTAGCGTCGATGCGCGCAAGGCACAGCTGCTTGCGGTGCTTGCAGTCGATGTGACGCTGCGCGATCCGGGTGCCGAAGCGGCCGTGTTGCAGCGCCTGTCTGCAGTGCCGCAGGTGGGATCGACACCGGACATGGCCTACCGGCCTCCGCGGCAGGCCCCGCTGGGCGCACCGGCGGAGCAGGGCGCGCAGCGGCCGGTCGTGGTGGGATTCGGGCCGTGCGGCATCTTCGCTGCGCTGCTGTTGGCGCAGATGGGTTTGCGCCCCATCGTGCTCGAACGTGGCCGATCGGTGCGCCGGCGCACCCAGGATACCTGGGCCCTGTGGCGCAAGTCGGTGCTCGATCCGGAGTCCAACGTGCAGTTTGGCGAGGGGGGTGCCGGTACGTTTTCGGATGGCAAATTGTGGAGCCAGATCAAGGACCCGCGTTTTCTGGGACGCAAGGTGATGACCGAGTTCGTCAAGGCCGGTGCGCCCGAGGAGATTTTGGTCGACGCGCATCCGCATATCGGCACCTTCAAGCTGGTCAAGGTGGTCGAGAACATGCGCGAGCAGATCATCGCGCTGGGGGGCGAGATCCGCTTCGAGCAGCGGGTGACCGACCTGGAACTGGACGATGCAGTGCCCGACGCGCAAGGTCGCACGCGGCGTGTGCGCGCAGTGCGCGTGCTCGACCAGGCCACCGGCATGACGACGGAGCTGGCGGCGCGGCAGGTGGTGCTGGCGCTGGGCCATAGCGCGCGCGACACCTTCGTCATGCTGCACCGGCGCGGCGTGCAAATGGCCGCCAAGCCGTTCTCGGTCGGATTTCGGATCGAACATCCGCAAAGCCTGATCGACCGCGCCCGCTGGGGCCGCCATGCCGGTCATCCGGCGCTCGGCGCTGCGGAGTACCGACTGGTGCACCATGCCGGCAATGGCCGCTCGGTCTACAGTTTTTGCATGTGCCCTGGCGGCACGGTGGTGGCTGCAACCTCGGAGGCGGGCCGTGTGGTGACCAATGGCATGAGCCAATACTCGCGCAACGAACGCAATGCCAACGCCGGCATCGTCGTAGGCATTACGCCGCAGGATTACCCGCGTGACATCACCCGGATGCGTGCGGCGCTGGGCGACGACCTGCCCTTGGACACCGCAACCTTGGCCGATCATCCACTGGCGGGCATCGTGTTGCAACGCGAACTCGAGTCAAATGCCTACCGGCTCGGCGGCGGCAACTACCAGGCACCGGGCCAATTGGTCGGAGACTTCCTGGCGGCACGGGCGTCCATGACCTTGGGCACGGTGGAGCCTTCGTACAAACCCGGTGTGTTGCTGGGCGACCTGGGTTCGGCGCTGCCCGGTTATGCCATCGACGCGATCCGCGAGGCGCTGCCGGTGTTCGGTCGCAAGATCAAGGGTTTCGACATGCCCGATGCGGTGCTGACCGGGGTCGAAACCCGTACCTCGTCGCCGGTGCGCATCACGCGTGGCGATGATTTCCAGAGCCTGAACGTGCAGGGGCTGTATCCGGCGGGTGAGGGAGCCAGTTACGCGGGCGGCATTTTGTCTGCTGGGGTGGATGGGATTCGGGTCGCAGAAGCGGTGGCTTTGGCCATCCTGCCTTGAGATTGCAGCCAGTCGATTGCATTGCAAGTTATTGTGTAGGTGCGATCAGGCGGGTGCGGTACTCCGCTGCGCGAATGTCCCCCGGCCTTCGGCCTCCTCCTTTATTTCGCTCCGCAGAGCACCCCACCCGCCTGATCAAGTGGCAGCATAGGCATGCGGTGCGACACACGTGTCGTCCGAGAACCCGCCAAAAAAAACAGCCGCCAAGCATCTCCGCAAGGCAGCTATTGAAAAGACAAGGCCGAAAAATCGGCCAGGTCCCAGTAAGGTAAGTCAGGCCGAGGGGGCGTTCTGCAAAGCTGCGATACGTTCCTCGATCGGCGGATGGGTCGAAAACCATTTGCCGATGCCACCGGCAATGCCCATGGCAGCCATGCTTTTGGGCAATTCCGCCGTTGCCCCACCGCCCAGGCGTGCCAGCGCGTTGATCATCGGCTGGCGCCGACCCATCAACTGGGCGGCACCGGCGTCGGCGCGGAATTCGCGCTGGCGCGAGAACCAGGCCACGATGATGGCAGCCATGAATCCGAGCACGATGTCGAGCACGATGGTGGTGACCCAATAACCGATGCCAGGGCCCGATTGCTGGTCGCTGCCACGGCGAAGAAAACTGTCGACGGCGTAGCCGATGACCCGACTCAGGAACACCACAAAAGTGTTCATCACGCCCTGGATCAGCGCCATCGTGACCATGTCACCATTGGCGATATGCGCAACTTCATGGCCGATCACCGCCTCGACCTCCTCACGCGTCATGCCTTGCAGCAGACCGGTGGACACCGCGACCAGGGCGTTATTCTTGAACGCGCCGGTGGCAAACGCATTGGGCGCGCCTTCGAAGATGCCGACCTCGGGCATGCCGATTTTGGCTTTCTCGGCGAATTTGCGCACCGTCTCGACGATCCAGGCTTCGTCAGCATTGCGCGGCTGCTCGATGATCTTAACGCCTGCGCTCCACTTGGCCACAGGTTTGCTGATCAGCAGCGAGATGAAGGCACCCCCAAAACCGATGACAAGCGCGAACCCGAGCAGCGAGCCCAGATCCAGGCCATTGGGGGTCAGGTAGCGATTGACGCCCAGCAGGTTGGCGACGATGCCCAGGACCACCACCACCGCAAGGTTGGTCATCACGAACAGGAAGACTCGTTTCATGTGCAGAATTTCCAGTAGGGCCCATTCAGGCCGATGGCAAAGATATTAGGGGCAAAGCGCCGTATTTCAAGTGATTGTGGTGCCGTATGCCCACCCGAAATGCGGTTATTGCGACAATCCGGTGCTTCGCCTGTCCGGTCGGAACACCGCCGGGTCGCGGTAGAAGTCAGGGTCATGGTTGGCGGGCCACCAGCCGGGCACTCCCAGCACCGGCAGATGGGCAAACGGCTTGGCGGCGAGCAAGGCGGCGTCCAGGTGCTGCGCGGCCCAGGCGTCGATGTCCACGGTCGACCGCACAGGCTCGGGCAAGGGAAGGACATGGGCGGTGATCGCCTTGCGCGGCGTCTGCAGCTTCTCCAGCAGCGCATGGCCAAACAGCGACAACTGCGCTTCCTGCCACAGCGGGCGCAAGGGGCCAAACAGCTGGTCCCAGCGTTTGGCACGCAACGCGTCCCATACGGGTGCCGGCGCGCGCAGGAACGCTGCGTTTTCGTCCAGCACCGTGAGCGCGTCGCGCACCGCGCCGCGCTGCGGGCGTATGCCCTGTGCGCTAATGTGCGCAGCCTGCAACTGGTTCAGACGCCGCTTGGTGGCGGGAAAGTGGATCCAGCACAAACCATTGAAGAAGTCATGTCGGCCCTCCCGGGTCGGACAGGTACCGCTTTGGGCGATGAACAGCTCGTAGGCCACGCCGGCAGGCAAGGCAGACTGCGGAACGAAACGCACGAGACGCGCGGACGCGGGCGCGACCTGGTTCAGCGCCTGCCACAGGGGCACGCCACGGCGCACCGCATCCTCCACCGCCTGCCCGACTGCGCGCAGTGGGAGCATCCAGGGGTGGCACCAGTCCAGCGCTTGCCAGGGCACACCGCTGTCGCCAGGCGGCGTCGGCGCACCCGCCCCGATCAGGCGTCCAGCAGCTTCCATGGCAGCAGCTCACCGCCTTGCAGCGGCTTGAGCACGGCGTCGCCCAACGGGTAACCCTGCGGGACCTGCCAGGGGCGGCGCTCCAGCGTTACCGTGCCGGTGTTGCGCGGCAGGCGGTAGAAGTCCGGCCCGTGGAAGCTCGCAAATGCCTCCAGCCGGTCGAGTGCGCCCGCTGCGTCGAAAGCCTGGGCATACAACTCCAGCGCCGCATGGGCGGTGTAACACCCGGCGCAGCCGCTGGCATGTTCTTTCAGTTGCGCCGCATGGGGTGCGCTGTCGGTGCCGAGGAAAAAATGGCTGTCGCCGCTGGTGGCTGCCGCCACCAGCGCCTGGCGATGGATTTCGCGTTTGAGCACCGGCAGGCAGTAGTAGTGCGGGCGGATGCCGCCGCTGAAAATCGCATTGCGGTTGAACAGCAGGTGGTGCGCAGTGATGGTGGCCGCAGTCTGCGCGCCAGCCTCGAGGACGTATTGCGCGGCCTCTTTCGTCGTGATGTGCTCCATCACGATGCGTAACTCCGGGAAGTCGCGACGCAGCGGTATCAGTTGCTGCTCGATGAAAACCGCCTCGCGGTCGAACAAGTCGATGTCCGGAGAGGTGACTTCGCCGTGCACCAGCAATGGCATATCGTGCTTTTGCATTTCCTCCAGCACCGGGTAGATATGCCGGATGTGGGTCACGCCGGCATCGCTGTTGGTGGTCGCACCGGCGGGGTACAGCTTGGCAGCCACAACCTGGTCGCCCCGGTCGCTGTTGCGGGTGGCGCTGGCGCGGCGGATTTCTTCGGCGGCGAGGTGGTCGGTCAGGTACAGCGTCATCAAGGGTGTGAAGGCCCGGCCGTAGGGCACCGCTGCGCGGATGCGCGCTGCGTAGTCCAGCGCCTGCGCCACCGTAGTGACCGGCGGCTTGAGGTTGGGCATGATGATGGCGCGGGCAAACTGCGCTGCGGTGTGTGGCACAACGGTCTGCAAGGCCTGCCCGTCGCGAACGTGCAGGTGCCAATCGTCGGGGCGGACGATGCGCAAGGTGTCGATACGGCTGTTCGTGCGGCTAGCTGGCATGGGGTGCATTCAGGTGAGTGCGCTAGGGTGGGTTGCTGCAAGAGGCACACAGATAGTCCCACAGCACGGCGGCGTTGCCCTTGGCAGCACCAGGGCGGGTCTTGCCGTTGGCGGGCTTGGGGTTGCCATGCGATAACCGTCCATGGTCTGGCTGCGAGGGTCGCTCACGGTAAGCGCGAATGTCCATGGTGATCGTGAGATCTGTCATGTCCGCTGGCATGGCACTGACCAGGCGCTTGGCGTCCAGATCCTTCTTGACGGCACTGGAGGGCAGGAAAGCCACGCCGTGCCCTTCCAGTGCCATCGCCTTGAGACCCTCGGCCATGTCGGTTTCGTAGACACGGTCAAAGTGGATCGGGGTGGCCGATTGCTTCAAAATCAGATCGACCATCTGCCCCAGGTAAGCGCCGGGAGCATATCCCAGATAGGGCAGTGGCTGTGCGGCGCGTCCCGGCAGCATGAACCTTGGCGTGGCGTCCGGATTGGCCTTGGCATACGGCGCGATGGCCTCTTCGCCCAGACTGACCATTTCATAACGCGCCGGGTCCAGCTGGAACGGGTGCGTGCTGTGGTGGTACGCGATCAGCAGGTCGCAACTGCCTTCGACCAGGCGCAAGACGGCGTCGTGCACATTGAGTGCGATCAGACGGCTCTTGATGGGACCGAACTTGTCGCGCAGATCCGATACCCAGGCCGGAAAGAACGTGAAAGCCAGTGTGTGCGGTACGGCAAATTCGACCACGTCCTGGGCGCTGGAGCGATGGCCCCGCAACATCGCGCGCGTGCTTTGCAGCGCCTGCAGGATCTCCAGTGATTGGTCATACAGGGTTTCGCCTGCCGGCGTGAGCCGGGTCGGGTACGAGCTGCGGTCGACCAGGTCACTGCCTGCCCAGGCTTCCAGCGACTGGATGCGGCGCGAGAAGGCCGGCTGTGTGACATGTCGCAGCTGTGCCGATCGGCTGAAACTGTGGGTTTCGGCCAGACTGACAAAGTCCTCGAGCCATTTGGTTTCCATGGCTGAATTATGAAGCGAGGACAAATACCCATGCATTTCCTGCATGAGTCTGGGGTCACGGTCAGTCAGGAAATGACACCCGGAAAAACCCACAACAGCGCCGCTGTCATGGTGACATAACGCAGGAACTTGCCAACGGCCATGTACAGCACACACGGCCAAAATGGCATGCGCAACCAGCCGGCGACCGCGCACAAGGGATCTCCGACGATCGGCAACCAGGACAGCAGGCAGGCCTTGGGCCCGAGGCGCTCGAGCCAGCGCAAGGCATGTCCGTGCGACGATGACTGCCGGACCTTGTCCACCAGACGATGGGCACCCAGGCCCATGAACCAGGTCAGCGCTCCGCCCAGGGTATTGCCAGCGGTGGCCACTAGCACCGCTGGCCAGAACAGGCTGGGGTTGATCTTGACCAGGCCGAACACTGCCGGTTCGGAACCGATGGGCAGCAAGGTGGCGGAGACGAACGATGCCACCAACACCGTGCTCAATCCGTACTGCGGCAGCGCCAACAATGTGATCAGGTGGTCAAGCCAGGGGTGCATGGGTGGCCTGAGTATAGGCAGACGCCTGGCCCGTTCAGCGTGCGAAGGGAAATTTCGATTGCTGAAATATTGAGCAGTTAGAATCGTTGCGCGCCTTTCGATTTCTTTCCCGACAACCCATTGCTGGCCCCTTTCTTGTAGTCCTAGCCCATGCAGATCGGCCCCTATACGCTCGCCAATCGTTTGATGGTGGCCCCGATGGCGGGTGTGACCGATCGCCCGTTCCGCCAGCTATGCCGGCGTCTGGGCGCGGGCCATGCGGTCAGCGAGATGGTGACGTCAAGGCCCGACCTGCTGCGTTCGCTCAAGACCTCGCGGCGTGCCAACCACGACGGAGAACCTGGCCCGATTGCGGTGCAGATTGCCGGCACCGACGCGCAGATGATGGCCGACGCAGCCGCCTACAACGTCGATCGCGGTGCGCAGATCATCGACATCAACATGGGGTGTCCGGCCAAGAAGGTGTGCAACAAGTGGGCGGGTTCCGCGCTGATGCAGAATGAAGCGCTGGCCCTGTCCATCGTCGATGCAGTAGTGCGCGTTTGCGCGCCGCGCAACGTGCCGGTCACGCTGAAGATGCGCACCGGCTGGTGCCAGTCGCATCGCAATGCCGCGCGTATTGCAGTGGATGCCGAGCGTGCCGGCGTGCAGATGCTGGTTATCCACGGACGTACCCGTGAACAGGGCTATCGGGGAGAGGCTGAGCATGACACTGTCACCGCGGTCAAAGCCATGGTGCGGATCCCGGTGGTCGCCAACGGCGACATCACAACACCGCTCCAGGCCCGTGAGGTGCTGCGCATCACCGGTGCCGACGCCGTGATGATCGGTCGTGCCGCACAGGGGAGGCCGTGGATCTTCCGCGAGATCGCGCACTTTCTGGATAGCGGCACCGAACTGGCACCGCCCCTGGTGGTCGAGGTTCAGCGGCTGCTACTGGACCACCTGGTCGACCACTATGCGCTGTATGGTG
>Ga0335395_10002752_pt1 | contig 10946 bp, 12 predicted proteins | sample MAT02_FD_205744 | JGI IMG/M metagenome (GOLD analysis project Ga0335395, IMG submission 205744) | Freshwater microbial communities from Lake Fryxell liftoff mats and glacier meltwater in Antarctica - MAT-02 (spades assembly) (version 2) ...
TGGCTGGCGACGGTTTGGGCGCATTCTGAAGACTGTTGTACGCCGCCTTGGGAGTTGATGGCAGAAGATTATACTGTCGGAACGTTCAATGACGGCAAACAAACTCTTCAAAACATACAGCTAAACCCTGAATTTTTGCCCGCGCGTTTTTACTTGCAGTTTGTCTTTAACAACGCGAGAAATGAGACGATTAGCCTCTATACCGATTATTATGAAAGGATGTGCTGCCCTGAAGAGACGGTTTTTATAGAGTGGGAGTATACCGACCTCGACTGCGAAGGTCAATTTCACGGAGAACCGGAAGAGTGGTTTGGCACATCCGCGCTGGCGTACCAGCCCGCAATGCGGATACACGGCGCACTGCTGAAAACGGGCTATGATATAGAGCGCGAAGAGGAGAACAACCGGACTCGCAGGGTTGTAACGCGGGCGCAATACCGGCTCCGAACCGCGTGGCTGCCCCCCTACATGATCTCACGTTTGCGGCTCGCGCTGGGCGCGGCGAAACTGTTCATGAACGGCGAGGAGGTTCAATTTAGCGGAACTTTAGCCCGCGCAGTCCTGACTGGCGAAGGTGGAACGATTACTTTGGATCTCGAAGGTCCGGAGTGCGTGATCGGCAACAACTGCTAACAAAAAAGCACCTGCAAACTGCAGGTGCTTTTTGTCTGGAGCCGGTACTTACGCAAAGAGATAATTGTATTTCTGTTCGCCTATGACGTTGTTCATTGCGCGTCCGAAAACCGAGCGAGCCTCCTCAAAGTCAAAATCTTTGCCGCAGGACACAAAGGATTGAAGCGGCGTTTCGCCGGTTAGTGCAGTCAATTCTTTAAAGAATTCCGTAACGATTTCGGTCGATACTTGGCGATAAGGGTTCTTGTCGCCTAACGCCATACGGGAAGAATCGTTGTCTTCCATCCATTTGTAGCTGCAAATTAACACGCTACATTTTCCACCTCTGTAGTTCGTTTTGCCTTTGTAGACCTGCGCAAGAGAAAAGTAGTGGCCGCGAACTTCGATTTCAAAATCAAGGTTTTTGCCTGTGTCGGAATCCGCAATTACCTTGATTTCAAAGTTGGTAGATTCAAAGTAAGCGTTAAATTCTGTGGGGTTATGTGTGGTGATGATGGAGAACATGGTGGTGGTGGTGAAATTGGGTGAAATAAAGTAAAAAAAGGTTAAAAAGTGGTCTCACGACCACTCGTAGTTGTCGAGTTCGGCAGTCAAACGAGCACCAAGTTCCCTTGTGTCGCCGAGGCCGCGCTTGAAGTTGCGGGCCTCAAAGAAGACTTGTGTTGCGAAGTCGGCTAAGGCTTGGTCTTTTTTGGCAAGGTTGCGGATGTACGTAAAACCTTTGTTCATTGCCTTTTTTTCGCTCAAAAGATGAACTATATCGTATGTGATAACGTCGATGACGTCTGCTTTGTTGCGGGTGTTTTTGATGAGGCTGGCGACTGAGGTAGTAATCATGGTTTCGGTGGTTGTGCCTTGCGGCATTTTTAATTGATAGTACAAAGATAGAGCACTATATTTTAAGATGCAAATAAATCTTGCAAAAAGATGAAAAATAATGAAGTTTTTTTTGAGGCCTTTCGGTACCGCTGCCCGCAGCGGGTGGGTCGGGATAGGATGTAAGGTGCTTGTATTTTAGATCTGTTAACGTTAACCCCTCATACATTTCAATATGTCATTTACACCCTGCCCTACCCAGTGCATACTCCTGCCGCCGCAGTATGCCACTGATTCCTGCGAGATAGCGATCGAGCCCGGCGGCGTAGCGAACCTCGTCATCACGTCCTGCGACATCCCCAACCTCGCGGGCCTTACGCTTCCGCAAATTTGTACCTTGATTTCCGCCGGGAAGGTAGCCCTTAGCCCGTCGCTTTTAGGCCAGATCGCGCAGGCGGATACGGAGTCTTCCGACACGGAAAGCTGCAGTCCGTCAACGATCACGGGCTACACGTGGAATCTCGAATTTTCGTCCTTCGGCCACGATCCCGTGAATTTCTCCGACTACGACTTCTGGAATGACCTAAAAATTCGATACAAAAGGTTTAGGTTCTATTTCATGTCGTGCTCGGGCCTGTTGTTTGGCGTAGTGCCAAGCCCTTCCTTCAGCGTTTCGCGGATGCGGGAGCAGAAAAACACGCAAAAAGCTGGCTGGATGGGTAACCTATCGTGGCAGGGGCTTGAAGACATCAAGCCTGTTTACATTCCCGGCCTGCAACAAGCCCTCGCGGGCGGCTGCGTGGATACGCCGGACGTTGGGTTCACGATCGCAACTGAATTTAACGCGTCGATAACCGGTACGATCGGTTTAGGTCCAGTGAGCGTGACCCAGCTCGCTATCCTGCGCGTTGCATGCCTCGAAACTGTTGCCATCACAATCGAGGCGATCGAGGTCTTCACTGGCGGCCCGACCGCGCCGATTATAACCGTAACCAGTTTGGCCAGCCCTGCACTTACGGGGGCGATTATCTCCGTGAATCCGGACGCCGCGGACCCGGGGATTTACGACATTATATACCGCATCAGCGGCTGCGGGGACAGCTATATTCGCAGTCTTCGCGTAACGGTAATTGTCGATCCGACCTAAGGTTTCTGTTTTTGTTCATGCAAAAAAGCCGCTCCTCTGGGCGGCTTTTTTGTGTTAAAAATGCAGATCTGAACTATCCGGAAATTCCGGACGGTTGGTCGGTGGCGAGCTTGGTCTTCGCCATTTCGTGCGCGGCCGCGGCCGCTTCTCCGGCGACGATTACGTGATCATCGCAGGCAGTTTTAAGCTTTTTCTCGAGCTGCAGGCAGGTGGCTTGAAGCTCATCGAAGGCCTGTGTAGCCGCGACAAGCGCGGCAGTGTACGCCAGCGGGCTTGAGCCGGTGGTCGTGTTTGCGACCATCACGTCGATCGCGGCGGACAAGATGATCAGGTCATTCTTCGCGAAAATGGCGTACTCTGCGGCCTCTTCGGAAGCCATTTTCGCGTCCGTTACGGTGAAATAGTCATTAAACTGCGCGTAAAAGCACTTAGCGTAAGCCGCTTCGTACAGTTGTTTTTTTCCCTGATCTTCTGGAAATTTGGTTTTGGTGGGCGTGGTGGCAGGTGGAGTTAAATGGGGTAGGAACTTTTGCGTGTTGGAGACGTGCACTGCGTGCGCTGCGTGAAACCATACCAAAACGTCGGCCGTTTCGGAGCAGAACGGCAAACTGTCATCGTTTTCGTCTGCAACAACCGTCGTGGTGGTGGCGTAGGTAAGACCGTCGACGGTTTCGGCGATGGACACGCTCTGATTGATGTTGATTGTATGCTTTTCGTTGCTGGTCGCTGGGCGGTAGTTAACTGCGATAGCAAGACTGCCGTCCGGTTGCTCAACAACGCTGCCGCACTCGATAAAGTCGATGCCCGGCGGCAATTTCAGGTAGCCCGTAGTGATGGGTTTGAACATGATAGGTGGTGGTTAAAGAGTGAAAAAATGGGGCTATTTAAAGCCCCTGTGGGGAACGATCGTTACGCGTTTTCGCGATTGTGGTAAGCCATTTTCTCGAAGAACCAATTCACGGCCTCTGCCTGAAAGGGTTCGGCAGGTAGTTTCTGGCCCTTGAAGTTGGTGGCGACACTCACTGTTATATCGCCAAATTCATCCTCATCGAGGTGCACAAAGCATAGTTGCTCCCAGAAAAAGTAGGTGATAGTGTAGACGGGGTAGCCGTTTTGGCCCTCTTTGGTGGCGTAGGAGATGTTAGTGATTCCTGCGGGCGTGGTGGGGTTGGGAGTAGTGGTCATGGTTTCGGTGGCTATTGGTGAATCTAGTGCTGTTGGCTCGGTTGGTGGTGTTGGCTCTGTTTCTTGTGCTGTGAGGATCTCGCCCATGAATTTGAACGCAGCGTCTCTTTTGCCGATTTGGCCCTTGGCCGAGTAGCCCTTTGCGGCTGCTTTGGCGGCGCGGTATGCAGAACCAAGAAGGCTGATGCGGGCCTCGCCTTGAAGTTCAGCAGAAGCGTCGACCGCGGCTTGTGCTGCGGACAGAGCGCCAGCTGCGGTCCAGCCGTATACGCTGGTGATGCCGGCGAAGCCCTTATAGGCAACCGAACAAGCTTTATAGATGGCGGCGAAATCGGTGGTGGTGGTGGTTGTGGTAGTAGACATTGGGTTGGTGGTTGCGCCTTGCGGCCGGTTTCTAATTGATAGTACAAAGATAAAGTATCGATTTTTACAATGCAAATAAATCTTGCAAAAAAGACGTTTATTTTCAAATTATTTTTCGCAACGCCTCCAACGCGCGGGCGGGTGGGGTTGTAACGCCTGCGCGGGGTATATTAGAGCATGAATATCACCGCCAAGAGCGCCCTGAAATGAACGTTGAAGAAGCTGAAAAGATAGCCGCCGCGGTATTCAAAGCAAAAAAACAGCCGCCCGTTTCCGCGAAGTGGGAACAGGTGGTTAACTCGATGGCCGTTCACGTGGAGGGACGCTACCCGCAGGAGCTGATCGAAATGAAGCGCCCGAACGAGCCGGCATCCACGCAACAGTATCGGAAAGACAACTATTCGCCGATCACTGTGTCTGTCATGGAAGAGGCGATGTCTGGTTTATACCGTATTTTCAACCCTGACAACTTCGAGGTTAAAGTTTCAAAGGATTTGGGCGAATATGTTGACGGCAACAATTTCGCCGGCACCGACTTCCTCTCGTGGGCGCAGTACGACATGCTGCCACGGATGGTAATCGACCCGAACGCGTGGGTTGTAGTGCTGCCTGCTGGCGAGGTGTTAGAGCAGACGACTGGACGGCTCGACCCGAAAATCGAAATTATCGAGTCTTCAAAAATATGGGCACACGGAGCCGACTATTTGATGTGGCTCTCAGATGAGGTAGTCGTTTATCAGGACGCCAACAACCGCAACCAAACAGGCAGGGTGTTTTTTATGTTGACCGATGAGGCGTTCCGGCGATATGAGCAGGTGTCTTCAAAAGACACGGACAAATACAACGTAGTTTTTGAGTTCGAGCACCGCACCGGCTCCCTGCCGGCACTACCGCTGGGCGGGATACCGCACACCACGGACGGCCCCGCTTATTTCGAGTCTTGGTTTAGGGGCGCAGTGCCTTTCGGCAACGAATGCTTGAAGCAATATTCAGACTATAACGCCATCCTGACGATGTGCGGTTTCCCCGTGCGGGAGGTACGGGCAGTAGAATGTAACGCGCAGGGCTGCCAAGACGGATATACATACGCGGAAGACAAGACTAAACGCGCCTGCCAACGCTGCGGAGGGTCGGGCCGCGTGCCGGAACTCTCGCCTTTTGGCGAGTATGTGCAACCAATCCGTGGCATTTCGGATGACGGGCCGGCGCAACCGCCTGTTATTTTTCATAGCAACCCAACGGCGCCGCTCGAGTACGCAGAACGGAGCTGGTCTAATATGTATACACGTATGAGACAGGCACTGCATCTTGAATATGTCAATGAATCGCAATCGGGGGTGGCGAAAATGATTGATCGAGAACCTGCTTACGCGCAGCTTTTGCGAATCTCAAACCACGTCTGGGAGACGCTGATTTTTTCGCTTTTAGAAAAAATGGAGCGGATGCGGAACTGGCAGGCACCTGTTGAGGTAGTTGTAGTTAAGCCTACGGAGTTCAGTCTGAGGACAGAATCTGACCTCGTGAATGAGCTTTCGCAGCTTCGCAGCAGCGGTGCCCCAAACGATTTGATCATTGAGGTTCTTCGAGAACTCATCAGAAAGCGGTATGCCGGCAATGATGTGCTGATAGCAAAGCATGACTTTTTGATTCAAACAGACCCGCTTTATGACAGTTCCGATCAAACAAAAGCGTTCTATTTCAATACAGGAATGGTTACGGCAGAGGTTTTGCGATATAATCTATGGGCAGGTTCGGTTTTGGACAGAATAATAGCGCAGACCAAAGCGAACCCGATAATGCTTTTTGAGCGTCCCGACGCGCTGTACGAAAGCATCTTGATTGAAATTAGCCGCCGCAGTCCCGAGCCGGTAAGGATACCGACTTTAGGATGACGGAAGACGAACGCATTAAAGCAGATTTAGTCGCGGCGTCCGAACTCCGCGGTCGTATCGCGGCCGACGCATCTGCGGCACTACTGGCGGAGGCGATTACGGGCTACTTTGCGGAGTATAGGGACACGCTCCCAGACCCGAATTCGCCGCCCGATCCGCGCTTGGAAGTTCAAACGCCCCGCGACGTCAGGGCGCAGATAGCGGCCTTTCCGATTGATGCCCTACAGCGGGCAGTACGCGAAGCCCTCGATCGCGGATTGTCCTTTGAAGCATACTTTGATCAGATTCTATCGGATACGTATATTATAGACTCTGCGAACGGGCGGATGCAGGAGCGCATAAATGACATAGAAATCGACACGGCACGTTTCGACCCGTTACGCCAGCAGCTCTTTAACAGTGTTCAAGCGCAGCTTGCACCGGCTCTACTTTCGCCGTTAATCACAGAGCGTGCGACCAAGATTTTGTCCCGCGCTATACTGACGGGCCGTAGCCTGCGGGACACGCAGCAGGACTTGCAGGATGCGTTTGGCGATTCGATGGGAGGCATCGTTACTTTAATTAGTCGCGATGGGCTGTACGGGTACGATGGCGCAACAAATGATCAGATTCGCGCGGCATACGGACTAAACGCATACCGGTACGTGGGTTCAATCGTTGCTGATTCGCGCCCGCACTGCCGGCGGTGGGTGCATGAACGCGACCTGACGCGGGAGTATTTAGAACCTCGGATTGCGGCCCTTCATGCCGCCCGAAATCCGGACGGATTCCGCTCGCAGACGCGGTGGGAGAACTTTGCGCAGTATCGGGGCGGATGGAACTGCAGACATCAAGCCATACCGGTTCGCGTAAAGTGATTTTTTGTAACTAATTTAGAAATATGAAGAAGACCAAAAAAATAACACTTCTCGACGTTAGGACAGGCAGCACGTATCAAGTGTCTGAGCGGGCATACGCAGAGCTGCAAAGCACTGCGGATGTAGTGCACTACAAAAATTTGGACGCAGTCGATAGCCGAAAGCCTTCCTTCGCGCGTAAAAGCAGCGCGAAGACCACGCCGCCGGAACTCATAGCGGAAAAAACGGTAGAGATCAAAACGCCAATACCAAAATCAGAAGAATCAGAAGAATCAGAAGATGAATAACAAACTAACAGCCTTGCTCGGCAACCTTGGCTTGCAAAACGAAGACATCGTTTCGCTGGCGAGCGACAAAGAAGATACTGAAATTGGCCCGATTGCGGAGCGAATTCGGGTTGGTTTATGGGAAAAAATGCTGGCAGATCCCCAGCGCGGCGGTAAAGTTAAAGAGACTGAACGCGCGAAAATGGGCGGTCAACTGGCAGAGCTGATTCGCAAAAATGCGGACCTGTCAGACGATCAAAAATACAAAGACATGAAATTGGCGGAGCTAATTCCTGCAAGCTTTGCGCATCAGGCAGACAAAGTGAAAGCGATGATGCAGACAGATTCCGATACGGAGTCCTTAATCGATCTGCGCAAAGAGCGCGAAAGAAACGCTGAACTGGAGATGCGAATCAGGAACCTATCTGAGGTTGAGATTCCCAAACTGCGCACTCAATTTGCTAAAGAAAATGAGCATCGCGAAAATCAGCGACTGCTTGGGGACATCCTGTTAGAGATGCCATTAACTGTCGACAGGCGATATGCCAAAGAAAAACTGGCGGCAGAAGTGTACAACGAAATAACAGCAAAGTTTGACATACGCCGAGACGGGACCGACCTCACGCCGCTGGATCGCGACACGAAAGAACGCGCGCAGGAGGGCGGCGACTGGATCAATACCAAAACGCTTGTTGTTGAGTATTTGAGGAAGTATCGATTTTTGGACGAGGGAGGCGGTTCTGGTGGCGACGCCCGCAATTATGGGTCCGCATCTGGCGACGCAGCACGAACTATTGAGGTCGCGAAAAGTAACGCGAACGCACCTTACGCCGCAGAGGCTGCCGCACGCGCCGCACGGCTAACGCAAAAATCAAAAGAGCTATCTAAGTAGTATCCGTCCGCACCGCTTAGCTTTCACGCCCCCAACAAAATTGGGGGCTTTTTGTTAGGGGTCGCGACGCGGCATGTGTGCATTATATCTTGCCCATGCCGCCTGCCGGAGTGTAAGTATAATCCGGCGATTCTCGGGCTGCCCCCCAAAGTACAACAGGGCCAGTTTTTTTCACTTTAATAACTTGACCTGTGGCATTCTTAAATCAGCTATGCCCTCTTTTACAAGAGGACCTAAATTCAATTGTCGGCCTAAACTCGTCAGGCCTGAACCGGCAGCAAACGGGCATGTTGGACGCGCTCCGAAGCCCGATTAACACGGCCGGCTTGACGCCGATCCCCTTGGATATGGGAGATGGCCGACGAAAACAAGTGCGGATATCCTACTTCCCAGCCACCCCCGCCGCCCAAATCGTAACGACCCCGGCCGACTACTGCGTAACGCAAACCCCGCAGGAACCGACGACGCAGATCGTTACTATCAACCGCTATAGGGGCACCGTTGGCCGTGCGTTGACGGCTGAAAACGTCCGATTGCTTTGCGGCCCGGGCACTTCGGCTGCGGAGCTGCGTCAAAAGATGCTGCTGCAGGACATGCGAGAGCTTAACGTATCGGTTAATAAAGACGCCTTGACATTTGCATCTTTGAACTTCGGTAACCACTTTCAAACGGGTTTGAACACGCCAGTGAGCGTGAACCTGTTCGCAGGAGGCGCGCCGGACATGTTTGGGTTTAGCTCCATCATGGAGGGTTATTACGACATCGAAGGCGTAAACAGGCCGCTGATCATTGGCAGTGGACTTGTATCTCGGTTTTTTACGTCGATGAACTGGGGCTGCTGCAACGATGGTGGCATCAATCTTGAGGCCGCGTCTGGAGACGCGTATTTCTTCCGAGACAAGGACGCAAACGCGATTTTTGGCACGAATGAATTTGCAGTCTTGTCTCCGGGCGTCATGCACTTCATTCAGTTTCGCGAAAACGCGGGCGAGTTCATGGACGCCGGCGACACCTACGCGCACACCCGGGTCATGGATCCGGTAACGGGCATGGAGTATGATGTTGACCTCGTCTATACGCCTTGCAACAAGATGTGGTCTTGGAGGGTGGGCATCTCTTACGCGTTTTTTGTCATGCCAAATCAATGGCCCGCAGCCGCGGCACCGAGCATGTCTGGCGTGAACGGCACGCTGAACTTCCTTGCAACTCTAACACCATAAGCGCCCCATCGTGGATTCCATTTTTTCGCGTTCATTCGCTATTCTCGCCTCCCCCAAGTCGCAGGATGCAGCTACAGCAGGGGTCTTTTTGGCCCCCGTAGTTGGCGCTCTTGAAAGATTTATATTTGGGGACATTACGTTTTTGTGGTTTCTTCTGCTGTTGGTGTCTATCGACACTGTACTTGGCTTCCGCGTCGCTTGGCGTGAAAAGCGTGTCTCGAGCGTTGCGTTTAGCCGCGTTTTGGACAAATTATTAGTGTACCTCGCCTTGATGGCAGCGGCCTTCGCTGTCTCGAAGCTGGGTGGAACAGGTACCGAATCGCTCTTGTTTTTTGGAATCCGGTGGTTGATCCTGTCTTATATTTCTGTCCGAGAGTTCATCTCGATCGCTGAAAAAGCGGGCCGACTTGGCTACGGGTTGCCGGATTGGATGATGAAGCACCTGAAAGACTACGCGTCGAAAGGGCCTAATTCGCTCAAAGACACACAAGATACGCCGCCAAACGATGACAAAACAGGATGATACCGGACTGCCTCTTTAACCTCGTAGCGCTCAAGAGCTGCGCCCCTGCAGCAGGTGTCGCGCCGCTGTTTTTTATTGACGAAATTCAGGGCGTAAGCTTTGATTTCTTCGCTGCCGTCGCTACTAATAGTACGCCGACTGGGCAGGCAACTGCGGACCGGCTCATAAAGCAGGCGACAGAGTCTGTATTAGTTGACATTCAAGCTAAAGTGAACGAAGTATTTACGTTCAGGGATAGTTTAGAACTCATTCTGCCCGACCCGTGGAGGGAGGCGGTGCTGCCCCCATCGGCATTACCGCGCGGGTTGACACTAACCCGCCAGACTTGCTGCGGAAAAACGGCGTGCCTATATATCGAATCGCTGCTGATCGCGGTCGGATCGGATCACCAAACGCTTGAAATAACAGTTGCCGATGCCGGCGTTTTGAGCGTGTATACCGTGCAAGATGTGGTTGCGAATCAGCCTTTCGAGGTGCCGATTTCTCTCACGACCACCGGCCAACGCATCCTAATTACGCTTCCGGCAGGCGTTCAGCCGTACACGCTGACGCAACCCTACGCGGGCTGCGGATGCACGGGCGCATCTCCCGACATGCGCTGCTACCGGATATCCGGCTGGAATGGCGAAGAAAATGACGGGCGAACTTACGGAGTGCAGATACGCGGGCAGGTTAAATGCTGCTTTGAAAACCTGCTTTGTATATACCGTCCGCAAATTGCGGATATGGTTAGATTCCGAGCGGCTATGGCTTTGGCGATGGAAGCACATATTTCGCAACGCGTAAATCCCGAGACACTGAACCAAAATGCGCTTGATATACTGTATGAAAATTGGAATTCTGAGTATCAAAAACGATTAAAAAATTGGTTTCAATCAGCACGCATCACAATCGCGCGGCTGAAAGAGCCGTGTATTGAATGCGAAAAAGAGAGCTACCGATATGCCTATTAAACTGCCAACTCGGCCAATTGCAATTAAAATCAAGCCCATTCCCCGCAACCCAAGGCCTGCCGTGATTAGGCCCGCTGGCGTGGTCGACACCCGGCGCGGCGGAGGATGTAGCACCTGCGGAAGTTAAAAAAACACCATATGAGCACTACACATATACGCCCGGGATCTTCGGGCAACCTCGTTGTCGAGTTGCAAACGC
>Ga0335395_10002754_pt1 | contig 10942 bp, 6 predicted proteins | sample MAT02_FD_205744 | JGI IMG/M metagenome (GOLD analysis project Ga0335395, IMG submission 205744) | Freshwater microbial communities from Lake Fryxell liftoff mats and glacier meltwater in Antarctica - MAT-02 (spades assembly) (version 2) ...
TGGTATAGAATGGACGGACAGAACATGGAATCCAACAACTGGGTGCGATAAAGTCAGTCCAGGTTGTACCCATTGTTATGCAGAAGCATTAACAAAGCGATTCCATACTAATTTCCCTAATGGGTTTACTTTTCAAGAACACCCAAAGCGTTTGAACGAACCTAGAGGTTGGCGAAAGCCTAGTCGTATCTTTGTTAATTCAATGAGCGATTTGTTCCATGAAGATATTTCTCTTGATTTTTTGAAACAAGTCTTTGAGGTAATGCGTGAAACTCCTCACCACATTTATCAAATCCTTACCAAGCGAGATAAACGTTTAGTAGAGTTAGCCCCTCAACTTGAATGGTCTGACAATATTTGGATGGGCGTGTCTGTTGAAAATCAAAATTATGTTCATCGTGTGGATTCTTTGCGACAAGTCGATGCAAAGGTACGCTTTTTATCCTGCGAACCACTTTTAGGGCCGTTACAGCTTGATTTAACCGGAATTCATTGGGTAATAGTTGGTGGAGAGTCGGGGCAAAAACACCGTCCAATGCAGGTAGAATGGGCGCAAAGTATTCGGGATCAATGTCAGGATGCTGGAGTCGCGTTTTTCTTCAAGCAATGGGGAGGTAGAACACCTAAAGCTGCTGGGAGACTTCTGGATGATAAAATTTGGGATGAGATGCCGGAAGCATGGGAAAAGCACCAAAGGCAATTCAAGGGCTACACTTTCAAGATGAGTCGTAACTCAAATAAAGTAGTAGCACCTACTTTGGTAAAAATGTAACTTTCACCTTCTCTCCAAATGTAATTTCTCCTTTGTACTTCCTTCGTTTACTGGCTGGTGGATCTGCTATGATTTTACCCTGTTGTTCTAGTTTCCGCAGAGCTTCCTTGTAATTTTTACTAATGTAACGTTTGCCAACATTATGCCGATTATAAATTTCTTCCATTGTCAGTGTTTGACCAGCAAACTCATGCAATAGCATATTTTCTAAATCGTCAAGTGGTCGTGATAGCTCGAAAAGCAAAGGTTGATATTGTGTGGCTGAATTATACTCAAACAACGGTACACCTTGCTCTGTACTAGAGCTTTCCTTTGCCATTATTTCTTTCATGATTGAGTAACCACGGACATTCTTAGAAACAAAAATTAGATGGTGGCTAGTTCTGGTTCCTGTATCTGTTTTAAAACAAAATGGAAGAACGTAATTGCCACCTATGTCTTTGAGAGCCTGGGAAATCCCCTCTACAATAACTAACTCTCGCTCATACGGTTTCTTCAATTTTAGTTGTTCTCGAAGCGCATTAGCTCGCTCTTGACCAAATAGAGAGTCCATGTGTTTGTCTACATAAGAGTTAGGCAATCCCATATTTACTCTATTGTAATTAAAGAAAAATATACAATCGCAGCCCCAATCTTTGATAACCGATCCAATTAGCGCAAGTGACAAGCCTTTATAACCCCAAGGGTCGATAAAAAATAGCGTAGGAATCTTATTGATTTGTTTAATTGCTTGAACAATTTCTTCTCCAACCTCCTTGTTTAAAAGTATTGGCTTATGGGTTAACCTGCTTATATCTGGGATGGATTCTATAGCCTGCTGGAGAGACTGAGTATTATTTGAGTCCTTATCATTAAACAACGTTACTAGCATTTGTGACATATCTGGATCGGCCATAGCACGTTCCAAGATAAGTAATGGAGTAGACTTAGAACCGTCTTTATAACGACCGGGCCCAGAGAACAAATCAATATAGGCAATTTTATTACTCAATTTCTTGGCTGTGGGTATAATTACCTTTGCCCACGCCCAAAAGTATTTAGCAACTATTTCCGCTTTTACTAAAGAATTATCTGTGGACTCATCAAAGAAAGAACTGTCAGCCATCACTGTCACCTCTACAATTTAGTTGATTTTACTGGTGTTACACAATAGTACCATAACCGCCGCCCCCCGGAGTCTCAATGACAAAAACATCCCCCGATCGCATTTCCACACTCGCCGTACTCCCCAACTCCTCAACATTTCCATCCACGCGCTCAACATAATTCCGCCCAACTTTCCCCGCTTCACCCCCATTCAAACCGCAGGGAGAAATCACCCGCCGCCCCGATAAAATCCCCGCCGTCAGATACTCCAAAAACCGCACTCGCCGCACAACTCCATTCCCCCCGCGATAACATCCATTACCGCCACTATTAGCCCGAATTGCAAAACTTTCTAACAGCACCGGAAAGCGCCATTCCAACACTTCAGGATCGGTTAAACGCGAATTAGTCATGTGAGTTTGTACCGCATCCGTACCATCAAAATTTGCACCCGAACCCGAACCGCCACAAATAGTTTCATAATATTGATAGCGCTGATTTCCAAAGGTAAAATTATTCATAGTTCCCTGAGAAGCCGCCATCACTCCCAACGCACAATACAAAGCATCGGTAATATTTTGCGAAGTTTCCACATTTCCTGCTACTACCGCCGCTGGATACTTAGGATTCAGCATACAGCCTTCGGGATTGATGATTTCGAGAGGTTTCAAACAGCCTGCATTCAGAGGGATATCGTCATCAACTAAGGTGCGGAAAACATACAAAACAGCGGCTTTACACACCGCTGCGGGAGCATTAAAATTGTTGGTTTGTTGAGGAGAAGTGCCAGTAAAATCTATTTTGGCACTGCGGGCAGATTTGTCAATAGTAATCGCTACTTTAATCTGTCCACCACTATCCATCGCATAGGTGAATTCGCCATCTTGCAAAACATCAATTACCCTGCGTACCGACTCCTCTGCATTGTCTTGTACGAAGCCCATATAAGCTTGTACTATTTCCAAGCTGTAATGTTCTACCATCTTGAGAAGTTCTTCAGCGCCGCGCTTGTTAGCGGCAATTTGTGCTTGCAAATCCGCTAGGTTTTGGGCGGGATTGCGGACAGGATATTCACCAATGTTGAGAAGTTCTAGTAATTCTGGCGATCGCAATTTGCCATCACTTACTAGCTGAAAATTATCCAGCAATACGCCTTCCTGAGTTACGCTTGTACTGTTAGGAGGCATGGAACCGGGAGTGATGCCGCCAATATCGGCATGATGTCCCCGCGAGGCTACATAAAATAGAACAACAGAATTACTATTATCAAATACTGGGGTGATAACGGTGATATCTGGCAAATGAGTGCCGCCGTTGTAGGGATTATTAGACACATAAACATCCCCCGCTTTAATCCTAGCAGCTTTTGCGATAATTAAAGCTGAAATACTTTCATTCATGGAGCCGAGATGCACGGGAATATGCGGCGCATTAGCTACTAATTGCCCGTTTTGGTCGAAGATGGCACAGGAAAAGTCGAGGCGTTCTTTTATATTAACAGAAGAACTTGTGTTTTGTAAAGTGATACCCATTTGTTCCGCGATCGCCCGAAACAAGTTATTAAATATTTCCAGCAAAACTGGGTCTGATTTAATGGCAGATAAAGGCGAATCAACGCGAATATTATCTGCGTTCATCAGTGTGCATCTGCGGTTCAAAATCAGGTCATTATTTTCGGTGATTTCTGCTTCCCATCCAGGCTCGATCGCATTTGTTCCCGTCGCTTCAACAATCAAGGCGGGGCCAGTAATGCTGTTGTGCGATCGCAAATTCTCCCTTTTGTACACAGGCGTTTCCCGCCACTCGCCAGCAACATACATTTGCACCTTTGAAATGGGTTGCACAGGCAAGATGCCCGTGCCACAATTAGAGGAAATTGTGGATATGTCCGGCACATCCATTGTTTCTACAACTTCCACCGAAACCGCTTCCACAATCAGCGCTTTTTCAGGCATAATAAAACTGTAGCGCTGTCGGTGCGCTGCTTCAAAATCCCCCTGCATTCCATCAATATTGTCAGCAAAATTAACCATCAAAACCGAATCACTTCCCTGATATTTTAAATGCAGCTTGCGAACAACTAAAACCTCTTTCTCTTCCTCTGTACCCTCTGCGCCTCTGCGGTTCAATTCCCTCTTTCCCTCCGCCTCCAATTGTGCTAAAATATCCTGTAAATCACCAATTAATTCACCAGTTAATAATTCCTCGATCGCACTTTCGCGCATTACCCGCACATCAGCCAAACCCATACCATAAGCGGATAACACCCCCGCGTAGGGGTGAATAAACACCCGTTTCATGCCCAAACTATCGGCGATCGCACAAGCGTGTTGGCCGCCCGCACCGCCGAAACAGCACAATGTATACTCTGAAACGTCATAACCGCGCTGAAGCGAGATTTTTTTCACCGCATTAGCCATCTTTTCCACGGCGATCGCCAAAAAACCCTCAGCCACCTGTTCCGGTGTCTTCTCGCCCCCAATTTCCCCCGCTAACTGCACAAATTTTTGCTTTACTACATCAGGGGCGATCGGCAAATTTCCCTGCAATCCAAACACTTTCGGGAAAAAATCAGGTTGAATTTTCCCCAACATCACATTGCAATCAGTCACCGTCAAAGGGCCGCCTTTCCGATAGCAAGCAGGCCCAGGATTCGCCCCCGCAGACTCTGGCCCGACGCGATAGCGCGCCCCATCAAAAAATACAATTGAACCGCCACCAGCGGCGACAGTGTGAATTGCCATTACAGGCGATCGCAATCTTACCCCAGCAATTTCCGTCTCAAATTCTCGTTCGTATTCGCCGTTAAAATGGGCAACATCTGTCGAAGTTCCGCCCATATCAAAGGTGATAATTTTGTCAAAACCTGCAATTTTACTGGTTTTAACTGCACCGACAATTCCCCCAGCCGGGCCAGATAAAATACTGTTTTTTCCTTGAAATTTGGCGGCATCTACTAAGCCGCCATTCGACTGCATAAACATTAATTTAGGGGAGGGCGGGCACGGGGGCACCGCCCCTACAGGAGATAATTGGTTGGTTATTTGTTCGACATATCGACGCAAAATCGGAGATAAATAAGCATCTACAACCGTAGTATCTCCCCGAAAAATTAGTTTCATCAGCGGGCTGACTTCGTGAGATACTGATATTTGGGTAAAGCCAATTTGCTTAGCTATTTTGGCCACTTGTTTTTCGTGTTCCGAGTAGCGGTAGCCGTGCATAAATACGATCGCACAACTGCGAATTCCATCATCGTAGGCTTGCTGTAACGACGGGATAAACTCATGATTGACAGCACTTAACTCTTTACCTGTGGCGCTGTAGCGTTCGGCAACCTCAATCACTCGATCGTACAGCATCTGGGGCAAAACAATGTGACGCGCGAAAATATTCGGGCGGTTTTGGTAGCCAATTCTCAGGGCGTCGCGGAAACCCTTAGTAATTAACAGAATTGTGCGATCGCCCTTACGTTCAAGCAAAGCATTTGTCGCCACCGTCGTCCCCATTTTAACCGCTGCAATTTGAGCCGTAGGTATCGCTGTATCGGCACCAATCCCCAGGATATCGCGAATTCCTTGAACTGCTGCATCTGTGTAGCGATCGGGATTTTCCGACAGCAGCTTGTGAATCACTAACTTACCGTCGGGGCGTTTGGCGACAATATCAGTAAAAGTGCCACCGCGATCGATCCAAAATTGCCAGCGAGTGCGATCGGGAAAATCAGCATTCATATCTTTTTTCTAACTTTTATTATTTGAATCAATAAAAAGTATTCAACAAAATTATCTGAAAGTCAATTCATAAAATTCATAACTTCAAAGTCATAAAAATTATATATATTTTTCTCTCATCTTCTTTTTTATTCCTAACGCGTTCTTAGCGCCTTCGCGGTTCGTTAAAATAAAATTGCTATAAATATCGAATAGCCTCAATCAACCCCTGACAAACACCCCGCAGAAAATCCAAATCCAAAGTCTCAATCCTATCGCTTGCTTGATGATAATGCGGATTCCGCATATTAGCCGTATCCGTCACCATAATAGCCGGATAATCATTATCCCAGAAAGGAACATGATCGCTGCGACGAGTATCCGGCACAACTAAACCTCGATTGGGCACCGGCAGCCACTCGCAAGCTTGACCAGATTTGCGGATTTTCCCACTCAAATTAATCAGATCTGGAACAGTCCGCAAATTGCCAATTAAAGCAATAAAATTGCCACAATTTGGATAAAAATATTTCAAGCCAGCAGGATAGCTTTGAGAGTTGGGATTATGGTTGCAATAACCCAACATTTCCAAAGAAATCATCAACCGAATTGACTGTTGTTGTTGCTTGTATTTAGCTGCATGATGACTGCTACCATAACAGCCGTATTCTTCCATATCGAAGGCGACTAATTGTACTGGATATTTGAGAGGTTGAAGTGCGAGATCTCTTGCGAGTTCCAACAAAACAGCCACCCCAGTAGCATTGTCATCCGCCCCTGGAGTACCCGGCACTGTATCGTAATGAGCGCCTATGACGATCGGCAAATTATCTTGCTTCTTTTCTTGCTTCCCCCCCTTAGCAAGGGGGGGACTGAGGGGGGGTAAATTTAAGATAAAATTGTGATGAATTCGGCCGCGCACTGCAAAATCGTCAATTTCTACAGTTCCCCACTGTGCTAACTGTTCGCGGATGTATTGCTGCACATAGAAATGCCCTGCTGATGCGAGGTATGGATTGCGATCGCGTACAATTTGAATCAGATGACTGTGCAAGCATTCCTTGAGATTCATTTTAAACAAACATAAGTATAGATGAAGTCCGTCAGCGAGTTGAAAATGGTGAGCCAGAGGTTGAGTCCGATCGCCTAAAACCCGATCGAACTCGACCTAAGATTATGGCTGGCTGGTATCTGCCAACATTTGGTTAACCATTTGCAAGTGCGCCTGAAGGTTGGGCAAAGTCTGGGTAGCCCAAGCTTTCAACTGGGGATCTTGTCCCTGTTGAGACTGAGCCTGAAACAGAGCAATAGCCTGATTGTGGCTGTCGATCATGACCTGTTTGTAAGCTGCGTCAAAACTTGTACCCGATAGCCGGGAAAGTCCATCGCTCAAAGCTTTGTTCTGGCTGCTCATCTCCATTGGCAATTCCATGCCCTTTTGCATTGTTAACTGCATCAGTTCTTGATTTTTCTGGGTGTGTTCATCAACCATTTCTTGCCCGTACTGTTTGACACCAGCGCTAGAACCGCGCTGCACGGCCAACCTGCCGAGCTGAACTTCTAGCATACCAGTTTGAGCTGCTTGCATGACAAAATTTCTGTCTCTGCTGGTGAGAGAATTAGGAGAATTTTCGCCTGTTGGAGTGTTGGGAGAACGGCCGGGATTGTTATTGTTGCTGGGGCTATTTGGAGTGTTGGGAGAACGGCCGGGATTGTTATTGTTGCTGGGGCTATTCGGAGTGTTAGGAGAACGACCGGGATTGTTATTGTTGCTCGGAAGATCGGCTGGAGAAGCGGGAGAATTAGGAGTGTTGGGAGAGTTTTGAGCAAGCTCAAGAACTCGATCGCCCGACTGATTGAAACCGTGAGTCTGGCGGTTTAATTCTGCCAATCCGGGCAAAGCGATGGAGGAACTAACGCCGACAATTCCGGCAACACTAACCACTTTTGCGAACCAACTTTTGCGATTGATTGAATTCATGAATTTCTAAGCCTCTAAGTTTTCAATAGTAAGATCGCCCTTGCTGCAAGGCGCGAGAATTATTCACTGATTGCGGGCCAAAGTGCGATCGTGCGCCGCTTGTTAAATAGATCACAGTCAGGAGACGGGTGAAAAAAGCGATCGCGCGCTACTACAGTTCGGACGGTGTACGGTCTTTCCGAAGCAAGTTGAGCAAACCAAACGCGCCGAAGGCACCAAGCCACCCGAAATTGTACGGGCGATCGCGCCGAGCATTCAAAACTCCCGAATTCGCCCCAGCGGGCGCTGCCGTTGTGCCAGAAGTTGTGCCAGAAGGCGTCGCTGTCGTGTCTGAAGTTGTGCTGTCGCCACTCGTCGTACCAGTTGTACCGCTTGTACCTGTAGTGCCAGTTGTACTTGTACCGCTTGTACCCGTACCCGTACCGCCAGTCGAGCCTGCACCCGTACCGCTTGTACCCGTAGTGCCAGTTGTACCAGTCGAGCCTGCACCCGTACTATTCGTACCGTTCGTACCCGTAGTGCCTGTTGTACCAGTTGTACCCGTAGTGCCTGTTGTGCCGCTTGTACCCGTAGTGCCTGTCGTACCCGCGCCGGTACCAGTTGTACCAGTCGTACCGCTTGTACCCGTACCAGTTGTACCCGCGCCGGTACCAGTTGTACCCGTAGTGCCTGTTGTGCCGCTTGTACCCGTAGTGCCTGTCGTACCCGCGCCGGTACCAGTTGTACCAGTCGTACCGCTTGTACCCGTACTATTCGTACCGTTCGTACCAGTCGTACCGCTTGCATCCGTACCAGTCGTGCCTGTTGTGCCGGCACCCGTACCAGTTGTACCAGTTGTACCGCCAGTACCAGCGCCACCCCCAGTACCACTGCCTCCCGACTGGGCAGAAGCAGGCACTGCTAAGGCAACCGTTGCTAAACTTAAACTACAAGCGCCTGCTACAAAAACTTTCAACAATTTAGAAGATTTCATGCTCATGGTTGCTTTTACCGGTAAAGTCCTGCGATCGCTTAATATTCCCAAACCGCAGGGTCAACTTGACAGCGCAACGTGCAACTTTTATAAGATTCACTGGGGAATAATCAAGGTAAAGGAGAAATATTAGTCGCGTTCCCTTGATGATTTCCCCACTGTAAAATTACAACCCTACGTTAATAGCTTATAAGTTATAACTTCCGAGACAAGTTCGACATTCATCTTTAGGAATATTTGGGTAAATGGCGTTAATTGCCATCTATTTATTAGACATCTCCCATAATTCTTGTGAAACAGGCATCCTGCCTGTTCAAAACCTGCTTTTTACTCCATGTCTATTGTACTCATGTAGCTATTTTTATGAAGCTCTGCGGTAATACTTATTTGAGTATCGGTGCGATAGGAACAAGAGATAGATTTCTGAATTTTCTAATATAACTCTTCCGACAGATGGTTTGAAGATTACTTATTCGTTAAATTTAAAAAAGTAATTTTTGCTACATATTATTGTATGATCACTTCATCTTACCCTCTCAAACAGGTATTCCACTGTCCCGAAGAATCTAATTTTTACGCGCAGTGCGTCGAAAATTTAGTGCTAAATGCGATCGACAATTCTCGCTCAATCGTAGAGTTTGGTTCAGGAGAGGGGAGTCCGGTGATTAAGTCTTTGTTGAGAACTAGATTTGAGGGAAAAATCCAGGGATTTGAACTCAATAATGTTGCTTGGAAAATTGCTCAATCTCAGATTCGAGAATATGAACTGAGCCAACAATATGTAGTTCACAATTGCTCTTTTTTTGATTCACCTTTATACAAGCAAGCAGATTGTTTGATCTCAAATCCGCCTTACCTGCCGGCGGTGGATGACAAGATTTACCAGCCGCTGTTGCACGGCGGGACTGATGGTTCTAAAATTGCTAAAAAACTTTTATCTTTGGGCTGCGATGAAGTTTTGCTGATGGTTTCTAGCTATTCTAATCCTGTGGGTTTGATCGATTATGCGTTGGATCAAGGTTACTCGGTTGCAGGTTTTGAGATTTCACCTTTAACTTTTGGCTATTACAGTTCCGAGTCCAAGGTAAAAAATGCGATCGCCAATCTCCGCAAACAAGGAATGGCTTTTTATTCGGAAAATATCTATCTGCTGGCCGGTGTTTTGTTTAAGCACCAGCAAAAGTCGCAAAGAGATTTGTCGATCGAGTTAATTCAGTTGATGACAGCTTTGTAAGATACAGCGCAGTAGGGTGCGTCATATCAAATCCGTTGGCATCGGAATTAATATTACCAGAAATCAGGACACGGCAATGCCGTTTCCCTACAATTAATCGGGGTAGGGACACGGCATTGCCGTGTCCTTGATCATTCCTTAATTTTGTTCTGCGGTTTGGATCGATCGCACTACAGCAGCCCCAGCCCGATCGCCGATCGACTTCTCCTGATCGTACCCCAACACCAGCTCCCACGCCTCCTGCGGGTATCTATCAACCAGCGGGATAGCCACTTCATCCAACATCCAGCGGCCGTGACGCTCATCTTCTTTGATGTGGAGTTCCCAATAACCCATCGCAGCCTGCGACAGGCCTAGACGCTGGGCTGCGGCTAGATAATTGCGGTAAGCGACGGGCCCCGCCACCTCAAAATAAGTGAGTCCGCCGTTATAGCGCAGAAAATGGCGCTTGCGTTCGGTAAGCAAGAAGTTGTGGTTGATGCTGGCGAGAACTTGCCAAGGCACTAAATCGAAATACGCCTCCGGTTCCGTGCTCATCCCGAATTCTGCCAGCATTTGAGCAAAATAAGTCGAGTGCTTGCGGGCTAAGCGACCGCCGCCGTATTCTTCAATTAGCACGCGCGTCAGCGTTGACTGAATTTCGTTGCCGGCGCCGCCGATGATGCGAGAAACGCGGCTGGCTTCCACTAAACCGTCGAAGGAGGCGATCGCCAGCAGGTGTCTGTATCCCCCTTCAGTCATCTGTTCTCGCAGGTAGCGATCGATGTCAGTGAGTTCTGGATCGACATCGGCGGCGGCGCGATCGCGCAGTGCTTGTTTGACATCCTCGATATTTTGCAGCGCTGCAACGTCGATTTGCGCGGTTTCCCACTGCTGCCACGGTTCTTCAATGCGATCGCGCACTCCTCGCAAATAGTGCGATCGCTCGTTGTTGTAGTGGCGCAAATCGTCGTACCAAAATAAGTTGAGCCTGTTGATGCGGTACAACACTCGCTGCAAAAAGCGGTGCGCGCTATCGTCGCCAGGATCTTGTTTGTAAGCTGCTTGAATTGCGTAGGCGATCGCGCTTTCAAAATCGCTAACAAGTAACGGTTTTGCCGCCACCGTCGCATCTAAATCCTCGACATCTAGCAACTTGACAAATTGCTGCTGAACAGCTTTATAATTTGCGCCTGTCGGTTGC
>Ga0335395_10002755_pt1 | contig 10941 bp, 11 predicted proteins | sample MAT02_FD_205744 | JGI IMG/M metagenome (GOLD analysis project Ga0335395, IMG submission 205744) | Freshwater microbial communities from Lake Fryxell liftoff mats and glacier meltwater in Antarctica - MAT-02 (spades assembly) (version 2) ...
ACCGAAGACCTGGTCACTGCCGCCATCAACGGGATGCTGACGTCGCTAGATCCGCATTCCAGCTATCTGTCCGCGAAGGATTTCGAGGACATGCGGGTGCAGACCCGGGGCGAATTCGGCGGCCTTGGTATCGAGGTGACTCAGGAAGAGGGTTTCATCAAGGTGATCTCTCCGATGGATGGTACCCCTGCCGACAAGGCGGGCATCCTTGCAGGCGACTTCATCACCCATGTGAACGGGGAATCAGTGCTGGGCCTGGTTCTGGACGATGCCGTGGAAATGATGCGCGGCCCGATCGGGTCTGAAATCATCATCACCGTGGTCCGCGAAGACACAGCTGAAGCGTTCGACGTGTCGATCATTCGTGACACCATCAAGCTGACCGCCGTGCGTGGCCGCGTCGTGGGCAAGACCGTGGTCCTGCGCATCACCACGTTCAACGAACAGACCACCTCGGGCATGGTCGAGGCCCTGAACAAAGGGATCGAGGAGTTGGGCGGGCTGGCCAATATGGACGGCTTGGTGATCGACCTGCGCAATAACCCCGGCGGGCTTCTGAATGAGGCGATCTCGGTTTCGGACGCGGTGCTCGACAAGGGCGAGATCGTGTCGACCCGTGGCCGGAACCCCGGGTCAGGCGAACGCTACAACGCCCGCAAGGGCGACCTGATCGAGGGCAAGCCGATTGTCATTCTGATCAACGGCGGCTCGGCTTCGGCGTCAGAAATCGTGGCCGGGGCGTTGCAAGACCACCGTCGCGCCATCGTTGTCGGCACCAAGAGCTTTGGCAAAGGCTCGGTCCAGACGCTGATCCCACTGCGCGGCGACGGAGCCATGCGGCTGACCACCTCGCGCTATTACACACCGTCGGGCCGGTCCATCCAGACGCTGGGCATCTCGCCCGACATCGTGGTCAACCAGCCGCCGCCGAAACCCGTGGTCGAAGGTGAAGAAGACGCCCCCGCTTCGGCTGTGCGCAACCGGTCCGAGGCCGATCTGCGCGGCGCGATCACCAACGATTCGATGACGGACGAAGAAAAGCGGCTTTACGAGGAAGAACTCGACCGGGCCGAGGAATCTGCCAAACTGCGCGACGAAGATTACCAGCTGGCCTATGCCGTGGACATCATCAAGGGGCTGACCGCCATCGCCCCTGAAACTCCGTAAAGGACCGGGGCGCTTCGGCGCCCCCTTCCCATGACCGACCCCGAAACCCTGCCTTACCGTCCCTGTGTCGGCATAGTTTTGATCGATGCACGTGGTCTGGTATTTGCGGGCCAGAGGCTTGATAACCCCTCGCCCGCCTGGCAGATGCCGCAGGGCGGGATTGATGATGGCGAAAAGCCTAAAGCCGCAGCCTTTCGTGAGCTTTGGGAAGAAACCGGCATCACCCGCGATCTGGTTGACCCCATCGCCAAGACCCATGGCTGGGTCACCTATGACCTGCCGCCCGATCTTCTGGGAAAGGTCTGGGGTGGCAAGTATCGGGGGCAAAAGCAGAAATGGTTCCTGTTCCGGTTCAAGGGCCGAGACAGCGACATCCGGATCGCCACTGAACACCCCGAGTTTTCGACCTGGCGCTGGATTTTGGCCGATGAGATGGTGCACAGCATTGTCCCTTTCAAGCGCACGGTCTATGAAGAAGTCATCCGAAGCTTTCGCGCCTATCTGGCCTGAAGGGTCAATACCGGCTGCGTGATCTTTCACGGGCTGGCCAATCGCCTGCATGATCCAACGCCCCAGACGGCGCGGTTCGGCGTGCGGTCGCGCACGTCTCTGCCATTCCGACATCCGCAAAGGGGTCGTCCGGGTGCAGGGGCGTAAAACGCAGGTTGCCGATCGAGCGTTCCCGAGACCCGCATCACTGCGGTTTCACAGGTTCGTCCGGTTACGCCCTGCCGTCGCATATCGGTGTTCGCACAGGACGCATGCGCGCGGAACTTCCGTCCAAACGTCGGAAACGCCATGGCATTTCCACCTTTTCTGCCTCGCACGCCCCGCATTCGCTTGAATTCCGCCCATTTTTCGCGCTACGGACCCGCCCAACAGGCGGGATTTGCCCGCCGCGCCGTGAAAGGTTGATCTGATGTCGCCCATGCCTAACCTCGCCCCGGTTCCCGAGCTTTATGTCTCGTACGAATCTGCCCAGAAGCTGAAGCATGAGGCTGGGGCGCTGCCGTCGTGGGACCTGACCGCGAGGCAAGTCTGCGATCTGGAACTGCTGATGAACGGCGGATTCTTCCCGCTGCGCGGCTTTATGGGACAAGCGGATTACGACGGCGTTGTCGCCAACATGCGCACCACCGACGGCACGCTGTTCCCGATGCCGATCACGCTGGATGTATCCGAAGCCTTTGCCGAAAAGGTAGAGCCCGGGCAGGACATTGCCCTCCGCGATGCCGAGGGGGTGATCCTTGCCATCCTGTCGGTCTCTGACAAATGGATTCCGAACAAGGCGCTTGAAGCCGAAAAGGTCTTTGGCGCCGATGATCTGGCGCACCCGGCGGTCAACTACCTGCACAACCAGGCCGGCAAGGTCTATCTTGGTGGTCCGATCACCGGCATCCAGCAACCCGTCCACTACGACTTCAAGGCCCGCCGCGACACGCCCAATGAACTTCGCGCCTTCTTCCGCAAGATGGGCTGGCGCAAGATCGTGGCCTTCCAGACCCGCAACCCCCTGCATCGCGCGCACCAGGAACTGACCTTCCGCGCCGCGAGGGAGGCTCAGGCCAACCTCCTGATCCACCCCGTCGTCGGCATGACCAAACCGGGCGACGTGGACCATTTCACCCGGGTCCGCTGCTATGAAGCGGTCCTTGACCAATATCCCGCCCAGACCACGGCGCTTTCCCTTTTGAACCTTGCGATGCGTATGGCTGGCCCGCGTGAGGCGGTCTGGCACGGCATCATCCGCCGCAACCACGGCTGCACCCACATGATCGTGGGGCGTGACCATGCGGGCCCCGGCAAGAACAGCGCCGGCAAGGATTTCTACGGCCCCTATGCCGCGCAGGAACTGTTCGCCCAGCACGCAACCGAGATCGGAATCGAGATGGTCGATTTCAAACACATGGTCTATGTCGCTGAAAAAGCGCAGTATTACCCAGCAAACGAAGTCCCCGAAGGCTCCAGCGTCCTTGACATCTCCGGCACCGAGCTTCGCCGCCGCCTCCGCGAGGGGCTGGATATCCCCGAATGGTTCAGCTTCCCGCAGGTGGTGGAAGAACTGCGCAAGACCAGCCCCGCCCGGTCGAAGCAGGGTTTCACCGTCTTCTTCACCGGCCTTTCCGGCAGTGGCAAATCCACCATCGCCAACGCGCTGATGGTGAAGCTGATGGAAATGGGCGGCCGCCCGGTCACGCTGCTCGACGGTGACGTGGTGCGCAAGCATCTCAGCTCCGAACTCGGCTTTTCCAAGGAACACCGTGACCTGAACATAAAGCGCATCGGCTATGTGGCGTCAGAGATCACCAAGAACGGCGGCATCGCCATCTGCGCCCCCATCGCGCCATACACCGCCACCCGACGCGCGGTGCGCGAGATGATCGAGGCCTTCGGCGCTTTTATCGAAGTTCACGTCGCCACCAGCATCGAAGAATGCGAGCGCCGCGACCGCAAGGGGCTTTACAAGCTGGCGCGTGAGGGGAAGATCAAGGAATTCACCGGGATTTCGGACCCCTACGAAGCCCCCACCCATGCCGAACTTGCGGTGGACACCGAAAACGTCGCCGTTGACCACTGCGCGCACCAGGTGCTTTTGAAGCTGGAGCAGATGGGCCTGATCAGGGCTTGATCGAAGAGCCGGCCAACTCCGACATCCGAAAGGCCCCACACCTTCGGGGCCTTTCGCTTTAGTGCACGCTCATCGGCGTGTAATCGTGCTCCAACGCCAGATGGAACGCGAGTTTGCGGTCGGCGACCAGTGCCAATTGTCTCCCATCGGCCCCGTGGACGGAATATATCACCTCCAGCCCGTCCATCTGGGCGCGCACATCGTCCGGCAGGTCTTCCACCGCGACAGGGCGGACATAGACGATCCGGTCAGCGCCTTGCGGCAATCCGTTGTATGGCGTGTTCATTTTCGCCCTCCTTCTTTTTGTCCAATGCGAATGGTCTGCACCACGGTATCGGGCACCTGCCGCCGCAGATCGACATGTAATAATCCGTGTTCCATGCTCGCCCCCGCCACCTCGACGCCGTCAGCCAGTACGAAACTGCGCTGGAAGGCGCGGGCGGCAATGCCTCGATGAAGGAACACCCTGTCGCCGGCACATTCGGCCTGACGGCCGCGAACCACCAGCTGGCGGTCTTCGACCGTGATCGCCAGGTCTTCCTCAAGGAAACCAGCAACGGCCAAAGAGATCCGATAGGCGTTTTCCGCAACCGCTTCGATGTTGAAGGGAGGGTACGCTTCTGCCCCCGACTTCGCGGTGCGTTCGACAAGCCGCTCCAGCTGTTCGAACCCCAGCAGATAGGGGTGGGCCCCAAAACTCAATTTCGTCATCGTACATGTCCTTGGCTTAAGCGACATTTCGGCAGGTGGCCCCGCATCCAGGCACCACTTGGAAGAATATGGGGCGCCGCGGGGCGCACCGCAAGGCCCGCATCGGGCGGGAAAGCGTCGGTGTGTGCCGCAGAATCCTTCCCCGCAGGGCAACGGTTTCCTATATCGTAGGTGCAACACGACCAACCGAGGAACGAGTCGGCAGCCATGAACGCCCCATCCGAACTCAGCTTCGAAGAAATGCTCCGCATCAAGCTGGAGGTACTTCGGCGCGAGCATCGTGATCTTGACCAGGCGATCCACGCGCTGGAACAAACCGGCCGCCCGGACCAGCTGACCCTGCGCCGGCTAAAAAAGCAGAAGCTGTTTTTGAAAGACCATATCGTGAAGATCGAGGATCAACTGATCCCCGACATCATCGCCTGACGGCCCAAAGCCTTGCCCCCCGTGCCCGGCTTCGCTAAGCGGAGCATAAGGCAGCCGGAGGGGGCGCGCATGGTCGTGCAAGTCGGAATCATCATGGGCAGCCAGACCGACTGGCCGACCATGAAAGACGCAGCCGCCATTCTGGATGAGCTTGGCGTCGTCTATGAAACGAAAATTGTCAGCGCCCACCGTACGCCAGACAGACTGTGGGAATATGGCAAGACCGCCGTCTCGCGCGGGCTACAGGTCATCATCGCAGGCGCGGGCGGGGCTGCGCATCTTCCCGGCATGATGGCATCCAAAACCCGCCTGCCGGTGGTCGGCGTACCGGTACAGACCCGCGCGCTGGCGGGTGTCGATTCGCTTTACTCGATCCTTCAGATGCCCAAGGGCTATCCGGTCGCCACCATGGCGATCGGGGGCGCGGCGAACGCTGGCCTGATGGCCGCCGCGATCCTGGCCGTCTCCGACCCGACCCTTGCTGCAAGGCTTGACGCATGGCGCGAGGCACTGTCAGCAAGCATCCCGGAGGAGCCGAAGGATGACTGAGTTGCCGCAAGGGTCCTCCATCGGCATCCTTGGCGGCGGTCAACTTGGCCGCATGCTTTCGGTAGCCGCCAGCCGTCTTGGCTATTGTTGTCATATATACGAACCCGGTGTTGCCCCGGCAGGGGACGTGGCGCACAGCGTCACCACCGCGCCCTATGAGGACGAATCCGCCCTCCGCGCCTTCGCCGCCAGCGTCGATGTCATCACCTATGAGTTCGAGAACGTCCCCACCTCGGCCCTCGACCTTCTGGAAAGCCTGAAACCGATCCGCCCGAACCGCCGTGCGCTGGCAATCAGTCAGGACCGGATTTCCGAAAAGACTTTCCTGGCCGATCTCGGCCTTGCTACCGCCCCTTGGGTGTCAGTCAATAACGAGGGCGACCTTGCCGCCGCGGTCGCACAGCTTGGCCTTCCGGCGATCCTGAAGACCATCCGGCTGGGCTATGACGGCAAGGGTCAAACCAAGCTGACCGACGCCGCCGACATCCCCGTCGCATGGGCTGCGATGAACGGCGCTCCTTCGGTTCTGGAAGGCTTCATTGCCTTCGACCGTGAGGTTTCGGTCATCGCCGCCCGAGGGCTAGACGGCAGCGTGGCCGCCTATGACCCGGGCGAGAATGTCCATGAAGGCGGCATCCTGCGCACGACCAGCGTGCCCGCCCGCCTGTCCCCCGGGCAACGCAGCGATGCCGTACTGCTGGCCGCCCGCATCCTGAACGCGCTTGACTATGTCGGGGTGATGGGGGTGGAGCTTTTCGTCACCCCGCAGGGCCTGCTCGTCAACGAAATCGCGCCGCGCGTCCATAACTCCGGGCACTGGACCCAAGCAGGGTGCGTCGTGGACCAGTTCGAACAACACATCCGCGCAGTAGCGGGTCTGCCCCTGGGTGACGGTGGCCGTTACGCCGATGTGGTGATGGAGAACCTGATCGGCGACGATGTGGTGCAGGTCCCGGCTTTGCTGAAGGCTCGCGACACGCAGGTCCATCTTTATGGAAAGGGATCTACCCGACCGGGTCGCAAGATGGGCCATGTCAACCGCATCCAGCGCGGCTGATGGCGGTTACCCTGAAAGATGTGGCGATGCGTGCCGGGGTGTCACGCTCGGCAGTGTCGCGCACGTTCACCGATGGGGCATCGGTATCGCCCAAGACCCGCGCCAAGGTGGAAAAGGCCGCGAATGACCTGGGTTACGCGCCGAATGCACTGGCCTCCAGCCTGACGACCGGCAAGACAAAGCTGATTGGCCTGATCGCCAACAACTTTCACAACCCCCTTATACTGGAGGTGTTTGACCTGTTCACCCGGGGCTTGCAGGACCGTGGGCTGCGGCCCCTTCTGGTCAATCTCAGCGATGCAACCGATCCCGCAACTTCGCTTCGGATGCTGCGGCAATACTCGGTCGATGGGGTGATCGTCGCATCATCAACCCTTCCGTCAAGCTTTGCTGAAGCGTTCAGGAACGCGGGCCTGCCCGTGGTGCACGCCTTTGGGCGCTACTCGAATGCGCCGGATGTGCATGTGGTGGGGATCGACAACGTCGCCTGCGGCCGGATGGCGGCCGAGGCGCTGATCGCGCGTGCCTACGTTCGCGTCGGCTTTCTGGGCGGTCCCGAGACCGCCACTTCGACGCAAGACCGCGCGGCAGGGTTTCTGCGCGCCTTCGACAGCAATCGCGGGATTGCCGTCACCATGTCCTGCGCCGGGGACTACACCTTTGATGCCGGCCGGGTCGAAATGCAGCGCCTTCTGGCCAGCACTCCGGCCGAGGCCTATTTCTGCGGCGATGACCTTTTGGCCGTCGGCGCGCTGAGTGCCATTGAAGACGCGGGCCTGTCGGTACCCGGCGATATAGGGCTGATTGGGCTGAACGACATGGAAATGGCGCGCTGGCAGAACATTGGTCTGACGACGATCCGCCAGCCCGTCGCGCAGATCATCGACGCCGCGATCGAGTTGGTTGTAGCAACAATAGAGACGCCCGATCGTCCCCCCGAAGGGCGTCTGTTCCCCTGCCGGGTGATCGACCGCAGGACCTTGCGTTAGCGGAAGATCGGCGGGCGGGCGTCCAGCCATTGGCCGCCCGCCTTGGCGGACGCCACAGCGGTATGCACCGCCGCCATCGACCGCAGTCCACTGGCAGCAGTCGGCAGGCCGTCGCGCATCTCGCCGCGGATAGCATCGGCAAGGTCACAGTAGATGTTTGCCACCGCAAGGGGAAAGCCCTCGGGGTGGGCAATCGCCACCCGGGACAGGCGCTTGGCATCGTCGTAAAGCCCGCCCTCACCCTTTTCCATGATCTGGGTACGCCCGCCAACCGGGGTATAGATCAGCTGGTTTGGCTGTTCCGAAGCCCAGCGGAAGCCGCCGGTTTCGCCAAACACCTGAATGTCGAAGCCATGCTGCCGCCCGATGGCAACCGATGACGTCCAAAGCCGCCCGACCGTACCCTTGCCCATGCGGAAATTGACCATCGCGTCATCCTCCAGCACACGGGAGGGGATGGTCGAGGCGAAATCGGCCGACAGCTTTTCCACCTCATCTTCGCAGATGAAGCTGGCCATGTGCAGCGCATGGATGCCGCAGTCGGCGAACTGGCCCGACACGCCCGCCATCGCCGGATCATAGCGCCAACGGACGCGGGGATTATCGGCGTCGGTCGCGTCGCCGTGGTGGCCGTGGCTGAAGTTGGTGACCACAAGCCGGACGCGGCCGATATCGCCGTTTCGCACCATCGCCCGGGCCTGACGGACCATCGGATAGGCGGAATAGCAGTAATTCACCGCGCAGATCTTGCCGGTCTTCGCGGCGATGCGGACGATCTCTTCGCCTTCCTCCACCGTCACCGTCATCGGCTTTTCGCACAACACGTTGAAGCCAGCTTCAAGGAAGGCCCTGGTGATCTCGAAATGGGTCGAATTCGGGGTGGCCACGGTCACAAGATCGACCCGGTCGGGGCGGTTCTTTTCACCCGCCAGCATTTCCGTCCAGTCTCCATAAGCGCGGTCAGCGGTGACACCCAGACGCTGGGCAAACTCGCGCCCCACGTCAGGCCGGTGATCCAGCGCCCCGGCGGCAAGGGTGAAATGTCCGTCGGCCTGCGCGCCAAGGCGATGGGCCGGCCCGATCTGGCTGCCTTCGCCGCCGCCGATCATGCCCCAGTTCAGTTTTGCCATGGTCTTGGCCCCTCAGAAGCCGATGGATTTCAGATAGTCGCGGTTCTTGCGAGCGTCGTCGGCTGGGCTGACGTCCAGCGTAGGGTCGCAGTCCTGCTCCACCGTGCACCAGCCCTCGAACTCCGCGTCCAGCAGGATCTGCCGCACGGCGGGAAAATCAACGTCGCCGGTGCCAAGGTTGCAGAAGATGCCCTGGCCGCAGGCGTCATAGAACCCGCAGCCTCTGGCGATCACATCGGCCTTCACTATCGGGTTGATATCCTTGAAATGCATGTAGGAAATGCGACCGATATGGCGGCGCATAAAAGCCACCGGATCAAAGCCCGCATAGGAATGGTGGCCGGTGTCGAAGCAGATCTTCAGGATGTTTTCATCAACTTCGTTCAGCAAACGCTCCAGCTCGGGCTCAAAGTCAATGAACCCGGCGGCATGGGCGTGGATACCGACGCTCAGACCGTATTCCTCCGCCCCAAGCTTTGCCACGGATGCAATCCGGTCGCGGAACGCCGCCCATTCGGCGCTGTCCATCTGTTCCGCCGCCTCGGCCCGGCCAGCAGTCGGCGCGCGACGGGGCGAGATCGAATCAATCAGCACCAGATGCTTGGCGCCATGCGCTGTCAGCGCCCTGCAGGTGCGGACCGAAGCATCCCAGACCTCATCCCACTTGGCCGGATCATGAAAGGGGCGGAAGACGACCCCGCCGATCAGTTCCAGCGCGTTTTCCGCCAAGGCTTCGCCCAAGATCGCGGGGTCTTCGGGCATGAAGCCGATGGGGCCAAGTTCGATCCCCCGGTAGCCAGCGGCGGCGCAGTCTTTCAGAACCTGCCGCCAGGCCGGGTTGCGGGGGTCATCTGCGAATTCGACGCCCCAGGAACAGGGGGCGTTGCCGATACGAATGGTCATAGTGTCCTCATGTCTGGGGGACGGCGTGCCAGCGGCCGTCGTCTGATGCCTTGAACGCGGTGTCGATCAGTTGGCTGACGGCAAGGCCGTCGCGGAAGGTGGGCCAGACGGGTTGGCCCAGATGGATGGCGGTCAGAAAATCGCGCGCTTCGATGATGATCTGGTCCTGATACCCGGTGCCGTGGCCGGGGCCCTGGCAGAAGGCGGCATAGTCTGGATGCGCCGGGCCCGTCAGGATACGGGTAAAGCCCCGGGTCGCCTCCGGCCCCTCGGCGCGGTAGAACCAGACGGCGTTCTGGTCTTCCTGGTCAAACCGGATCGAGCCCTTTGTGCCATGGATTTCATACGCATAGCCCATCTTCCGCCCGGTTGCCGTACGGCTGATGTAAAGGTGGCCCATTGCACCCCCGGCAAAGCGCAGCATGATCTGGGCATGGTCGTCATTGTCCACCGGGACAGGGCCTTCGGGGCCGGGGCGAGTGGTGTGGACGGTTTCGATGCGGGCAGAAAGCTTGGCCACCGGGCCCATCAGGGCCAGCATGCAGTTGATCGGATGTGGCGCAAGATCGCCCATGCAACCGTTCGCCCGGCCACTGGTCCGCCATGTGGCGGGCAGGGACGGGTCTGCGAGAAAATCCTCGGTGTGCTCGCCACGAAACCAGGTGACGGCTCCAACCGCGCCTTCGGCCAGTAGCTTGCGGACGAACTGGGTCGCTGGCGTGCGTACATAGTTGAAGCCGATCATGTTCGCCAGGCCCGACGCCTTGGCCGCCGCGACCATCGCTTTCGCATCCTCCAGCGAGGCGCCAAGCGGCTTTTCGCAAAACACCGGCTTTCCGGCGGCAAACGCAGCTTCGGCAATCGCGCGGTGTGTGGACTGGGGCGATGCGATGAACACTGCCTGCACCCTGGGGTCGGCTACTAGATCGCGCCAATCGGCAGCCGCGCGGGCAAAGCCGTAGGCCGCGGCGTAACGCTGCGCCGAGGCCTCGTTGGAGGCTGCAATTACCTCCAGCCGTGGCCGCAAGGCAGTGTCGAAGACCGTGGCCACCGCCGACAGCGCAACGGCATGGGCCTTGCCCATATAGCCACCGCCGACCAGCCCAATTCCGATTTCGCCCAAGGCTCCCCCCTCGATTCACGACGCATATTGCAACCGGTTGCAAAAAATGTATCCTGCCCCTGCACGCCGCGCAAGCCCCGTTTGGGGGCCACGGCCGAAGGACGACCGATGACCGGAACCACCCTCAGACTGACCGTGGCGCAGGCCATCGTGCGCTGGTTGATGAACCAGTATATCCTGATTGACGGGGAAGAGGTCCGTATTTGCAGCGGCGGTTTCGGCATCTTTGGCCATGGCAACGTGCCCTGTCTGGGCGA
>Ga0335395_10002757_pt1 | contig 10939 bp, 9 predicted proteins | sample MAT02_FD_205744 | JGI IMG/M metagenome (GOLD analysis project Ga0335395, IMG submission 205744) | Freshwater microbial communities from Lake Fryxell liftoff mats and glacier meltwater in Antarctica - MAT-02 (spades assembly) (version 2) ...
CTTTCCCAAACGACTCCCCCGCAAGGGGATTGAAACTATTAACAGAGCAAGTGGGACATCTGCTGCCAGAAACTTTCCCAAACGACTCCCCCGCAAGGGGATTGAAACGTTACTTCAAATTCCGTGAAGTTACCGCCAGAACTAAGGCTCTTTCCCAAACGACTCCCCCGCAAGGGGATTGAAACACCAGGTGTAGTACCGATCATCATTAAAACCCAGACACTTTCCCAAACGACTCCCCCGCAAGGGGATTGAAACCGTTGGTAACGACAGCTTTATTTGAACCAGAGCCAGGACTTTCCCAAACGACTCCCCCGCAAGGGGATTGAAACTTTTTGAAATTCTTGAAAGTCCATAAGCCTCACTTTCCCAAACGACTCCCCCGCAAGGGGATTGAAACGGTCTTGTGCTTCAAAGTAAGAGTTTCCATTTACATGGTTCTTTCCCAAACGACTCCCCCGCAAGGGGATTGAAACGTTTGTTTACCCACCCTTTGACCACATTCATTCAGCTTTCCCAAACGACTCCCCCGCAAGGGGATTGAAACAGCGGTGTTTTCTAGGCTATCGAGAACTACTTCTTTCCCAAACGACTCCCCCGCAAGGGGATTGAAACCTAAAACTAACAAAGATGCAGAAATCGCCTTAAATTTGTTCTTTCCCAAACGACTCCCCCGCAAGGGGATTGAAACCATGATCAGAAATCCTTTTGAGATTTGGTAGATTACACTTTCCCAAACGATTCCCCCGCAAGGGGATTGAAACAGTTCCGGTGAAAGTTGTACCGGTGAATGACGTTGGCTTTCCCAAACGATTCCCCCGCAAGGGGATTGAAACTAAAATTCTAAACTCACATACCCTTCCTTTAAGTCAATGAGTCTTTCCCAAACGACTCCCCCGCAAGGGGATTGAAACACTTTAGTAAAGTCCGTGCCGTCGATTACAGCGATTCGCTCACTTTCCCAAACGACTCCCCCGCAAGGGGATTGAAACAAAGCAGGTCTACCAGTTCCAGAAATTACTACCTCTGCCTTTCCCAAACGACTCCCCCGCAAGGGGATTGAAACTGAAGAAGGCCTGAGTAGACAAAACAAACATTGCCCGCTTTCCCAAACGACTCCCCCGCAAGGGGATTGAAACTTGAAGCAGATCCAACTTATTGGAATCGTAAATTCTTCTTTCCCAAACGACTCCCCCGCAAGGGGATTGAAACAGGTATGCTGGTCTATAGAACCCATTTGACATCTTTGAGTCTTTGGTTGGGTGACGGGAAATATAGAGAGAAACCCGGTTTCTGAGATTTACCCTCATGCTGAGAAACCGGGTTTCTACGAGTCTTTGGTTGGATGACGAGAAATATAGAGAGAAACCCGGTTTCTGAGATTTACCCTCATGGCGAGAAACCGGGTTTCTACGAGTCTTTGGTTGGGTGACGAGAAATATAGAGAGAAACCCGGTTTCTGAGATTTACCCTCATGGCGAGAAACCGGGTTTCTACGAGTCTTTGGTTGGGTGACGGGAAATATAGAGAGAAACCCGGTTTCTGAGATTTACCCTCATGCCGAGAAACCGGGTTTCTACGAGTCTTTGGTTGGGTGACGGAAAATATAGAGAGAAACCCGGTTTCTGAGATTTACGCTTGCAACTTTCCCAAACGATTCCCCCGGAAGGGGATTGAAACAGTTGTAGGGTGCGTCAGCTTGAGTCCGATCGCCCTTAATCGATACTCACCCGCTGCTAACGCACTCTACCAACCAGATTTATTTTTTAACGAACCGCGAAGACACAAAGGGCGCAAAGTAAGAAAAGAGAAGAGAATAGCCGCTAACTGCCCGATCTACGACGATCGCAACAGTCGGCGAATTTCCAGCTTGTAAGCGGCATTATTCAAACCTTCACCGCTAGCCAGATCCGGATCGATCGCCCCATTGATGGCAGCAATCCGATCGCTCGTAGCCGGGTGAGTGCTCAAAATACTCGGTGGAGAAGACTGATTGAGCAACTTTTTCATAAAATCAACCATCCCAGATTGAGCGTAGCCCGATCGCCCCAGAGTTTCCAATCCCAACTGATCCGCCTCATACTCAGCTTGGCGGCTGTGCGGGCGGCGCAAAGCCAACTCCACGCCAATCTGCACCGCCCGAGAGCGATCGAGCCCTGTCGCCGAAGCTACACCAGAGGCGATCGCCATTTGACGCATTTGTTTAATGGAGTGGCGAGCGCTAATATGCCCGATTTCGTGCGCAATTACACTGGCTAATTCAGCTTCATTATCTGCCGCCACCATCAAACCCTTATTCACATAAACAAAACCGCCCATAGTCGCAAAAGCATTAATATTGTCGTCATCAATCACCTGAAAAGTATAAGGAATATTCGGGCGAGTGCTTTGCTCTGCCAGCCGCTGACCGATGCGATTGATATATGCTGTAGTGGCGCGATCGCGGTCAAGCTTAAACTCGCTTTTCGTCAACTGCTGATTGATTTGTCCGCCAACAGTCACCTCCTGGCGATCGGACATATTCGACAATTGAATAACTTGAATCCCCCGAAAAATCAGTTCTGGCAAAGAAAAGGCCTGTGTCGGTGCCGGGGAAACCACCCAGATACCCGCAGCCACAATCAGCGACAGAAACAGATAAATCCCGCGCCCGCAACTACGCCGGCAAGTCAACCACAAACTTTTTAACATGATTGATACGTGCGAAAAGATCGGTAAATTTTTAGGAAAAACGGCAAAAGTCACTCAATAGGCAGACGAAATTTGATGCTGCTTAGTTGCTATTTTAACTTGTTGCCAATTTTTCACCGCGCCACGAGCTCCCGGGCGATCGGGCAAATCAACCAACCGCCGTCAAGTACCTTCTGCCGATCGCGCCCAAGTCCTGCGGATTTTGGGCCTCCTATGTGGTAATATCTCTTAGCTTGTACAGATACTCCTGTCGCTGTCAGTTTATAGGCGATTTATGAAAATTTTGGATTCTCAAGGCCGACTGTTCGGCAAACTCAGCATCCTAGACGTAGGTGCCGCTCTCATCGTACTGTTAGTTGCAGTCGGAATCTTCTTCTTTCCCGGCACATCCGGCGGTTCCGTCGCCCAAGTCGGCGGCCAGAGTATGAAACCTGTAGAGATCGATGCAATTGCGATCGGACTCAAAGGCACCAACTTTCCAGAATTGTTCAAAGCCGGCGATAAAATCAACGTAGTGATCCGCAACCAGCCCTCCGGTCAGATTACGATCAAATCCGTCAAAACTATCACCAGAACCCTAGCAGTTCCCCAGCCCAACGGCACTGTCAAAGCTCTCCCCGATCCCAGAGAAGAAGAATCCTTCAGCAGAAATATGATGTTTACCCTAGAAGGAAAAGGTCAACTGACTGAAAACGGCCCAGTTTTAGGAAATACCAAAGTTAAAATTGGCACTACCCTAGAACTTGAAGGCAAAAAATACATTTTCAATGCTAGCGTCATCGACGTGCGAGTTAAAGAATAGCCATTGGTCAGTTGACAGTTGACAGTTGACAGTTGACAGTTGACAGTTGACAGTTGTGATTGGTAATGGAGCATTGGTAATCGGTAATCGGGAATTGGGAATTAATCTTCCTTCTTCCCTCTGACTTTTGACTTCTGACTTCAAGATCAATCCGTTAAATCCGTTAAAAGATCCGTTGCCGAACCTGCATCCGTTACATCCGCTACAGAATCCGCTGGCGAACTTCACCCTTCGGAAAGCAACCTTAAATACTGTTGAATTAAACCAATAGTCACAGCCGGAATTTCCAACTGCGGAGTCAAACCCACATTTTCCAGAGATTGAAAAACTTTGATTGCTTCCGGGTTGAGATTAGCCAACCGCTGGCCAATCTCCGGGCTAGTAAACTGAGATTTGTCACCCCAAATAATCGCAGTCGGCGTTGTTAGCTGAGTGATGTACAGCGACAAATCAAAACACAAATCTCCCCGCACAAAAGACAAGGCCGCATATTCTGCATTTGGTTCCAAAGCAGATTCCAGATAAGCATCGACAATTTCTTGGTAAACTCGACGGGAATCGGCAAATTGGCGTTGTTCTAAAAAGCTGCGAATGCCACCGTCTGTGGCGATGCCCGTACTGTAGAGCAATCGGTCTAAAATCGGCGTTTGGACTAGCTTCGCGAAGAAACTGCTGCCGTAATCTTGTCCGAAGTCCGATAAACCGCTGGGAATTGTCAAAATAAGGGATTTGAACAGATCCGGGCGGGCGATCGCAGCTCGAATTGCGATCGCCCCTGTGAGCGAAGAAGCTATCACATCCGTCGGACTGCCGCAAGTTTTTTCGAGAAATTCAATCAAAGTTGTGATATAATCTTCAACCTGATAATTTCGGGGCGGATGTTCCGATCGCCCCCAACCGATTAAATCAGGTGCTAAAATTCGATATTCTGCCGCAAAAGCCGGATAAACTTTCGACCATTCGTAGGCACTTGACCCGCCCCCAAAACCGTGAAAAAATACCAAATTCGGTTTATTTTCCGTCGTTGAGGTCGGCAATCCGATCCAAGGCATTTTTTCAGCAGTGTAGTAAACCATTCTGCCGATCGAAGTAACTATCGATCGCTGACCGAAGCCGAGGGGAACAAACATAAATAAGCCTCAATCGCTATTAGATTTTAGATTTTCGTCCGCCGCCCCGTCTCTATTTAAAAGAGTTGCAAAGCTAGCGGAGTTTTTGTAAAGATTAAGTATTGATTTAAATCTATTTTAGTACAACTGAAGCGTGAAACTACAGACAGGAACTAAGTTTTGCGATTTGGCGAGTTCGGGTGTGTAGTTATCTTCACCCTTGCTTGCCTACCGCCGATCGGAGATAATAGCAAAGTGATGGGTAAGACCCCTCAACAGAACCGAGTCGGTTCGCCGACCCGGAAAGCAGGCACTCGGAAAGCAGGATTATGAGATCTCGCTTTCAGGCAGGCGGCAGGTTGGTGGCAAATCACAAATAATTAATTACCATATTTTGCGGAACATTGCCTTTTAAGGCCGAAAGTCGTTGTTGGAGGGCGGGCGATCGGTTTTTGATTCCTAATTGCAGGTTTGGCAATTTCCCTCGCCTCGCCGTTATAAATTCCAAAACACCAGAAAAAAGTAATCTCAGGGAGCTCTACTAAAAATGCAATTGCTTAAGAAACGGGATCGAGAAGGTTTTATGGTTGACGCAAAAAGTCTTCAATCGGATGGGTTTGCAGAATTTGATACTGCTTGTCGAAGCATGGATTTGAACGGTAAAAAGTCTTTAGTCGCCACTCCCGAACGATCGGGTTCCGGGTTAGATGTGCTATCGGCAGCCCCCGTACCGGCGATCGTCCGCCTAGCTTCAGAAGACTTGAAATGCTTTGAAGTAGTACAAGACCAGTTTGCACATTGGGGCCTAACTTTTGCCAATACCGTCGCCATCCAACCTTCAAATCCAGCATTTTTCACGGGTTCTGGGGCAACAGTGTTAATGGGAGCTCCAAAAAGCGGACTGATAGAAGTAAGTTTCAAGTATCCCGTCCGCAGCGTGTCAGGACTTGTCACCAGTTCGCGACGAACTGTTTTATCTGCTTGCGACATCGACGGGAACCCAATTGTTCAAGATGAAATGCCCGCGCCCAATCTGGCAGGGTCTAATTCTTCGATCGCCCCTAGTGCTCCCCTGCGTGTAAAAGCTCCGAATATTCATCGAATTACTTTTTATGCTTTTGACGGTCAGCTAATAGTCGATGACTTTATTTTTGGATTTTAAGGTAATGCCATAAGTATTGTCCCAAGTCTGCAAACCTTCAAGAAGGGCATTTCGGACTAAAGCTTCGGGTTCCTGACTCAGCATCAGACGAAAGCACTCGGCAGCGCGGTTTCGGGCGATCCTCTGCGAGGGCTTCGCTAACGAACTTTTGACAGAACGAAAAGCCCCAAACCCACCGTTATTCACCAAATCGGTCATTTGTCGCACTGCAATCAAACGCTTCACGGGGTCTGCATCAGTCAAATCTGATAGGAGGCGATCGAGCACTGCTTCATTTTGTGAGACCCCGAGATTTAATGCTTGCCGCAGCAACAGTCCTACAATCGCGATTGTACCAAAATTCTGCAAAATTGCGCTCACAGCCATCCAGTGGCTCTCTGAGTCCGCCCAAATCGCCAAACTCATGTAAGTGCCCAAGGTGATCATGCCGCCACTGCCCACCGCTAAAACAAATCGGCGGTTCGGCCCCTCCCAAAATTGCTCGATTTGCTCTCGCAGCAATTGCCCGGGACGCGACTGCCCCCGGTAAACCAGCATCATCGCTGTTATCCCCAGCCCTGTCGAAAACAGTAACTGACTGTTCCACCATCCCCAAACTCCTACCAGAGTCACAACTGCCAGCCAACCTTTCGATCGAGTCAAACGATCTAGCAACCACTTGAGCAAGGCGGTAGAAGCTACAGGCGATCGGGCCCGATCGCTGTTACCATCTACTCTCCGGCGTCTTTTTTGGACAGTTCTTGGGGTTTCCTGCGGGCGATCGTCCCGACTAAGTTCTCTCAAAGCTGGGGCATCGGTTATTTCTAAGGAGAGTTCGTTGAAAGGGAGCTGACCGAGTTGTAAAGTGCGATCGGACTCTTTCACTACCGTTTGATTCAGTTTGGTTGTAGTTTTTTTAAATTGATTCATAGTTACTTTTTGCGAGAAATAACTTAAAATTATTCAGGCATATTTGGCACTGATTTAGATTCTGGGCAAACAAGAATGTTATCGTGCTTTTCTAAACTATCTTCACTTGCCCTATTTTAGGTGATGATTGCTGAGAATTTGGCGAAGTTATGCTACTGACTACGAGTTTAAATTTCAGCTATCATAGAGTTTGACACTCCCCTGGCTAAAGCCGAGGGGATTCTTGATTCACAGAATCAACTTGCCGATGCAGAATTGCTTCAACATCAGTAGCGGTCAATTCTCCACAAGCGTTATGGGTATTGCCCCAAGTTCCGGTATGCCCTACCGTACTCAATCCCCGACTTAGGATGTTCCTAGCTGCGTTGTGATCTCTATCAAGTACACATCCACACCGGCAAGCGTGGGTTCGCGTTGATAGACTTTTCTTAACAATCGTTCCGCAACTAGAGCATTCTTGGCTTGTTCCATTGGCTGTTACAGCAATCGTAATTCTTCCGAATACTTTGCCGAAATATTCCATCCAAACTCGAAACATATACCAAGAAGCATCGTTAATTGATTTTGCTAGACAGTGATTCTTCACCATATTTTTAATCCTCAAGTCTTCGTAAGCTACACAGTCGTTTGACTGGATGACGCATCTTGCCAATTTCACAGCAAAATCTTTACGTTGCCTACTTATCTTGAGGTGGTGCTTTCCTAGAATCACTCTGACTTTACCTCTATTCTTGGAACCCTTGACTCGCTTTGAAACTCGTCTCTGGGCTTTCTTCAATCTACGTTCTGCCTTGCGGAGGAATCGTGGATTGTCAACTGCGATACCATTGGAATCGGTGTAGAATTCTTTCAATCCGACATCTAGTCCAATCGCATTGCCAGTGACTTCAATCTTCTCGGAGCGGTCAACTTGAATACAGAATTGGACGTAGTAATACCCGTCTGCGCGTTTTACGAGCCGTACTCGCTTGATTTGAGTAGGCTGATAGAAATGCAAGTCGCGTGTCCCTTTTAACTTCACTTTCCCGATTCCTTTTTTGTCGGTGAAAGTGATTGATTTCCGATCTGATGCTAATTTCCATCCGCTAGTTTTGTATTCAACTGAGCGGTTGTTTTTTTGGAACTGCGGAAATCCCTTTTTTCCAGGATTCTTCTTTTTACAGTTATCGTAGAATCGGGAAATTGCCGACCACGCTCTCTCCGCGCTTGACTGTCGAGCCATGCTGTTTAATTCGTCGCAAAACGGAAACTCTTTTGCTAGAACAGCGCTATACTTGTTGAGGTCAAACTTATTGACTTTTTCGTTGTCCATCCAAAAGTGTAAAGCTTTATTGCGGATGAACTGCACTGTTTTAATGGCTTCATCGACAGCATCAAATTGCTGTCGTTTCCCGTATGCTTTGAATTCAAAAACCAGCATGACTTCGACCTCATCACGATATTGTTAGTCTAACAGGTATAGAGTAAAACCTGTCAATTGTTACATTTATTCGTGAAATAGTTTGGTTAAGATAGAAAAAGCCGTCCTAGAAGGACGGGGTTTTTACCCATTTTTCTGATAACTTTTGAGACAGAAGGTCGATCGGAGTTGGGTTCCGGGCGAAAACCCGAAAAACTTGAACTTTCAGAAATTTGGGGGCTTTTGAGTGCTTGAATTCGTCCGCCGAGAAATGCGAGTCGAAAATTTAGCCTGTGATCTGCCTGCCACAAAACTCACAGCCCTGGAGTGTCAGATGAGGTTGGGTTGGCAGCGGGCATAGCTAGCTGGACGCACCGCAACCTCCGAACCGACGGAGAATCCAGAAAGTATTCTTTGATAATAAATAGCAGGATCATTCCGAAACTGCTAAGATTTCTGAATTAATAGGATCAGATCTAGTCCGGTAGATTAGCCGTAATTCTGGTAGGGGCAGGAACTGTCGCGCCCGATCGGCAAGATCAGCCAGATTTCGGCGTAAGCCCGCCCCGGCGCTTGGATAGTATGGTCGATCGACCGAATATGATAGCAGTAATGGTTTGTGCGATCAAATCCTTACCAATATGTAAACATTTTACCGATGGCTCGCCGGAGTAATCTTGCAGGAAAACCCATGTCTAGTATGCAAAACCAATTCACGGTTCACTTCTGGGGCGTTAGAGGTAGCATAGCCTCTCCCGGGGCTGAAACAGTACGTTACGGGGGCAACACGCCCTGTATAGAAATGCGAGTGGGTGACAGCCGCCTAATTTTCGATGGCGGTACGGGATTGCGGGTTTTGGGACAAACTCTCCTGTCGCAGATGCCCGTAGAAGCTCATATGTTTTTTACTCACTCTCACTGGGATCACATTCAGGGATTCCCATTTTTTATCCCAGCTTTTGTTAGGGGCAATTGTTTTCACATCTATGGGGCTGTGGCTCCTCCTCCTAATAAGGCGACTATCCAGCAGCGGCTCAATGACCAGATGCTCCACCCCAATTTTCCGGTACCCCTGCAAATTATGGGGGCAGACCTGAAATTTAACGATATTGAAGTGGGCGAACCGCTGGAAATCGGAGATATTAAGGTGGAAACTGCTTTGTTGAATCATCCCGGGGAAGCTGTAGGCTACCGTGTGAACTGGCGCGGGTATTCGGCTGCTTATGTGACTGATACTGAACATTTTCCCGATCGCTTGGACGAAAATGTGCTGTCTTTGGCTCGGGATGCTGACGTGCTGATCTACGACGCTACTTACACCGATGAGGAGTATTACTCGGAGAAGAACAGCAGAGTTGGCTGGGGACATTCGACTTGGCAGGAAGCGGTGAAGGTGGCTCAGGCGGCTAATGTCAAAAAGTTGGTGATTTTTCACCATGATCCGCTGCACAATGATGAGTTTTTAGACAAGGTGGGAGAGCAAGTGGCTCAAAGGTTCCCGAACAGTTTGATGGCGCGGGAAGGTTTGTCATTGCAGTTGCTACCTCCTAACACCGATGTCTCTGAAGCGTCGGTGCAAGCTCCTAAAGTTTCTGTGTGATGGATTTGAGGTTGCCGATTCAGAAATCTTGAGGTCGGAAATCTCAAATTTAAGTGAGGGTTGACCTTAATCAAAGACGGATACAAGCCCCGGCGCCAGGAGTGGAAAATAAAAAAGTTGAGATCGATGTTCGAGTTCTCAGCTCTATCTGTTGTGAAGTCAATTCTAAAATCTCAAATCGACGGGCGATCGCAATCTGGCGAAGTATGTCAAAATCTTAAGCGTGTGGGTAACTTCTTCTTGTAACGCTGCTCTGACTCCAACTTCGGTTGCCTTGGGAAACTTTGATGGTTTGCACCTGGGGCATCGACAAGTCGTGCAGCCAATTTTAAATCGATCGACCTTTGAGCCAAATGCAACGGTTTCTGCCTCGGGGCAAAGCCTGCGCTCAAACCCTGGCAAAGATCAAAATTCCGAAAGCAAACATCCGGCAACTTGCAACAACGATTCGGCGAGCAACAGCCTCTCTGGTCTTATTTCTGATGCGGACGATCGACCTTACAGCACTGTGGTGACATTCGATCCGCACCCGCAAGAATTTTTTACAGGTCAACCCAAAAAACTGCTGACGCCTCTGGCAGAAAAGGTAGAATTGCTTGCAGCAATGGGCGTTGAGCAATTAGTGCTGCTGCCGTTCGATCGAGAACTAGCAAATTTAACGGCTTCTGAGTTTGTCGAGGAAATTCTGGTGCGGCAACTGCAAGCGAGTCGAATTAGCGTTGGGCTAGATTTTCGGTTCGGACGAGGACGTGCTGGGACGGCTGTGGATTTGCAGTCGATCGCCTCTAGCTACGGCATTGATGTTACTCTTGCCCCCCTGTACAATTGCGCTGAAGGCGATCGCATCAGCAGTTCTGCAATTCGTGAAGGTCTGGCATCCGGCGACCTCAGAAAAGCGAATAAGTTGCTGGGGCGACCTTACAGTTTGGTCGGGACTGTGGTTGGCGGACAGCGGCTGGGTAGGACGATCGGATTTCCGACTGCTAATATCGAACTGCCCCCAGAAAAATTTTTGCCACGCTTTGGGGTGTACGCGGTGCGAGTCTCGGTGAAGGATGGAGGGGAAAAGATCAAAGATCAAAGTTCTTCCTACAAGTGGGAAAATCCCAAAGCTCTAATTCCCGATCGATCATCAAATGTATCATTCATCAATGGGGTGATGAATGTTGGCCGCCGCCCAACGGTAGACGGCCTGCAACTCACTGTAGAAGTTCACCTGTTAGATTGGTCTGGGGATTTGTACGGTCAAACCTTGAGCGCAAGTTTG
>Ga0335395_10002758_pt1 | contig 10938 bp, 8 predicted proteins | sample MAT02_FD_205744 | JGI IMG/M metagenome (GOLD analysis project Ga0335395, IMG submission 205744) | Freshwater microbial communities from Lake Fryxell liftoff mats and glacier meltwater in Antarctica - MAT-02 (spades assembly) (version 2) ...
AAATTCTTGCACACGATTGCACTTTCACCGAATTCACCCGTTTGAAGAAGAAAAAGAAGAAGCCGCAGAAGCCAATCCAATGGCGCTTGGAGTATCTCCTTCATTCCTTGATCGAAAACTCCATCGCATGGCTGCCCGGGCCGTGGGTATTCCGGATCGGCGAATTTCTCGGAGACCTCACGTGGCGTTTCATGGGACAACGGCGGAAGATGGTTTCACGAAATCTACGAATCGCCTTTGGAGATCAAAAAACCGCCAAAGAAATCGAAGCAATGGTGCGGGCAAACTTCCGCCGCACCGGAGCGAACATGGTCTCAGCCGCTCACACCGCGCGTCTCTCGCCTGAAAAACTCGTCAGAAGCATCCGTGTCGAAAATCTACACCTGATGGAACAAGCACATGCCGAAGGAAAAGGCGTGGTGCTACTCCTCGCCCACATGGGAAACTGGGAAGCGCTCAGCCGCCTCGTCCATTTCTTTCCAAAAGGTCTCAAAATCGGTGGGTTCTACCGACCCCTCAACAACCCACTGTTAGACAAAAAAATCCTCGACCGCCGTCAAGCAGATGGCAGCCGAATGTTTTCAAAAAAGGATTCATTTCATCAAGCCACCGGATTTCTGCGCGAAGGCGGAATGGTCGGTATCCTCGCGGATCAACGGGTGGGAATTCAGGGAGATTTAATTTCATTTTTTGGCAGACTCACCCGCGCCAGTCCCCTTCCCAGCTTACTGGGGCGGCGGGTCAAAAGCAAAGTCATCGCCCTTTCGCTCTCCACCGAAGCACCCGGGAAATGGATCATCAAGCTGCATGAAGTGGCCCAACCCTATTCCACAAAGCACTGCATGGAAGCGATGGAGCAAGCAATGAGAATAAGCCCGTTGGATGTGTTCTGGATGCAGGAACGCTGGAAGGTATTTGCCCGACGAAGCCGACCCATCCATGATTGGCTGGGAACCGATAGCCGCCAAGGCACTAAACCCCACCGCGCGCTCATCTGGCTCGCCGGAGCCCCCCCATCTTGGCAAGTTCCCGAAACTTGGCAGCATCCCGATGTCGTTTATGAAGCCACCCTCTTCGCCGGAGAAATCCCTCCCTCTTGGCTGCCGCAAGAGACCCAAATTCACCGCATCCAAGCACCCCGGAACTCCCGCGCTTTGAGAAAATGGATTGCCACCCTTGATGCAGCCGCCATCTTCCCCATCGACTACATCCTAGCGCCCAAAAGCTCAACCACCCTCGCCGCAGCCGCCCGCATCGAAAATATCCCGCTGATCCTGCTCCCATGAAACTCTCCGTAATCGTCAGCACCTACAACCAACCCGAGTGGCTGGAAAAGGTCTTGCACGGCTATCAGCATCAGACGTTTCAAGACTTTGAAATCGTTATCGCCGATGACGGTTCAGACCAGCGGACCGCCGAACTCATTGAATTGTTCAGAAAATCCGCGAATTTTCCAATCAAGCACGTTTGGCATCCCGACGCTGGCTTTCAAAAATGTGCCATTTTAAACAAAGCAATCGCCCAATCCGATGCCGACTATTTGGTTTTCACCGACGGCGATTGTATCCCCAGACAAGATTTCCTCGCAACCCACGCCCGCCTCGCCGAGCCAGGAAAATTTCTATCCGGTGGCTATTGCAAACTCGACCTCGCCCTGAGCCGCACCATCACCACGCAAGACATCGCCAGCGGCCGCGCATTTTCACTGGCATGGCTGCGAGACCATGGTTTAAAGGACTTTTCCCAATCGATCAAAATCGGTGCCAAACCCGCAATGGCGTTGATGTTAGATCAATTTTCACTCACCAAGGCCACTTGGAACGGCCATGGCTCATCAACTTGGAAACAAGATATTCTCGCGGTCAACGGCCACAACGAGCAGATGAAATACGGTGGCGAGGACCGTGAAATGGGCGAACGCCTGATGAACCGCAGCTTAAGCGGTAAGCGGATCCGCTACCGCGCCGTCCTGCTCCACCTCGACCACACCCGCAGCTATGTGAATCCCGAAGATCTCGCACGTAACCTTGAGTTCAGAAAACAAACCGTCGCCTCTCGCACCACCTGGTGCGACCAAGGAATCATCAAAGGCCCTCGCCAAGACCACTCCACCTCTGCTCCCCACCATGGATAGAAACTCCACGGTCCCCATCGGCAAGCGGCTTGAACACTTTGTGCGCCACCTGAGGCCCCACCTCAATCCACATTATCGCAAGGCATATTCTTCGCTTCTAGCACGTGGCATGGGCGAACAACTCAACGGCGAAACCATCGTTTGTTGTGATTTTTCCAATCCAGCAATTGATTCAGTAGGTGGCCGTTACTATTTCAGCATTGTTAGAGACCTGATCGATGCCGGCTATTTCCCAGTGTTCACCGCCCGCCGCGCCACTCTGTCCACCTTTGGCACCAGTGCCATGAAGTCACCCCTGCTCACGGAACGACTTGGAGTGGTCCGGTCGCTGGACGAATTAACACAGCCGTATTTCCTCATCACCGACGGTGACGCACCCGCGCCGCCGAACACCCTGGGAGTGATCCGCATGAGTTATGAACGACGCCGAAGCCAAGGCAAAAACGAACTCGAGTTTCCGGTGTTTGTGCATCCGTGGCTCACCACTAAAATCAAATTTCCCTATATCTACGATCTGAACGCCATACGGCCAGTTCGGTTGTTCTTCGGCGGAAACACTGAAGAGGGAAAGTATGACAAAGACATCCTGCGCGATTTATACTCCATGCTCACTCGGCGCGAAATGCTCACGGTGACCCGCGCGGAGTTTACCGAAGCGGAAATCCACCGTCCGCGTGATGCATCCAGATGGTTGCCATCCCGGGACGTTCAGCGCTTCGTGCTTTGCGAAACCCAGCATTGCAAAATCCCACAGGAACGGTGGCTTGATGCTCTCGCCAAATCCGACTTCTTCCTCGCCTGTCCAGGTGTCGGCATGCCGCTCTGCCACAATCTCATCGAAGCGCTGGCAGCAGGTTGTATCCCCATCCTCCAATACGCTAATTACTTGCCAAATTCTCTGGAGGATCGTGTCAATTGCCTCACATTTAACAATAATGAAGAATTAAAGATTGCGATCAGACTCGCACAATCAATGAGCTCGCATGAAATTCGCATCCTCCGAAAAAATGTGAAACAATACTACGATGACTTTCTCGCACCGGGACGCTTTACCCAGCGTATGTTCAACGGCGAAACAAATCAAATCACCCTCCTAATGAATGCCTATCGAGTGCCCCGCTCATCAAGCAGGACGTGGTGACTGGAATTCAAACTGGATCAGGCTGGAGACGCTGCTAAGAAATCCTTCATCTGATCATTTGGCGGCAATGGTTTGACTTTAGCGATGACGTTAAGTGCATCGTGGCGCACATGACATTTTTTCATTTCTTCACGAAGCATCTCTTCCGTGATAGAACCGTTCTCGAGGCATTCTTTGAGAAGCGCGAAAAACAGCCTCTCTTGGCGTGAGTCGGGATTGACCTTATATTTCTTGGAGAAGATTTCAGTTCCAAACAATTTGCGTTGAATGGAGGCAAATGTATTCAAGAATTTCGAACGTGTTTCCGTATTAAAATCAATGGGCAAGCCCGATTTCCACGGCTGCGTTTCACGACGGGTTGTATGCAGCATTTTGGTCTCAGGAGTTAGGATGTCGAAATGATTCCAGACAACTGGAAGTTCGCCGATCGTGTTAGGATCTTCTTTTTTGAGGCTCATCCAATCGACATAATCGAGTTCACTGCGAAACATTTTGCGAAATGATTCCTCCACTTTCCAATGGGTGAGTTTCTCGCATTCCATAAGCATGACACTCGTCATACGATCAAATCCACCTCCGGTTTTACTTGGTTTGTGAACCAGGCGAACGGCCTTCCCTTCCATGTCCATGTTAAAAAGCTCCATGATATCGGCCACGGCAAAAATGTCAGGGTCAACCACAATAGCACGCCCCTGGTATCCCATTAACTCGGGTGGCATAAAGCGTGACGGGGTAAAGGATTGAAGATCTTCAAACAACCAAGGGCGCATTTTACCACCACGAAGGTATTGCTTACCGTTAAATTCAGAGAAGTAAGCATGGCTGCGAATATCGAGAATCTTCACGTCGAAAAGGTCCGGTGTTCTAGAAGCACGCTTGAGCGCGTGGGCACTGACGATCGCGCCCGAGATCTGCTTGTGGTTTGTATGAATAAAGACGGTCGGTTTCAAGGTGGCCTACTTTCTTGTTGGATGGTAATTGAATTCGGCACTGCCTCGTAGCCTTCAGGCACTTGGCAGAACTTTACGAGTGATAAATCACCGTCGGGGTTTTTTACTACCGCCACAAGGGCCTAGCAAGTGGATTTTTTTCCCCTCGACCAAGCAGCTAAATTTGACAAAACCCCGTTGATGGATTCAAGGTAGGTAGGGTTAACGTCGGCGAAAATGCCTTGCTGCGGATAGGTTCTTGGGATCTGAGACTTCTATTTTAAGGACGCTAAGGAACATCAGGCAACGGGTTGCGCGGTCTCGGCACACCAGCCTTGGAACTGACTTTCTCCGATGCCCTATCCATGCAAATGGTTAGAAGCGAAACGCTTGGTGCATTCTCACCATCAATGAGGCTGGATGTTTCAGCGTCCGGGATTTGGGCTCCCCCAGTAACCTCAAAGCCCGCTTTCCACTCCATAGAGATGCTTGTACGGAACATCCATTGAAAACCCGATCATGCGTTGGAGGCGAGTCCTGCCATGACTCTGAAATCCTTTGGCAAGGCACCTTTCTGAATCCATGCTTTCAAACTAATCCCTTGGATTTTATCCGCAAAACATTTCACCTTGCCACCAAAAAATGCGGTGTAATAACCAAGAGAAGAAACCGCAAATAAAACACAATCATTCGCATTGAGCTCCTTCTCCACCGAATAGCTGCGACTGACCACACGGATCGGAATACGTATGTTTTTTCTGATCTTACCTAACAAGGAATCGTAATGACTACTAGAATCGGTATCTACAAAGTGAAATTTTATGATGATTTCCGCGTATTCTCCCGCTTCTTTCACGACAGCAATACTTAGTGCTTCCTCATAGTCTTGCCATAATATACCGCGGTGAAGATAGCAAGTATCCAAAATGACGAACAACCGCGCAGGTTGGTCGCTATCTACTGGTTTTTTCATGCAGGATGAAACATTCACCACCTGTTCCATCCCAGAGAAAGCAGCTGGAGTGATTGCCAACGCGCCCCGGAAACGATCATTTTTCAAATCAAACATATCGCGCCCTGAGCGATAATTTGACTCCGTCAGAAGAGCTCTTAGGTAACTTAAAAAACATTTAATTTTGGATATGCGCAACCCTTGATGGGTGGCCCAGGCCATGGAAGTAAATCCTTCTTCCACAAATCGATATCCAATACACCAAGGATGGGAAATGATTTCCTGAGTCATCAAGAGCTGGGTGTGAGGGATATAAGCGATAAAGGGCTGGTCACGGGTGAGAAATCCGATCTCCCTGAATAGATCTTCCTTACATTTCGCATATAACAGGCGGTCCCAACTCTTGAATGCCTTTTCAAGCATGTTAGAGATTTGATCGAGACAAACACCGTTGCCGATTGGCTCAACCGAGCGGCGGGAAATGGAGCAGATCCACTTTTCCGGAATCGCAGCTGCTCGCATCCCGGCCTCGAACACAGCACTGATCAGAGGTGACTGGATGACACAGAGATGATAGAGCCTATCTTCATTCATGAGTGCGCTTCTATTTCAGACGGGGGTTTGAGCTGATAAATCGCGTCAGAATATTTAATTTCTTTAGTGCAAAGCGGAAAAAGACCGGATATTCAAGACTTTCATGGTGGCATAAGCAAAAATTTCCATAAGATGCCCGAAGGGCAACATACCCACACCCAGGCAAGCAAGGAAAAAATTTGCTTCATTTTAGGATAGTGCTTGCTATCGTGTTCGTAACATTCGTTTCAAATTTTTCTAGTGAATCATCTCAAAAGATACCTATCTAAACAAGCAGTCTGTTTTCTCATGACTCAGTGGCAGATTGAGTCTCAGTCTGCCAGGTGCTACTTTTAAAACCGATTTCTCATGCTACATCCCCTTGTGAATACCATCCTGAAATTTTACAGAAACATCCCCCGGCCTTCATCCGCTGCATGAACCCGAAAATCATCTGGATCATTGATGAAGGAAGTCAAGGACATGTAGTCCAGTCCCGAGGTCTTGTGCGAGAATTGGCAAAGGCGGTGCCTCTCGAAACTTTCGAAGTGCAACTTCATACAGTTCCTACTCTCCGGTTCGCACGGTCGATGACAAAACGATTGCTTCGTCTCGTCCTGCGGAAATGGATGTTCCACTTCCTGCACCCGCAGATCACACTTCCAGATTCAGTGCCAGACCTCATCGTTTCCAGTGGCCCCCACTCGCTCGCAACCATAGAATTTCTTACAAAATTCTATGGTTGCCCAAGCGTTTTCGTGCAAGGTACCATTGATGTCCCTCGGGGAACTGTAACGGCAATCATGCGTCCGTTCGAGGGGTGCCAACGGGATGACTACATTTTCATTCCGATGCTCTTTACCGAAATTACTCCCGAGGTGGTGGACAGGGAACGAGAGGCTTATTTGTCCTCTCACGCAATCCGTCCGCAAGGAACCGTAAACACGCTGTTTATTGGAAACTCATCCTCAAAGATCCGATTCTCATCTGCGGACTGGGCTGGCTTGGTCCGCTTCGTCAACGAACTTTGGGAGAGCACCGGATCACAATGGCTGATCACCACCTCTTTCCGAACAGGCCGTGAACTCGATGATTTCTTCAAACGCGGGATCAATCCTGCCGCCATCCTGGAAGCGGTCTGGTATTCGAAATCCCCGAGGAAGGTGACGAAGCCATTCCTGGGACTGGCGGACCGCGTCTTCGTAACGATGGACAGCCTGACGATGCTGACCGAAGCCATTGCTTCCGGCCGCCCCACGTTTGCGATTTGTCCCTTAGAAATTCGCGAGGACCCATCTAACACCCATCTCCGCTATGTCAACGGACTCGCGGAAAAAGGCTTGATCACCCGACTCTATCCCGGCCTTACTGCGGCTCTTCCATCTGCGCCGACCGCCATTCTGGAAATCGATTATTCCGGCCCCATTCACGAGCTTATCAAACGAATCAGATGGAAAAGTTAGCCCGAGAAACTCCCATCCAGCTTTGTGTCACCCACTCGCCCCTCGTCACGCGGGTGTTCCAAGCCGCCATGCGGCACCAAAATATCCCGGGATCCGCCATCCGATCAATCGCTAGGCGAGGCGTGCCATTTCAAGGCAAAGGAGTTTGTCTCAATGATGTATCAGACGAGATGGAGCAGTGTTTCAGAAAACGCGACCGAAGCGGCTTCTCCGCGCTCCGTAAACGGTTTGAGAATGCACTGCACAGCCTCACCGAAGGAAGACCCTTCGAGGCGTATATCCCCCACGCAAACAGGATTCTCTATCAGGAAATCATTCGGCACCCTGAGTGCTTCGGATATTCGTTTCTCGAAGAGGGCTTCACATCAATGGCATGGGACAGCTGGCCGAAGGCCAGGGCAAGGTCCACATGGGCCATGGTTTTTCGAAATCATCTTAAGACCTTGTGGGTCGGCCCTCGCTATCGTTTCAACAGGCCGATGTTCGAGCACTCCTTACCCAACTACCGGGGGGCCTACGCTATTTCCAAACATGCGTTCTGTGGCATGCCGGGCAGAGCCGATGTTTCCTCCTACATCCCACCTATGCCATTGGGGGACGGAATAGGAGACACTTACGTCATTCTTGATTCTGTATATCTCCATCTGAAAATTCCTTGGGAATTTTATGAAAACGCAATCGTTGAGGCAGCGTTGACGCACTCGTTGCCTTGCTCCGAATTGCGTATCAAGTTCCACTTCGCCGATGCTCGGGCGCAGCAGAGATTCGCGAAGATCCGCGAGCGTCTTGGCGAGGCAGGCCTGTCATCCGTATATTTGCTCGGCTCGGACTTTACGGTGGAGGAGAATCTAACCAGTGATGATCTGCTGTTATTCGCAGTCACTTCCCTAGGCTACTACTCCGCCCTTGCAGGCGCACGTGTCAAGTGCTTCGCGGAGTCGATAGACGGGCTTGCATTGCACACTTTGATTTTAAACGGAGCCTTGCCGGAGGACTTTCTGCAGGTTATCGGATTGCCTGAGAGTTCCTCTTCTTCCAGATCATGACACCGGTGCAGGACTATTTGAGCCGCAGATTTGCTCGTCCTGTAATGGTCAGGCAAAGACTTGAGGCATGCCTCGGCTGGATGCCAAGAGTTGCGAGAGCCGGGTGCCACCGCTGGCTTTGGCAGTGGCCGCTCCGGCACATGCGATCAATTCCTGCGGGAATCGATATTTCACCTCTTGAGAACGGAGGGTGGCGAGTGTTGTCTGGAAAGCGGCATGTTAGCGATTGTGTAAGCTTTGCGGATTGGATCGGCGGGATTGACGCGCCCTTATCCATCGTTGCGACTGGTCCCTCGGCGAGAGACTACCCGTGGGAACAACTTAGGAACGGGGAAAGGCGGATCCTTGGGGTGAATGGGGCGCCCTCGTTTCTAAGAGAAGTTGGGGTAAAAGCCGATGCGTGGTTGATTTCCGATGACACATTTCTTCCAGCAGCAGCTAGGCATTTTACCAACGCGAGCGGCGTTCCCTTGGCCACGACTGTTTCAGCAGCAGCTTGGTTGGCTCGGAATTCACCATCGGAGCTGACGAACCGCCGCGTGACTCTTTTGGAACGTGTAAATCAGTGGCATGGAATTCCATCTCTGCCGATTTCAGAACTCATCGAGATGAATGGTAGATCCGGCAGCCCGTTCGTTTTTCCGTTAGGCGAAGACGCAAAATCCAAGGTCGGCTGGAGTCATTTTCCGGAATATGGCATATTTTCTGGGTGCACGGTAGTTTTCGCGGCGCTGCAGATCGCAGTGGCGCTCGGAGCAAAGGATATTGAGATCATCGGCATGGACCTTAGCGACACGGGACGTGTCTATGATGAAGGCGGCACGCCACAACCCAGCGAGCTGAGCGAGCAATACGACCGCTATATCCTGCCTGCATTCGAGTTAATGCGCGGCGCCCTCGAAGGCAGCGGGGTCAGAATTAGGAATGTATCGAAGGTATGCCCCTTGCCCCCGCTGTTCTAGCACTTGCTCACCCGGTTATACTAGGGACGACAACTTATCCACTTCTGGTTGAATCATTGCGTATCTCCAGATTTTCCGACCGAGGTCAATGTCAATTGCTTTGCCGCTGAAAACTAGGGTCTGCACGGCTGGAACTCGAACTGTCTGGCGACCACGGCAGAGGACAACGGGCAAGCTTCGACTGGAATTGCCGGAAAAGATCTTGGCTACAAAGCCCGGGTAATAGAAACCCTCGAAAGTGCCGCGTTGTCACTCGCACAGCGCGGCATCGGGATGAACTGCAGCAAATTAAGAATCCTTTCCTACGGTTGCTCGGAAGGGCAGGAGATGCATAGCATGAGCGCCAACTTTCGGGTCATTGATTCGCCACTCCGGCTGGCAAGGGTTTCATCGATAAGTTTGACCGGGACGGCGACCGACTGACCACGAGTTTCGGCGTCAAGCGCAAGTATTCCCATCGCCGTGAGGCCCCTGGAATCGAAGATCATGACTTGATCGACAGCATTTACTAATATTTGCCCAAAGGCTGCCACGAGGAATTTGGTGGGTTAGGCACCATTGGCGCCGTAGGATTCTTGATGGCCGCCTCTTGGACCTAGAGCCATTCTGGCCCAAGATCGCCGGGGACAATGCGCTGCGACGCTCCCGATTGGCGGATCAAATTGCGGAGCTGGAGAAATTTTTACATCTTCCCGTGGTTTCTCAAAATCACTTAAAGCAATCAAGCAGCGCCTCTTCGGGTTTGGCACCAACGTCTAATAGCTCCGCCGGTAATTGGCGTTTGAACTATGCGGTAGGCTGGATATTCTCCCGCCCCTGTCTAAAAATGTCGATTTATGAAATACGGATATTTAGAGTTCAAATACAACCATCGGAATGCTCTCGCGGCTGAAGAGGGTGAGGCTGCCGACGAGACAATTAACATCGGTGACAACATCCAGTCGCTTGCGATCCGATCACTTTTAAACAGGCTTGGCATTCCGGATCACAACATTGTTGGGGTAAACCGGGATGATCTTGCGAACTACGAAGGTGAGCCGCTCAAGCTGGTAATGAACGGCTGTTTTTACCCACATTGTTTCCCGCTGTCGCCCCACATCACTCCGATGTTTTTCGGCTTTAACACGGATTACCCGGAAATCCTGCGCAAGAACATGGAGCTTTTTAAAAGATACGAACCCATCGGATGCAGGGACAATTCAACGAAGGATCTTCTCCTCAAGCATGGTATCAAAGCTTATGTGACTGGTTGCCTCACACTCACCCTCGAGAAAAGAAAGGTTGATCCAGAAAACGGCAAAACGATCATTTCCTTTGGCCGGGGATCGGGCGAGTTTCCAGGTGCCCTTCTCCAATACATCCCGCCAGCATTGCTGGAACGGTCATCATTTGTCTTCCAGAGAAAACCGGTTAAAAGATTGCCACTTGGGGATGCGGAGGTCGCGGAGGCGGACAAAACGGCCCGCGAAACGCTCGACTTCTATGCGAGAGAAGCCACTCTGGTCGTGACCCCTTTGTTGCACGTGGCGAGTCCCTGCATGGCGATGGGCATACCGGTAGTAGTTGCTAGAAAAGATGCGAATCTCCGTTTCACCGCGATCAACCGTTTGACTCCAGTTTATACACCCAAGTTCTTCCGGAACATCGAGTGGTCTCCGCCGGTTGTGGATTTGGAACCCGTCAAGCAAGCCATGATCCGAATCGTGAATCAGCTTGTTGAGGGACACCCGGCTCCAGA
>Ga0335395_10002760_pt1 | contig 10930 bp, 9 predicted proteins | sample MAT02_FD_205744 | JGI IMG/M metagenome (GOLD analysis project Ga0335395, IMG submission 205744) | Freshwater microbial communities from Lake Fryxell liftoff mats and glacier meltwater in Antarctica - MAT-02 (spades assembly) (version 2) ...
TCATAATATCCAGTCAATATTTTTTTAATTGTCTTGCGATAAACTTCTAATTTATCCATTGCAGAATTTCCTCCTTTTCCATTTCAACAACTATTAAAAGAAGCTGATTTTCCTTGGTAATTACTTGTATCGACTTCCGTTAAAAAAAGTTTGTGTAGGGTGTGTCGCCATGATTAATCCCTGAATTATATCGACAATCTCATGGCGACGCACCAAGTTACAATAATTGAATAAAGAAACCCATTTTTTTACCAGACTTTTTATCAATAGTATAACTTTGCATCCTCATCTTTGATCCAATAGGAATCAGCCATAATTGTCCAATCATCTTTGAGCAAAAAAAAATTAACTTCATTAGTTATTGAAGAACCCCGGTGCGTCGCTATGAGATTGTCGATAGAATTCATAGATTTTTGATGGCGACACACCCTACTAACCCAATTATCTGATTACTTTGGCAAAGGTGCCAAGACTTTCTCAGCATGACTCGCCGCCACCGCCGCAAATAAAGCCTCATAATGATTCAAAGCTTCCTCAAATCCGTAATTCTCCACAGCATACTTTCTACCTTGCTCGCCCAACGCATTCACCCGATCGCGATTTAAGAACAAATCCTCCACAGCATCAGCCAAAGCCTCCGCGTCTTCCGGCGCTACCACCACCCCGCCACCGCTTTGCTGGATTGCTTTCTGGGCTGTACCAGTTTCTGGAACCGAAGCCAAAATTGCCCGGCCGCTGGCGAGAAGTAATTGAATTTTTGAAGGCATATTGAAGTTGGTAACGCGCAGCTTTTGTACGACTAAACTAACATCAGCAGCAGCTAACAATTCGGGCAATTTTTCTCGCGGTTCAAAGGGTAACAACATTACATTAGTAGCTTTATAAGTTTCGCAATCTTTTTGCAAGCGCGCTAGTGCTGTTGATTCTCCGACAATTACAAAAGCGATTTCGGGTATGTGTTTCAAACGGGCTGCTGCTTTGACAACTGTTTGCAATCCCTGAGTCAAGGCAATATTTCCAGCATACAGAACTACAAATTTGCCCTTGAGTTTGTGAGTTTCTCGAAATGAGTTATTTTCTTTGGGTAAGGGGCGAATGAAATTGACATCTACCCAATTGGGAAGGCAAACTATTTTTTCCGGCGGTACTCCCTGAGAGTGCAATTTTTGGACAAAACCGCTGTCGATGACGCTGACTTGGCTGGCTGTGTTGTAAGCAAATTTTTCTAAGGCGTCAGCAATCTTAATTAGTAGTCCGTTTTTTTTCACCAAGCCGACGCGCACGGCTGCTTCTGATACTATGTCCTGTACGTTGAGGACGATCGGGATATCGCGACTCCAGCCGTAAAAGGCGACTGGGACGCAAATCGGTAAAGGTGGCATTGTCGAGAAAATCACGTCGGGGCGCCAGCCTCTGAAGGCTTGGACGGCGCTGGAGACGACAAAACTGCCGTCTAGTAATAGTCGGTCTAGGAGGCTGGGATGGGGGCCGTTGACGCGCAGGTAGCTGCGCTGAATTGTGACGCCTTTGTGTTGTTCGGTGAGGTAAAATTTGCCCTGATATTGCGGATAAATCCGGCGCTGGGGATAGTTGGGCATTCCGGTGATGACTCGCACTTGGTGGCCGCGCTTGACTAAGCCTTGCGCTAGTTCTGTCATCAGGGGGGCAATGCCGATCGGCTCTGGATAGTAGTTATACGAATAAATTAGAATACGCATAATATTTATTTTGCAGCAAATTGTCCTGCCGCGACGCGAGTTTACACCCGGTGAGTTGCAGAGGATGTGGTTGGGTTCCGGGTAGCACAACAGGGGGCGGTGCTGGAACCTTCCACTTTTTGCAAAAGAAGCCGCTCTGGATCGGGCGGGCCGCAAGCGCCTTCAGGTAAGGTTTTTTCGCATTACCAAGCAGTTGCGGCGATCGTCGGTACGGATATAGCGAAGATCGTCTGTGAGCTTGTACATGAACACCAGTCCCCTTTCTCCTTCTCTGTCTAAGGGATCGCGCTGCTCTTGCATGATCGAGTGCAGCTTTGCTTCTAGGTTGAAAGGTTGACCCCTGTCCCAAATCCTAATTTCTAAGTAATCGGCAAACACTTTTACCTCAATGTCGATCGGCGTCGCGGGGGGCAAGTTCTGGTGAGCGTGGCGGACAGCGTTTGTAAAGCCTTCGTTGACGATCAGCCGGCACTGCCACCAGAAATCCGCCGGCAGCAGCGGCAAAACTATATTCTCCAACCATTCCAAAATGGATGTTAAAGCCTCCAAGTCTGTTTCAACTTGAAGGTGCGACTCGGCCTTTGGTTGCTTGTCTTTCATTTTTGTTCCCCTTTGTCGGTCCCCACCAGCGCTATACTCAGCACCGGAGAGAGAGGAAAAGGAGGGCTCTGTCTTGGCAACATATTAGTTAAGTCAAGCTTGAGTTGAAGAAGCTCGTTTTGCCTCAAGGTGAGCATTCCTTTCGCACCATTTACTCGCACAGAAAATGAGAGACTTCCGATACTGTAACCCGCCTCGGTAGGGCGTTTAAATTGAAAAAATTCCCAATTCAGCTTGCGACGAGTGATTTTAGCTTCCACCCTGTTAGCAGTCGGTACTTGTCTAAACATACGTTAGTTTTTGTCGTCCTCGAAAACCCTAGCGGCGTAATTCGAGTACGACCAGAACTGCCAAATTGCTAATTGGTAGTTCGATCGCATATTTAGCAACTAGCTGCCCATTTTTTCGGTGTGAATTTTAACACTTAATAGTACCTTAGCGATCGCTACCGAGTCTGCTTAACTAAATATCGAATTCTAGTTCCAGCAGCCCCTCGGCAACAGCACCCGAGAGTTCAGCAATGAGTTGTTGAGGACTCCTACACAGCACCGCTATTTTTGTTAAACAGGACTGTTATGGTTTTAACAATTAGTTTCAAGTCATAGATCAGGCTCCAGTTTTCTTGATATTTTAAATCTAAACGGATGACATCTTCAAAATCGCGGACTTGAGAGCGACCGTTGACTTGCCATTCGCCAGTCATCCCGGGCTTGACATCCAAACGCTGCCACTGAGGGACTTCGTAGCGATCTACTTCGTCTGGAGTAGGCGGTCTGGTGCCGACTAGACTCATTTCGCCTTTGAGCACGTTCCAAAACTGCGGCAGTTCGTCGAGACTGGTTTTGCGTAAGATGCGCCCGACTTTGGTAATCCGCGGGTCGTTGTCATTTTTGAAAAATGCGCCAGAAGCTTGGTTTTGAATTTGGTCTTTCATGGCTTCGGCGTTGGTACACATCGATCGAAATTTCCAAATCTGAAATTTTCTCCCCATCCAGCCGCAGCGGGTTTGTGCAAAAAATATCGGGCCTGGATCGTTGATGGTGATGGCTGCGGCTATGGGTACGAGTAAAATTCCTGTAATCACCAAACCGACTATTGCCCCAACGATGTCTATCAGCCGTTTGACCAACGATTGCACTGAGGGGTGCGTCATCGGTAGCTGATTGTCCGGGGATTTCGTCTGTGCCGGAGTTGACGTGGCAGGGGTCTGCTCGATCGTCAGCACTTGATCTAAGCTGGTGAGAGCGAATACAGCCATCACCTGCGGCTTCAGGCTGCGAAGCACCAAGTCGCTGCCGCGCTGTTTGGCAAATTTGAGATTGCTGACTAAAGCACCAATTCCGCTACTGTCAATAAACGTCGTGTGAGTGAAGTCTAGGACAATTGTGCTGGGAACGGTGCTTTCAGAGAAAAGTTGCTGGCAGGTTTTTTTGAAGTTTACGGCTTCAAGTACGCTCAAGCGCACGGGTATGTGAACCGAGGGAATCTCGTCGAAGTACGTAACCCGAAAATTTTCTGCCTCTGGGATTTGGCTGACCATGAAGTCCTAGTTTCAAATTTCAAACTGATATCTTTAACCTATTCTGTCCTACCCGCTCCACCTTTACCAAATATTGTTTTTACCACCGGGCTAGCTTTATCGCAACTTTACAAAAATGTCAAAAAAAGCTTGTTGTCGATCGTCCCGATATCGAAGGCCAAGGTAGAATCTAGTCTACCAGTCCCTGTTTTGGCGGAAAAATTTTGAACGCAGCCGCCGCCCAACTTTCACCTTTGATATCATATCCGTTCGATTGACCACAATAAGCAAGGTTTGTAGTGCGGACTTCAGTCCGCTCTCAGCCCGAGGACTTGCATCGGACACGGGCGATCCGTTTTTGTTCTGGTAATCCACCGGACATGATATGAATCAAGATTTGTATCGGTTCAGCCCGATTAATTTTGTCTTGAAAAATTCCGATGTCTGTCTTGTAGCGGGATACCAAGCGCAGTTAACGGTTAACAGTTAACTAGAAAGTCAAGAGTTAACCGTTAACTGAAAAATCCCCCCACCAAACGTCGGGGGATGAGGTTAAGAATTGTAGACGTTTTCTGACTGGGAGGTTTCGCGGGTGATGGGTTTGACTTTGGCTTTGGCCTTGGCTGCGTTGCGTTTGAGGGCCTGGAGACGAGCTTCGTATTTAGCCCGCTGCTGTTTTTTGGAGGTTTGCTCGATTAAGGTTTTTAAGGCGCTACCGAGGCTTTTGTAAGCGTTTGGGAGAGTGTAACCGAAGCGTGTGGCGAGGGCGAGGGCTTTTTCGTCTGCGTCTACTGCTTCTTTTAAACTTTTCTCTCCGTTGTTTTTTTGGTAAAGTCTCCAGCCGGAGACGCCGCACAAAGATAGCGCCAGTACCAGCAGCAAGCCATCTTGCACCCAAAGTTCGCCGACTGCGCCGCCTAAACCAATGGCGAGGGCTGCCATTTCCCAACCGTCTCTGGGGATGGTGTCGTTTTGGATTCTGGCGACTTCGTGCCAAAATAAAAGATTGCGCTGATCCATTGCTAGCTGTTCCCAGCGGATCAGGTCTATTTGAATTTCTACCTGGTCTTTGCCTATTTCTTCGCTGCGGATCAGAGTGGGATTAACTTCTATTGTTTTTTCTACTGTTACCCAACTTTGGAGTTCTGGGGGCAGTATATTTTTCAAGCGCCGGATCTCACTCATCTCGGCTCTTGCTGTAGAGGTTGCATAGGATGTCATAGCTCCGGCCTATTGATTTTCTAAAGGTTAATATGTGTCTATTTCTGTGAGTATAGCAAACCTTGAATCAAAATTTTGTCTGGTAGTGGGGGCGATTCCCTACGGGATAGCTACGCTCGCGCGCACCTTTTGGCAATTTTACTCGATTTTACTTTCTGGCGGGGCGATCGCAACTGCCTGCTATATCCTTAACTTTCGACTACTTCATCAAAGGTTGGATTTCTTGCCGCAATTTCGACCAAGCCGCCAAAACATCAGGCTGAGAAGTTATCCTTTTTTTTGTGCTAAAAATAGCACTTCTGCATCGCAGGAGAAGCCTTTCAACAGTTGATAGTTGAAAATATCAAATTTTTCTAATTTTTATACTCAAGCTTCGAGGTGTTCGAGGGAGTATGCTAAGTCGCCATCCATGAAACAAATGCAGTCTGCGTCTAATTTTTTACATTCTTTTTTGACTGCATATTCTTTCCCTTGAGGCTGGCTATAAGAAATTAGTTTGATGTGATGTGTGGGGAAAGCTTTCAGTTTATTTTCTCTGATTTCTCGGGTATTGCCGATCGAGCCGTCATGAACAATGATAAAATTCTAAGCGTGATTTTTTGGAGAAAATTCTAAAATTTTGTCAAAGGTTTGCTCTATGCAGTTGGCTTTGTTGTAAACAGGCAGAATTACTGCGATTTTGATGATTGTTGTTCGATCGGGCGATCGTTCAAAAATGCTACCACCTAGGGCGGGAAATCACAAGTAAACAATTATAGGTAAAACTTCGGGTAAGAAATAAGCATTGTCAACTTGGGGCCTTGATTGCAGGAAAAGCGCGATCGGTATAAATTGTATCATGCTAGACTTGCCTTAGCCGATTTTTCAGGACGACACGGGCGATCGACAATCTAAATGCTCCCAGCACCAGGCCCCGAAAAACCCTCATACTGCCGCCAGAACCCTTTACCTCATAAGGTTGTAATTGTCAATGGTAAATTATTTAATTAACAAATGGCCCGAGTATTTTCAGCCCGGTATTACGCCCAAAAAAAACGCATTATTAGCTTTTTACTAGCATTCTTGCTGACTTTCATCACCTATCAAGCAATCTTAGAAATCGTCACAGTAGAAATTCCAATTTTTGGCTTTCACGATATTGTAAACCTTCAGAATCCCCAGGAAATACCGCCGCAGCGGCGAAATTTTCCCGGCGATTACAGCCAGCAAAATTTGGAACCTTTTTTAGAAGATTTAGTCATCCATAACTATTGGTTTTTGTCAACCCAAGAACTTTACGAGTATTTCATCGCCAATCCCAAAAAGCCGATACCGAGTGAATATCGCGGGCGCAAAAAAGTTATGATTACCTTTGACGATGGAAACGAAAGCATTTATACGCACTTACTGCCGATTTTAGAAAGACTCGACAATAAATACGGCAAAAAAATTAAAATAGTTGTATTTATTAACTCCGGCTTCTTGGGCCGTCAAGACTCGCTCATCAAAAAGGTAACTTGTCAAAATTTAAGAGACGGAATGCAGCAAGGTTATTATGATATTCAATCCCACGGACTCAATCACGAAAACCTCACAAAAATTTCTCTAAAAGCATTAGACAGAGAATTATCTGAAGACCAAATTAGACTGAGGAAATGCACCCAAGATTTAGACCCAAATCGGACAGTCGCCTCACACATAGCCTACCCGTTTGGCGCTGTCAACAAACAAGTTGACAAATACGTTGCTAAATATTTTTCATCAGGATACTTGTACAACAGCTTAAAACTCAAATTGCGCTTTTTTCCAGTCAATCAATACCGAATTTCGAGGTTGACAGTGAATAAAAAACACTCAACAAAAAGACTAAGCGGCTTAGCTTCAGGAAGCTGGCTGCACAAATTAATTGGCAAATAAATTTTTTCAACAAATATATAGCCTTTCTCAGAAAGATGAGGTACTATCCGGCATAGGGCATAGGGCATAGGGCATAGGGCATAGGGCTATCCTCACTTTTTGAGAACCGCTATATAGCAGTGAACACAAATCGGTAAGTGCATTGGAAAACACAACATCAGACTCACAAAACGCGGTAAAAAACGAAAAGCTTTTTGCAGTTGCTACGGTTTCCCAACGCGCCGACGCGCTGGATGCGCTGCGGGGAATAGCAGTTTTAGCAATGGTTTTATCAGGTACAATAGCCCGCAAAACATTGCCGGCGTGGATGTATCACGCCCAACTCCCTCCACCAGACCACGTTTTTAATAACAAACTAGCAGGATTAACCTGGGTGGACTTAGTTTTCCCCTTTTTTCTGTTTGCAATGGGTGCCGCAATACCCCTAGCTTTGTCCCGCCGCATCGCCAAGGGATGGGATACAAAAAAAGTAATTTTATTGATTTTGCAAAGAGGCTGTTTATTGGCATTTTTTGCAATATTTCTCCAGCACATTCGACCGAGTGTAATTAGCCCGGAGGAAGCAAGCAGACTAAAGTGGTGGCTTGGATTGTGCGGATTTTTAATATTATTTTTGATGTACGTTCGCTGGCCTCAAAAGTGGTCTGCATGGCTGCGTAGGGGGTTAACGCTGGCTGCTTGGAGTGCGGGAATAGTCTTCGTATCTAACATCAAATATCCCAACGGCGTAGGATTTTCAGTTGACCGCAGCGACATCATCTTGATGGTACTTGCAAATATGGCCGTTTTCGGGTCGCTAATTTGGCTGTTTACTCGTTCAAATGTATGGCTGCGAGTAGGAATTTTGGGCTTGTTGCTAGCGGCGCGACTGTCTTCTCCGGCTGACGGTTGGGTTAAGTTAGTTTGGTCGTCATCTCCTGCAACTTGGCTGTTTCAATTTGATTATTTGAAGTATTTGTTTGTGGTGATTCCCGGTACGATTGTCGGGGATTTACTGAATCGGTGGATAGAGTATTATTCGCCGCAAGAGTCGAGTTATGCGAAGTGGAATCGTTGGCGCTATTTTAGCATTCTGGGTTTGATGTTTGCGGTTAATTTAATCTTGTTAATTGGACTCCAAGCTAGATGGGTGTGGCAGACTTCGTTAGTGACGCTGATGCTGTGTTTGTGCGGTTGGGTTTTGTTGAAAAAACCCGGTAACGTCACGGAAAACTTATTGAACCACCTTTACAAATGGGGGTTTTATTGGCTAATTTTGGGTTTGCTGCTTGAGCCTTATCAAGGGGGAATCAAGAAAGATTCGGCGACGATGAGTTACTTTTTTATAACGTCGGGAATGGCGATTTTTTTGTTGATTGGGTTGACGGTAATTATCGACGTGTTTCAGAAAAGATGGTTTTTACAGTTATTTATTGATAATGGGTTAAACCCGATGATTGGTTATGCGGGATTTGCGAATATTATCTGGCCAATTCTAGTTTTAACTAAATGGGAACCGGTGATTGTTGAGATGACTTCAAGCAATCCGTTTATGGGGTTTTTGAGGGGTTTTGGATATACGGCGATTTTGGCGTTAATTGTGATGGTATTTACGAGGTTGAAACTATTTTTGAGAACGTGATATAATTACATGGCGAGTTAATTTTCACGTTTGGTAAATATAATTTCCTCATCGGCTTGCCTAAATTCAATATTAAAGTTATAAAACACAAATTCTCGCCCCAAAAGCATGATATCATGTCCGGTCTACGATCGTAATAACAAAGGCTCGTAGTGCGGACTTCAGTCTGCAGAATGCAGCGGACTAAAGTCCGCACTACAAACGAATCTGATTGGGGTACATCGAACGGACATAATATGACATCATCGGCTTGCCTAAGTTCAATATTCAACTTATCCAACACAAGTTTTCGCCCCAAAAGCATGATATCATTTCCGGTCTACGATCGTAATAACAAAGGCTCGTAGTGCGGACTTCAGTCTGCAGAATGCAGCGGACTAAAGTCCGCACTACAAACGAATCTGATTGGGGTAAATCGAACGGACATAATATGACATCATCGGCTTGCCTAAGTTCAATATTCAACTTATCCAACACAAGTTTTCGCCCCAAAAGCATGATATCATTTCCGGTCTACGATCGTCACAAAAAAGGCTCGTAGTGCGGACTTAAGTCCGCTCCATGAAAGCGGACTAAAGTCCGCACTACAAACGAATCTGATTGCGGTCAATCGAACGGACATAATATGACATCTGCTTTGGCAGGGGTTTTGTTCATAGATGATGCTGTGATTGGCTAGAGAGATTTGCCTGGAAAACCCTAGGGAGTTACAGTCTATGAAACTGACTTGAGAATGCCGCTTTCTAGCTGATAAATTGCTGCCATAATTCCAGTTTCAGGATTTGTGAGCAGGGATTTTTTGACATCTTTCAAGTATTCTACAATGTGTGCCCGCAAAATCGGTCTTTCTACTGTGACTGTGTGATTGTAATCCCACAAATCCCAGATGATAATGCCGATGCCGACAATCGGGTCGATTAAACCTACTCCCAACTGACTTGCAACTGTACCGCCTGTTTTTGTAGCTATTTTGGCTGCGGCTTTGCTGGCAGCTTTTGCCGTAATTTTGCTGCCGACTTTGGCCGCCATTCCTAATATTAAAGGTTTAGCAATCAAGTAACCGCTGCCGCCAACTAATACTTTTAATGAGAAATTTGAGAGGTTTCCTTGGTCGCTAATTGTGGTGGCAATATCGTTGAGATGTTTGTCCCAATGTACTTGCGGTATGTTATAATTATTTTGAACTACTTTTACATTTTTGCTAACTTCGGCTATGTACAAGTTAGCAGTATCTTGAGTGATTAATTGAAATCGCAGTTGAGCGTTTTTGGGAACCAGCACGCGGTTAGCGAATTCTCTTTGGAAGTCTTCGGTTAATTTTTCGGAAACAGCTTGAGATGCTGCTGTCATGTCAAACTTGTTGAATACGGCTGATTTGACGAAAGTGAAAGGGACTGTAAACTCCATCTTTTTTTGATTAAAGTAATCGAAGTACCAATCGAGGAAGTTGTTGTCTACTCGTGTAATAACTTCGGTTTCCCATTTGTCCAATTCTTTTGATGCAAAAGCTTCGGCTGTTGTGTGGGATTGTTGGATGGCGTTTTTAATGTCTTGGTTGACTTTGCTGAAATCGTGGGGCGGGGAGACTACAACGGCTGTGGTTGCAGTATTTGTTAGGGACTGGGATATGAGAAAGTTACCTAATAGGGGAATTATGACTACTAGAATGACGATCGTCCAAATCATCGGTGTCACGGTTTTGATAAACTGGGCGAGCACCTTGAGGCGTTCTGTTTTTTCTGAATAGCTGATTTTTTCGTTTTCTTGACTCATGGCGGTTCTGCAAGTGATGAGAATGGGGGGCTAGTTTTGATTATAGGCGGCGTTTTGGGCGATCGACCTACGAGCCTATGGCCTGGTATTCTGGAATAGTGGGGGGAAAGTACGCGCGAGCGCAGCTATCCGACACAAAATCGCCAGTTTTTAATTTTTGACTGCATAGAAATTAAAGTGGTACTATTTTTGAATATATTTCAAGCTGTTAATATGACCTTAGATCCTTTTGTACGCAAGCTAGCAGCCATAAATCAAGCTTTATCTTCCCTATCAGCAGAAACCTGCACGGCGCCCGGATGCAATCAAGCAGTTTCAAAACCCGGTTACAAATTATGCTACGAACATTGGAAAGCTAACAACGCTCAACCCGTGTCAGCGCCCAAACCTAAACCCCAACAACCCTCTTTTCCCTCACTTCTGTCCGCTACCAGCATCAGCGATAAACTAGAAATATCAAAGCACAAAGTCAACCCAATTTTAGCAGAGTTAGGATTAGTAAACAAAGAGCGCAACGGCTGGGTAGCAACTAAGCGGGGGATTGGTTTTGGGGCGGTGCAAAAAATTTACCCTCAAGACAAC
>Ga0335395_10002761_pt1 | contig 10928 bp, 9 predicted proteins | sample MAT02_FD_205744 | JGI IMG/M metagenome (GOLD analysis project Ga0335395, IMG submission 205744) | Freshwater microbial communities from Lake Fryxell liftoff mats and glacier meltwater in Antarctica - MAT-02 (spades assembly) (version 2) ...
GCAGTCGTCGCCGATTTGGAACCAATGGCAGCGATCCGGCGTCGCCCGCAGGTGCAAGCGAATCAGTATTGGTTGGTGGAAGCGTTTTGGCTCGACTATGCCGAAAGCGTGATCCTAGCACAGCAGTCAGGCACTACTTATTACTACGTCCTGGAGGTTTCTGGCTCGGTGGTCGGTTTCGTAACCATCCAAAGTCTCATGCGAAAAGAGGTGCAGTATGGTTACTTCTCGTTCAATCTTTTGCCGGAGTTCTGGGGGCAAGGCCATATGGAGAAGGCAGTCAGAACCATCTTTAGCGAGTTTTTTCTAAACGAGGATAACCAAGGTGCCATGGCCGAATGCTTTTCAGGAAATCGACAATGCCAAAGGCTCTTGAGCAAACTTTCCTTCGTTTCGGTTCCGACACCAATCTCCGAAAGACTCTCAATGTGGATTTCTTGCCGACCTCTTCGCTGGGTAAAGCGATTTTGGCTGAGCAAGGAATCGTGGTCCCGACTCGACTGATATAGTTAGTCCGACTGCGATGGGCCGGAGGTCGTGTCCACTGCTACGACCCGCCCGTTCTGCCACTGCAGCTCGATGATTTTATCTGCATAGTGTTCAAACAAATGCCTTTCGTGATGGCTGATCATCAAGACTTGAAAGCCCAGTGCTCGACTGGCATCATGGATGATTTTCACCAGCTTTGGTACCAAGTCTGCCCGAAGCCAGCAGTCTTGTTCGTCCAAAATCAAAAAGCGACGATGAGTTGCCTCGTCAAGTGTCGTGAGCGCAAAGAGTCGCAAACAGACACTAACGATGTTTGCGACCGAGCCTCCTTGGCCATTGATGAGGTCCTCTTGCTTTCCATTTCGCTCGATCCAGAACTCTACGCTGGCGCTATTCCGGGAAAAGCCCGCTTTGGCGTGGAACGTAATGGGTTGCTCCAAAATCTCCTGGAGGGCGATGGTGATTTTCTCTTGGACGGTCCCAAGCAAACTCGAGAACAAGTCCTGATTCAGCTTCTCGAGTGCGAGCGAGACTTTCTCGGCGGTTTGGAGGTATTTGGCTAGTTTCTCGAGCTCCTTCGCATTCGATTTGAATTCACGGATGGCTTCGAGACGAGCGAACGAGAGTTGATCCAGTTTGCGTCGAATGGCCTGAGGGTCGGCTTCGACCGATTCCCGTTCCGTCGGCGCGTTCAGAGTTTCTTGCATCTTGGAGAACACCATCCATTGTGAGCTATTCGATGGAACACCAACATTGATCGCTTTATTATCTCTACTGGAAGGCGTAAGGGAATGGTAGATTCGCCTGACGCAGCAACAAATGCAATCTATGCGATACAATCCATTCTAGAATTCTTCCAAAAATCAGCCACACAGAAACAATAAATCCATGTTCAAGCTTTGGGTAATAGCGCATCGCGAATACGTCGCCATGGTCGGAACCAAAGCGTTTTTGTTTACCTTGGTCATGATGCCGATCTTGATGTTCGGCAGCTTGTTGGTAATGCCCATTCTCAATCGGGTGACCGGTGGCAAGACTCAAAAGATCGTCGTGGCGGATGGAACGGGACAGCTTTTTGAGAGTCTTGAAAAAGCCGCCCTAGCCCGCAATGAACTGTTGCGACCAAAGCCGAACAAGCCGATCAAATCAAAGAACAGTAAGTCCGAGGAGGCGGCCGCCTTTATGGAACAACCAGCGGATACATGGGAGTTCATCGCGGCTCCGAACGAGTTGACTTACGAAGAGAGATTGAAATATAGCGACCAAATTCGGAATAGCGACATCTATGCATTGGTTGAAATCCCAACGTCTTTTCTTAAACCCGCCGCGATACAGTCAACCGACGGGACAGCGGATAGCGACGCGGATACGCCGATTACGGTTGCTCGTTTTTATAGCCAAGATGCATTGATGAGCGTCGCCCGAGGTTGGCTCAGCTCAATCCTCAGCCAACGATTGCGAGATGCGAGAATGGAGCAGTTCGGCTTAGACAAAATCGACCCAAAGGTCTTCGCCTTAGTCGACGCAAAAGTTGAGTTGTCGCCTAGTGTACCGATCAAGGCATCTGACGCGGGCAAGTCGGACGATCATTCGGTGATGGATTCGATTGTCAGTATGTTCTTGCCGTTTGGTGTGATGATGCTCATGTTCATGGTGATTCTTATGGCCGCACAGCCCATTCTCGAAAGCGCTATGGAAGAAAAGACCCTTCGCATCTCAGAGGTTTTACTTGGATCGGTAACACCATCGCAGCTTATGGGTGGCAAGCTGCTTGGCAACGTAGCAGGCTCGCTGGTCATTTTTGTACTCTATGGAGCAGGCGGGTTGTTCTTCTTGAACTACCAAGGTCTTGCAGACAAACTCCCGCTAAGCTTGCTGCCGTGGTTCCTGCTATTTCAATTGCTTGGCGTACTTTTCTTTAGTTCGATTTTCTTGACGATCGGCGCATCGGTTAACGAATTGAAAGAAGCGCAGACTTTGTTGTTGCCGGTTTGGTTAATGCTGATGGCACCGATGATGGTCTGGTTCATCGCGGTCCGTGAGCCAAACGGAATCGTGTCAACGACCTTGAGTTTCTTTCCGCCTTCCTGCCCGATGATGATGGTCTTGCGTCTCGCTTCGGGCACCACAGTCCCGAGCTGGCAACCGCCATTGGCAGCGGTCATTATGATCCTGTCAACGTACGGTATCGTGAACTTAGCAGGTCGAATCTATCGCGCTGGATTGCTACGAAACGAAGGGGTTCGATCCTTTCGCCAATTGTTAAACCGAACTTTTGCAAAGAACTCGTGATGTCACTTTACTTGTGCATCGAAACTTTTCACCTCAGTTTGAAACACAATGCAAAAACATTACTTGTTGATTTACGAAGTCGTCGATGACTATGTTGCCAGGCGAACGCCATTTCGCCCTGTGCATCTCGCATTGGCCGAACAAGCTGCAGAACGGGGTGAACTCGTATTGGGTGGTGCATTGGCGGCCCCAGTTGACAAAGCCATTTTGCTTTTTCGTGGCACCAGCCCCGAAGTCGCGGAATCGTTCGCAAACAATGATCCCTACGTTCAGAACGGGCTTGTTCTGAAATGGTCTGTTCGCGAATGGACAACCGTCGTCGGGTGTGGTCTGAGTAAACTGTGAGCGGCAAGGCGCTGGCCGCCGGTGTTTCTAGGAACCGACGGCTAGCGCCCAATGGCACTCACTTTCGAGTTAAGTGAACCGACGGCGCTAGCCGCGGGCTGCAGTTTAGTTAGCTTTCCATTAATTCAGGCTCGAAGCCAGCGCTTACAGTTCACAAAGTGAGTGCCATTGGGCTAGCACCTTGCCGCTCACAAACCAAAAGTTAAACATTGACGAACCAGACAAAGACTCGGGTTACGGCGCGAGCTGATGCTTGCCGTTTGCGAACGTCTTGTGGCAATCGTTGCAGTGAACCAACATGGCCTCGTATGCCTTTCTGGTTTCGGCAAAGTTCTTTTGCTTGGCTGCCTTAAAGGCGATTTCGCCAGCTTGCTTAGCGGCTAGGCTGTATTCATCCCATTTTGCCTCATCTTTCTCTGGTTTTCGCAACATCAAAATATTGCTCCCCTCCGACAATATGAGAACATCGGAGCGAATCGCTTTCCAGCCATTGTTATCTTTCGGTTCCGCTGCGATGGACTCTTTCAGTCGGCGGTAAGGTGCTTGGAACATCCCCTCCATGAAGTCGTGCATATTCGTATCAACGGGAACGATTTCAGGTACTGTGGGAGCAGAAGGAATTGCGTTGGCATTCGGTTGGAAAAACACTCCTAACCCGAGAGAGCCAAACAACGCGACGAGAATACCAAATCGAAAAGCAGACTTCACTTTAAACTCCGAACGGGAAGGGAACGAAAATAATAGGATACTTGAGGTGAGGCGTTGAATTTTAGATCAAGACTTCGATGAAAACACAGGGCACAATCCCTCGCCCCCAGCCTCTCTCCGCTAAAGGGGCGAGGGGAGCAAGGTCAAAGGATGCAGCTCAAATTGGACAAAGCTCACGGATTTTGATCGTACTTTGGAACTTGCCTTAGGACTTGGCCCATGTGCTCAAAATACTCAGGATAGGTTTTCTCGGTACACTTGGGGTCCAAGATCCGAACGTCAGGTACCTTGAGACCGACCAAGGAAAGACTCATGGCCATTCTATGATCGCGGTAGGTCTTTAGGTCACTCCCTACAAGCGGCTTGGGATAAATAGTCAAACCGTCGTCGTGCTCCTCGACAACAGCTCCCAACCGACGGAGTTCGCATGCAAGGTCGCCGATACGATCGGTTTCTTTGTGCCTGTTGTGCGCGACCCCACGAACTCGAGTTGGGCCATCGGCAAACAAGGCAACCGCGGCAAGCGTTTGAACGGTGTCGCTGATCGCGTTCATGTCGATGTCGATCCCGGTTGATGCCCGACCTGAGACCTCGATGAAATCATTTCCACTGGTGACCTTGCAACCCATCTTCCCGAGCACTTTCGCAAACTGAACGTCACCCTGGAGAGCTTGGAAGCTAAGGCCGTCCACACGCATGGTTCCGCCTGTGATGACTGCGGCGCCAAAAAAGTAGCTGGCAGCGGAAGCGTCTGGTTCGATCAAATAGTTGCAACCGGTATAGGACTGCGGCGAATCGACTTCGTACTGAACACCGTTTGCTCCGAGGGTCGCATGCAATTCAACACCAAAGGATTTCATAACAGCGACGGTCATGTCCACGTAAGGCTTTGAAACGAGATCGCCTACCACACGAATCACCACTGGCGTATCGGCATAAGGCGAAGCCATCATCATACCGCTCAAGAATTGGCTCGAGACATCTCCGGCGACGCTCCCCTCGCCACCTCGTAGCCCATTGGCGAGCACGCGAACTGGCGGGCAGTTGGGATGCTTTGGGTTTGTGCTAAAAACGTTTGCGCCCAGTTCCCTAAGACTATCGATCAAGTCCCCGATAGGCCGTTCTCGCATTCGAGGAACACCATCCAACGTATAATCGCCGCGTGTGGCTGCCAAGGCCGCAGTGAGAAAACGAATGGTCGTTCCACTATTGGCGATTTGCAAATCCCCTTTTGGGATCGGTGGTTGCCCGTTGCACCCAGTGATCTCGATCGTCTTCGCCTTTCGGTCCCAATGGACCGAAAGCCCCAAGGCGATCCAAGCATCGATCATGACACGCGTGTCTTCGCTCTCAAGCACTCCGGAAAGAAGGGACGTACCGCTAGCCATTGCTGCGCAAATCAATGCGCGATTGGTAATACTCTTGGATCCCGGAACGGTCACGCGTCCAACAATGGGTTGCAAAACAGGTTGGAAGGAGACGGCGTATGCACCCATTTCAGACATAGCTTACTTTTCAGCGATCTTCCAAAGGCTCGACACACCACGTACGTACATGGCATTTCCGGAAATAGCAGGTGATCCAAGGACCGCTTCCCCCAGCTCGTTGGTCGCTACGACCTTGCCCTCTTTGTCTCCGAGCTCCACAACGAAACAACGACCGTCGTCACTGAAAACATACAAGTTATTGGCCGCGACCACAGGCGAGGCCCAGATGCTTTTGGCATCCGCTAAGCGAGTTTGCCACTTGGATTCGCCTGAAAAAAGATCGCCACATGCAAGAACCGTACGACTAATCGTGTAAACACTCTTTCCTACAACCAGCGGGGAGCACGCGTTGGCGCTAAGTTTGTTGTTGTCCCATAGCTTGCTGGGACTCGCTCCGACACTGGACAGGTCAAATGCAGTTAGTCCGCCTGCTGGAACAAAAAGTTTACCCTCGGCAGCAAACGACGACGGAATAGTCGAACAACGAAGCTTCATCTCCCAAAAAACCTTGCCGGTTTTTGGCTCGACCGCAAGGAGGTCTTCGCTCGATTGCATGATGACGACTTGGGTACCATCGAGCATTTTCACGATTGTCGGTGACGACCAATTGGCTTGCTTTGGTCGATCCAGTTTCCAAAGTACTTTTCCATCTTCAGCGTTGAGACCTGCCGCGAACGAATCCCCTTGGCATTCGATTTGAACCACGCAAACGCCATCGAGAACGACCGGCGAACTGCTCATGCCGACATCGTTTCCTGCTTTTGGAAAATCGGTCGAAAGCGAGCGGTACCAAACCAAGTTGCCTTCGAGGTCAACGCAAGCGATGTCGTTCGAACTGTAGAATGCAAAGACATGCTTGCCATCCGACGCTGGCGTTGGAGCGGCGTTGGCGCTGGTAGGATGACAAAACGGGCGGCCTCGCGCAACGAACTCTTGCTGCCATCGAATGGACCCATCCTTGGAATTAACGCTGATCAAATGCAGACGTCGCTGATCCATTCCGCTGCTGCTGGTGGTAATGGCTTGATCGCCAACGACAATAACGCCGCCAACGCTTCGACCTGGCAACTCGGTCCGCCAAGCAATATTCTCTTTTTCATCGCCACCAAACTTAATCGGCAGTTTCGCGTCGATTCCGACACTGCCCGCGTTCGGTCCTCGAAACATCGGCCAATCGGCGTGTGCGGCGTGAGGTTGCGACAGTGTTGCTGCAGTCAAACCGAGAGCGAATAAGGTCGTTTTGTAGAATTTGTGGATGTTGAATCTCATGTCTATCGTCCTTTTGTCAAAATGGCTTTGCCGGTGGAGTCACAAATTCTTAGCTGAAACTTGTAGTCTTGAGCCCATTGTTCCTTCTGTTCGTTCTGACATACCTTGACCAGGATTTGGTTCTTGCCAGCCTTGAGGCGAATGGGTTCTGCGTATTGATCGATTTGGGTGCCGGTGTGATAGACTTCGTTCGACGTTACGAGTTTGGCGTTGACCCAAATTTTGTTTCCGTTGATGCAGCCCAAACGCACCTCTGCATCTTGATCTTTATCCGATTCAAATTCGGCCGCAGCATAAATGATGCAGCCTTTTTCTTTTTCGTAGAGCACGGCCAAGTCAACGACTCCCTCAAGCTCAGCGGTGGTGTGTTGCTTCCACTTGACGGCCTCGGTCTTACCTTGGTACTCGTCCTTGACCGTCCCCTTCGCCCAATCGGTTTCGACTGGGAACACTTTATCAAAGTTCACCGTCCCAACGTTATCAAATGGGCCGATCAAACGCCACTCATGCACGAACCCAAGCTGTTTGGACTGGTCTATAATGACTCCAAGCTCTTTCAGCTTTTCGATGATGGATACGACCTGGCTCGGATGGCGAGCGGCATCGAGCAGCATCGATAATTCCTTGTCTTCGAGTTTGATCTTCATGGCTTCGTCAATGGCCAAGAATCGTAGCTCAGGACTCGAATCCTGGTTCATTTTGGCGAGCAGCTCTTTCCTCAGAACAGCGTTGTTCGAAGTTAGCCATTGAAACACGAGATAGCGAGCTTCGCCATTTTGGTTGGCGTCTGCCAAAAACTTGGTCAGCTCGGCCGTTTGCGACTTGCCGGACTTTCCATAAAGGGAATTGGCGAGCCCCAACAGCCAGTTGCGACCAACGGGCGTTGCTCCTTTCATTGCCGTCAAGGACTGTATCAAAGTGACATCGTTCGCTTTGTTAAGTTGCTTGATCGCTTTGGATGCAGCAAGGGTGCCGTCGTCTCCAGATGTCAGTGTTTGCAAGACTTTGATGGAATCCAGACTACCATCGGCCCTGACATCGCCGGAGTCAAAGTTCGTTGCGAAGATAGAAAATCCGATTGCGAAAATCGCAGCTCGTCGGATTGTCTGCGTCTTTAGCCTAACCTGCATGCTTTGCGCCCTCATTCGTGATCACGATCGTAAATTCCTGCGTACAGATTATGCAGGTTCTGCCAGTGAAGCGAAAGGCTATTGCTTCATCCAACTTTGATTTTTGGGTAGCGGAACTCGCCAGAGTTTCGGTGTAAAGCTGGAACTCCAGCTGTGAGATCACCGAAAGCCTTGGCGGCTTCCGCTGCGCATACCCCCCTATTTTTAGCATGGATAACGCACTAGCCCGCATTATTCGTGGGCTATTGCGTTTTTCTTGTAACGTATTGCTGCGGTTGACATTGCGAAAAACAGTTCGAATACAAACTGCTTTTCATAACCCGAAGCGTAAGCGAGGGATTTTGTCGCAGATCCCTCGCTTACGCTTCGGGTTGTGAATAATCTGGGCTAGCCAGCGAATAGTCCGCGTTAGAGGTCCAGCGATGCGAGTTTGCGAAGTCGTTCTTTGACCTCGGTTTGCTTGGCTCGGTCGCAGTTAACCAAAATTTGCTCGGCATAGAAACGAGCGGAATCGATCAATCCGTTCTCTTCGGCCAAATCCAAGGCGAGTTCGAGAGCCCGCAACCGAATCTTGGGTTCTGGAGGGGGGGCTCGAAATAAAGAAGCTTTGCGGAAGGCTGCGAGAGCATCCAAAGTTCGACCTAGAGTTTGATAACACATCCCTAATTGGAGACTCGAACGCGCTCGCAAATCAGGCTCCTCGGCAGCACGGACCAGCAGCTCGATAGCCTCGTCAAATCGTGCCAATTGCCGCAAGCCAATCGCCCAATTGATTAGTATTTCTTTATGGTACGGATGACGTCCAAACCGATCGCGACAAACTCGAATACGCTCATTTGCAAAGTTGACTTCGGCTTGCTCAAGACCATATCGAGTCTCATCGGAGGGATTTTGAGCGAGCGTCGTTTTGGCTTGTTGCAGCAATTGACTGGCTTGATGGAGCAAGAGTTCCTCCCGCATCATGACGAGCGGTTCGCACTCCGGACAAAGCTGAACACCCGACTCAAGGACACGCTTTGCATCGTTCCATCGCTCTTGGTTGATGTAGATATGCCCGAGCTCGACATAGGGAGCGCTGTTTGCCGGACAATTACGAATTTCCTGTTCGAGATACTGAAAGCGTTCAAGAGGAATTGAGCCTCGCTTCGAAGTCGCTAGCTCAGAATTGGGCCGAGCAAACAGTGCATCGACATCAGCAAATCGGGAAAGAAGCTTCGAACCCACTTGTGAGGTCGAATCGATTGGCAATGAATTGGCGGACTCAGGTACAGGCTTCATGATGAGCCCATTATACATGACCGACGGACCAAAAAAAACGGCCCGTTTGGCGGTTCGCCATCGTGGCGACAGAGAGGCTGCCAAACGGGCCGTTGGACCCAGAAACTAATGCTTCATCCAACTTTGATTTTATTTGCTTCGATAGATGAAATTTGGGTGGTGGAACTCGCCAGAGTTTCGGTGTAGCGCTGGAACTCTGACGATTAGATCACTGGAGGCCCTGGCGGCTTCCGCTACGCAAATACCAATTTTAAGCATGGATGATGCAGTTAGGTCCTAAATCACCAATTCAGGGTCAATTCCGGGGGTTGGAACCCAGTACTTGCCATTTTCCGGCAGAATGGGTGCTTCACTATCAAACGAGCTCATCGCGTCCGTATTGGCCAGCGAAATCTTGCTGTTTAGACATTGGTCCCATTTGACAACTTTTCCGGTGTAAGTCGCCATCCGGCCCATAATCGAGGTCATCGTGCTGTAAGCTCCGTTGTCCCCTTCGTTGGGAATCAATCCCTTGCGAATGTCAGCAAACAAGTCGACGTGCTCTTTTGCATGTCCCAGCTCATTTTTCGGGGCATTCCAAATCACTTTATTGTTCAAGTCGTAAATCTTGCCCGCACCGATATCGGACCAGCCTTGGCTTCCGTGCGCGAATTCGCTGACCGACGCCCAGCATCCAGGGATGTGGCGGCATTGGCTCAGGAGCTTAACTCCGTTTTTGTAGGTGTATTCGATCATGTGGTGATCAAAAATTTGGCCGCTGTCGGGACCGGTTCGAACTTGGCGTCCGCCTTGACCCTGAGCGGATTCCGGTGGCCCATCCATCAACCAGTTGATCACGTCTAGATTGTGAATATGCTGTTCGCAAATATGGTCGCCGCTCAACCAATTGAAGTAGTACCAATTATTCATTTGGTACTCGAGCTCACTTTGCTCCGATTTTCGAGGACGAGTCCAAACGCCGTCGCCGTTCCAATAACAACGGGCAAAGTTGATATCGCCGATGGCTCCGTCTTTGAGCTTGGCGATCGTTGCCTGATAGCCTGATTCGTGATGGCGTTGCAAACCGACAGCCACAACGAGCTTCTTTTCCTTTGCTAGTTTATTGGCAGCCAAAACTCGACGGACGCCAGGCGCGTCGGTAGCAACTGGCTTTTCCATGAACACATGCTTGCCAGCCTTCACGGCGGTTTCGAAGTGCAAAGGACGGAATCCTGGGGGGGATGTCAAAATCACCATGTCGATATCGGACTCGATCAGTCGTTTGAATGAGTCGACACCTACAAACTTGCGATCGGTCACATCAATGAGATCGGAATGCTTGCTTCCGATACCTTTGAGCGCTTCATCGATCCGAAACGAAAATGGATCCGCGACGGCAGTCAGTTTCAAGCGATTCTCGGAGCTATTGGTATCCAAGGCTTGTGTGGCGGCGCCTGTTCCGCGGCCACCGCAACCAACCAATCCAATCTTAATTTCACCGCTATCAAAGGAATGTGCAGCTCGCGCGATTGGCAAAGTCCCGGCTAACGCGCCAGTCGCCAGAACAGCGGAGGTCGTCTTGATGAAATCGCGCCGTGTGTCAGCGGGATTGGGTTGGGTTGGGTTTTCGGACATTCGATCGTAGCTCCGGGAAATGAAATGGAATGATTTATTTGTTTGTAGGCATAATGGCCTGTGGGAGGAATAGTGGTACTTCACGTTGACCCCGCGAGGAATGAGGCAAACTCGCGTTTTGGAGAAGAAGAGTTACTTTGCACAAAGTCAACGTGAAGTACCGGTGGGCTCAGGTGTATCGATAGGAGGGTAAGCCTCCCAAAAACACATACTAAGGGGTCGCTTTTTCGCAACCTGACCCAACTATAACTCTATCCGAGCAACTAATCAACCTGGTCGCGGCCACATTCACCGGGACTTTATCTGCCGCGAACAA
>Ga0335395_10002762_pt1 | contig 10923 bp, 10 predicted proteins | sample MAT02_FD_205744 | JGI IMG/M metagenome (GOLD analysis project Ga0335395, IMG submission 205744) | Freshwater microbial communities from Lake Fryxell liftoff mats and glacier meltwater in Antarctica - MAT-02 (spades assembly) (version 2) ...
TTCGGGGGGCGTCAGCGTCAGAAAATCTTTGTCGAGCCGTCCGCTAAAGCTGGCATCAATCGCGCGGGCGGCAAATTGCGTCCCATGCGCGCGGATCAGCAATTGGCGTCCAGCGGCGTTGCGGACGAGCGCGGCATAGCCCGCGCGGTCAAGGCCCACGTCCGTTCCGCCAAAGCCAATCTCGGCATGTTCGGCCAGTTCCAATGCGTGGGCCACATCACGGATGCGCGCCTCTCCGCCCAGCTTCATGCGGTGCACCAGCGCCGCCACCGCGAACACCGCGACCAGCGACGCCGCCAGCTTGATCAGTTCAACCAACATCAGGCTCCTGCACTCAGGCTGGTGAGCATCGGGCGCAGCATGCCAAGGTCATAGCCCGCCCCCGCCGCAGCGCCACACAAGTCATCGACATCGCCCCCGCCCCGCGCGCTGGCCAGGGACCATAAATGCGTCGAGCGCGTGCCCGACCGGCAATAGGCGAGCGCCTTGCCCGGATGCGCGGCCCGCGCGGCGTCAAGCGCATCGAGCTGCGCAGCGCTGAAACCGCCATGGCCGACGGGAATGGCGACATAGGCCAACCCAGCCGCGGCGGCCGCCGCTGCGATGGCATCACCCTGCGGCGCGCTTGGCTCTTCGCCGTCGGGACGGTTGTTGACGATCAGCACAAAGCCCTGCTCCGCCGCCAGCGCAATGTCCGCAAGTTCGATCTGCGGGGCGACATGAAAATCATCGGTCAGGCGGCGGAACATGGAGCAACTTTCGGATCGAGCATGAAAACAGGGGCGACGATAGGATCGCCGCCCCTTACTGACAAGAGTGAAGGTTCGCTCACGTCACGCTGTTGTACCCTGTTCCTGTTTGGGTGTTGCCGCCACGGCATCCCCGCGCCCGATCACCTCGGCGAAACGTTCGGCATAGCGCGGATGTTCGGTCCCCAGCCATTTGTCCCACCAGGTGAAATACAACCGATAATTGTGCTTGAAGCTGCCATTGTGATGCAGGTCGTGGCGCGTTGTGGTGTTGACCCAGCGGGTCAGCGGGCTGGCCAGCCACCAGCGCGGGAAAAATTCAAACCCGGCATGCCCCATCGCGTTGCGGATGATCTGGAAATTCAGCCAGGCAAAAATTACCCAGCCCGGCGTGGCCACAAAAAAGAGCCACAGCGGCACGAACAGCACCATCACCACAGCTTCCGGAATGGCAAAACTATAGGCAGCCCAAGGCGTCGGCGTGACCGACCGATGGTGCGCACTGTGAAAGAATTTGAACAGGCGCGGCTGGTGCATTGTCCGGTGCGTCCAATAGAAATAGGCGTCATGCGCGATGACAATGCCTGCCAGCAGCGCCAGATCGATGGCCATGCCATAGCTGCCCGGAAAGCGGTGGAGCACGCCGGTGTCGACACCCCAGATGATGAAAGTCGACGCCACAAGATAAACCAGCACGCTTTGCAATGACTGCGCCATTTCACGGCGGATGTCGGCGGCACTGGCCTCTCGCGCCTGAATTTTGCGCGTGGCCATATGGGTACGGCGCAGCCACCAGACGATTGCAGCCGTGCCAGCCGCTGCGATCAGATAACGGCCAAGATCAAAGGCAAAAATCACATACCCCTTGGCCATCAGATTGGCGAGCGGCGGGAAATTGTCGATCATATCATTGGCCTTTCAGCGAGACGGCGAGGAAGCCATGGCCCCCGTTGCCCCGCGCTGCGCTGATGTCGCACCTCACTTTGAAATCGGCTAGCCGATTTCGAAATCAGCCAGCCAGGCGCGCGCGAAATTCGCTGGGCTTCATACGCTCCGCCTCACGAAAGGCGCGGTTGAACGGGCCAAGCGAGCCAAAGCCGGCATCGAGCGCAATCGTGATAATAGGCACTTCGCGCTGCGCCGGGTCGGCCAATGCAGACTTCACTTCGGCCAGCCGATAGCCGTTCAGAAACTGCGTAAAATTGCGATGCCCCAGAGCGCCGTTGATGGCACGGCGCAGGCGATATTCCTGTTCGCCAAGCTGTGCGGCGAGCGCGGCAATCGTCAACGTCTCGTCACGCCACGACAAATTGGCGGTCATGTGCGCGCGTAGCCGTTCGACCAGCGCATCATCCTCGGGCTGACCCGCGCTGGACCGCAGCGCAACCGTCACCAAGCTCGCGGCAATCGCCAGCCACCCGCTCCACCACACGCGCGCGGCATCGTTGAACCAGGTGCGCGCAAAGATCCAAAACAGCGCACGTACGCACACTGACCCCAGTTCGAACAGCGGGTCGAGCGGGCTACTCCCAATGGCGGCGGCATGGTGGCGATGATGTGCGCGGCGATGCCCGGCATTCATGGCGACCGCGACGCGCGCTGCGAGCTGTGCCCGGTGATCGCGGATCAGCAGCCAGCTCCACAAGGCCAGCAGCGCCAGCGACCCGCCGCGAATCATGAAGTCGAAAAGTGCCAGCGTCGCCATCAACCTGTTGCTAAGGCAAAACGCCGTGCGGTCAGAACTGCCGCACCACCGCCAGCAGGGCTTCACCATAAGCAGCAATTTTGCGCGCGCCGAGCCCCGGCACGTCGGCGAGCGCCGTCAGACTGGCGGGGCGGCGGGTCGTCAATTCCCGCAGCACGCTGTCATGTGCAATCACATAGGGGGGCACGCCTGCCTCTACCGCCAGATCGCGGCGCGCGGCGCGCAGGGCGTCGAACAACGGATCGCCGACGGGGTTGGTCGCCGCGCCCGGCGCCGCTCCCCGCTTGCTGCGCCGCGCCCGTTCGGGTTGCAGCGCCAGCCCGACGCTGGTTTCGCCCTTCAAAATCGCCCGCGCCGCCGGGCCCAGCATCCAGCCGCCATGTTCGGTTTGGCGCAGCGCGTCTTGTGCCGTCAGGCTGCGGGCGAGCGGGCGTAGCAGCGCCGATTCATCCGCATCAACGATGCCGAACACCGACAGCTGGTCATGCCCGCGCGCCGCGACCCGCTCATTCGTCTCCCCCGTCAGTACCGACATGACATGACCAAGGCCAAAGCTTTGCCCGGTGCGATACACCGCCGACAATAGTTTGCGGGCAAGTTCAGTCGCGTCGGTGCCCTTGGGCGGGCTGATACAATTGTCGCAATTGCCGCATGGCGGCGCGCCGACATCACCAAAATGGGCGAGCAAAATCTGGCGGCGGCACCCTGTCGCCTCGACCAGCGCGGCCAGCGCGTTGAGCCGCACCCGTTCGCCCTCCACCCGTTCTTCGGGCAGTTCGGCCAGCCGCGACCGCGCCGTCGCAAAATCACTCGCCCCCCACAACATGATCGCAATCGCAGGGTCGCCATCGCGCCCGGCGCGCCCGGTTTCCTGATAAAAACCCTCAATCGATTTGGGGATGCCGGCGTGGGCGACAAAACGCACATCGGGTTTATCGATGCCCATGCCAAAAGCGACCGTCGCGACCACCACCCCGTCCTCTGACGCGACAAAACGGCTTTGCGTATTGGCGCGCACATCGGGATCAAGGCCGGCGTGATAGGGGGCAACCGGACGCCCGGTCGCACGGGCGAGCGCGCTGGCCAGTTCCTCGGTCTTTTTGCGCGTCGGTACATAGATGATGCCCGGACCGGGCTGTTCACTGAGCAAATCGGTCAGCTGCCGCAGCGGATTGATGCGCGGCATCATGGCGTAGCGGATATTGGGCCGGTCAAACCCGGCGAGGATCAGGCCTTCGTCGGGGATGCCCAGCTGAACCAATATGTCGGCCCGCGTATGCGCATCCGCTGTCGCCGTCAGCGCCAGCCGGGGCACATGGCCAAAGCGGTCAAGCAGCGGCCGCAGCCCGCGATAATCGGGACGGAAATCATGCCCCCACTCCGAAACGCAATGCGCCTCATCAATCGCGAATAGCGCGATCCGGGCTTCGTCCAGGAGCGCAGCAAAGGCGGGCCGTGTCGCGCGTTCAGGGGCGACATACAGCAGGTCAAGCTCGCCACTGCGCAGCCGGGCGATGGTGTCGGCCTGATCATTATCGACACTGGTCAGTGTCGCTGCGCGAATCCCCGCCGCCAGCGCGCCGCGCAGCTGATCATGCATCAACGCGATCAGCGGCGATATGACCACCACCGTGCCGTCCAACGCCAGCGCTGGCAGCTGATAGGTCAGCGATTTGCCCGCCCCCGTCGGCATCACCGCCAGCGCGCGTTGCCCCGTCATGACGCGGTCGAGCACTTCGGCCTGCCGCCCACGAAAGGCGTCGAAGCCGAAAGTGGATTTCAGCAGCGGGAGGAGGTCAGCAGCACATATCATATCGCACCGCCTTAACGAGCGCGAAGGGGGATGCATAGCGCGCGGCGCGGCCCTATATCGCGGTTTCCATTGCTAAGGCCGCCCCCCCATGACTGAAAATCGCAAATTGCCCGATGGGCTGGCCGTCCCCGGTGGCCGCGCGGCACGGTTGTTTCGCTTTGGCAGTCTGGTGTCGGGTATCGCGGGCGGAATGATGGTCGATGGCGCACGTCAGCTTGCGAGCGGCAAGCGCCCGCGCCTGTCCGACCTGATCCTGACCCCCGCCAACGCGCTGCGCCTGACCGACCAGCTTAGCCGGTTGCGCGGCGCGGCGATGAAGCTGGGGCAATTATTGTCACTCGACGCGGGCGAGCTGCTGCCGCCAGAGCTGTCCGCTATCCTGGCCCAACTGCGGGCCGAAGCGCGGCCGATGCCGGCGAAGCAACTGGACCGCGCGCTGACGGCGGCGTGGGGACCGGGGTGGGAAACAAAGCTGGCCAGTTTCGACCGCCGCCCCTTCGCTGCCGCCTCAATCGGCCAGGTTCACCGCGCCGTTACCAAATCGGGCCGCGATCTGGCCATCAAGGTGCAATATCCCGGCGTTGCCCGCAGCATCGATAGCGATGTCGACAATGTCGCGACGCTGCTCAAATTGTCGAACCTGCTGCCCCGCCATATCGATCTTGGCCCCATATTGGCCGAGGCCAAGGTGCAGTTGCAGCAAGAGGCGGATTACACGCGCGAGGGCGCAATGCTAGCCCGGTTTGGCAAACTTCTGGCCGATGATCCGCGTTTCGTGTTGCCGCGCCGCTATGCGCCGTTGTCGGGGCCAACCACACTGGCGATGGATTATCTGCCGGGGGTCGCCGTCGATACATTGGTGGGCGCGCCGCAGGCCACGCGCGATGCTGTCGCGGCGACGCTGTGCGAACTGGTGCTGCGCGAATTGTTCGAATTTGGACTGATGCAGACGGACCCCAATTTCGCCAACTATCATTATGACGTGGCGGGCGGGCGCATCATCCTGCTCGATTTCGGCGCAACTCGGGTGATTCCGTCTGCCATGGCTCAGGGGTATCGCGCGCTCCTCGCCGCCGCGCTGGCACAGGACCGGGCGGGGATTCGCGCGGCCATCAGCGCGCTCGGCCTGGCCAGCACCCGCGCCTTTGACCGCCACCCGGCAGAGATGGACCGCATTATCGGATCGCTGCTGGAACTGTTCGCGCACGACGCCCCCACCGACTTCGCCGACCGCACTCGCTCCGCCGCCATCCGCGACGAAGCCATGCTGGTCGCCGCCGACCGCGCCAACTGGATCATCCCGCCGCCCGATGCGCTGTTCATCCAGCGCAAGATGGGCGGAACATTCCTGCTGGCGGCGCAGCTTGGCGCGCGCATCAATATACGGGCATTGATGCGGGGTTACATCAGCTAAATAGCGATCTCGCCTTCGTCCTGTTGCCGCGCCCACATGTCGGCGTACAACCCGCCTTTGCGCAGCAGTTGTATGTGTGTGCCCATTTCCGCGACCTGCCCCGCCTCCAGCACCACGATGCGGTCGGCCCCGGTAACCGTTGACAGCCGGTGGGCGATAATGATGGTCGTGCGACGCTGGGCGATTTCGTCAAGTGTGGCCTGAATCGCATCTTCGGTACGGGTATCGAGCGCGCTGGTTGCTTCATCGAGGATCAGCAGCGGTGGGTTTTTCACCAGCGTGCGCGCAATCGCAACGCGCTGTTTTTCGCCGCCGGATAGTTTCAGTCCGCGTTCGCCAACCTCGGTGGAATATCCCTGCGGCAGCCGTGCAATAAAATCATCCAGCGCCGCGCCGCGTGTGGCGGCGGCGATGTCCGCTATTGTAGCGCCCTCGGCGCCATAGCCGATGTTATACCCGATGCTGTCATTGAACAGCACCGTATCCTGGGGAACGATGCCGATGGAGGCGCGCAAGGACGCCTGCGTCACCCCGGCAATATCCTGTCCATCGATCAGGATGCGGCCGCCCTGCGGGTCGTAAAACCGAAACATCAGCCGTGCGATGGTCGATTTTCCGGCGCCTGATGGGCCAACGATGGCAAGCGTCTGGCCAGGTTCAACCACAAAACTGACGCCGTGCAATATTGTCCGGTCTGAATCATATCCGAACACGACATTGTCAAAAATTACGCCCGCCCCCGACACCGCCAGCGGCGGCGCGCCGGGCGCGTCGACAATTTCGCTGGGCGTGTCGATCAGGGTGAACATCGCCGCCATGTCGACAATACCCTGCCGGATCGTCCGGTACACCATGCCCAGCATGTCGAGCGGGCGGAACAACTGCATCAACAGCGTATTCACCGTCACCACATCACCAGGCGTAAAGGTTCCGCGCGACCAGCCCCAGACCGTATAGGCCATCGCCCCACCCATCGCTGCATTGGTAATGAACGCCTGTCCAATGTTCAGCGCGGCAAGGCTGTTTTCACTTTTCACGGCCGCACCGGCCCATTGGTCTGCGACATCGGCGTAGCGTGCGGTCTCCCGCCCCTCAGCCGTGAAATATTTTACCGTTTCATAATTGAGCAGACTGTCGACGCTGCGCCCGACGGTCAGCGTATCAAGGTCGTTCATGCGTTCGCGCAGAGCGTTGCGCCAGTCGGTCACGATGCGGGTAAAGATGATGTAGACAACGACCATCACCGCCGTCGCCGTCGCCAGCCCGATGCTGTATTTCACCGCGAAAATCGTCAGCACGACCGCCAGTTCAAGCACCGTCGGCGCAATGTTGAACAGGAGGAAATAGAGCATGATGTCGATGCTTTTAGTTCCACGCTCGATAATCTTGGTCACTTCGCCAGTGCGGCGGGCCAGATGAAAACGCATCGACAGCGCGTGCAGATGGGTAAAGACCGACACCGCAAGCTCACGCGTTGCATCCTGTCCGACTTTTTCGAACACGACATTGCGCAGATTGTCGAACACCACTCCGCCAAAGCGTGCGCCCGCATAGGCCACCACCAGCCCGATCGCGAGCGCGACGCCCGGCTCCATGCCAGGCGCCATGGCGTCAATCGCGGCCCCAAACAGGAAACCAAGCGATAACTGCACGGCCTTTGACATCAGCACGATCACTGCGGACACGATGATCCGCACCTTTAACTGTGGGGCATGATCGGGCCACAGATAGGGCAGAAAACGTTTGAGCGTGTCCCACGCTGGCAGTTCTGCGCGGGTATCGGACAAATTGGTGGCGGCGTCAGGCGGCATGGGCGCTGCATGTAAGCGGGCCGCGTGCTTTTACCAAGTGCGGCGGTGCGTCGTGATTGATTTTGCTCAATCTTGGCGCGGCAGGGGATAGCCGTGGCGGAGCAAAATCCGGGCGATGATCGATAGTTCGCAGGCGGTTGGTGGCCCAGGCGTGCGCGGCGTATTGGGGCGAGCGGAGACACGGGGCATGATGACGCACCTTGATTCTGGTCAACCAAACCAGCGCAATTGAGCGCGATTCGGTTGGCTGCCGGGTGGTCCCAGCGCGCTTTTGCCGCACTATACTGTATTTCCTGTTAGCCGGGGGGTCCGGTCAATTACGCTTGGGCACGGCAAAGGTCCCAGTAACCCGTCCGCCAGTGCCGCCGGCAATCGGATTGCCGTCGGGGCCGCGCCCGGCGCCCCGGCCATCGACCGTCGCGCGCCCGCTGTTAAGGTCGAGCACCAGTCGCCCGCCGGAAAGATTATTGCCCGCCTGTTTAAGTTCGACATTACCGACCAAGGTGATGATGCGCCGGTCAAGGTCATAGATCGCAACATTGCCGCGCGCGCTTTCGTTGCCCTTGGCCACCGTTACGCCGCCAACCGCATCGATGCGGTTGATCTCGGTCCCGCCGCTGCGGCTGTATGCGACAGTCATGCGCTCGGCAGTCAGCGTCAGGCCGGCCTGCGTCACTTGCACATTGCCGCTGATCAGCACGCGATCGGCGCGGTCCTGCGCCTCGATGCTGTTGGCCGCGACGCTGACCGGGGCATTGCTGTCGTGGTTGGCAAGGGCCTGGGCCCGCGCCGTGTCGCCTGCCCCGCCGGTAGCGAGCAGCGCAAGGGCGGTCAGTGCAAAAGCCGCGCCGCTGAGACATATGTTAGACCGGGCGGTCACCGCAAAACTCCCTGATTGATCGTCAGCCGGGCATTGCCCTTGAGCTGTACCGTGCGGGCATCAAGGTCCGCTTCCAGCCGATTGGCCGAAAAGCGCCCGATGTTCAAGGCACCATCGACGCCGTTGCTGCCCGAAAGGTGCCGCGCTTTCAGATCAATCACCACATCGCGTGCCTCCAGTCGATAGCCGCCAGCCGCTGTGACAGTGATCGGACCCGATACACTGACCTGTTCGCGGCGCATGTCATACGCGCCATTGGCCGCAACGATCGTGGCAGGGCCATCGACGAGCCGGATAGCGCCCGAAAGATCGCGCATCCGCACGACGGGGTCGCTGCTGGATGTCTGGACCGCACTGGCGGCAATCAGGGCAAAGGGCTGGCCCTTGGCATCCTGGCCGCGATAGGTTGCGCGTTCGACCCGCATACGTTCGCGCGCCACCTCTACCCGATCCTTGCTCAGCAGGAAGCTCAGCTCCTCGCGGTAGGTAAAGGGGGAAAAGACCAGTACCGCCGCGACGACGCCGATCACCAGCGGCAAACCGGTGCGCAGGATGCGCACCACGCGGTCATGGCTGCCGCCTGCCGACGCCCACAGGCGGCGCATGTCCCGGTCGATATCAGCGCGCGCAGACATGGACGTATCGTTCCCTCAGCTATGTGCGAAAATGTCGGTTTCGGCCCAGCCAACCAGGTCAAGCTCGGCCCGCATCGGCAAAAAGTCAAAACACGCCTGCGCCAGTGCGGTGCGCCCCTCACGCGCCAGGCGCAGATCAAACTCGGCCTTTAATCGGTGTAAAAAGCGGACGTCGCTGGCGGCATATTCGCGCTGCGCGTCGCTGAGCGTTGGCGCGCCCCAGTCGCTCGACTGCTGCACCTTGGACAATTCCTGCCCCAGCATTTCGCGCACCAATTCCTTCAGCCCGTGCCGGTCGGTATAGGTGCGCACCAGCCGCGACGCGATTTTGGTGCAATATACCGGCGCAGTAACGACGTTCAGCGCGTGGCGCAGCGCGGCAATATCGAACCGCGCAAAATGAAACAGCTTGAGCCGCGCAGGATCGGTCAGGACCGTTTTCAGCACAGGCGCGTCATACCGGCTGTCCGGGGCAAAACGAACCAGATGCTCGTCGCCCGACCCGTCACTCAACTGTACAAGGCACAGGCGGTCACGCAGCGGGTGCAATCCCATGGTTTCGGTATCTATAGCGATGCTGCCTGAACCAAGCGCGTCGGCGGGCAAATCTTCTTCATGCAGGTAAACAGTCATTGCCCGGCCTTAGGGCAAGCGAAGCGGCGGCTCAATGGCTGGTTTAAGTGCGTTGCTGGTGCTGCGCGGGGCAAAACAAGTTTTCGTTCGCAAAAGCTTGGCTTTCTTGCTATATATTGCACAGAGTGGATGCAGGGTGAGTCTGTATCCGTGAACTGTGTCACGCTTCGTCCGGCGTGGCAGGTTATCGGAATTGGGTGCGGGCGAACCGAAAGTGATACGACCAAGATGAGTTTCAATAAAGACCGCCGGGGCCCTCGTGGGCGCGGTAAGCGCGATGATTTCGGCAATTTCGATAGCTTCGAACCCCAGCCTTCCTATGGCGAGCCGCGTCGCTCCTTTGGTGATGATCGTGGCGGCGGCGGCGGCTTTGGCGGCGACCGTGCAGGCGGCGGCGGTTTTGGCGCACCGCGCGGCGGCGGCGGCTTTGGTGCCCCACGCGGCGGCGGCGGCGGCGGGATGCCCGCGCAGGTCGTTGGCGAAGGCACCGGCCAGGTAAAATTCTTTAACGGTGGCAAGGGCTTTGGCTTTATTGCGCGCGATGATGGCGGCGAAGACGTGTTCGTGCACATCAGCGCGGTCGAGCAGGCCGGTCTGGCCGGTCTGGCGAATGGCCAGCCGCTTGGCTTCACGCTGGTCGAACGCAACGGCAAGGTGTCGGCCATCGATCTCAAGATCGAGGGCGAACCGATGCCGGTCGAACAATCCCCCGCAAGCGATCGTGGTGATCGACCCGATCGCGGACCCGATCGTGGCCCCGCCCCCGGCGGTGCCCGTGGTCGGCGTCAACTGACCGGCGAACGCGCAAGCGGCACGGTTAAGTTCTTCAACGAAACCAAGGGCTTTGGCTTTATCTCACGCGATGATGGTCAGGCCGATGCCTTTGTCCACATCAGCGCCGTGCAGCGCGCTGGGATGCAGAGCCTGGTCGAAGGCCAGCGCATGGCATTCGACATCGAAGTCGATGATCGCGGCAAATTCGCAGCGGTGAACATTTCCGCCGAATAAGCCCAAGTCGAAACAACAATCAAAAGGGGGCGGGTCATACCGCCCCCTTTTTTTGCAGGCTGCTTAGTCGCCCACCCAATTGCCGTGAAAGCCCGGCGGAATGCGGTGGGGCAGATGAATGGTCGCGGCGGGGGTGCCGGTGAAATCGCGGGCGTCCAGAATGACGAAATCCGTGGTCTGATCCGTCATGTCGACGACCAGCCCCAGATACCAGCCATCGTCCTCTTCGGTCCCGCCGTCGCGCGGCACGAACACAAATTCACCGGGATAGCGCG
>Ga0335395_10002764_pt1 | contig 10922 bp, 6 predicted proteins | sample MAT02_FD_205744 | JGI IMG/M metagenome (GOLD analysis project Ga0335395, IMG submission 205744) | Freshwater microbial communities from Lake Fryxell liftoff mats and glacier meltwater in Antarctica - MAT-02 (spades assembly) (version 2) ...
GTTAGAATCAACTGAGGTCTTGATCGATCCTAAAATTGTTCACTACATCGAAGTAATTGATGACAGCAGCCAAAAAATGAGCTTGTTGATTGACGGTTTGCTCGATCTTTCGCGGGTGGGCCGCACCGAGTTGGTGCAAATTCCGATCGACCTCACCCGCTTGGTGCAAACTGCGATTAAATTGACTAAACCCGGAACTGGCGCAGCTTTGACCCACACTCCCGACAGTGTTGAATTTGTCGTGGGAGATTTGCCGGGGGTGATGGGAGATCCTACTTTGCTGCAACAGGTGTTCAGCAACTTGATCGATAACGCTGTCAAGTTCAGCCGCGGACGCACTCCGGCTATAATAGTGATTGATGCTTTACCTGACGGAACTATTTTTGTCAAGGATAACGGGGTAGGTTTTTCGATGGAATATGCCGATCGGCTGTTTGGAGCCTTTGTGCGGCTGCACTCCCAGAGAGAATTTGAAGGTACGGGCATCGGTTTGGCGATCGTCGGGCGGATTATTCACCGCCACGGCGGCACGATTTGGGCGACGAGCGTACCTAGTCAAGGAGCGACATTCTACTTTAAACTAAGCAAATAATCTCAAACGGTAATATAAATTCGCAACTTGCCAGTATATAGCAATCCTAAATCAGTTTCAATAACTGGTTAACTGGTTTAACTGGTTCCCAGGCAGAGCCTTGGAACCCATGTCCAGAGGCTCTGCCTCGGCTGCGAAAATGGAGGCAGAGCCTCCGGATCTGCATTACCAGGCAGAGCCTGGTAACGAGTAGTCCCACAAATCATTTAGGATTGCTATATAGCAATCCTAAATGATTTTCTAGATATAGAAAACTTGAAATCCTTGCTGTAAAGGGAGTCTAGCAAGACAAGGGGTCGCGATCTCTTGAGACTCAGATCGGATTGCTATAGTAGTTATAAATGCAGAATTTGGAACTATTATAAAGTTAAATAAGTCACACTATGTTCTGCAAGCCCTCGGTTGCGAGTATCAAATAAATGTGTTGAGAGCCGATCGAAAATATTTATAAAGATAACTAAAAAAATCGAGTGAGACTTACTCAAACTTCCTCTGAGAAATGAATAGATTTAGCAAGATAAACCACCTTCAAAAACTCCAGAATTCCGTATGTTAGATCACGAACAGACCAATTATTTACTGAACCTGGTAGCGGAATCAACATTAAACTTGTTGATTGTCGAAGACATGGCAGAAGATATGGAATTAATAGTGCTAGCCTTAGAATCGGGGGGAGTAAATTTTAATTGCGACACTGCCGAAACAGCAACAGAATGCAGACAACTGCTGCAAAATTGCCAGTACGATGCTGTGCTGTCAGATTACCGCCTCCCAGGTTTCAACGGTTTAGAAGTGTTGAAATTAATGCAGGAATTAGGGCAAGACATACCCTTGATTTTAGTAACGGGAAGTTTGGGAGAAGAAGCGGCAGTTGACTGCATCAAAGCCGGCATGACCGATTACGTATTCAAAGGGCGGCTGTTTAGGTTGCCAACAGTATTAGAACGATCGCTCCAAGAATACAAAATGCGCCGCCAGCAACAATTCGCGATCGCCCAAATTCAGCGGCAAGCGACTCGTGAGGCGATCGTCAACCGCATCGTCCAAGCCATGCGGGAAACTCTGGTACTAGACGAAGTGCTGCAAACCACCGCAGATCAACTGCACGAAGCTCTCGAAATCAGCGCCTGCGCGATCTTGCAGCCAGATGCCGCAGGTGGCATCATAGTTCGCTACATCAGCTCATCAGCAGACAAACAACGACTCATCGGGCTAAATTGCGAATTGGCAGAACACTACCGAACCTCCCTCGCGGCCGGAGAAACCCTCGTCCTTGATGAGTTATCGACTCTGTGCCCGTCCCTGCAAGCATCAGCAGAGTTTGTAGGGTTTCGCGCAGTGGCGATCGCACCGCTGCTTTACCAGCAGTCATTTTTGGGAGGAATTGCCCTCTATCAGTGCGATCGCGCGCGCTCTTGGACTGTCGAAGAACTATCCCTAGTCAAAGCCATAGCCGATCAATGTGCGATCGCGATCCACCAAGCCGAACTCTACCAACAAGCCCAAACCGAACTCGCAGAACGCAAGCGCGCTGAAGCAGAAGTCCGCGGCATCCAGCAGCAGCTAACCACAATGGCAGCCAACATTCCCGGCTCAGTCTACCGCGCCGTGCTGCATCCAGACGGCACAATGTCCATGCCCTACGTCAGTCCGGGCGTGCGCGAAGTAACTGGGATTGAGGCCGAAGAAGTAATGGCGCGCCCGGAACTCTTGATCGAAATTATCCATCCCGACGACAAAAGCTCCTTTGATAGCAGCGTAGCAGCATCGAGTGCCAGTCTCCAGCCCTGCGATCGCCAGTACCGGATCGTGTTAAATTCCGGCGAAGTCAAGTGGGTGCAAGACAGCGCCCGATTTTCCAAAAACGAAAACGGTGACATCATCATCGATGGAGTAGCACTCGATATCAGCGGACGCAAACAAGCCGAATCCGATCTCATACAAAGAGAACAGCGATTTCGATCGCTGATTGAAAACGCCACAGACATCACGATCATTATCGACGGCAAGGGCATCTTCCGCTACATCAGCCCTTCCGTCAAGCGAATTTTAGGCTACGCGCCCCACCACGCGATCGGGCGCAGCGCCTTAGAGGTTGTTCACCCCGACGACTGCGCCACGATCGCCCAAACCCTCCACAAAGCCATTGAAAACCCCAAAAGAAGCCAGTCCCCAGTTGAGTACCGAGTCCGCCACCGCAACGGTTCCTGGTGTTATGTAGAAGCAGTAGCTACCAACTTACTGCACGATCCGGCAGTCAATGGCATCGTGATCAACTGCCACGACATCACTCAGCGCAAACTCGCCGAAGAACAACTGCTGCACGACGCTTTTCACGACTCCCTCACGGGATTGCCCAACCGAGCGCTGTTTAGCGATCGGCTAGAACACTCTTTGATGCTGGCAAAAAGGCGCACAGACTACTTGTTTGCCGTGCTGTTTCTCGATTTAGATCGATTTAAAGTAGTCAACGATTCTCTCGGCCATACGATCGGCGATCAACTGCTAATTGCGATCGCCCGACGTTTAGAAACTTGTCTCAGGGCCGGAGATACAGTAGCCCGCATCGGGGGAGACGAATTCGTGCTTTTGCTCGAAGACATCGAGGGCATAAATGAAGCTACCAACATTGTCAACCGCCTGCAACAGAAAATCACCTCTCCCATTTTGCTAGACGGACACGAAGTATTTATCACCGCCAGCATCGGCATTACTTTGAGTTCTGATGAATACCTGGAACCGACAAACCTGCTGCGCGATGCCGACACCGCCATGTACCGCGCCAAACAACTCGGCCGAGCCCGACACGAAGTTTTCAACAGTTCCATGCACGCCCACGCTTTGCGACTGTTGCAGCTAGAAAATGACTTGCGGCGGGCGATCGAATCAATTAGAGACCAGGCCATAGAACAAGAATCTACTCCATGCGCGCGATCGGTCTTACCTCCCTTATCCGCAGCCCCCCAGTTTATCATTCACTATCAGCCGATCGTGTCGATCGCCAATAACACAATTAACGGTTTCGAGGCCCTAGTGCGCTGGCAGCATCCAGAACGCGGCTTAGTTTCTCCCAACGAATTTATTCCCATCGCCGAAGAAACCGGATTAATCGTAGCCCTCGGCCGCTGGGTGCTACGCACAGCTTGCCAGCAAATTCGCCAATGGCAGCAACTATTTCAAAACAACCCGCCTTTGAGTGTCAGCGTCAACCTTTCAGTCAAACAGTTTTCTCAGCCAGATTTAATCGAATATATCGATCAAGTTCTCGAAGAAAGTCACCTCGACGGCAGCAGTTTAAAACTAGAAATTACCGAAAGCGTACTCATAGAAAATTCCGAATCAGTAACAACAATGTTGGTGCAACTTAGAGCCAGAAACATACACCTTTGCATCGACGACTTCGGCACCGGCTATTCATCGCTCTCCTACCTGCACCGCTTCCCCACCAATACCTTAAAAATAGACCGCTCTTTTGTCAGCAGAATGGGAGGTCAGTTCGACCTCAGCAAAGGAAGTATTGACCCCACAGAGATTGTGAGGTCGATCGTTACTTTGTCGCACAATTTGGGCATGGATGTGGTAGCCGAAGGAGTCGAAGAAGCCTCGCAACTATCTATACTCAAAGGATTAAAATGCGAGTTCGCCCAAGGATTCTTTTTTTCCAAGCCAGTAGACTCTCAAACAGCAGCAGGTCTCATCCGACAGCAAGCAGAAAATCAGAATTTGCTGACATTTAGTTTGTGAGAAAAAGGTCATTGAAAAAACATGGCACTTTGTGCGTCCCATTTCAGCATAAAATCTTAAAATATTTTAAAGCTGTCCCTAGCTCTAGCGTCAGTTAATAACTACGACATCCAAATCATTATGGCTATTGGCTACCTCGCCCTCGTTCTCCACGCCCACCTGCCCTTTGTCCGCCACCCGGAAAGCGACTATGTTTTAGAAGAAGAATGGCTGTTTGAGGCGATCGCCGAAACCTACATTCCCCTGCTGCAAGTCTTTGAGGGGTTGCTTCGCGACGGCATAGACTTTAAAATTACCATGAGCATGACACCGCCCTTGGTGGCGATGCTGCGCGATCCATTGCTGCAAGACCGCTTCGACAACCACTTAGCGAAACTCGAAGAACTAGCGGATCTCGAAATCGAACACCACAGCGGCAACGGTCATCTCCGATATTTAGCCGAACATTACGCCGCCCACTTCTCTCAAGTCCGCAATTATTGGGAAAAGTGCGATCGAGATTTAGTCAAAGCCTTCAAAAAATTCCAAGACAGCAACAACCTCGAAATCATGACCTGCGGGGCCACCCACGGCTACCTACCGCTGATGAAAATGTACCCAGAGGCAGTTTGGGCGCAAATTCAAGTAGCCTGCGAACATTACGAACAAAACTTCGGCCGCCGACCAAAAGGCATTTGGCTGCCCGAATGCGCCTACTACGAAGGCTTAGAGAGGATGTTAGCCGACGCAGGCCTCCGCTACTTTCTCACAGACGGTCACGGTATCCTCTACGCCCGCCCGCGTCCCCGCTACGGTAGCTACGCCCCAATTTTCACAGAATGCGGAGTCGCAGTATTTGGTCGGGATCACGAATCATCGCAGCAGGTTTGGTCTTCCGAAGTCGGCTATCCCGGCGCGGCCGAATACCGCGAATTCTACAAAGATTTGGGTTGGGAAGCCGACTACGACTACATCAAACCCTACATCATGCCTAACGGCCAGCGCAAAAACACCGGGATTAAATATCACAAAATCACCGGTCGCGGACTGGGTTTAGGCGACAAACAGTTATACGATCCGTACTGGGCGCGGGAAAAAGCAGCCGAACACGCCAGCAACTTTGCTTTCAACCGGGAACGGCAAGTCGAACACCTCAACGGGATTATGCAGCGTCCCCCGATTATTGTATCGCCTTACGACGCGGAACTTTTCGGTCATTGGTGGTATGAAGGCCCTTGGTTCTTAGATTACTTATTCCGCAAGAGTTGGCACGACCAAAATACCTACGAAATGACGCACTTAGCCGATTATTTGCGAGGAAATCCGACTCAGCAAGTGTGCCGTCCTTCCCAGTCTAGTTGGGGTTTCCGGGGTTTCCACGAGTATTGGCTGAATGATACTAATGCTTGGATTTATCCGCATTTGCACAAGGCTGCGGAACGGATGATTGAGTTGGGAAACATGGAAGCAGAGGATGAGTTGCAGTTGCGGGCTTTGAATCAGGCCGCGCGGGAAGTGTTGTTAGCTCAATCGTCTGACTGGGCGTTTATCATGCGTACAGGGACGATGGTGCCTTATGCGGTGCGGCGGACGCGATCGCACTTAATGCGCTTTCACAAGCTGTACGATGAAGTGAAAGAAGGTAAGGTCGATTCTGGTTGGTTGGAGAAGGTTCAGGAGATCGACAATATCTTCCCTGAGATTAATTATCGCGTTTATCGATCGCTCTAAGTAAACTTCGATTAACAGTTGACTGTTGACTGTTGACTGTTGACTGTTGACTGTTGACTGTTGACTGTTGACTGTTGACTGTTGACTGTTGACAGCGAAGTTTTTAGGCTGGGGCTTAAATCCCCAGCCTAAAAACAATCCATCTCAAGGTGGGGGCTTAAATCTCCTGTGATGCAGGTCAATTTTCGACAGATTAAAACCCGCCAGCGCGGGTTTTTTATTTAGTCCTGTTTTCGCGGGCTGAAAATCTCCGTATTTTAGTTGTGTTTGGCGATCGTTGGAAATCATGGGGTAAAATTGTAAACTGCGATCGGCTTTTACAAATTTTATTCAATATATAGCGGTTCTCAAGCGTGGTGAGGTATGCCCGATGCCCGATGCCCGATGCCCGATGCCCGATGCCCGATGCCCGATGCCCGATGCCCGATGCCCGATGCCCTATGTCGGATAGTACCTCATCTTTCTGAGAAAGGCTATAATCCCTATTTTACCATTGATGTAGGGGCGGGTTTGCCCAGATATTTACCACCTAACGACAAATAATAAAAACCCGCCCCACCCCACGCAGAAGTTAACAATTAATTTAATTTAACCGTTACGCGGGGAAGGTTTATAACAGTTATCAGTTGGGTTGAGGCGGGTTTATCAATGTTATCGATGGGTGACAAAATTCATCGGTGAACCCACCTCTACAAATTCAACTAATTCATAATGTAAAAGCATTAACATTGTGGCTGGAATTGTCTCCATTGCATAAGTTGTACCATCTTGATGAGAAAATTCTACCTCAAAAGCACTGCCATCGAATTCCATCACCACTGTTCCTACTTGTCCTTTATATAATTTAATGCTTTCTTTTGTTTCAAAATGGGTTGCTTCTAAGTCTTCAGTTAAAGCAACAATATCTAGATCTTTAATTGTTTTCATTGTTTTTACCTCACTTTTTGATGGGATAACAACTTGTTAATCTAGGGAAATTTTCACCTGTTCGGATGATCCAAGCTGCTAGAATCAGAGATTCACCTACTTCGGTTTGAAGCCAGAATTTCATGTTGTAATGTGTTCCGTATTCATTGGTTTTGCGAATAATAACATCTTCGTTGATAGCAGCTTGTTTTAAAGCCTGTTTGAGCGGTTCAGCATTTTCTAGGGTAATGCCTAATTTGCTGGCAAACAAAATAGCTTTATTTTTTCCCTGTTCGTGATTGAGATTTAGAGAATATTCTTCTATTTTATTGCCTAAATCTGCTAGATGACCATTCGGCAGTTTCACTATGAATAACTTTTTTAAGAACACTATAGAATAATATTATTCTATGACAATCAATTTTTACTCATTTGTCAACCATGCAGGGGCGGGTTCGCCGAGATATTTGACACCCACTGACAAATGATAAAAACCCGCCCCACCCCACGCAGAAGTTAACAATTCATTTAATTTAACCGTTACGCGGGGAAGGTTTATAACAGTTATCAGTTGGATTGAGGCGGGTTTATCAATGTTATCGATGGGTGACAAAATTTATCATTGCGGTAGCCGGCTGCTCAAAACTTGGCTGAGCTTTCAACCGCTACTGCAAAAACTTGTAATATTAATCATGGCACTATTTAGCTGAATCTGGCGATCGTCGCGATCGAGGACTCGCGCCCCAAAACTCACACGTCAAAAAAGAATACAACTGCTTTGCCCGTGCTGCAAACCCTTAATTCATCAGTCATTCCCAATTCTACAATCTTTAATCTAACATCGTATCACTTGATCTGGGTGCAGGTGGCTCACCTTACCGCTGCTTAATAAAAATCAAATTTGAATTTTCAATGATATCTCAAAAATGTAAGTTATTTGACAATCTTCTGTTTAAAAATTTGCTATTGATAAAATAAGCCAGCAAAATTGCGATCCACGCAAAGAGGGTAATTGAAGCATCTCTGGTTCATCGAGGGCAGCAACGTCAGTCGATTTGAGATTTGAGATTTACTCTACAGATTTATCTGGGAGCTTGAACAGGAGTCTCAAATTTTGGGTTCTACTCACCATGAGCGTCGGCTGCTTGTACCTATTTTTGGGTAATGCCAAGTGTTTTTGGCTTTTTCGGACGGCGATCGACCTTTGAGCAAAATAATACTTCTGGAGGATGACATGAGCTATACATTTGAAATTCTGGGCGTATCTCCAACTTTAACATTTTTTAACCAGCAGCAGGAATTACTGCAACAAAAGCAGCCGTCCGGTGTAGAATATTTGGGAAACCGGAAGTGCACTCTCGATTCGTTTGTGACATCCGTAGAGATAGTTTCTCCCTATCGTGGCTGGGATGTTGATCGAGTCGTAAACACCGTGATTAGTTTCTGGATGAACAACTCGGAGAGCATCCACTATTGGAAGGATAGGCTACAGGATGCCGGCAGCGAAAACTTGTTAGTCGCCAGAGTAGGCGATATCAAGTCTTTGCAAGCCGCATTTGAATCGCTGTTGGGCGAATAGGAAGGAAGCATCTCATTTTCGTAAAAAGCATTTTTTTGTTTGAGTGCGATCATTCCCGGTCGCTTATTATAATACGCGACCGGGGACAGCACTATCAAAGCAAAATTGAGATGCTCCCAATCGGAAAATCGGGAATTGGGAAAAACTCGATCAACAATCGCTAAAATCAACTCAACTGTCTATTCCCAATTCCCAATTCCCAATTTCCAATTCCCAATTCCCAATTCCCAATTCCCAATTCCCAATTCCCAAATTTTATGTCTCGTTCCAAAGCCCTGCAATCTTACATTTTTGTCCGCTTACTCCTAGCACCGCTAATGTTGTGGACAATCACCACAGCAGTATTTTTGCTGCTGCGGGCCACTCCGGGCGACCCCATAGACGCAATTCTCGGCTCACGAGCTCCCGCCGCCGCCAAAGCAGCAATGCGAACCCAACTCGGCCTCGATGCACCGCTGTGGCAACAATATCTTAGATACATGAAAGACTTGTTGGGCTTAGACTTGGGAACCTCCATCACCACTCGCGGACAAACCGTCTGGCAAATTATCGGAGATTATTTCCCCGCTACAGTGGAATTAGCAGTGTGTAGCATGGCCATAGCTTTAATTGTCGGCATCAGTATCGGTTCCCTAGCAGCATCGCGCCCCAATACTATTTTCGATGCTGCTGGCCGTTTGTTTGGGATTATTACTTACTCGCTGCCGGCTTTTTGGGCCGGCATGGTTTTACAGTTGATTTTCGCGGTGCAGTTGGGCTGGTTTCCCTTGGGAACCCGCTTTCCGGTGACATTTCCAGCCCCCGAAGGCTACACAGGACTTTACACTGTTGACAGTCTCCTGAGCGCTAACCCTGGTCAGTTTCTCACAAGTTTGCATTATTTGGCACTCCCAAGTTTGACGCTAGGCATTCTTTTGAGTGGCATTTTTGAGCGAATTGTCAGGGTGAATCTGAAGCAAACTTTGCAAGCAGATTATGTTGAAGCAGCTAGAGCTCGCGGCATTCCTGAATTGCAGATTTTATGGGCTCATGCTCTGAAAAATGCGCTAATTCCGGTGATTACAGTCTTAGGATTAACTTTTGCTGCTCTGTTGGGTGGTGCTATTTTAACTGAGGTTACTTTTTCTTGGCCGGGGCTGGCAAATCGACTGTACGAAGCGATTAGCTTGCGGGATTATCCAACAGTACAAGGTATTGTGGTATTTTTTGCGGGAATTGTGGTAATTGCTAGCATTGCAATTGATGTTTTGAATGCTTACATTGACCCGCGAATTCGGTACTAAATGAAGGAAGAGTTGACAGTTGACAGTTGACAGTTGACAGTTGACAGTTGACAGTTGACAGTTGACAGAAGGAATAATGAAGAAGCAAGAATGAAGATGTTCGCCCTCTCCCCCTCTCCCATTCTCCCATTCTCTCGCTCTCTCGCTCTCTCGCTATCTGCTCCTTTGAGATGCGTGGAAGATGATCAGGTGCGATCGACTAAAATATGGGACTCATATCAACAAGTAGAATTAGTTGCAGCACTGAATGATTTTGCCAGAAGAGGCGACTGTGGCACTCTCAGCTTTTTCTACCTGTACTTTCTGCGATCGCCAAATGTTGCAGCCAGGATTAGCCACCTCAGAAACAGCGATCGAAAATATCGGCTTTTAGACTCAGGACACTTTGCAGTCGATCGGCAATACTGGAGCAATAATAAAGCAAAATTTGAGGAAAAGCTGATGAAATTATTACAAATAACAGTCGCTCTATCGGCTGCTTTGACTCCACTAATGGCTGAAGCTGCCTTTAGCCGCCCGATGGTGGACGCAGGCGACTTTCCCAGAGCCTCAAACCCAGCAGTAAACGTGCCGGTTTGCTTCATCGAAACCCCAAGCGGCACAACTTTTGATTTAGTCAGATTGTGCGGCACCAACGCCGAGCCCCAAAATACGGCTCCCGCAGCCGGCAACCCCGCCAATGATCCTGCAAATAACCGCAACGTAACTAATCCGGCGGCAGCCCCGAATCCCAACAGCGTCACCAGAGATACTGCAGGCACTCCGATAACTACCCCTGGGAGTGCCAATCCCGCCAATCCCGCCAATCCCGCCAATCCCAACAATCCCAACAATCCCAACAATCTCAATCCGGGAACTTCGCCGAATACCAATCCCAATAATCTCAATCCGGGAACTTCGCCGAATATCACTCCCAACAATCTCAATCCGGGAACTTCGCCCAATACCAATCCCAACAATCTCAATCCGGGAACTTCGCCCAATATCACTCCCAACAATCTCAATCCGGGAACTTCGCCGAATACCAATCCCAATAATCTCAATCCGGGAACTTCGCCGAATACCAATCCCAGCAACAATTTGTCTCCCAACAGTACCAATGGCAACG
>Ga0335395_10002765_pt1 | contig 10920 bp, 11 predicted proteins | sample MAT02_FD_205744 | JGI IMG/M metagenome (GOLD analysis project Ga0335395, IMG submission 205744) | Freshwater microbial communities from Lake Fryxell liftoff mats and glacier meltwater in Antarctica - MAT-02 (spades assembly) (version 2) ...
ACCTTGCTCCAGCGGTTCACGCGCTGGCACAATACCCGGACGAATCGACGGGGCAATCTCTGGGAAGAAACTTTTAAAAGTGTGATTGTAGAAGACGGCTTGGCAGCAAAGACGATGGCGGTTTATATAGATCTAAATCCCGTGCGTGCTGGAATGGTGTCAGATCCCGCAGAGTATCGGTGGAGCAGTTATGGCGAAGCCATGGGCGGCGGCTCAAAAGGCAATGGAAAAAAAGCGCGAGCCGGGCTGGTGAGAGCTTTGAAAGCACACAAAGGCTACGCTGCCGATGCGAAATATTGGAACGAGGGCGTGGCAAAGGAGTATCGGATGCTTTTGTTAGAGGAAGGAGTGGAGGAATTGAAAGCGGTGGTCACTAAGGCCGGCGAGAGCGAGGTGAAAGTGAAGTGCCGGGGAATAAAGCGTGAGCTTGCGGCAGCGGAGTTAGCGCGATTGGAACGCGGTAAGAATGTGGCGATGGGTAAAATGCTGCGATGTCGGGTTCGATATTTTACGGATGGAGCGGTGATCGGGAGTCGAAGTTTTGTGGAGGAGGTTTTTCAGAAATCGCGAGAACGATTTGGAGCGAAGAGGAAGGATGGTGCGCGAAAATGGCGAGGGAAGGGCGAGGCGGCGGCGGGGGTGTTGTGGAGTGTGAGGGATTTAAGGAAGGGGGTGTGAGAGAAGAAAATGGATCGACCAACCCACCGCCGAAGCCCTCGCCGCCGCCCGCCACGAAACTCGCAAAGGCGAAACCCTCGCCCAACTCCAACAACAACGAACCGCCCTCGACGACCTCAAAACCCAGCGCAAAGCCACCCCCCAACCACATCGAGAAGAAATACGTCCCGCTTAGGTCATCCTGTTTCCCTCTAGGTCAGGATGTCTGAGACTTGGGGAAATTTGAAAGGGCGTGGATTCTATGATTTTTCAAAGGATTGGAATCCTGTGAGAAGCCGACTTCTTGCGTCAAAGCGGTGATTCTCTCCGCAGTCCAAAGGCTGGTGCCCGTAGCTTTTAAGCTCAATCCAGCCATGCGGCTTTTAAAGCTTCGGCGCGGGCGAGGGCGTGTTCTACGGTGGGGCCTAGGAAGTTGGCATGGCCCATTTTCCTGCGGCCGCGGGCATGGCGTTTACCGTAGAGGTGGAGATTGGCTTCACCGTCCTCGAAGAGTGGCGTCCAGTCCGGTGGGGTCATTTCCTCGGGCCACATGTCTCCTAACAAATTGAGCATCACCACGGGCGAGAGCAGCCGAGTGGATCCCAGCGGAAGACCGATGACGGCACGAAGCTGTTGGGCAAACTGCGAGGTGGCACAGGCATCCAGCGTGTGATGGCCGGAGTTGTGCGGGCGCGGCGCGATCTCGTTGACGAGCAACGAGCCATCGGCATTGAGGAAGAATTCGACGCCGAGGATGCCCCGGTAGTCGAGCGCGGTGGCAATGCGGCGGGCGATGGCGGCGGCTTCGAGAGCTACGGCTGGCGAGACACGGGCGGGGATGATGGAGATGTCCAAGATATGCTCGCGGTGGCGATTTTCCGCAGGATCATAGGTGACGATGCTGCCATCCGCGCCGCGGGCGGCCATGATCGAGAGTTCCTTTTCGAAGGGGACCCAAGCTTCCAAGACTGCGCGGGGCGCTCCAAATTTAGCCCACGTTTCAGCAGGGTCTTCTTGACCATTTAGCTTGAGCTGGCCCTTGCCATCGTAGCCGAAGTCTGCGGTTTTCAGCACACCGGGGCCATTCAGTTTTTTCATGGCTGCGGCGAGATCTTGCGCGCTGGAAATCACGGCATACCATGTGTGCGGGATGTTGTATTCTCGGAGGAAATTTTTCTCACGTTCGCGGTTTTGGCAAATGGAGATGGCAAGCGGCGATGGATGGAGGCCGGTGCAGTTTGCAACTTTCTCCAATGTCTCGCGGGGGATGTTTTCAAACTCCACGGTGGAAACAGTCACGCGGCTGCAAAATTCCTTGAGCGCGGCGGGATCATCGAACGGGAGATCGATCACCTCATCCGCGCAATCCACGGCGGGTGCTTCGAGGCCGCCGGTCCAGATCACGATGCGGATGCCCATGCGGCGGGCGGCGAGGGCGATCATTCGGCCGAGTTGGCCACCACCGATGACGCCGACGACGCATTGCGGCGGCTGGAGAGAAACAGGAGACAAGGACATGTAGTGTTAAATGGGATCCAGAGTAGGTAGCGCAGCGGTTTTTACGGCGGCAGTCTGGTTTTTGCGGAATTCAGCGAGTTTTTGAGCGAGTTCTGGGTTTTCGTTGGCGAGCATGGCCACGGTAAAAAGCGCGGCATTGATCGCGCCGGGCTTACCGATGGCGAAAGTGGCGGTGGGAATCCCAGCGGGCATCTGCACAATGGAAAGGAGGGAATCCACGCCTTGGAGTGCCTTGGACTCCACCGGCACACCGAGCACGGGAAGGTCTGTGATGGCGGCGGTCATCCCGGGTAAATGTGCCGCACCGCCTGCTCCGGCAATGATGCATTTCAGCCCTCGGCCGCGGGCGCTCTCGGCATAAGTATAAAGTTTGTCTGGAGTGCGGTGGGCACTCACGACTTCCGCCTCCCAGGCCACACCGAAGTCGCGCAGGATCCTAGCGGCATGCTCCATGGTGGGCCAGTCCGAGGTGCTTCCCATAATAATTCCGACGAGTGGCGCTGCGCTCATGCACGCAGCGTGGAGGATGCGTCGGCTTGCGTCAATACGTTGAGTGACGCGATCTCCAGCCTAGAGGCGGGCAAGGGCTAGCTCGAAAATTTCCGCTCTGCCTCCAGCCAATCGCCGTGTGAGTCTCCCGGTAGGCCGTTTTCGACGCGGCGGCGGTAATTCAAGTAGGCGGCGCGCGCGATTAGATCCAACGAGGGCTTCGCGGTAGTTGCTGGTTTTTTGGTCTCCGAAGGTCGAGAAACAGCCTTCTTAGCAGCGGCTTTTTTAGCGGGTGCTTTCTTCGCGACGGACTTTTCCGGAAGCGGCGCGGCTTTTTTAGCGGCGGGTTTGGCGGTGACCGGAGTTTTCTTAGGAGCGGGTCCCGCTGTTTCTTTCGCAGTTTTCTTTGCAGCCATAGTAATTAGAGGTTGTGATTGGGGTGAGCAATTCAGATGCCAAGACTCTTTTGTTTCAATTTTCTGAAGATTGCCAGCCAAGAAGTTAAGAGTATAGTGGCGCTGTGGCAGAGAATAATACATGGAGCGAAAGCCGCGGCAACGGTGCCTACCAAATGCCGGGGCCGGACCGTCTAGGCTGGTGGGCGGCAGCGGCGATGCTGCTTTCCATCCTGCTGCATGTGATCGTTTTCTTTCTGTTGGATGACTTGAAAATCGCATTCCATTTCGAGCAAGCCAAGGAACTCAGCACCCAGCCGATCAATACCCAACAGGTGGAGATCCGCCCGATGGCCGATGATATTTCTGCACCGCCGCCGGATGATCTCATCGTGCCTGTCCCCGCAGATGCATCTTCATTGATGGAGGAAATCGATCTTCTGGCGGTGCTTCCCAAAGACCAAGAGATCGATATCAAGCCAGATGCGCTGCAGGCGGAATATGCGCTCCAGATGAGCAAGCCAGCGATGGAAGGGGACCCTCAAGCCATCGCCTTCGAGGCTGCGGCCGGCATGGAAATTGAAGGCGATTTACCCGAATTTGGCAGTGAGCCTATCACCATCCGGCCCGCAGAAGTCGGCCAACTCACCGTGGATCCAGGCGCTGCGCAAGTGGACGACGATTTGAATCTCGCGAAATTTACCGACGAGCTGATTAAGCGCGGGGCAGGGGGCCAGGTGAAAACGGGTGCACTGGACGGGATTACTTCGTTGGATCAATTGCTCGATTTGCCTTCAAATATTTTGCTGAGTAAGAAGACGATGCTGCCGAGCGATTTGGTGTTTGAGTTCAATAGCTCTGCCCTCCGCGAGAGTGCGAAAGTGGGATTGATGAAAATTGGACTGCTGATGGACAAGAATCCGAACTTGTATTGTTGGATCGAGGGCCACACCGATCTTGTGGGTGGTGATGAGTTTAATCTGGAGCTCTCGATCAAGCGTGCACAAGCGGTGAAAAGCTATTTGGTCGGCTCCATGCGGATGGATGAATCGCGGATCATCACTCGCGGTTTTGGGCGCTATGAGCCAATCGTCACCAGTGGCGATAGCGAGGCCCAAGCGATCAATCGCCGGGTGGAAATTCGCATGCGAAAAACCCCGCCTGACAGTGAGCAATTGAAAATCACTCCAAAAAAAGCCGCCATCGTCATCGAGGAGCAGCAAGTGAAAAGGGCTGCGATTGTTCCTGAAGAGCCGATCGCTGAAGAGCCAGCCCTACCGCCACCGCCCAAGGCAATCTTGGTAAAGCCCAAACGGGCGCTACCAGTGGAGGAAGAGCCTGCCCCGCCGCGTGCAGCACCGGTGGAAGAAGCCGCACCGATCCTAGATTCGCAGCCCGAGCCACCCCGTGCAGCCCCGGTGGAAGAAGAGCCGGAACCAGCGATCCTGCGCGCCACGCCGGTGGAGGAGTGAATCTCCAGCTTGATTTCCAGCCGGCGAAATTTCGCGATTCCTGCACTTGGCGGAGTGCGTTTGCTCTCACACACTCGCTTCATGACCACTGCCGACCGTGAATTTCTCTTCCAACTTCTTCAGACTCCCAGCCCCACCGGATTTGAAATGCGGGGTCAACAAGTCTGGGCGGATTGGATGAGGTCCCACGCCCCACAAGTCACTTGCGATGCCTATGGATCCACCTGGGCCACCCTGCCGGGTAAGAGCGGGCGAATCATGATGCTGGAATCTCACGCAGATGAGATCGGCTATATCATCAAGCACATCGATGATAAAGGCTTCCTCCGGATTGATCGCATCGGTGGCTCGGATGCGGCCACGGCCCGTGGCCGCCGCCTGACCATCTTGGGCGATAAGGGGCCGATTTCTGGCATCATTGGCAATACGGCCATCCATCTCCGCCGGGACGAATCGAGTTCGGAAAAAGCGCCCGCCGTCCACGATCTGTGGGTGGATGTGGGATGCTCCAGCTCCGCAGAAGTTGCCGATCTCGGGCTCCGCGTCGGCCATCCGGCGATCTATCAAGACGGGCCAATGGAGCTGGCCCACAAGCGTCTGATCGGTCGTGCCATCGATAATCGCATCGGCAGTTACATCATCGCTCAAGTGATGAAGCGTATTTCAAAAAACAAGAAGAAGCCAGCCTTCACCCTTATTTGCTTAAATGCCGTGCAGGAGGAAATCGGTGGAAATGGTGCGATGATGGCCACTTATCGGCTCAAGCCGGATCTCTGTATCTGCCTCGATGTCACTCATGCGACGGATACGCCAGGCATCGATCCCAATAAATTCGGCTCCGTCAAACTCGGTAAAGGCCCCACGCTTTCCCACGGATCGGCAAATCACCCACTTCTCGTCCAGCGCCTGATCGATTGCGCGGCAAAGTCCAAATTGCCAATCCAGCACGAAGCGAGTGGCCGTTTTACCGGGACAGATACTGATAAAATTTTCCATTCCCGCGAAGGCATCCCGAGTGCGCTCGTCTCGCTCCCGCTGCGCTGCATGCACTCCGTGGTCGAGACCGCCCATTTGGATGATATTGAAAACACCATCGATCTGCTCAGCGTGTTTGTTATGGAGCTCTCGGAAAAAGATCAATTTTCGCAGAAGTTGAGCTAGGCGGGAACATTCAGAAACCGGGAATACGAATCCTGCGTCCTCACCGCACATGGCTTACTCACCTGCTGCTTAGATCAGTTGGTTCTTTCAATGATATTACTGACGACTCAAATAGCTGGAAATTTTCGTTTATCCGATCGTTGGCTGTCATTAATTTTCGTGAAAAAACTGATTTGGAACTTACTCTTGGTCGATGCGAGAAGAACTTGTTTTTCCTGAACGGCTGCGCCGCGTCAGAGCGAAGGCAACACTCAACAGTGCCATAGTGGTGCTTGAAATTTCGGGAATGACTAACTTAGGAATATGTGGCCTACCATTCGCTTCCAAAAAGGTGATTGGTGCGATGAAACTGAGTTGTTCTGAATCGCCATCACCTTCGCCTGATGCGACAAGATCATCATCGCCGACGACGAAAAGGGCATTTGTGATCATTTTTTCACTGCTGGAAAGACCAATAAAACGCCCGGTCTCATTGCCATATCCCGCGTTGGTATGGTTGTTTCCTGAGAAAATTGCATGTTGTGCCAAGCTAAGGGTCGGAGTGTAGTCGATGCGCTGAGTGGTCGTGTCTGAAAATGTCAGGAGCAAAAATCCTCTGACTCCAACCGTGCCTGCCGCGGAGCCGGCGGTGCTGAAATTATTTCCAGTTTCGAGATCGCCACCGAAGATTCCGAAGGAGTAGAGTCCACCTCCGAAGAAGTTTGAGAAGTTGAAGTTGATCGCATTGCGGATGCCGTCGGCAGTCGCACCGCCGGTGGTGCCCAAATAGGAGCCACTGCCATTACCTGAGGCGAAGCCAGGACGGGCTGAGCCGTCTTGGAGGCGATTCGAATTCTGACCTGATGTGGATAGCAAGGCTGAACCTGACCTAGAACCCACGGTGTTTGAAGTGTTGTTCCAGCCTACAATGGTCGTCGGCACGATGACACTGGCAGCACCTCCAGTCCCTGCCCAGACTAAATCTACGGAGGCGGAATCTGTTGGGGAATCACTGATCCTCGACCACACGGCCTTGTGAGGTCCAGTGCCTACCGACTGAGCAGCAACGTCTGAGGAGACGAGCTCTGCGCTGCCCAACCATGACGTGAAAGCAGGATCCAGCGCAGGATTTGCAGCGCCCACCACCTCATCTCCAAGAAACAAAGCCGTGGCGGCGCTGGCAGATGATGTCAGAAGTGCTAGATTTGTGAAAAATATTAGAGGGTAATTCAGTTTTATAGCCATGAGGGGGGAGATAGCAGAATCCAATCCAAGAAAATTCTTAAATGAACCGACTGCAGCAAGATCACGGAGGCATCGCGATCTTGAAGTTCGCTCAACGTTGGTTGAAGCGGGACATCTCGCGCTGGGCTTCGCGGATTTCGACCTTTTCCTTGAGATCGTGCCTTTGATCAGCGTGGGTTTTACCCTTGCCGACGCCGATTTCCACCTTCACGCGGCGGTCTTTCCAATACATTCGCAGGAGTGGCAAGGAGCAGCCTTTGACGGCGGTTGCGACGGAGAGTTTGAGAATTTCCTTTTTGTGGAGGAGCAACCGGCGGGGGCGCTTAGCGGTGTGATTGAACCAATCGCCGGCGGTCTGCCATGGCTGGATATCGCAGCCGTAGAGAAAAATCTGATTATTTTCGATGCGGGCGTAGGCATCGGAAACGTTGATTTTCCCGGCACGGATGGACTTCACCTCGGTACCTTTGAGCTCGAGACCGGCTTCGTATTTTTCCAGAATATGGAAATCGCGCCCGGCTTTGCGGTTGGTGGCAATTTCCGCGCTCATGGGTGATTTCCTGACTCGCTATGAGGCCTGATCGGGCCAGTTAAGGCTCAAGGAGCCTCGCGGACGATGAGCTTGATCTTGCCCTCGATGATTTCGGTGAGGGCAATATCCGCCACACCCATGCTCGGGCGGACGGAAACCAGCGGGGAGCGCCCGCTGTTGAGTTGCTTGACGCGCTGGGAGACCAAATTGACCAACACAAGTGGGTCTTTGACAATTTCTGAGGCCTTATCGAGAAGATCGCTTTTCATAGGAGAACCGGGAAATCGCGAATCAGACCGCACTTGCTCAAACGCAACAACGTTTTTTGGTAGCATGGACGGTTCTTTTTCGCTCAAAACAGTGGGATGTGGAAGTTCCCGGAGAGTAGCCGGGCAGGGGGTGAAACCAGAGATTTGAGTTTATGACAAGACTTATCTGGTTTTAAGGTGCGGATTTTTTTCATGATCGGCCTGCGGGTATTTTATTTTGGCATCAGATCGATCCCGAAGCGCCTGAGAATGATCACGGTGATCCAGAACAAGGCGCTGGTAATCAAGCAGTTTGCAAAGAGAGCAGGCCAGAATCCCCAACCGTTCCTGAGCATCCATGGGAGAATTAAAAATAGCGGCAGGGTGGGGAGGACGAACCAGAATGTGCCCTCGGCATGATTGGCGAGGCGGGCGGGGGCTTGGCCACTCTGATGCATCCAGATCATGGCGAGCAGCGAGGTGAGGGGGAGGGCGATGAGGAGGGCTGAGAGGCGATCGCTGACAAGTTGGATTTTCGTCACGAAGAGGATCACTGCGGCGGTGAGCAGTAGCTTGACGAGATCGAAGGTGGTGAAGCTGAGAATTTTATCCCAAGGAATGCGGTTCATAGGCTTGCGGTGGGCCGGAAGGTAGGATTATTGTGGCGCTATGCAAGTTGCACGATGGGTTTGTTGTTGGATAATGATTTTCGGGATGACTTCTTGCCAAGCGGCACCCGTGGCGGTGGGAGGAAATCTAAGCGCGGCGCAAAAATCGGCGATCGGTATGAAAATTTGGCAAAACGAGTGCGCCGGCAAGGTGTCAGGTTTGACGACTTGGAATGTGGGAGAGGAATTTCCCTCGATGGGGATTGGGCATTTCATCTGGTATCCGAAGGGATTCAAAGGCCGCTTCGCCGAGAGCTGGCCGAAGTTTGTGGCGTTTGCCAGGCAACGTGGGGCGAATTTGCCGCCAGTGGCGCTTGAGCGTTACAGTCCGTGGCGGAGTAAGGCGGAATTTCAGCAAGACTTCAACGGCGCGCGGCTCACAAGTTTGAGAAAATGGCTGGCATCAAATGTGATGGTGCAGACGGATTTTATCATCGCGCGCTCGCGGGAGGCCCTGCCGAAGATCCTCGCCGCCGCTCCGCGCAGTGAAAAAGCGCGGATTGAAGCAAACTATCGCAAAGTTTCCACCACCGCGCAGGGGACGTATGCATTGATCGACTACGTAAATTTTAAAGGCGATGGCACCAAAGTTTCCGAGCGCTACAATGGCCGCGGCTGGGGCTTGCTTCAGGTCTTGGGCGAGATGGGGGATGTGCCATCAGGCCCGAAGGCGGCCTCGGAGTTTGCCGCCTCTGCCAAACGTGTGCTTTCACGCCGAATCGCGAATTCTCCGAAAGCGCGTGGTGAGAAGCGCTGGGAAGAAGGTTGGCATAACCGCTGCTCAACCTACGGGCGGCCGCTTTAAATCCCCGCTGAACGGAAAGCGCTTGGGCCTTTGGTATAGAATCTGCTCTCATTAAGCTTTGGTCTCTGAGTCTTCGGCAAATTGTCGGCAAATCGAAACGTGGGATTTTTCCCGATTCCATCCCATTTTTCATGCCTCATTCCTTAGCCAATTCTTTGGGAATTCTTCCATCGCTCGAAGTGTTGCCATTCTTCGCGGATGAGTTCAATTCCGGAAGACAAGGTGGTGATTTCCCGATGCTGCTCAAGCCACACTCGAGCTATGGCGAGATCGCCCGCGGGCTGCTTACGCGCAAATTGACGGGAGGCATCATTCCTTGGGAAATCTTCATTGCGGACATTCTTGCGCTTCCAGGCCAACGCGCTTGTTGGAAAATCCCACTTTTTCTACAAGCCTGCCCGACGGAATTGGTGTTGCGCGAGCCTATCTATAGAGCGTTTTACCCATCGCACTCGGCACTTAAAGCCAAGCCACCTCAGCACTTGAGGATCGGCATCGAGAATCAACACTCACTCACCAAGGTCCAACTACTCGAATGGCTGGGCAACTGGGAGAACGGGCATACCACCAAGATTACTTTCACGATGCTGCCGATGGAAACTCGCATCCAAGCTTTCCAAGCAGGTTCGCTCGATGCGATAATCGCGCGCTCCCCGTGGGGCATCCACGCCGAGTCCACTGGACTAGGGAAATGCGATTTACGATTCAGCCCGAGTAAATACAATCAACGGCTGGTTCTGGTGTGCCATCGGGAATTCATTGAGGAAAATCCTCACATAAGTCAGGAACTCGCACGCAGCGTCACTCGCGCAAGAACTCAGTTGAAAGACCCGGCCACCTTTTCCAAAGCTATCGAAAGCATGGCCCACTGCGGTAAGCCCACCCTCCGCGCGGAAATGTTAGAGAAAGCTGCGGATTTACACTCCTTCGCCTCGCTCGATAATGACATGATTCCAGACGTCAGAACTCTCGTTGCCGAACTTATGAAGCTGGATGACCTCGCCATTTTACCGAGCCAAGTGACCGCAAGCGAGCAGACGGCCCGCTTGCTTATACCCGCCTAGCGGAGCCCACCCGCGCGCTTGCTGCCTTCTGCGAGCAGGCTTAGAAACACCTCAGCGACCCACGTCAACGGCCGCGTGGCTGGCCACCATGCGCAAAAAGTCCGAGTCACCTCGAAGCCCGGTAACTTAAGGCAGACCAAAGCCCCTTCACGCAAGGCGGCTTCGGCAAGCCACTCGGGCAGGAAAACGATACCTTGCCCTTGTTTTGCCAAATCGAGGGCTAATCGAGAATCAGGCAAAATCCATTTTTTTAAACCCGCCCGCTCATTTTTACCCAGATGTTTATCGATGTTCGCCAAGATGAATTTGTCTGAAAGGATCAGTAAACTTTGCCTTAACTCATCCAGCGAGATCCGGTTTTGCTGACCTAATCGATGAAAGGGTGCGACGTAGGCCCGCAAAACTTCCACCCCCAGATCCCGTCTCACCATCGCCGCTGGCACTTCTTCTAAATAGTCCACTTCGAAGTCAGCTCGACCTTCTTCCGGATCAATCCCATCTCCGCCCTTAACCACCAACTCTAAATTAGCAGCTGGGAAACATTCGTGAAACGAAGAAAGTGGAGCGGTCCCCATGATTCCCAATAATCCCACAGGCATCCGGATCACCAGACTTTCCAAGCGACCGTTAAGCGCTGCCAATTCAGTTTTCATCGAAGCCATCCGCGCCAAGAGCTCCTCCACCAAA
>Ga0335395_10002766_pt1 | contig 10919 bp, 9 predicted proteins | sample MAT02_FD_205744 | JGI IMG/M metagenome (GOLD analysis project Ga0335395, IMG submission 205744) | Freshwater microbial communities from Lake Fryxell liftoff mats and glacier meltwater in Antarctica - MAT-02 (spades assembly) (version 2) ...
CGACCAGCAAGGATTTGCCGGCGCCGGTTTCGCCGGAAATCACGGTCATGCCCGCACCGAATTCCAGTTCGGCCGCGCGGACCACGGCGAAATCCTTGAGGGCGAGGTGCCTGAGCATAGCTGCGCATTGTAGGGGCACGTGGCGCACCGGCTGAGACGGGTCGCGTGACCGGTCTGCTTGCAAAGCCGCCGGGGTGGGGCTATCAAGTCGGCCATGGCTTCCCCGACCAGCATGCTCGATCCGCGCGCCCGCCACCTGCTGCGCACCCTGATCACGCGCTATATCCGTGACGGCGAGCCGGTCGGGTCGCAGACCCTGGCCCGCCATGCCGGCCTGGATGTCAGCCCGGCCACCATCCGCAATATCCTCGGTGACCTGGAAGAGAGCGGGCTGCTGACCTCCCCGCACACCTCGGCCGGGCGCATTCCCACCGCGCAGGGCTACCGGATGTTCGTCGACAGCCTGGTCAAGATGCAGCCGCTGCGCGAGGCCGACCTGGCCCGCCTGCGCGCCGAGCTGCCGGCCGGCGCAGGCACCCAGGCGCTGCTGGGCAACGCCTCCGAACTGCTTTCGGCCATGACCCATTTCGTCGGCGTGGTGGGCGCGCCCAGCCGCGAGCAATTCGCCTTCCGCCACATCGATTTCGTGCCGCTGGACGGGCGCCGGGTGCTGGCGATCCTGGTGTTCGCCGACAACGACGTGCAGAACCGGGTGATCGAGCCGCGCCGGGCCTACGATCCGTCCGAGCTGGAGCGGGTGGCCAACTACCTCAACAGCAACTTCGCCGGCCGGCCCCTGTCGGAGATCCGCGCCACCCTGCTGCGCGACCTGCGCAGCACCCGCTCGGAGATGGAAGGCCTGCTGGCGCACACGGTGGAACTGGCCGAACACGCGCTGATGCCGGCCGACGAGGACATGGTGCTGGCGGGCCAGACCCGGCTGATGGGGCTGCAGGACCTGTCCGACCTGGACCGGCTGCGCGAACTGTTCGAAGCCTTCGCCCGCAAGCGCGAGATCCTGCAGCTGCTGGAACGCACCCTGCAGGCCCCTGGCGTGCGCATCTTCATCGGCGAGGAGACCGGCCTGGCGCCCGCCGACGGCGTGTCGGTGGTCACCGCGCCGTACATGGCCGGTGGCCAGGTGCTGGGCGTACTGGGCGTCATCGGTCCCACCCGCATGGCCTACGAGCGGGTGATTCCGGTGGTGCAGGCGGCGGCCGATGCCCTGGGTTCGGCCTTGAATCCGGAGGCGCAGGCCCCATAGGTTCGGTGACGCGGCCCGCGCACGGGCTGCCCGCCAATGGATGCACGCATGAGCAACACCCACAACCCTGCAGGCGAGCCCGGCCACGAAGCCGAGCCGGACACCTTCGACCCCTCTGGAGCGCCCGCGCTGGACCTGGCCGACCAGATCGAACAACTGCGTGGCGAGCTGGAACAGACCCGCGCCGAGATGCTGCGCGAGCGCGCCGACCTGGAGAACCAGCGCAAGCGCATGGGCCGCGACCAGGAGCAGCTGCGCAAGTTCGCCAACGAGCGCCTGCTGGCCGACCTGTTGCCGGTGTTCGACAGCCTGGACGCCGGCCTGGCTGCCGCTGGCGAATCGGCCAGCCCGCTGCGCGATGGGCTGGAGCTGACCTGCCGCCAGCTGCTCAAGGTGGCAGCGGACAACGGGCTGCGAACGCTGGATCCGGCCGGCGAGGCGTTCAACCCGGAGTACCACCAGGCCATCAGCCAGGTGGATTCCGCAGACGCGGCTCCGGGCAGCGTGGTCCAGGTGTTCCAGAAGGGCTATGTGCTGAACGAGCGCCTGTTGCGCCCCGCGCTGGTGGTCGTGGCCCGCCACGACTGAGTGCGTTCCTGCCGGCCGCTAGCCCCGATTCGTAGTAGCGGCCCATGGCCGCGATGCTTTTCCAACAGCTGAGGAAAGAGCGTCGCGCCCATGGGGCGCTCCTACGGGTTTCCGCGGAGGCGTATCTCCGGCGGCTTGAATGTTCCACGGCGGCCCCCACATTCCAACCATCTACCGGCTAGCGGCCGGCCAAAGACCGAACTTCAGGAGCATCGAAATGGGCAAGATCATCGGCATTGACCTCGGCACGACCAACTCGTGCGTGGCGATCATGGACGGGGGCAAGGCCCGCGTCATCGAAAACTCGGAAGGCGACCGCACCACGCCCTCCATCGTCGCCTACACCAAGGACGGCGAAGTGCTGGTGGGCGCCTCGGCCAAGCGCCAGGCGGTCACCAACCCGAAGAACACCTTCTACGCGGTCAAGCGCCTGATCGGCCGCAAGTTCAAGGACGCCGAAGTGCAGAAGGACATCGAACTGGTGTCCTACGGCATCGTCGAGCACGACAACGGCGACGCATGGGTGGCCGGCTCCGATGGCAAGAAGCTGTCGGCGCAGGAAATCTCCGCGCGCATCCTGGAGAAGATGAAGAAGACCGCCGAGGCCTACCTGGGCGAGACCGTGACCGAGGCGGTGATCACCGTGCCGGCCTACTTCAACGACAGCCAGCGCCAGGCCACCAAGGACGCCGGCAAGATCGCCGGCCTGGACGTCAAGCGCATCATCAACGAGCCCACCGCCGCGGCCCTGGCCTACGGCCTGGACAAGGACGGCGGCGATCGCAAGATCGTGGTCTATGACCTGGGCGGCGGCACCTTCGACGTGTCGATCATCGAGATTGCCAATGTCGACGGCGAGAAGCAGTTCGAGGTGCTGGCCACCAACGGCGACACCTTCCTCGGTGGCGAGGACTTCGACAAGCGCGTCATCGACTACCTGGTGGACGAGTTCAACAAGGACCAGGGCATCGACCTGCGCAAGGACCCGCTGGCCCTGCAGCGCCTCAAGGACGCGGCCGAGCGCGCCAAGATCGAGCTCTCGACCTCGCAACAGACCGAAGTCAACCTGCCGTACGTCACTGCCGATGCTTCGGGCCCCAAGCACCTCAACATCAAGCTCACCCGCGCCAAGCTGGAAGCGCTGGTCGAGGACCTGGTGAAGAAGACCATCGAGCCGTGTCGCATTGCGCTGAATGACGCGGGCATCCGCGCCAGCGAGATCGGCGAGGTGATCCTGGTCGGCGGCCAGACCCGCATGCCCAAGGTGCAGCAAGCGGTCACCGAGTTCTTCGGCAAGGAGCCGCGCAAGGACGTGAATCCCGACGAGGCCGTGGCGCTGGGCGCCGCGATCCAGGGCGGCGTGCTGGGCGGCGACGTCAAGGACGTGCTGCTGCTGGACGTGACCCCGCTGTCGCTGGGCATCGAGACCCTGGGTGGCGTGTTCACCAAGATCATCGAGAAGAACACCACCATCCCGACCAAGGCCTCGCAGACCTTCTCCACCGCCGAGGACAACCAGTCCGCGGTGACCGTGCACGTGCTCCAGGGTGAGCGCGAGCAGGCCCGCTTCAACAAGTCGCTGGCCAAGTTCGACCTGACCGGGATCGATTCGGCGCCGCGTGGCCTGCCGCAGGTCGAGGTGTCCTTCGACATCGACGCCAACGGCATCCTGCACGTGTCGGCCAAGGACAAGAAGAACGGCAAGCAGCAGAAGGTCGAGATCAAGGCCGGCTCGGGCCTGTCCGAGGAGGAGATCAAGCAGATGGTGGCCGACGCCGAGGCCCACCGCGAGGAGGACAAGAAGTTCCACGAACTGGTCCAGGCCCGCAACCAGGCCGACGGCCTGATCCATTCCACCCGCAGTGCGATCACCGAGCATGGCAGCAAGGTGGGTGGCGAGGTGATCGGCCAGGTGGAGTCGGCACTGGCCGACCTGGAGACCGCGATGAAGGGCGACGACAAGGCCCAGATCGAGGCCCGCACCAAGAGCCTGGAGGAAGCCAGCCAGTCGCTGTACGCGGCGGCCGCGGCGGCCACCCAGAAGGCCGATGCGGACTCCGATGCTGGCGCCGGCAAGCCAGCCGACGACGTGGTCGATGCCGAGTTCAGCGAAGTCAAGGACGAGGAGAAGAAGTGATCGCGTCCCGCTAGACATCCGTCCGACCGATGGAGCGGGGCACGTGCTCCGCTCCATCTTCTTTTCCAGCAGCCGAAGCGAAACGGTAACCACCACCCATGGCCAAGCGTGACTACTACGAAATCCTGGGCGTGTCCCGCTCTGCCACCGAGGAAGAACTCAAGAAGGCCTACCGCCGCAGCGCGATGAAGCACCACCCGGACCGCAACCCGGGCGATGCCGCGGCCGAGGCCGCGTTCAAGGAGGCCAAGGAAGCCTACGAAGTGCTTTCCGATGGTGGCAAGCGGCGCATGTACGACCAGCATGGCCATGCCGCGTTCGAGCACGGCATGGGCGGTGGTGGCGCGGGACCGGCCGGCGCCGACATGGGCGACATCTTCGGCGACATCTTCGGCAACATCTTCGGCGGTGGCGGCGGCGGCGGGCGTTCGGCGCGGCGCGGCGCCGACGTGGGCTACGTGATGGAGCTGGACCTGGAAGAGGCCGTCGACGGGATCGAGAAACGCATCGAGATCCCGACCCTGGCGCCGTGCGAGCCCTGCCATGGCTCGGGTTCGGAGGACGGCAAGACCGAGACCTGCAGCACCTGCGGCGGTCGCGGCCAGGTGCGCATGCAGCGCGGCATCTTCGCCATGCAGCAGGCTTGTCCGCATTGCGGCGGGCGTGGCCAGGTGATCCGCAACCCGTGCAAGACCTGCCACGGCGCAGGCCGGGTGGAGGAGGAAAAAGTCCTGTCGGTGAAGATCCCGGCCGGCGTGGACAACGGCGACCGCATCCGCCTGGGCGGGGAGGGCGAGGCCGGTCCCCCGGGCACCCCACCGGGCGACCTGTACGTGGAAGTGCGGGTGCGCGAACACCCGATCTTCCAGCGCGACGGCGACGACCTGCACTGCGACGTGCCGATCCGCATCTCCCAGGCGGCGCTGGGCGACGTGGCACGGGTGCCTACCCTGGAGGGCGAGGCGGAGATCCGCATCCCGGCCGAGACCCAGACCGGCAAGGTGTTCCGCCTGCGCGGCAAGGGGGTCAAGTCGGTGCGCAGCCGCAGTCATGGCGACCTGTACTGCCGCGTGATGGTGGAGACGCCGGTCAACCTGACCGCGCTGCAGCGCGAATTGCTGGAGAAGTTCGAGGCCACCTTCGTAGGCGACGAGGCGCGCAAGCACTCGCCCAAGTCGGCCACGTTCCTGGACGGGGTCAAGTCGTTCTGGGACCGCATGAAGTCCTGACATCCGGGCCGGGTGGCGCACGGCGCACTCCCGGTACAATGTCGGGATGACCATGACCGCAACGATCTCCGCTCGCGCCCAGGCGCTGACCAGCTCGGCCATCCGCGAAATCCTCAAGGTGACCGAACGTCCCGAAGTGATCTCCTTCGCCGGGGGCCTTCCTTCGCCCGACACCTTCCCGATCGAACGCATGCGCTGGGCCTGCACCAAGGTGCTGGACGAGGCACCACAGGCCGCGTTGCAGTACGGCCCGACCGAGGGCTACACGCCGCTGCGCGAATGGATCGCCGCGCGCCTGAGCCGCCCGGGCGCGACCATCCGCACCAGCCAGGTATTGATCACCACCGGCTCGCAGCAGGGCCTGGACCTGCTCGGCAAGGTGCTGATCGACGAAGGCAGCAAGGTGCTGGTCGAGACCCCGAGCTACCTCGGCGCCCTGCAGGCGTTCTCGATGTTCCGGCCCGAATACGTAGCCATGCTGACCGACGAGCAGGGCATCGTCACCGACGTGCTCGAACCGGCCCAGCTGGAGGGCGCGCGCTTCATGTACTGCCTGCCCAACTTCCAGAACCCCACCGGGCGGCGCATGCCGCTCGAGCGGCGCACAGCGCTGCTGGAGAAGGCCATCGCCGCCGGCGTGCCGGTGGTCGAGGACGATCCCTACGGCGAGTTGTGCTACAGCGGCGATCAGCTGCCCAGCCTGCTGTCGATGGCGCCCGAGGACGTCATCTACATGGGTTCTTTCTCCAAGGTCATGGCTCCCGGCCTGCGCCTGGGCTACGTGGTCGCACCCGAAGGGCTGCACGCCAAGCTGGTCCAGGCCAAGCAGGCCGCCGACCTGCACACGCCCTCGTTCTCGCAGCGGATCGTGCATGAGGCGGTCCAGGACGGTTTCCTCGACCAGCACATCCCGAAGATCCGCGCCCTGTATTCGCGCCAGTGCGACCTGATGCTGGATGCGATGCAGCGCCATTTCCCGTCCCAGGCGCGCTGGGTCAAGCCCGCCGGCGGCATGTTCATCTGGGTCGAACTGCCCGAAGGCCTGGACAGCACCGCACTGCTGGCCCGCGCCATCGAGCAGAACGTGGCCTTCGTGCCGGGCGCGCCGTTCTTCGCCACCGAGCCGCGCGCCAATTGCCTGCGGCTTTCCTTCGTCACCGTTTCGGCCGAGCGCATCGAGACCGGCGTGGCCATCCTGGGCCGGCTGCTGAAGGACGCAATTGCAGCGCTGGGCTCGAGCCGAACGGCCTGAGCCACGCTGCAACCGTCGCCTGGATTCCACCGTGGCAACGCCGGCGCTTGCCTCCCTCGCGGCCTTGGCCATGCCTTGTTAGCGCGGTGGCTTGCGGCTAGCCTTGGCGCATGACTTCTTCCGTTCGCCTGCTCGTCCATGGTGCTGCCGGTCGCATGGGCCAGGCCTTGCTGCGCCTGTGCGCGCAGACAACTGGCTGCGAGGTGGTGGCCGCGATCACCCGCTCGTCGCCGTCGCAGCGCGTGGTCAACGGGGTGCCGTTCTTCGCTGCCAGCGAGATCGGCGGCGCACCTGCGTTCGACGTGGCCATCGACTTCAGCCTGCCCGAAGGTTTCGATGCCCTGCTGCAGGCCTGCGTGTCCCGTGGCGCGGCGCTGGTCTCCGGCACCACCGGCCTGTCCGAGCGCCAGCGCGCCGACCTGGACCAGGCCAGTGCCCGCATCCCGGTGTTGTGGGCGTCCAACTTCAGCCTTGGGGTGGCGGTGCTGGCCGACCTGGTGCAGCGCGCCGCGGCGGAACTTGGGGGCTGGGACTGCGACGTGGTCGAGGCCCACCACGCCGGCAAGAAGGACGCGCCCTCCGGCACGGCATTGACCCTGGGTGAGGCTGCGGCCTGCGGCGGTGCGCAGGCGCGCTATGCCAGCATCAGGGCAGGCGACATCGTAGGCGAGCACACGGTCCAGTTCACCGGCCCCGGTGAGCGGCTCGAACTGGTCCACCGTGCCGGCAGCCGCGATATCTTCGCGCGTGGCGCGATTGCCGCGGCGGTCAGGCTGCGCGGTCATCCAGCGGGACGCTACAGCCTGGGCCAGGTACTGTTCCAGGCCCGGCACGCCTGAAGCCACGCTGCTTCAGGTGCCGCGCTCAAGCGTTCCGGCTGATCTGCGCCGGCCGGCGTCGGCCACCAGCGAGCGGCAGCGGGCCAGCAGGCCCGAGCGCGGCGTGGACGCCGGCGTGGAGGCCGCACTGGCGGGTGCGGTACCTGCTTCGGGGTGCAACAGCTCGGACAGGCGTCGCGTGGCCAGTTCGCTGCTGGCGGCCCACAGGTCCTCGGGCGGCTCCGGAAGCACGCCGTTGCTGACCAGGCCCAGCGCGGTCAACTGGGTCAGCATCGGTGCAAGGTTGCCGCCGTGCCCCAGCAGGTCTCCCAGCGCCCCGACCGAGCGCTGGCCATCGATCAGGATCAGCAGGGTACGGTGGCGCGCGTCCAGCGCATGGGAGCGGCGCTCGATCTCGCGGTGGCCGAGTTGGGTCTTGGAAAAAACGGTGTGGAAGTTCACGTATCCCCCGGGGCTGGGCGGGTGCCTGCCTGTCGACCACGCTAACCGAGGCTGGGCGCGGATAATCTGGACCAACGCACAATTCCTGCGCCCGGGCGCGGGTGCCGGCGTTTCCTTTTGCACGCCCCACCGGTACAATTCCCGCTCGCCTGAACACCGCCGCCCCGGACTGGACCAGCGCCACGTCCGTGGATTCTTGCAGCCTCCAGCCGGCGGGGCAGGGTTTCCCCCATACAAGGCGAGCACCGTGACCCAACCTGCAATCCTGGTACTCGAAGACGGAACGGTGTTCGAGGGTCGCTCCGTGGGCGCCGATGGCCGTGCGACCGGGGAAGTGGTGTTCAACACCGCGATGACCGGCTACCAGGAAGTCGTTACCGACCCCTCCTATGCGCGCCAGCTGGTCACCCTGACCTATCCGCACATCGGCAATACCGGCTGCAACGACCAGGACGACGAAGCGGACAGGGTCTGGTCGGCTGGCCTGATCGTGCGCGACGTGCCGCGTCGCCCCAGCAGCTGGCGCAGCCAGGTCGGCTTGCCGCAGTGGCTGCAGGCGCGCGGGGTGGTGGCGATTGCCGGCATCGACACGCGCCGGCTGACCCGCCTGCTGCGTGACCGTGGCGCCCAGAACGGCACCCTGATGGCCGGCGCGATCGACCAGGCGCAGGCGCTAGAGGCAGCCCGCAAGTTCCCGGGGCTCAAGGGCATGGACCTGGCCAGGGTCGTATCCACGCGCCAGCGTTATCACTGGAACGAAGGCGAGATCGACCTCGACAGCGGGACTGCGGCGGCCGGCGGCGGCCGGTTCAAGGTCGTGGCCTACGACTACGGAATCAAGCGCAACATCCTGCGCATGCTGGCCCAGCGCGGCTGTGACCTCACCGTGGTGCCGGCCCAGACCCCGGCTGCGGAGGTGCTGGCGCTGCAGCCCGATGGCGTGTTCCTGGCCAATGGCCCCGGCGATCCGGCGCCCTGCGACTATGCGATCCAGGCGATCCGCGAAATCGTCGCCCGGCGCGTGCCGCTGTTCGGCATCTGCCTGGGCCACCAGCTGCTCGGCCTGGCCGCCGGCGCGCGCACCCTGAAGATGAAGTTCGGGCACCACGGTGCCAATCATCCGGTGCTGGACCTGGACAGCCGACGGGTGATGATCACCTCGCAGAACCATGGTTTCGCGGTCGATGAGTCGACCCTGCCTGACAATGTACGGGTCACCCACCGCTCGCTGTTCGACGGCAGCAACCAGGGCATCGAACTCACCGACGCGCCAGCATTCTCGTTCCAGGGCCACCCCGAGGCATCGCCCGGGCCGCACGACGTGGCGCCACTGTTCGACCGGTTCACCGACTTGATGGAGGCTGGCCGCCGCACGGCTTCCGCGATGTGAACAGCAACGTCAACCTTTACGCGCAAACCCCACCGTAGGCGGAACAGATTCGATGCCAAGGCGCAACGACCTCAAGACCATCCTGATCATCGGCGCAGGGCCCATCGTCATCGGCCAGGCGTGCGAGTTCGACTACTCCGGTGCGCAAGCCTGCAAGGCGCTGCGCGACGAGGGCTACCGGGTGGTCCTGGTCAACAGCAACCCCGCCACGATCATGACCGATCCGGAAATGGCCGATGCGGTCTACATCGAGCCGATCACCTGGCAGATGGTCGAGAAGATCATCGACAAGGAGCGCCCGGATGCGTTGCTGCCCACCATGGGCGGGCAGACCGCGCTGAACTGCGCCCTGGACCTGGCCGACAACGGCGTGCTGGAGAAGTACGGCGTCGAGCTGATCGGCGCCAGTCGCGAGGCCATCATGATGGCCGAGGACCGCGAGCTGTTCCGGGTGGCGATGGGCGAGATCGGGCTGGAATGCCCCAAGGCCGAGATAGCGCGTTCGCTGGAGCAGGCGATCGACATCCAGACCCGGGTTGGCTACCCCACCATCATCCGGCCCAGCTTCACCCTGGGCGGCAGCGGCGGTGGCATCGCCTACAACCGCGAGGAACTGGTCGACATCGTCACCCGTGGGCTTGAGTTGTCTCCCACCAGCGAGGTGCTGGTGGAGGAGTCGGTGCTGGGCTGGAAGGAATTCGAGATGGAAGTGGTCCGCGACACCGCGGACAACTGCATCATCGTGTGCTCGATCGAGAACCTGGACCCGATGGGCGTGCACACCGGCGATTCGATCACCGTGGCGCCGGCGCAGACCCTCACCGACAAGGAATACCAGCGCCTGCGCAACGCCTCGATCGCGGTGCTGCGCAAGATCGGCGTGGACACCGGCGGCTCCAACGTGCAGTTCGGCATCAACGCGCAGACCGGGCGGGTGGTGGTGATCGAGATGAATCCGCGTGTGTCGCGGTCCTCGGCACTGGCCTCCAAGGCCACCGGCTTCCCGATCGCCAAGGTGGCGGCCAAGCTGGCGGTCGGCTACACCCTGGATGAGTTGCGCAACGAGATCACCGGCGGCGCCACGCCGGCCTCGTTCGAGCCCTCGATCGACTACGTGGTGACCAAGATCCCCCGCTTCGCTTTCGAGAAGTTCCCGGCCGCGGACGCGCGCCTGACCACCCAGATGAAGTCGGTGGGCGAGGTCATGGCCATGGGCCGCACCTTCCAGGAATCGCTGCACAAGGCCTTGCGTGGCCTGGAGACCGGCAAGGTGGGCCTGGACCCCACCGGCCTGGACCTCTTCGACGAGGATGACCTGGCCACCTTGCGCCGTGAGATGAAGGAGCCAAGCCCCGAGCGGCTGTTCTTCGTGGCCGATGCCTTCAGGGCTGGCATGACCGTTGAGGAGGTGCACGCACTGTCGTTCATCGACCCCTGGTTCCTGGACCAGATCGAGGAGCTGGTGGCCGAAGAGAAGCGCGTGGCCGATGAAGGCCTGCCTGCGCTGGACGCCGCGCGCCTGCGCGAGCTCAAGCGCATGGGCTTCTCGGACATCCGCCTGGCCCAGCTGGCCACCACCGACGAGGGCGCGGTGCGCGCCCTGCGCCACGCGCACAAGGTGCGGCCGGTGTACAAGCGGGTGGACTCGTGCGCGGCGGAGTTCGCCACCGATACCGCCTACCTGTACTCGACCTACGAGGACGAGTGCGAGGCCCGGCCCACGGACCGCGACAAGATCATGATCCTCGGCGGTGGACCCAACCGCATCGGCCAGGGCAT